>OOGM01000040.1_pt1 | contig 7191 bp, 3 predicted proteins | sample 1670251 | NCBI WGS metagenome assembly OOGM01 (sample SAMEA98135668, study PRJEB22522) | marine metagenome | biome: marine biome; feature: marine water body; material: sea ice | place: Arctic Ocean | collected 04-Sep-2015 | depth 0.9 m | reverse complement strand
AACTGGGTGCATGCATCTCTCAAGATGGCAAACCAATAGCCTTCTATTCCAGGAAGTTAACACCAACCCAGATGAGGTATACCACCACTGAAAGGGAGCTATGGAAATGAGGGAGGGAAATATTGCAAAATTGGTCTAACAAAAAGAACACCCCCTATGTTGCAGACAGAGGCAATAGGGAAGAAAAAACAGACGGCCGATAGACAGAAGAAGGAACAGCAAACACATCTGAGAATCCAATTACCTAGGTTACAATGCCACAGGTCAAAATTGCAACATAATTTTGTTGCAAATTCCTACATAATTATGTCTGTACTCGTTAGGCCGTGCTACGTAATTTCTTTGTTGCAACATAATTAGGCTACTAAGCCTGACTAATTATGTGAGGTCTTTAGTTCGATTCCTAGCAAATTATGTGTTGCTTTTTAGATAATTACTTCACTCCTACTTACCAAATTACGTGGATTTTTGTACTTGTTTCCCTTTGAATATCCTAAGATATTACTGTACATTTTCCTGCCTAATCATCTAATTAATTGTTACCTAGTTTAGTGTTCTACTCTGCCTGAGTATAGTCGATTGATGCTACCTAATTTAGTATCTTAATTCTACCCAAATAAGTCTCATGTGGTAACTTGATTAGTTGTTACATTTAGCTTCATTTTGTTCGTATAGGCTGACTATTCATGGGGGGGGTTGTAAGTTGTACTCTATACTCCCTCGGTTTGTCCTAGGATTCCTAATTCGGTTGGAAAGACTGCATCGTTCTCCCTGTATGCACTCGTGGGTTCCTCCTTGTCCCACAATTCATGCTCTGCCTCTGGTAACTGCTTTCTTGTGTCTACCTTTTGACGCTTACCTTTACGCCTTCCTTCCTCCTCCTCCTCTGTCTGATATGCCTTTAGTAGGTATTCTTCAAAATCCAGGAATGATTGTGTTGCGCGATTAACCTTTATATCCTTGAATAGCTGATTGTACCGTGCTATACCCTGACAAGACCAGCCTCTATATCTTGTTGCCTGTGGGGTGTCGTCGTCGTCGTTTTCTTCAGGCCCTTTTTGTCTTCGGATTGTTCTCTTGTCCCTAGATGTTGTCCACTTACTCGCAATATCTGATTCTTTCCATTCCTCAGTCTCTGCCATGGCGGACCAACGGTCCCAATTATTCTCCAAGCTTAGTATTGCAAAAGCCTCGTCACTAATTGTCACATATGATCTGTAGTCCATTGTGGTTTTCTTTCTTTCGAAGTGTCGTATGCCAATCACTCCACTGACAAAGAACGTTACGAAGTCTTTGTATACCGGATATTCCGTGTCTTTGTATCTCAACTGCAGTGTATCTGGAGTTACCGGCATTTCCCCAACCTTTGTGTGGTCTGTTAATTCCAACATCGCTTTTAGTTGATTGCAGATTAGCCGTTAGGTAACATATAAGTTATGCTCGCACTTGAAAGTGTTAACTTACATCTAAATCCCTTCTTTACCGCCGATGTAGCATTGGTTCTCTGGTTTTCAATCATTTTTTTAGTTGTCTTCTTCACCATATTCCAGTAATCACTCCACTGATAGTTCGATACCCGCATGTTCGTACAGACGTAGCTACATATGGAATGTCTTTCCCGTGAAAAATCTAGCATGTCGTCACTGGTGATGAACTTTAGTTTTCGAAACATCTCATCTTTCAAATGGAGGGTCATCATCTTCTTGTAGGACTCCTTTTGTGTGTTTTCGTCGAAACGATATGAATTGAACTGATCTGCAGCGCTAGTTATATCAGATAAGGAGTGTTCGTTAGAAACTGGATCGATAGATAGATGGTTGGTAGCAATAGCCGCTCTTTTGCTTAGTGTACTTGTTGCTGAGAACGGTTGTGATGCGTTATTCAACGATTTGCCTACTATTTTGGCACCTGCCTCACTAACGGCTGGTCCTGCTGCACTGAATGCATACTTGTCGGATCCCCTGCTTCCTTTACTTTCCACTCTGTCTGGTACTCTTTGTTTACTCGTCATCTTCAGATTGCGGCCATTGCTTCCCCTTGTCGTCCTTGGCATTGGCTTTGGCATCTCCCTTTTTTGTGGACCTCCCCCCACCACACCCATACCCAGAATGAGTTCTCCACCACTCACTGTATGACCAGTACCGGTTGTGCTGGATTTGTACGTGGAGTGGTTGTAGGTTTCACCCACTACTACCAGGTACTTAGGCAGGTCGGTCATGTGGAGTACTGGGGTAACCTACCAGGTACCATTATTTGTTCTTTTTCTCCTCAATTTGTCTGACCTTCAGTACTAATTATACATGCACAACTAGAGTATGTTGGTTTCATTACTCTGTACTATCGTGTTGTGTAGTCCTCTACCTACGTCTGCCTGGTATTCTTTCTACATAGCAGGTGTGGTTTTGTGAGCAGTCGCTCATTGCTGCAGCAGGTATCCAAACATCAACAATCGATCTTCCATTCCATTAACCTTGTTGTCTTACCAAGTAAAACTCCAAAGCCTTCCTACTCTCATTGTCGCCTGTGTGGTCCTCTCAAGAACTAACTGTATGTCCGAATCGGTTGATTGTTGTTTCGATTTGTGTTCAGTGCTGTTGCATTCGTTCTTCTGTGCAATTTGTACATCTTCTGTATCTAATGTCACTTTCCTTCTTTCTCATTTCTTTTCCCTTTCGCTAACCGGCGATGACAGGTCTACCATCTTCATTATCCTTGTCGTCGACTCTCCTATTTTGGTGCGTTCGAATCGGTTGATTGTTGTTTTGATTGGTGTTCAGTGTTGCCTTTCTCTCTGTTGTAATATGGAACTTTTCGTGTTTTTAATTCTTTTTCCTCTCTTTATACTCGATCCTGACAGGTCTCTCACCTCGAGCCTCTGCTAAGTCGACTCTCCTCTTTTCTCTCGATCGAATTGATTGAGTTTTGTTTCCACTTTCCATCCTTTGATTTATTGCAACAGGAGGGTTCCTTCTCCCATTCGTTTTATTGTATACAAGACCTGCGTTGTTTACCCCCTTTCTTCTTGAGTCTGAAGGTTGATTGTTACTTAGGTTACATCAATCATTCAATTCTGCGGTTGCTCCTGCGGCAAACAAGTTCCACCTTTGCGCGATTGTTCTAGCGAATGAGTAAGAACATTCAACCTCTGCTGGACGTTTGATCGAGCCTGGAAGGAGACGACCAGTACGCCTTCATCGCCGACCTGTTGCATCTACTCGTTCCACGGCTGTTGGAAGTGAATCCGTAGTCCTCTACGTTTGTTCTGGAGGGAAGCAGCGCTGTGTTCTTTAAGAAATGGAGGACGAATCCAAGGAAGAGAGTCCTGGTTTACGGTCTTTAGCCGTGGCGGCTGTCTCCCAGGAAGAGGTTTCACATGCCCCAACTGGGCCTTTAGCTTCTGGTTTGAAGTCTACAAGTAATGATATGGAGGTGGATTCGACTTCTGTTCAGGACGAAGGAGTAGACACTGGGGTGAAGGATATGGAATCTCATGATATTGAGGGGAAGACCGAAAGCAAGGAAATGGAGGTAGATTTGAATCCAATTCCGATTGAATTGCCTCAACCCCCGATGGTGGATATGATTGGGGTGGAACCGGTCGCTCCCCCTATCGAAAAATCGATTTTACTTGAGTCCAGCTCAGATGTGCAAATGCAGGACTTAGATACCACGGACGTGCACACCATTTCATCCACAGGCGCCGCTGTTGATTCACTGTTGGGATTGAAGGTTGATAAGAAAACTCTGGTTACTCAAGAGTTGGTGTCTCAGCAGACACTCAATACCGGAACGGATATTGCTCCACCTCCAAGCCCTGAAAAACAAATGGCTACATTGTTAGACACGGTGAATAGTTATGACTCGTCCAAGGCGCCCTGGGTTCCACAGCCTGACACCTCCATGATAATCCCTCCAAAAGTTCCTTCAACTGAACCTGTGATTACGACCCTTTCTCCTCCTGTACTTGATCGAATCAAGGCAAGGTTTCCTAAACTTAAAGCTATGATGCCTCAGTTGGTAGACTTCCTCACGCAATCAACTTCCGAAGTACACCTCCCTCCCTTGAAGGATCCTGGCTTTCTTCTATCGAATAGTCATATCACCACTCTACCTCTTATTTACTTCGCAAATTTGATCTATTCCAAGGCAATGCTTACAAATATGGCCGCTAAAACGTTTCCTTTGGTGGTGGACAAAAAAAGTAGTACTCGACAATCCGATGCGGCAAATATTCTAGGTCTCCCAATACCTGTAATGGAGAATGATAAACTGTATCAGTTTTGGGTTGTTCACCTCAATGGAAGTACAGGCAAGAGTTATTCGGATGGTCTCCAAATGCACGAACGCAGCCATTTGTACAAGTTCCAGAAAATGATTGTTGAATTCTTCAGGAATCAGTTTAATGAATTACGCCCAGACGAGGAAACGAATATCCTTGAAGGTTTTCACTCCCATTGCGAGACTATATTTATTGCTGGTTTCACTTCCTCTGGACAGAAAACTCCCCAGATTCTGGCTGCCATTCAATACAGTTCCACAATTGCTGGTGCCTGGATCAATTGGTTAGGTGTGTCATCCGGCCTTTCTGGAATGTTTATTTCCAAAGCGGGTAATCCCAAAAATTTCAGGGGAATAGGTCTTGGTATGTTCCTTCAAATATTGGTTCAATTTCAACAGTTGGCCCGTGGTTGGAAAGAACGTTTATTCTTACAAACTCTACTAAGCGGAGATGCCTGTTCATATTATGTGAAGCGGGGATATATTCGAGCTCCTTCGAACAATATAACCTCTCTTCCGGATATTGATGAAAGTCCCTTCTCCACTCACCATGTCCATATGATCACAGATGAATTTCAAGAGAAGGAAGGTACTGCCCCTGAGGACTTTGTGGCCCTTCATTACGTAAATGGGTTTGTGATTACAACCTATGTTGGAGAGGAACACAATTTTTTCTTTTTGGATGGTAAAACAATCGATGCCTATCCAGCCAACAGTGATAACTTGATGGTACAGTTTCCATTCAACAGCATTGGTCAACATTTGGAAAAATGCTTAAACGCAGACGGCTATCTACGTCTCCTTATCAATCCCATCTTCTCTCCAACTGGGTCCGATTATGTTTTGCCAGATAGCACTTCATTGGGTCCGATGAACAAAGACATCATCCGTGGTGACAACGCTTTTGCGAGGAAGTTCGATAGCGGCAGCGTCACCCGGAATGAATATGAGGATCTAAAAAACGATCAAACTGTTTATGCCACCGATGGGACCATTGCTCTTTTTGGGTCATGGTTACTGCGAAATCCAAACACGGATATGCAAGGCGATATTGCTATTATTCCTCCCCAGGTGACTATGCTGGTACGTGACATGTTCGAACATCTGGGAGAAGATTTCTAGTACAGGCATGGCTACCAAGCTGGAATGGAAAATATGCTGCGCAATGTTGACAAGTATCTATACGGACACCCAGGTCTGCTTGAGCGGCGACTAATCTTTTTCATTTGTAATCAAACCAAAAATCATTGGTTTGGTCAATGTGCTGTCAACCCCTGGAAGACTATTGTACAAGCCCTTCAGAAAGACGAAACTTCTGGTCTTCACAGTGACTTCAAGAAGCCTGATAATATCAAAGGAGGTATCATATACGCCGATTCCCTGCATGAATTTAAAAGCCAGTCTATTGCGGAGTTGCGTCCATTGCTGTGGCTTTTAAATATGATGAGTCATTACCGCGACATCAAGGCAGATGGCAAACGCAATCAGATCAATTTTGTTAACATGTTCAACAAGATGCATAACACTGGGTATCACATGTTCCTAATGGGGTTGGAAGGACCGTTTGGTAATTTATTTGTCGACACTGTCAAGACCATGCCTTATCCTCTGCTCAAAGTGGGTCCGAAAAAAAGGTTGTGGCAGCCTGATGGATATAATTGTGGAATATGCTGGTGTTTGTTCATGTACGATACAATTCTTGCATTTTACCACCGGCCCTTTAACGATTCTGGTGGTGCGGAGGACGCTATGGCGTTTTTGGGAAATTATGTTCACTCTGAGGGTTGGTTTAGTTCCAAAATCTCCGGAAGAAACGAGGGAAAAGATGTGATTATTCCTCTTTGTCAACTTCTTCGATATGAAATGGCGTTGATGTTGGAACGCATACGTTTGTGTTACATTTTTTCAATCCATTGTGATGTGACACGTCCATCGAATTGGGGTACTATAACAGAAGACCATCGCAAAATGTTGGAATCCCCATCCTACAAGGAGCATCTTCAACCAATACTCGAACGAGCCCATCGTGACGTGAATACACCAATACACAAACTGTATGTGCGTGAAAAGTATTTAAGGGAGCGTATTTGCGATGGTAAGAAGGTTCCTTCCCTGGTTGGGGATACTTCCCACTTCCTTGATTACAAGGTTCTGGCAAAGATGTACGAGGATAGAATTGGACCAGACGGAGATTTATCATTGTTGCTCACCAAGGTAACCAAGGGAAGAAAACACCGGAAAAAGCTACTTGAACTGAAGTACTACTGTGAGCATAAAAGACGAGTTTTCTGGTGTTTCGTTTTTCTACCTCTTCCCGAAGAAAACCCTACATTCCCTGCCGAAGAACAACGGTTATTGTCTATTGGTATACCGGGTAAACTTATTGATGTATCTCTTCCTGAAGAAAATTCTACACTCACCTTCGAAGAACAACTATACAAGTCTATTAAAATACCGGGTAAACTTATCGATGTTCGAGGAGACGGGAATTGTCTTTTCTACTGCATGTTGAATTTTTTGGTGTCAATTGGTCGATTGGGATATGTTTGGCATGAACACGAATATGAGAATCCTGTTGCATATATCCGTCATAGATTGCACACTTTTGGATTGGAGGTTAAGGAATCATATTGGTCTTTTTTGTCAGGTTATGAATCACGGCAGCATCGACTATTGAATCTCTATGATCAAAGGGTGAACTATTTGGATGACCAATTTATGTTATCCCCCGATAATGGAGATTTGCATGGTGATCAGTTTGATGCTTTTCTATTTGCAGGTGCCTTCAAAACAAGAGTTGTCATCTTCCATGTTGAAAGTGGACAGCAATACATCACACAATTCATAGACGGTACCAACTATGATGAGGAGAATGGCTGTGGAATCTTTTTTGCGGCGATGGACGGACTACAC
>OOGM01000039.1_pt1 | contig 7312 bp, 3 predicted proteins | sample 1670251 | NCBI WGS metagenome assembly OOGM01 (sample SAMEA98135668, study PRJEB22522) | marine metagenome | biome: marine biome; feature: marine water body; material: sea ice | place: Arctic Ocean | collected 04-Sep-2015 | depth 0.9 m | reverse complement strand
TGTCAGTGGCTCATGTCAGCACCGTTCCACTTTGAACTATTCCATGCCGTGTAGAGTGACGGGGCGTCCTTGTCATGGCGTCGACCGATTCAACGCGCCCAAGTGATTGCGATCAAGCGATGTCAGAGTCTTGCTCTGCTTCGAGCAAGTGGGGAATGGTACCCATTGACTTCACATTCGCTTCGAAGATCATCTGCTTGATGTGCGGCTCATCTGCGGCCGATGTGTCTCCATTGCAAACATCAAGCGCTATGGCGATGGGCGAAGGAAGGATACAGTGGGGGAGGTACCGCCCCATTTACGTGGGTGACGCGGGCGAACAAGTCGTTCCGAGCTCCAGGAAGCCCTACGGCAAACAATGTGCGATCTGCAGGAACGTCTTCAACGCACTCGGCTTAGAGGATCGCTTTGGCACGATCAAGCAGTACTACACGCACGCGTGCAAGCCTGAGAACGCAGCAGAGTTTCGATTATTCATGACCTACCGCAGCGAGTGGATGGCCAAGCACGATGTACAGAGTCCGGATACCGACGCTAGGGATCACCTCCGATTAAAGTGCGCGAAGGAGATGAAGGCTCGCTTTACATCTTTGGCGACGATAAAGTCCGAGAAGGTTAGCTTCGAAGGCCCCGAGTTTGAATTCGTGACGTCTGACGCCTTTAATCCAAAGCTCGACGGAGAGTGGGACCCCGCGAAAGTTACGTGTCAATTCATCCTGGGCGCGAAGCGTGAAGGAATTTGGATCTTGAGGGGTCGAGAAGGGGTATTCAAGTCCAAACAGAAGGAGTCGACTGGCAGTAAGCAGGAAACTGTGGAGGACGATGGAGGTGGACCTTTTGCGCAACAACGTCTGGATAACAAGATGCTCGTCATCAACGGTGCAAAGGCCAAATTCGAAAAGGAGCGTTCTCAGAAGTGTATTGTGAAGCCTCTGGCCACTGACGCAGTCAACATAATGGATTTGCTGGTGCAAGCAGGAGTGGGGCAACAAGCAAGCAATCATCAGGAGAGCAGCGGGCGGTCTTCCGATCCTACGGGGTCAGGTGCGTTGGGTTGCAAGGTGGAGAGCGATGAGTCGGGCGAAGATGAAGACGTCACCAAGGGTGCTCCAAATTCACATTCACGGCTTGCATCTTTGTTTTCTTCGCTGCAGGACGGTCCGCGCAGTGGCGCAGGGGGGGCCATCAAGGCGCCATTGCCTGCAAGCTGCGCTGCACGAGCCATCACAGGGGCCTCCGGAAATGTGGCGACGAGGAGGGCCTTAGGCCATGTCGCTGAGCCACAACCTCGCAGCGACTGCGGCGCCGGCGCGCATGTTGGGCGGGAGAGGGAGAGGTCGCCAGCTTCGGCGTCGGTGCCTCAAGCTTTATTTGACGGTAGAACCCGTCGGATCATCGAGTCGCTCACAGTGTCTGCGCAAGCCATCGAGCTTTCTTTGGAAAGCATCTCGTTCGACGAAGACCTAAACTGCGACGCCGACAAGTTGAAGAAACACCATTTGTCAGATCTCCTCAAAGCGAAAGGCCGCAAGATCGCAAAGATTCAGGGGGATGTCAATAGCGCATTGCAGCGCATCAAGTCCAGCGCCAGCCAGGGTGCATTGGAGGAAATTAGAGATCGGTTTCAAATCTTGTCGGACAAGACGCTGAAGATTATGAAGTTCCACCAGATCGTCGCGACAGCGTCGCCAGAGCCAGAGCAATTTTTCCAGGCACGTTTGGCGGTTACTGGTCTGGGCCTCACATTGGGCTTCTCGTATTTCAAGTTCGATCTGATCTTGCAAGCCAGACAAGCGATGCTTCGCAATGACGCCAACGCAATGTGTTCTCTATGCTTGCGCGGCGATCAGCATTTGCAAATCTTACTTGAGAAAGAATGCACGGATGAGTACATTGTGGATGTCACCGGTAGCATTCTACTCACGGCGGTGCTTGAGGTCCTTGGCAAGCTGACGCTCGCAGAAGCAACCAAATCGATGGCCCTTTCTGCGACGAAGTCAACGATCTGGGTTATGCTCGGCGCGATAAAGTCTTTTTCGTTGATGGATGCGTGGTTGCCATCGAAAGACCTCTGCGACGACATTCAGTTCTTGACGTCGTTCATTGACCCTGAGTCTGTCTGCATCAAGCAATTGGCAGCTGATCTGAGCCACATTGAGAACATGCCCACGTCGAAGTCCGCTGGCGGTAAGAACAAGACGGTGCTTCAATTTATGTTGGATGGCACGGTCGGCCTTCGTCTTATTGCAAACGCTGAGGCAATGTACAAAACTCGGAAGTCGGAAATCGAGTGCGAGGATCTCCTTGACGATATGAATTGCAAGTACAAAAATGTACTCTTAAGCAAACCTTTCTACGATGCCGAAAAGCACTGCGTGACACCGGACTCTTTCGACGGCGAGGAGCTCAAGGCATTCTTCGACACAGCTTTACAATCGGGAAAGGAGTTGCAGGATCTTGCGGGGAGCAGGAAGAAGAGCGACCCATCGGGCAAAAGCCCCGCGCAGCGCGCAGTCGACATGCAGGTACAACTCTGGGTCACCTTGAAGACGAATTTCAAAGCCATGTACAACGCAGTCATCGAAGACGTCATGGGTCTTGCTGTGGTAGCATTGCAGAACGACGGCGCCGACATTTTTGGAGCCCTTGTGGACTTCGCTGACCTGGAAAGCCTGCTGGACGCCAAAGACATCGCTACTTCGCCGCACCGCGAGACGCTCTACGCAAAGCATTGCAAGTTTGGGCAAACTGTCGACGATTGCGTGCAGAACGGCAAGCTGCTTTTCGCAGCGACCAAGTTCGTGCTTACCACCGCCTGCCCGAGAGTTGCGGCGTTGAATGAGGTCACAGCTACAGATAGCGACGTCAAGCGCTACGCATCCATTCTGGACCAGGCAAACTGTTGGCTTGCTAATTTCGAGATTCAGGGGGATTGTCGTGCAAAGTTCTGCGATGCATTCTTCCCGAAGATCCAATCGATCCTTGAGGCGCGAGGGTCGGTGGTCTTTGACCATGTTCGGCAGACGATTGATGTCGCCATTGGCTCCCCTGGGAAGGTGTCTGGCCTCACCGAACAAGCTGTGAAGGACTTGACCAAGCGCATGCCGCAGACCAGCCCTTATGAAAGTTTCGTTATGGATCTGCTCATGTCGCGTGTGCTGATAGACCAGGTGGAGGAAAGTTTCAGCGCGAAGATCGCAGCCGACATTCTTGCGCGCCTCACGCGCGCCAAGTCGTGGCTTTCCGCTTGGAAGGCAGAGCACGGCGATGCCGCCAGCCTGTTCTTCGAGAGGGGGAGGTTAGATGCCATCGACGTGTACTTGGACGAGAAGACCAACACCGCAGCAGCGAGCGTGCACGAGACGAGCCTTGATCTCATCACTGAGTTGAGGACGACCCTTGCAGAAATCAATGGGTTGGCTGACGCTGTGCAGGTCCACGACAACACCAAGTTTTGCGAGAAGAAGTTCATGACGATAATGCGCAACGAGTGCACGGAATATGCGCAGAAGCAAATGACAGTCGAGAATATTGTCGCGCAGCTTGAGAAGTTGTGCGAAGGCGCCAGCGATACTTTTGCGGGGCGGAGCGAGCACCAGGACGCCCTGATGGGAATCGGATGCGTCGTGTACATCATAGCCCTCTACACTGCGACTACGCTCTACCGCTCGCCATTGCTAGGCAAAAAATCAGCCGTTGGCAAGAAGACGCTCGACAACTTGAAGAAAGTTTTAGATTCCATTAATGGAGTACAAGCGGCGGTGAAGGTGGAAATCGCATTCGACTTGGCGCTTTTGAAGGAAATAAGGGACTTCGCACAGGTTCCGTGCGCAAAGCTACCAGCGGAAGGTGCTCCAAGCGTTGTCGCGGCCACAGCTGGCAACCAGACGTCGGCACAGCCAGCAGCAAGCGTGGCAAACGCAGGCGCAGCAGTCTCAGAAGCACCGCTGATGGACGCAGCTCCACCACCAGCACCACCGAAGTCGAGCGCAGAGGCAGGAAGTGGGCAGGAAGCACCTGCAGGAGAAGAGCCAGCAGCAGCAGCAGCAGCAGGCGATGGATCCGGCGTTGCAGAGAGTTCGAATTCTTTGGACGGCGTGACAGCTGCGCCAAAGGGAAAGGCAACAGCTGCGCCAAAGGGAAAGGCGACAGCTGCGCCAAAGGGAAAGGCGAAGGCTAAGGCTAAGGCTAAGGCTAAGGCTAAGGCAGCGGCAGAGGCAGAGCCGAACGGCGATGACAGCGAGCAGCCGCCGAGGAAGAAGCCCAGAAAAGTTGGGGAGCCAGGTGCTGCCGCAGAAGAAGCCACGGCTGCGAAGAAGCCGAGGAAGACGATTAAGAAGACCGATTCCAAGGAGCTGGCGACAACGTCGTCAGGCATCAAGACGTTGACCGCTCTTGGCTTTTTGCGCCGTATTGACCAGGCGGAGTGAGGGAAGAGGACGTGGAGTCGGCATTTTGCCTTGTCTATTTCGAGGTCGCAGGTCCTGCGGGGTGAATCCGTTTTCGAGATTCGTGATTCTGAATATTCTAACGTTCTTTTGTACACTATAGATTGCGGGGCGCAGATGGTGTTGGTGTCAGAAACGCAGCAGTCCCGGCGTTATTGGTGGTGTGCCTGTTGTTGTTACACCAGTTGTTATTGTACGTGTTGATGTTGTCGTTGTACGTGTTCTTGTACGTGTTCTTGCTCTAGTTATTGTTGTTGGTGTTGGCGTTGCTCCTGCTCTTCTTGCTGTTGTTATTTGTGTTATGTCCTCGCACAGGTCATTGTAAAGGTTGTTGTCTTTGTTGTTGCGCGTATGGTTGTTACATTTGTTGTTGTACTGGTTGTTGTACTTGTTGTTGTGTGTGTCGTTGTACTTGTTGTTGTACGTGTTGTTGTGCTTGTTGGCGTTGTTGTTGTGGTTGTTGTTGTTATTCATTTTCTTATTTTATGTAACATAAGGTTGTTCTTGTGTTGTTGTTGTGTGCTTATTGTGATTGTTGCTATGGTGTTGTTACTGTTCTTGTCCCCGTTAGCATTATTATGTTTTATCGTTGTTGTTATCATGGTTCATGTTGTCACTTGCTATTAGCTATAGTTGTGAGTGTTCTTATTGTTGTTCTTGTTGTTGGCATTGCCCGTGATAAAGTTACAGTGTTCACTGTTTCGTCTTGATCATATGTTTCTCTATGGCATTATCGTTATTATTGTCTTCTTGTTCTTATCGGTCATCTTGCTCATCTTGTTGCTGTTATAGTTCTTGTTGTGTTCGGTGTGGTTGCGCGTGTGCTTGTTGTCGCTGTCGTTGTCGTTGTAATGTTCTTTTTGCCGTGAGATTTCTGCCAGCTTGGCTCAAGGTAAAGTAAAGTCCTTAGGCTGTGTTGGCGTTTCGCCTTGTTTTGTTTCATCGGGCGTCGGGCGCATGCATGGCATCGGGGTCGTCTGCTTCGAACGCTTCGAGCAGTCAAGCCTGCTCGAATGTTTGCCCTGCGTCAATCGAGCCCTCGCAGATCCTCGATGGAAGTTATTTGGGCACACTGGCTAAGGAGCATGCGGCAGCCTTCTCATCCGTTATCGTGCCAGTGACCCCCCCAGAGACCACGCTCTTGTGGGGTACGATTTGTTCTGGTGGAGAAGTCTTGCTCTTCACCATGAAGGAGTTACACAATCTGTACGTTGCAATGGGCTTCAAACTCCGATTCGTCCATAGATTTTCTTGCGAGATCAAGCCAGCGTTGCAAGCGTGGATCTTTTCAGTGAATCACGAGGTTGGCACTTCGGCCGACGGCGCAGAGACAGACGACATGAAGTATTGTCTGTTTGAACGAGCTGAAGACATGGGGAAAAGTGTTGCAAAATGCGTCCGCCACAACAAACTTTGCATTGTTCCCAATGTGGATCTCCTTATGATGGGCACATCTTGCAAGGACATCAGTCGTGCGAGCAGCGCGTACCGAGCCGATATGTTGGTGATGAGTATGCAGTCCAGTATAGGCGGATCGGCGCAAACATTTTGTGGCGCAGAAGCGTACATGCTCCGACACATCGTGCAGATATTCCTCTTCGAGAACGTGGACGCATTGGACGACGCAGGGGACCTGACCACGCACATGACGAACTTATCGGTTGTCTATGGTCGCTTGGAAAAGTGCGGATTCGCATTAAAGACGTTCTTGATGGATACCGTTTTGTTTGGCCTTCCACAGTCCCGGCGCAGATACTACATCATTGGCTTGAAGGAGAGTGCTGCAGCGCACTTCGATTTTTCCAGCAAGAGCGCCTCGCAGGTGTTGGGCACGGTCGAGAACCTCGTGCGCCTGTGCCAACGGACGCCGCCATGCGCTTCGATGTTACTCTTGGGCGAGGATGACTGCGAGATCGACAATGAACTAAACCGCCGCTTGGCCATGGGCCAGAAGGGTAGCAAATACAACGTTAGCGCAGCTATCTCGCAATTCCAAGGCGCTGGCCTAAGTTGGGGGGCGGTTGACGCGCGGTCGGGAACGCAGGATACACTGTGGTACGACACGTTGACGAAGTTGCAGCGGAACGTTTTGACATATTCAGAAGCTGAGTACAAGGACGCCATGTTCAGAGACATCGGGCAGTCATCTTCGCGTGTGCGGTATTCACAGGCAATCCAGGATAAGCACACGGTCTTCTGCCAGATGCCAGGGCAATTAGTTTGGGTGCGACGCCCTGAGCCTGAGAAGCTGCCGCGCTTGCAAGTGGGGCGCGAAGCCTTGACTTTTCAAGGATACCCCATCGCCCAAATCCCTACGACGATTTCTATGACATCAGAGAAAGTAATGCAAGAAATCGCGGGCAACATGATGTCGGCTCCCGTAACGTTGGCCTTGTTGCAATCACTCTTCGCCGCGTTGCCGTGGCGCCCCAGCAGTCACAGCAAGAGCACCCAGACAACCGAGCGCGACGTAGATGAGGCACTCGCTGTATTCAACGCTGCTTCTTCGTCCAACCCGGCCAGCGACGACGTGTCTCCGCGAGTCAAGCGCCTGCGTCGTTTGAGAATCAGACCCAACGCAGAGTGAGTGGTTCGTTCGCGGCCTTTGGCCATGTTAGTATCACGTGAGGGCAGCAAAGGGTTTCACCTTGTGACGTGTGATTTGGATTCGGTGATGCATGTTTGCAGAAAAAACAAGGCGCAGCAGCGCAGCGCAGCTCTTTGCAGTGCACGTGTTGGCACAATTTCGACCATGTGTTTTCAAAATGTTCGATAGAAGACAGCAGAACACGATCATAATTTGCACAACCATTAAGATTCGTGGTTCTGAATGTGTCAGCGTTCTTTTGTACAGTATAGATAAT
>OOGM01000038.1_pt1 | contig 7374 bp, 3 predicted proteins | sample 1670251 | NCBI WGS metagenome assembly OOGM01 (sample SAMEA98135668, study PRJEB22522) | marine metagenome | biome: marine biome; feature: marine water body; material: sea ice | place: Arctic Ocean | collected 04-Sep-2015 | depth 0.9 m | reverse complement strand
TCGGGCGCCTTGTGGTCACGGGCCTTCTCGTCGATGCCCTCGTCGCTGCGGGGGCCGTTCTTGGCTGCTTCCTAAAACGCGGCCTAACGTCTCTCGGCTGCGATGGCGCATATACGACGTCCGACGCGGCGGCGGCGCTCGATGCAGCTGCGGAGCTCGGCGCTCCCCTGGGCGGCTCTGGGCCTGCTCGCGGCGGCGAGGCGGACGCCGCCTCCGCCGTAGGCGTGGGCGCGATCGCCATCAGCTCCAGCCAGCGCCATGGCGGCGGCCCTCAGCGCACTTCTGCGCTCTCTCCTCACACGCTCTCTGTAGAGCTAACTGCCGCTCCTGCGGCTTGCACACCAGGACCAATGGGGCTGCTTTCGCTGCCTCTTCACTGACTCCTGGCCAGGTGTACCATGTTGCGTAAACTATATCTACGCTATCCTTTTCTCATCCACTATAACCGTAGTGGAGACTTGCGATCCTTGAGCCACGCAAAATGCATGGTATGTCACTATATCACGTAACACGCCCTCTCGGTGAGATCGCGCTTCGGCCTACTTACTAACCGAATCAAGCGTCTCGCCGCTCCAACCTCTGTTGGTTGTATAGGTGACATCGCATCGTGCCATAACCTATTTCTTTAGCTCACTCACTTTCACCCTTCAACTCGAAGGCAACTGCAGCTTACAGTTGGGAGTCTACACTCCGTGGTCTTTAGCCAATGCCCAGCTTCGGGCGTAGCAACTCAAGCGTTGCGCGTATCACGTGCTTCGTAAGCAAGTCGCTCATGTTGTCCAAGGTGGCGACTTTGCCTAACCGTAGCCGGCCTTCCTCCTTCCAGTCCTGGATCGCCAGCAGGCGTATCTCGACATGCTTGAGGCGGCCTTGTCCTTTTCGCCCCACCAGGGGGTCAGCGCGCTGCTGCTGTCGCTGTAGACCAAGGGCGGCTCAACAGCCCAACCTTGCTCAGCCAGCATGCTCGCCAACTGGAGGGCTTCTACTGCGCATGAGCCAAGCGCGTACAGCTCGGCTTCGCAGCTGCTCTGCGCGCGGCTTGCCTGTGTTCTGGCATAGCTCAGCACGCAGCATCCTGCGAGCAACAAGATGCCTCCGCTTGTGCTGCGGCGGTCTGCTGCTCCAGCCCAGTCACTGTCGGCGTAGCCGACCAGGCGTAGGCGCCCTCTGGGGGTCAAGTGCAACACGTAGGCCGTGCTGCTGCGAAGGTAACGGATGCACCTCTTCAACGCATTCAGGCTGGCCTGCGTCGGGGCCTGCACGTCTCTGGCCAACTCTTTGATGGCAAACTGCATGTCCGCGCGCAGTACTCCGTAGTACCGTAGGCGGCCCACCTGCGTTCGATAGTAGCGGTGCTCTACCGCTCCGCACGGTGTTCGGCAGCGCTGGCGCCGCTGAGCTGCTTGTCGCCTCGGCGGCGCTCGGCTCGACTGTCGGCGGCTCGGGCGCATGTGCTGCGCTGGGCACTGCTGTGGCGCTCGGCGCTCCCATGGGCGGCGCTGGGCCCGTACGCGACGGGAGGGCGAAGGCCGCCTCACCCGTGGGCATAGACGCGCTCGTGATCGGCTCCTGCTCATGGTCCTCATAGGACTCTGCGTCGCCCTGGAGGTCCTGCTCGTAGCCCTCGGTCGTGATCCAACCGCAGGACTCCGCATTGCTCTTCAGCTCGCGCTCGTAGCCCTCGTTGATCTCCTGGATCGTGGGCTCGAAGCGCACCTCGCGGATCCCCGTCCTCCGAGGGGTCCCAGGCTGCGACGCCTTCTTCTCTGATTCCACAACGTTTACCTGCACGTAGGGGAGTCCGTTTCGCATCTCTAGGTATAACGGTTCTCCTGTTGGGCGCAAGAGGTATGGATTCTCTGGGCTCAGGATTAAGGCGTGTCCTGACCTCACGAGCGCGCCGACGGAGAGGATCGGGTACTTCACGTCGGTAACCTCAAAGGTGGCAGCACTGTGTCCGTCTCCTCCGTCAAACTTCATTTGCACGGTGCGGCTCCCGTAGTGCTGCATGCGCTCGCCACTGACCGTCTTCAGGTCCAGCCCTGCCTGCGCGCACGTGTCGGCCTGCGGCATCCAGTCTCGTGGGCAGACATGGCAAGCAGCGCCACTGTCCACCATGATCCACATGCTCGTGCCGCCCTTGCCAGTGGTGCAGTACTCCTGCTTGGCGGGCGTCTCCCACGTCACCCCGCAGATCCATTCTCCCGTGCAGTGAGCATCCAGCTCTGGCGGGCCGAGTGCTCCGATGTGGGCCTGTAACCCTGGAGGCTGTGGCGGCTGCCTCGTCGTGCTCGCTGTGCTTGCCGACGGGCCCGCGGAAGAGACGTACGACGCGGCGTCGTCTCCCGTTTGGACCTCATGTACATTCTTGTACTTGCCCTTGCCTTTGCCTTTCGGGCTCTTCCTCGGCGTTGTGGCAGCGCCCTCGCGGTACCAGCACTCGGTGGAAAGGTGGCCCATCTTGCCACAGACCCAGCACTCCCGCGTCTCCTCTGCCTTCTCTTTCGCCTTGCCCTTGTCTTTCATCTTGCCCTTTGCCCCTTTGCCTCCTTTAGAGATGGCGTCCACGTCCATCGCGTGGGGGTTGGGCGGCTTCCCGAGCGTCTTCGCCCAGTCTCTCGACGTCACCACAAAGTTCAAGACCGTGGTGCGCATGTCATCGTAGTCGAGGAACGTCTGTAGCAGCAGCTGCATTCGGATGCCGTGGGGTGCTTGCTCCTGCAAGATTTGGCGTTTGACCTGGTCGTTTAACTTTTCGCCAGCCATGCTCTCCCATCGGTTCACCGTCAGCTCCCAATCCTTCAGCGCATTCTCGAAGCCCAGGGAGTCCTCGGGGAACTTCACTGGCCTCAGGATGCCCTGCAAGGTTGCTGCGAGCCTGCTCGTTGTTCCGCGCTCGTAGCGCATCTGGAGCAAGTGCCAGCAGGCCAAGCCGTTTCCTCGCTCCACCCTGCGCAATTCCAGCAGGGCCGGCCCTTTCAGCAACTGCGTCAAGATGTAGTACACCTTGCGCGCTGCGGCCTTGTTTCCATCGTTCAACTGTGCGAACGGCACCTCGTCGGCGGGCGCTAAGTTGTCGATCAACTCTAGGGCCTCTGCGACGTGCGGGTCTACGACCTCGAGGTAGGCTCTGGTCTGGAAGGACCAGTCTTGCCACGCCGCTTCGCTTCCATCGAAAACTGGCGGTCGGCCAACAAGCCTTGGATCCACGTCCAGCACGCCTGCTCCGTTCGCCATCATCGCGTCGGCTCTCCCTGAGCCTCGCTGCGCCCTCCTGGCGCTCTCTCCTCACACGCTCTCTGTAGAGCTAGCTGCCGCTCCTGCGGCTTGCACACCAGGACCAATGGGGCTGCTTTCGCGGCCTCCTCACTGACTCCTGGCCAGGTGTACCATGTTGCGTAAACTATATCTACGCTATTCCTTTCTCATCCGCTGACTCCACAGCGGAGACCTTGAGCCACCGTCAGGCAGCCTTGAGCCATGCAAAATGCATGTATGTCACTATATCACGTAACACGCCCTCTCGGGGAGATCGCTTATCTCTCTCAAACACTCAGCACCTGCTCAGATTTGCGTCTCGCCGTTCTTATCTTTATCTTTATAGTTGACATCGCAACGTGCCATAACTATCTTTCTTTAGCTCACTCACTTTCACCCTTCAACTCGAAGGCAACTGCAGCTTACAGTTGGGAGTCTACACTCCGTGGTCTTTAGCCTGGGTCATGCCGTCGGCATAGGAGCTCATCTTTCGCGCGTATCACGTGCTTCTTTAGCAAGTCGCTCATGTTTTCCAAAGTGGCAACTTTGCTTATCCGTAGCCGGCCTTCCTCCTTCTCGTCGTAGATCACCATCATGCGTATCTCGACATGCTTGAGGTGGCCATATCCTTTTCGCCCCACCAAGATCAGCGTACTGCTGTTGCTGGTTCCGTAGCGCAAGGGCGGCTCCACAGCCCAACCTTGCTCAGCCAACATGCTCGCTAACTGGCGGCTTTCTGCAGCGCATGAGCCAAGCACATACCGCTCGGCGTTGCAGCTGCTCTGCGCGCAGCTTGCCTGTCCTCTGGCATAGCTTAGCACGCTACATCCCGCAAGCAACAAGGCGAGCAAGCAACACTTTGCGAGCCATGCCAGGATACCTCCGCTGCTGCTGCTGCGGCGGTCTGCTGCTTTAGGATTGTCACGGTCGGCGTAGCCGATCCTGCGTAGGCGCCCTCTGCGGGTGCAGCCCGTGAACTTGAAGCCTGCGACATGGTCTCCGACGCGTCGCAAGTGCGGCTTCTTCACCTGGGCTTGCTCGAAGCCTACGCTCTCTTTGTTCTTCTCGTTGGCCTTCTGGAAACCCGCGGTGTTCTTCTCCGTCTCCGCGTTAACCTTCTTGAAGCCTACGATGTTCTTCTCCTTCACCGCACTGGCCTTCTGGAGGCCTGCACCTCTTTCCTTTTCGGTGTCAGCCTTCTCGAAGCCTGTGTACTTGTTCTTTATCGTGTCAGCTTTCTGGAGGCCTGCGTAAACCGCTACGTGGGCCTTCTCGAAGCCTGAGTACTTCTTCTCCTTGATGTCGGCTTCCTGGAAGTCTGCGTAAACGCCTGCCTTCTCGAAGCCTAAGTACTTGTTCTTCTTGATGTCGGCTTCCTGGAAGTCTGCGTAAACGCCTGCCTTCTCGAAGCCTAAGTACTTGTTCTTCTTGATGTCAGCCTTCTGGAAGCCTGCGTAAACTACTGCGTCGGGCTTCTCGAGGTCTGAGTACTTCTTCTCCTTGGTGTCAGTCTTCTGGAAGTCTGCGTAAACTTCTTCGGCCTTCTGGAAGCCAGTGTACACGTTCACGGCCTTCTGGAAGCCAGTGTACTTGTACTTCTTCGCATTGGTCTTCTTGAAGCCTGCACCTTTCTTTCTCCTGACGTCTGCCTTCTGGAAGCCTGGACACTTGTGCTTCTTAGTGTCGGCCTTCTTGAAGACTACGTCGTTGGGCTTCGTCTCGGCAGTCTTCTCGAAGCCAGTGCTCTCCAACACCGCCTCGACGTCTGCCTTCTGGTAGCCTACGTCCTTCAGCTGGTGCTTGACGTCTGCCTTCTTGAGGCCCTCGTCCTTCAGCTGATGCTTGACGTCTGCCTTCTTGAAGCCTTCGCCGCTATCCGTATGCAGCGGCTCGACGGGCGCCTCCTCGAGGCCGTCGTCGGTCCGCATCGGCGCGACGTCTGTCTCGTTGACGTTGTCGTCGTTCTTCGTATGCGCGACGTGTGCCTCCTGGAGGCTCTCGTCTATTCCTGTTCGCATCGACTCGACGTCTATCTTGTTGGGACCGTCGTCGTTCTGCGTATGCGCGACGTGTGCCTCCTGGAGGCTCTCGTCTATTCCTTTTCGCATCGGCTCGACGTACGCCCTCTTAAGGCCATCGTCGTTCTGCTTATGCTCGACGTAAGCCTTGTCAAAGCTCTCGTCGTTCTGCTCATCCTTGACGTCAGCCTTCTTGGGGCCGTCGTTGCTGGCGTAGCTCCCCACGGGGGACACGCGGCACGAGGCGTACTTGACTGCTCCCGTCGCCGCACTCATCACGAACTTTGCTCGTACTGCATCTCCAAAGGCAATCAAGGCGGGCTCGCCGTCGCTCTGCAAGATGCAACGGCTGTGCCCAAGTTCGTGTAGCCAGTTGCTCATGGCGGCCACAGCGTAGCCGCAGCCAGGGCCCTTCTCGGTGACGACCAGGGCGAAGAGGCGGCCCGTGCTACGGCAGGCAGCGATCACGCAGATCTGGCTGCTCTTCTCTTCTACAAAGGAGTCGTCCTCTGTCTTCCCTGGCGGTCTCCCCGTCAAGTCCCGATAGCCAAGCTCGATGACTGGGACAACTCGGTCCGCATGGTCGGCCTTGCTGTGCGCTCTGTCGCGCCCTCTTCCGCGGATGCGGTGCTGGCACCACGGTCGCTCTGGCAGGTGCGTCCGCTCCTGCTCCGCCACTTCTGCGGACGCAGGGGTCGCTGGGATCTTCATCCCGTTCGCCTGAGTAGCCAGGGGCTGCATGTCGTCTCGCTCAAGTGCCCGCAGCACTGGGACGGCCAGCAACGGCTCAAACGGCGCGAGTCTCGCGGCGGGCGGCATCTCGGCGTCGGCCTGCTTGAGGCCTGCGCGGTCTGGTTCCCCCAGACCCTCGTACCACGCCTTCAGCGCCTGCTCGTGGTCCTCATAGGACTCCGCGTCACTCTTCAACTCCTGCTCGTCGCCCACCGCGGTGAGCCGTGTCTTCACTGCAGAACCGTCGTCGCGGTCTGCCCAGCGCCCCGTCATCGGACATATGCCTATGGGCACACTGGGGGCCTCGTGGACCTCGTGGTGCGTCAACTTCTTCAGGGGGGCGCGGCGGGTACTCGTCAGGCGCGGCGCGCCCTCTGAGGATGATGCCATCAAGCCCGCCACCCTTCTCGGCTCCTCTTTCTTGCGGGCCGTGTTGACCACCTTGATCTCGTGGATCGGAGGCAGCCGCGCCTCTTCGGGCGGCTCCGAGCTCGCCTCGCGGATCTCCTTCTTCCGAGGGATCCCAGGCTGCAACGCCTTCTTCTCCTCCAACACCTCTGCCTTCACATAAGGTCTTCCGTTGCGCGTCACCAGGGCGAGCTTCTCTCCCGTCGGGCGCAAGAGGTATGGACTCTTTAGGCACAGGACTACGGTGTGTCCTGCCTTCATGAGCTCACCAGCTGAGAGGATCGGGTGCCTCACGTCGGTAACCTCGAAGGTTGCTGCTCCATGCTCTTCCGATCCATCGAACTTCATCCGCACCGTACGGCGACCGTAGTGCTGCAGGCTTTCGCCGCTGACCGTCATCAGGTCGCGGCCAGCTTGCACGCACATGTCGGCCTGGGACATCCAGTCTCGCGGGCAGACATGGCAAGCGGCTCCACTGTCTACCAGGATCCACGTGCCCTTGTCGCCGTTGGCTGCGGTGTAGTTCTCCTCGTCGGGGGGAGTATGCTCCCACGTCACGCCGCAGATCCAGTCTCCCTTGCCGCCATCATCTTGTTCTGGCGGTCCTACAGCGAAGACCTGCGATCCGTCGTCGTCGACGTTCTGGGACTCCTGCACGCGCACGTGCGGGTCCTTCGGCTGGCCGTAGCCCTTGCCCTTATCTTTCATCTTGCCCTTCTTATCGAGCCCCTTGTCGTCACGCGCCTTCTCGTCGATGCCCTCGTCGCTGCGGAGGCCGTTCTTGGCTGCTTCCTCAAAAGCGGCCTCACGTCTCTCGGCTGCGATGGCGCATATACGACGTCCGACGCGGCGGCGGCGCTCGATGCAACTGCGGAGCTCGGCCCTCCCCTGGGCGGCCCCTGTCCTGCTTCCGGCGGCGAGGCGGACGCCGCCCCCCCCGTAGCCGTCGTCCCGACCC
>OOGM01000037.1_pt1 | contig 7404 bp, 4 predicted proteins | sample 1670251 | NCBI WGS metagenome assembly OOGM01 (sample SAMEA98135668, study PRJEB22522) | marine metagenome | biome: marine biome; feature: marine water body; material: sea ice | place: Arctic Ocean | collected 04-Sep-2015 | depth 0.9 m | reverse complement strand
CTTCAGATAGTGAGATACACAACTGATAAAGGAGATGAGATTGGGAAAGGATCACTACACTGGATAAGAATTGCAAGTCCAAAAACGGAATACATTCCAACAGAAGAACTTGACAATTTAATGGATTACGGAGTCACAGCACCAGTGGATGTACCAAAACCATCGGAACAAACAGACCAAGACCAACCTCCTCCCATACTACCGGTGCCGGCCCTCCTTGCATCAAAAGATGAATCATTTGATACTCCTCCTGTCAACACACCAACATCTCCTGCACTAGACAATGTCTTGGCCAATCCGTTAGGCCCTTTGAAGGACCTTGTCATTGACAAGGACACGTCACCGCCATTTAGTGATGAAATGGCTCTAACGGTGCCAGATCAACCTCCAATGAATGAGGAAAACCCGGCCATCCAAGAGACCATGCCAAAGCTTTTGGCAACAATACCGGCGGCCGAGAATATCACTCCAAAGGACATAGAACCAGAGGGAGGTGTCCTTGAAGACCCATCCAAATCTGTGAATCCGTTACACCTAGAAATTCAAAATCAAGCCAATGAACAGAAGTCCCCACTCGTACCACCATCCTTGCCAGGTGCTACAAAGCAGGTCGAACCTTTATCCGCAATGGTGGATCCAAAGGTTACTTCCAGTGAAGATGTAACTAAACCTTTGGAACCTGTACTACCAGCGGGGATTAGTGACATTGCAGTTGGTCTTACCACGGCTCTACCCTCACCTTTGTCTCCATCAGAGGACAAAGTATTGACAAATGAAAAAGATAATACAAAACCACTTCGAGATTCAATGAATATAGTCTCTGATGTTGCCAAGAAGGTGGAAACCGCCGGCACCGATACAGGGGACGACGCGAACCTAGGCACGTTGCCTACTCCCCCAAGCTTGGGGATAGATCCACTTGAAGAACAGAAGACAACTCCCTCACAAAATCTTATTCCATCGGAGCTACTTGGACTGGTCGAGGAGCCCATCAAGGCCCAACCAAAAAAGGAGACAACCACGCCCACAATAGATCTTTCCGACACTGATTCGGATGAGGAAATGCCAGGGCCCATCACAATTTTACGAAAACAACCAAGCAAAACGGCGGCTCCAAGAAGAAAGAAAAATACTAAGCGTGTATTGCCCATCAAAAGAAACGAACATAGGGTGATCAACCGCATTGACAGGTTCAAACCAAAAACGTTCTCCACTGCTAAACGGCGCAAGACAGTTCACAAAAAAAAGGAAGAGAATGAGATACCCTTTACCCTGTCTTTGGCGGTCAAGAAGCAGGTATGTAATGAGAAGGATGTCGAAGTTGACAATCTCTTGCATGTTGGCGCCAGTACAATGGGAATCGGCAATACCCCACTTGAGTTCCTCGGAAATCCTGAGCTATATGATAAGCACTGGTCCATGGACATACAATTTGGCAAGGACATTCCAAATCATACGACATCACTGAAATTTAGCAAGGAATTACTAAGCTTGCCAACGTCAGCCCGTGCATTCCAGGCGCTGTTGGCGAAAACAAAGGGAAAGGATGCAAAACGGGAATTGCAACGATGGTATAGGCAAGGCCTCAAGGATGCGGCATTGGAGGCTGACCTCATGTTGCTGGATAGTGTGAAAAAAATTGCCTGGATACCAGAAAAAGCCAAACCTACACAAAAGAAATTAAAGGGACACTACGCTATTGTCATCGCACGACACGATGGGAGTTCCCACCAACGACTGGATGGCACAGAACTTTAAGCAGGAGGTGTTGGCTGCAGTTCAGCGGGTGGCGTATCAACGAAAGGAGTCACTGGTGTGTATAGATGCTAATGATTCAACTTCACAACATAGCGGTTACATCAACGTGGAAAAGGAAGGAATTACTTGTTCGGAAACCGACAAACGTGTGGTAAACAGATTGAAATATGCACCTGAAAGAAAACGATCGACCGGACCTACTTTTACTACCAACAAGAAAGGAGAGAAAGTTCGAGCTGTTCGAGACCAAATTATTATCCCGCACCAATGGAATGGATATTGCAACGCAACCAGTCAAAACATAAGACTGCAAGAAGAATGGGTAAAGAAAAACTTCCAACCGGGGTTTTTGAAACAAGTCATAAGTGCAACCGGGGCTGGAACACCCTATGTGCTTGTACCCCCAGGTGACAGCCGACCACAATCGCAACAGGACATGGAAAATGCTGGACCCAAAATCAAGTATCAACAGAACATGGGAGACAAGACCTGCATGAGTCTAGCCTTGGCTAATGCACTTCATTTTTTGGGAGAGAAAGAAATAGCTCACTGCATTTTCAGTAAGTCCAAACAATGTGAAAAGCAGGCTTGGTCAATCCGGCAGTTCTGTACCAACTTACGGATGACTTACAAGAAGTTAAACAAGATCGAGTTTCCCAAACCTTCCATGACTAGTCTGTTTGATCCCATTTATCATCTCCATTTGGTCACAATACTTGGAAATGACGGGAAGGAAGATCATTGTATTGCACTCACTCATCAGTGGATATTCGATCCAAACTTCTCATACGCCCTGCCCAGGACCAAAACCTCACTTGATCTTTGTTGCTCATCTACGGAGGTGAGCTCGTTATTTGTTAGGGCGGTCTCCATTGCCGTGTTTCCAAAGGTAACCACAAAATAAATAATTATATAATACTCATTAACTCTATTCTTTCAATAAGTTACAAACAGATCGGCCCACTGTGTCTGACTTATAATACCAATCATGAATTTACTGGAAGAGTGAAAAGGAATTAGAAGCAGATGAGAGATAACCGTGGCAAGGGGAATTATGGTCAGTCGCGGACATGACATTAGGGCCATTCTGTCAGTGTCTAGTTCCCATGCTCCACTGGAACGATCCATTTCTATCATTATGTCGTCTGGATCATCAACAAATTGCATACGGTACATCTTTGTAAGGACAGAATACACCGGGGAGTAGCCATAGGCCGGATGGAGTACACCAAAAAATTCATCCGGAAATTGAGGAAAACAAAACATAAACTGTAGTCGACCTGAATGAGCAACGCTATCCTCATCACTCTCTGTCCCCGAATTAGTACAAACATTATCAAACCATGCACCATCCCTGTGTGAGGGATTAGTACGTAGATAAATTTCATTGACAATAATTTCAGTGTAGCAGCGGATGGTAGTCTTGCCTCCTATTCTCGAAACATCCTGACGCACGTTACAAAAATCAGAAAGACAATGCAAAACATGCATAGGTGGCATGTACTTGCCATGAACTTTTGGGGTCTTAAGATCTGCGTGGACTTGTCCAGCAATATCTACCCAAAACAATATGTCAAACGTGGCCGAAGAAGGCGTGACCCCATTCAGTATAGATGGAGCAGGTTGGGTACCTTCAAGATGTTCACGCATTGTAAATGAGGCCAGGTCTACAACAAGTTTGTCAATCAATCTATTGGAAACCTGCCAGTCAAAGACTTGTGACCTCTTCTGAGTCCTGGCGGCTGGTTTCTTGGATAATTCAATATGATTGTTCTCCGCAGGACCAGTATGTAGGTTGCGATGTGCACCAAACATTTGAATATAACAGGGGATATGCAGTTGCTCATGGATTTTTGGAATATCCCAGCCATTACCGGTTTCACGTGGAACACAAGAGACTAACTCAAGTAAAAGCGTAGACACCGCATCTTTGACGCTTTCATACTGTGCCTCACTTAAAGGATCCCAAAAAGTATCTTGTTTCAACCAGGCCCAGTAGCAAAGGAGCATTTCAAGTACATAGGTAATCTTGTTGGCTAGCTCGTCGTCAAGGTTAACAAATGCTGCCGATCCATCCCTTGTTAAGCTTGCAACCATCAATGCAAACACCATTCCCGCTCTGTCACAACCAGGTGTTTGTTTGAGACTACTTATTCCATCCTTGAAGAGAAGGCGTGGTGCTTCAGGAAAATTGGACGACCGAAACAGCTTTTGACGAGGAAGTAAAGTCCAGGTCTGCACTACACGGTCAAGTAATGTAATCTGGACAGGCTTGAGATAGTCACCAAGTATGGCCTCCAGTAAGTGTTTAAAAACACCTTGCTCCAAAGCATGCAGTGCTTCAGGGGGACAGGCTGCAAAAAAAATACCCCATTCGTTTGCACCATAGTCAACATCAAAGAAAGGATTCCAACATTGAGCCTGGTATAAAGCTTCAAGCTCTCCCCATTTCTCATTACGGACAAGTTCCTTGATTCCCTCCATGACCAGAAAGGTACAAGAATCTTTACTCACATCAGCATAATTGTCTGGGGTGGCATCGCATGTGCGTGAGATACGTTTAGCAGAAAGACCATAGTGACAGGTACGACCAGCAATTTGGTCACCTCCCTGATTATCTCCAATAATAAAGGCCAATGGGATCTTAAGATTGACATGCTTGGCTTTCTCACCAAGCTGAAGGTAAATGTCATTCAAGGCATCTGGTTGTTGCGCTTCAATGAAGGATTGAATGCCCGCATTAAATAACTTGAAGAGACGAATTTGCTTAACAGCAGCCGGAATTTTCCCTCTCTGCTGTTTGGAGTAGTGCAGATCCTGATCGGGGATATATGCTAGTGGGCGCCAAGCAGCACCTTTATTTCGAGTCTACAAAGGGGTAAACAAAGAACAAAGTTTAGAATGAACATGATTGGAATGCCAAAAAGGTTACACAACATACTTACATTTTGGTTAAATAGAGAGGTAGAAAACAATATAACATTAACACTCAGGTGGCTGATCTCGGAAATGACAGTCTTGTCCATGGCGAAAATAATGGGGCACAAAAACTCCTTGTCGGGATTAGTAATCATTCTGTCATAGGTATCCTGGTACCATTGAGCGGAATTAACCTCCCCTAAGCGATCACCATGGCAGCGCCCATAGCGATCCTCTGGATTGACAACAAGATTTTCGATTTTATTCAACATGGGGCAGTTCAAAAGAGAAGCCAACATTGAGGCAAATGGAAAGACAACAACATCTAATACCAAATTGTCTGGCTCCAACGAAACCTTAGTAATAGTTGGCCGACAGGGGCTCAGACCAACTAATTGTGTGAGGTTTCTGATTTGACTTTCATAGCACATAGGAGTAGGCTGAAAATGATAATTGTTTTCATTGGCCTTCCGGGCCCAGGACATTAAAGATGGAAAAGCATGGTTGGGAGCACCAATTTGGTGAAGCAACTTTAATAATTCGACTTCATGAAGAGCAGAATTGGAAAAGGCAACAGGAAAGGACACGACATTTTGAAGATGATCTTCACTACTGGACTGGATGAAATCCATCCTATTATCATTATCCAAATCGAGGGATTCTAAGTCTGACTGTGGATAGTAAAAAGACGAATCAGAGGGAACATAACCAGTACTAACCCCATCATCGCATATCTCATTATCATTGGGTAGAAGGCCATGGAGAGGAGCAACAGCACCAGAGGATGTGTGAAGAGGAGGGCAGGATACAGCTAAACCATTAGAAAGAGTAGTGGCATGCTGTTTGCATCCAGGGCTCCAGATGAAGTGTTGCGACAAACTACGGCCTTCGCGGAAGGGTAGGCCGCATCCAGGACACTCGATGATACGATACTTCGACATTCAAGAGTTGTGTCAAAGGGAGTGAGGGGGTTGGATGGTGAGGAAGAAGTGGAAAGGTTGTGTAGGATGTTGGCAGTACAGAATGAAGGAAAAAAACGATCCACTAATTCAGTACCTAGAAGAACTAAATTAGTCAAACAACACAGATTGTAAGGGAGTGACCAGTACATCATTAGGTCAACTTAGGCTTAAGTGGTCTGTAGTACCCTAAAACGGGTACCAAAGTAGCCTAATTGAGTAGGATCTACATGATTTCTTTGATCCAACATAATTCCTTGAATATCAACATAAATGTAGGTTAAGTGGGCTGAATAATACTGTACCAGGTAACCTACTTATGGTTTCCTATCACTCAAATTATGCAGCTATACACCAAATTATGTAGGAAACTTGGATAATTCTGTAGGATACTTGACCTGCAGCATTGTAACCTACATAATGGGGGTCTCAGATGCCCGATGTCGACTTTTTGCCGGCAAATAATTATTTGGATATGATGGTATATCTAAGGAAAGAGATACTGGCAACCCCGGAACAAGTGGTAGACCTGAAAGAATCTGAAAACTAAAGAGATTTACAAATCAGATAAAGACGATAGAAATAACGAAAATAAGAGGTAACAAAAATAAATTCGTAGAATCTCAGCAATCAATCGCATTCGTGAGTTTTTTACTTTGTACTTACGGCAACGAACTTTCAACGTAATGACCTTGAAAAATGGTCATCTTACTGAAAGTTGGTCCGATAGACGGTTGGGCCGTGATCTTTACAGTACTGTACTGGAACCGAGTTGGTCCAACCGAGTTGGTCCAACAAAAGGTTCGCATTTGCCAATATGTATGAACTAGGGGCGAGTGTTAAATGAAAATATTGATACGTCACCAATGACCCATTCACACGACTACACTGTTAAACTAAAATCTTGATACGTCACCAACGACACATGTAAATGACCGATCCAGAAGCTTTTCTTTACTTTTTTGTACTTGCGGCTACGAACTTTCAACAGTAATGACCGTAAAAAATGGTCACCTTACTCAAATTTGGTCCGATCGACGGTTGGGCCGTGTTGACACTTTGGAAGTTGAAGCAAATACTTATGGGAAATACCGTAAAAAGCGAAGTAACCCGGAAAAAATTGACATGATCTCCTCCAGACCACCATCCAGGGGACAAGGTCCAGACCTTGGATAATTCTCTACGTAGGCTTTATAGTAGCCGTAGTATAAGCACTAACTTTTAGTTTACCTTCGTCGAACTTCTACGGAGCCCTACGACAAGTCCGGACCAGCCTCAAAAGCAATTCATCGGATTTCACCACAACACGGTCATTCTCCACGCTATTGACAATGGACACTCGGTAGTCGATTACGCAAAAACGGCACCGGTGAGTCGCATTGTCGAAGCACAAAGCACTACTTCATCGTCTTCTGCAGCCATGCAGCGAGCGAAAATGTGACTCACGGCCTCCCATCAATCTGCTTGTATCACTTGAAAATACACACGCAGCCGTTGTTTGCAGCGTATGCTCCTTCAAGCCTCAAACGACAATCACCTTTTCAAATCCATCCCCCGCCGACCACACAACAATCAACGACGATTCAAGGAATGACGATCGACGAACCGAAAAAGGAAATGAAAAAAGAAGAATCGAACGGCTGCGTATCCAGCATTGTCACCACCATCAGCCGCAACGACGACGACGGCAAACAAATCGTGGAGACAAGCAAAAGAAAGAAGTTGGAATGGTTTCGAATGGAGGAATTGATGGCTACAAGTTTTAAAT
>OOGM01000036.1_pt1 | contig 7489 bp, 10 predicted proteins | sample 1670251 | NCBI WGS metagenome assembly OOGM01 (sample SAMEA98135668, study PRJEB22522) | marine metagenome | biome: marine biome; feature: marine water body; material: sea ice | place: Arctic Ocean | collected 04-Sep-2015 | depth 0.9 m | reverse complement strand
TACGCAATCAGTGGAACTGATTGCCATGTTCAATTTCAAACAACTGCTGCTCAATGGGTTTCAAAGTCAAGCGCTTGACACAACAATCATGATTCAACAACCTATGAAAGCATCCCGGTTTCCAAGAAGCACAGAACCGAACTCAGTCACTGCACAACATCCGAAACAGATGCTGAACATGTTTCTCGAAACAGCAAGCTATCATTGAATGCTAAATATTATTATATAATACGATATGTGTTTCAGGTCCACGGGAGATTGATGACATACAAGCTAAAGATGTATTGATTATACAATTAGCAAATGTTCGGCAAAATCGCAGGGGCTTGCAACCCACACCCTGAAAAAGAAGCTGGTGCTGTTAGTTGGACTGACTAGCTAAACGCAGCCAGCACACCAGCTCCGAAACAAAAGTGTTTCAATGAATCAGGAAGCCTCGAGCCCACCAAAATGAAGATGTCAACAGTGATGTTCAAGCATCAGCGACGATGATCAGTGCACAAACTGTGCCTGTATGAGGCAACTTAAAAGCATGGTTCACAAGGGGAGGCGAGCATCACGGAAGTAGACAAACACTAAGGTGTTACCAAAGCATATTCCCATAGGGCTGCAAATGTGAAGCCATTTCATGCGATGTAGCCGAAACAGCTAACGAAACATCCGAAACAGATATTTCCCAGCGCATGGATTGGCATGGTACTCCACGATGAAGAGTGAATCAAAAAACTGATGAGGCAAGAACGCAAGCGACTTCCATCGCTACCTTTCTTTTCTGCGAGCCCCGCCCTGGAGTCTGCACTCTGTATGACCGTCAGACCGTAGGGTCACTGTCATTGACCTGCAAAAGGCCTGTTCCAACCACCACGCGCATGGCACTGATGTGGCATGAACAGAGATTTCAAATGGATGCTCATGGATGGTTCCGGGTATGGCCGCCGAACACAGCGGAAGCCAACATGCGAAACACATGTGGCACCATACACGAAAACATACCGCCTTCGATACCCAAAAAAATAAAAGATGTTTAAGCTATGTTGTATGGTCCTCGAAACAGATGTGGCGCAATACTTGAACCAAAAATTATAAAAACAACAATGCTTGATGCATGATTTCAAAAATTCTGGCCAATATGATTTCTACTGGCTAATTTTGAATATGGCCGCCGAACACAGCGCTGCCATCGTCCGAAACAGACGTGGCACCATACTCAAATGTAAAACATAAAACGTGCTAAGTTTCAACTGCTCGTATTTGATGCTTTGAGTTTGGAAAACAGTATGACCAATCTTTCAGGCATGAGACAACCACATCAAACCTCTGGCCACGAACACCTCCAGGGCACACGGTGTCTGTAGCAAGCGACCGCACACTTTGCATCACTTTCGCGCTGCTCGGTAATCTGTCCATCCTGCAGACGGGTTCGAGCCAAAGAAACACCACACGCACACATAGCGACTGTGCATGATATGCGGACACGATGATCTGCAACAACTACATGACAGGCAACTCAAAATCTGACAGCATCGAACAAAACATTTCACTGGTATACTACATATGACACCCCGAGCGGCAATCCGGAACTCCCAGGCTTGCTGTACGACTGCCCGTACGTGCCCTTGCCCTCTGGTTGTTTGGCCATTCTTTGCAATTGGAGGGACGCGGCTTCGATGATGTTGCCTCTCAGATTCACCGGCCCTTTGGAGCTCTTGTTGCCTCTGCTGCCATATTCACCTGGCGCTATTCGCCTGACCGCTTCCACTTTGAACCCCGATACAAATTTCCAAAGGCGGAGCACATTGACCACGATGTCCAACTCTAGATTCCCAGGGTCATCGAAGCCATCTGCGGCTTTCCCGGCGTCTTCTCGGATGTGTTTGTCACCCGGTTGTGTCATGGCCACAGGGAGGTGGCCTGTCGCATTCAAAGCCTCCAATGTCCAGATGGTCTCAGCAATCCAGATCCTCGGGTTCAATGGGAATTTGGCGATATCCCACTGGTGAGTAACCCCATGTTCAAAATTCTCGATGTACTTCTCCACTGCACTTCGTACCTGTTCCATCTGCTCCTTGGTATCCACGTGCGCCGGGATGCTTGTTGCCCACGTCAGATTATCTAACTGTTCACGACAAAAATCTTCCTCGCTCCATCTGGCAACATGCTGCTGGAACACTTGCTCGTTGAAGCCCGAGGCATCGGTTCCTTCTTCGGCTGCCGCAGCACTGTCCGACGGAGCGGGCCGACTGCTGGCCTCCGGGGCAGCTGGTTGGGAAGACATGGATGGAGCACTGCTTGAGGCTGCCCCGCTGCTCGAGGCCGCACCAGTCAGGTCGATAATCGGTTGCTCCACGCTTTCCGTTTCACCGTGGTACTGCCGTTGCGACAAGGTTGTTTCTTTGAAACGACCATGGGCATAGTCCCAACACATCCGTTGAAAGTCATTTTTTTTGACGCCCGGCGTCTGGCAGAAGTCGTCATGACTATTACGGAAAGCCGCCTGCACAAAAAACAAACACATTTACAAACAACACCCCAACCACAAGAGCACAGGACACTCAAAATCACAGCACAACAAAATAGGAAACAACAATGCGCACCAACCTACTAGGATCAGGGTGGAATGAACAAACAAGAAGCGAGAGATTGACAGGCTGGATGTGTCAGTGCGGCAACACGTTCGACACAAGTGAGCGAGTGGCATCGCATGGGCCACGTTGATGTCCTCTTTGGTCGTGAGACTATAGGGAGGCAGAAATACTTCCAAGTCGATGGAATTGTTGAGAATGCGCGGGATCAAGCCCAGCTCCACTGCACGAACGACTTCAAGCATCTTCGTGTCGAAGTGCGGATTCTCTTCCATCACCATTTGGTCGAACTTGCATTGGACAACACCCCGTGTCCCTGTGGCTGCCGTCCATTTCTCTCCCGGTCTCAACATCATACTCTCGTGCGCCCTTGCATATATAATCCATTCCTGGTAGAGAATTTCATTGAACTTCTGCTTGCTAATGGCAGTGTCCCGGTCCTTGGCAAAAAGGTTTTTCATGGCCTGAATACAGATTGAGCTAAAAAAAAAACACTCACTCCCAACTCACCTCGGTCTCCACAACGAGGCCACTCGAGCATGGGTGCAAACATACAGCTGTGCATACACAAACCCAATGAAAAATGCATCCTGCATAAACAGCGTATATTACACCGGCCTCCCAACTCTGGTGAGTCACCATGTTCTCGTAATTCTTCGTGTTGTCGACCTTCGACACCATACCTTTCTCAGTGTAGTGTTCTGCATGCTCCTGGATTAATAGTTTGCACTTCTCCCGAGTGTCTTCCTCCAGGTGTACCTTCCACTCGTTATCCGGATCCTGGGTGATAACACCTTCACTGATCACTTTGAGGCTTTCGCCTTCCTTGAGGGCTCGCGCGAAGAAGTTTCTCTTGCGACACAGCTGTCTTTCCCATTGGTCCTGGATGGTTGTTTCATGGTGAATCAGAAGAGCCATCCGTGGAGCGGTCCGGAGTCCCGATCCAAAGTGTCTTATGAGCCCGGGGTTTGGCGAGTAAGACTTCGCAAGGTTCATCACCATCTGCAACAAGAACATTGCCATGCGACACACCTGCCATGGTGGTCCCTCGCGCAACTCATGCAAAGGGGAATCTGCTTCGTCTACCATATCCGTGAACGCTCCGAATGGGAAATCGCCTATTCTGGCCATGTTCTCTTCATTTTTGGACAACTGGAACTTCATGGCACGGGCGAGTTTCGCTTTGCCCTGCCTGCCCTGTTTCCAAGATTTTTTGGATTTCTGTCCAGCCACTGCATCGGCCGGTGTCGGTGCTGCAGGAGGCTCAGGTGCCACACCCAACAAACCGCTTCCAATGAGTCCGGGAGGCAGCGGAGGCCGAGAGGCTGCTGGCTTTTTGCACCCAGCCATCGCCAGGGCAAAACTCTCCGGAGGGTTGAACTGCAGTGGCTGCTAACAGAAAGCGAGCCAGAAGTTCGAGAGTGTGGGGAGGCGTCGATATTCCCTATTCAGCTCCGTGAAAACAATTGGGCACATGGAGTTATCAATTAGAAACTACAAGTGATCATCATTCTTGCGAAATGGACCGAACACAGTCACATCCCCGAGCCCGAAACAGGCTGCGAGCGATTTCGCAAGGATGGTTCTTGGAAGGACCTGCAATAGACCGGCTCTCGGGCAGGGGCTATAGTTGTCGAAAGCGAAGAGCACCAAAGGTCCGGTGCCCATGCCGGCATGAAGCCTGATGAACGGATACAATAAATGCAGCATCCACAACACATGCTACTACATGGAATGGCTACGACAGGCTCACAACACACGTAAACTTGGCATCCATGTGATGTATGGTGGCCGAACACAGCCAACGAGATAAACATCCGAAACAGATGCAATCCCATACATCAGATGGCATTACATGATTGTTCGTGCTGTTCAATTTCGCCCTCCACTTATGCTTCTAAACTAGTTCTGGCCTCTGCAATGTGTGGAATTGCATCTAACGAATGGCAACTCTCGCTTGTGCGGGAGAAAAATTGTGTGAGCGGATCCCACTTAACTGCACAACATGCTGCATGCTGTCCGACCACTATCACTGCAGCATCCGAAACATATGTTGTGACATCACATATGTGGTCTCCCGGTGACTGCATGCAAACGTTCTGCCAATATGAGTTGTGGTTGCCGAACAGAGCCCGACCAAGAAATCCGAAACAGATTCCCTCCCAAAAATCAATTGCCACACTCTGTCGCAACAGCAGACAGACCTGCTCGTTGGACGCATCGGCGTGCAATGATGTATCGTTCATAGCCATTGACATATACATGTGCACACTGCTACTTGTGAACCACCTTGTGTGCGTGTAAACGTGTCGGGTGCATCACTTGCTTGTATGCCAGATGCTACACATTGACCGAACTCAGCAACCCAACCATTGTCCTCCAATCCACATGGATAGAGAATATTGGCACCATAAATACAACACAGATGTGCAAGTCAGCTAATGTATGGTGGCCGAACACAGCCAGAGAGGAACATCCGAAACAGATGCCTTCCCATAAATTAGATGCAACCAAAGCAGCAAATGTAGTGTAGCTGATTTTGGCAAGGCACATGACATCGTGACCAGATCGCATCGGATACCATTACCGAATACCATTGTTAAGTCAAATGCATAATGCCCTTGCGATACAAGAAAAATGATGTGCTTGTGTTGGTGGGAACACATCATCGCTTCAGTTATATATATATATATATATATATATATATATATATATATGTATTGTTAACTCGAAATATGGGGCAATCTAAATCTTTGAATCCCAATGCAAACAAAACCCCCCAATGCAGAAACAAATCCCATTGTGTTTTCTTCCTGCGAACAACACCCTACCCTATCATCAACAAAGCAAAACCTGTGAACAGTCCTGCTCTCACCTCGCACCCGCAAAATCAGGCCCAGTGGATAGCGGCGAGGTAACATATTGGATCACCAATGCACCATCGCTCTCAGGTGCTTCCTTCAGCTCTTTAAATGTGGTCGCGAGAGTTCTCGGTGGAACGGGCTGCACGTATGACCCGTAATACCTGCCAACGCTTATTTTGCTTTCCAGAACATCAAAAGCCCGAGCAATGGTGCTGTATGCTCCAAGATCTCTCATTCTGAAATCCAAATGCTCACCGGAGATTGCATTGCGGAATCGAATCGTCACATAGACATCCTGCTGAACAGCGTTGGCCGTGTCGGCCAAGAATGGTTCGACTTGAGACGTGGGATCTTGCACTCCCTTCGCCTGCACGACAACCGAATTAACAAACACCACCACCGTGAATCGGGATAAATACCTACAGCTATCTAGCTGGGGCCGTGTTGCCCGTGTACAACGAACAGTTCTGTGCTATTAGTCAAAAATACAGAATCGCTTCTGCGATACATCAGCCCTCAAACGAGGTGTGGCTTCGAGGGTGATGCGTCTGATCTGACGAAGTAACCGGAAACAGACCACCGGAAACAAGGAAAGCGAATGTCCGACCGTGGATCACCATTCCAATACATATTAACAACCGGCAACCAACACCTGATCCTACTCTTACACAACGAGTTGTTGCCCGCTGTTCGTGGAGGAGTTGTTTCAACACATACTTGGTAACCAGAGCAATAACATATGCAAGATTGCCTCACCTCTTCACATGGAATCACAAGGGGTCAGCGGGATTTATGGCAACGGCAGTAGCCACATACCCTGCACCAATATGATGTTCACTCATTGCGCAAAACATTGCCACCCGCTCTGAGGGCATGTCAACAACTCTTGATATGTATTGGGACTACCTGAAATTGCATTTTGTATCGGCTCATGACCGAATCGATTTTCACACAGGTATCCGGGCTTGCACTGGCGAAATGCTGTCTCGTCCACTCTTCTGCTGCCCTGACCTTTTGTAAGCGGACCTGGAATTTCTTCACCAGACTGTCAACATATAATACTGCTACCTGTTCTTCTGGCAGATCCAAAATCAACTGCCCATCCATTTCTGTATAACCCTTTGACAGCACAGGTTTGACTGTCGTTCGTATCATGGTCTCAACGGGGCTGCGGGCACTACATGCAATGCTGGAGCACTACTTGAACCTTAACAAAATTAACGCAATAACTGAAAGTGAGCCGACTGAATCTCCAACAGCACACAGTACACCAACATACTCCGCCAACGTGCTGTGATGAGCTGTGTAAGGTATTTGACGAGAAGGTCGGGGCCGGCGCCAACCGAGATCAGCTGACACTTTGAGTTCGCAACAATTATAGCCAACAACAGCAAAACATGTTGAACCCGGATTAAGCCACAACAAATGTGCAAGCACATCCTCTGCACGACTACACGAAGGAGTGCAATACACCAACCAAAAAACATCAAAAACAATCCAAACCCGAGGTGTAACCTCCAACTGCATCTGCTGATAGAGCTACCAAACCAAAAACCCAAACACGACCAAGGAAATAGACCAGCTTGTGGTCTCAAAAATGGGCCCGGATTCCGGTCACAAAAAAGCACACAGCGGATGTAACCATACTGATGTTTGTACGAGAAAGCATTCCGTGCTCTATACTTCTGTCTGGCGTGCTGTTATCTGTTTGCATTTATATGTTGTGTGTATGAATGCGTGCATTACTATGAAAACCACGGGACAACTACACCGGGCACCAGAATAGGTCGACCATTTTGGGGAGTTCTACGTAAAACATAAGCAATGCTCAAAACATGCTAGTTTTCTACCATTTGACCTCTGAGGGCGTCGGGAGTCCAGAATCTGAGATTTTTAGGCAGTCCCAACGAGGTCACTTTTCCTTTTGTATTCTCTTGCGCGGATTACTTTTTGAGGTCTCTTGAGCCAAAGGTACCCCGGGGAACGATGAAATGCCTACAACTGGAATCTTTTACCAGATCACAGTAATGGCGCGTCGATTTC
>OOGM01000034.1_pt1 | contig 7628 bp, 8 predicted proteins | sample 1670251 | NCBI WGS metagenome assembly OOGM01 (sample SAMEA98135668, study PRJEB22522) | marine metagenome | biome: marine biome; feature: marine water body; material: sea ice | place: Arctic Ocean | collected 04-Sep-2015 | depth 0.9 m | reverse complement strand
ATTTCCGAGCTGCTCCTATCGCATCCAAGGTCGTAACAGGTGTCTAAGTCGATGTTAATTTTTCCATGGAAAGTCGGATCCGACATGGAGCCAAATTCGGAAAGGATTAAAGCCTGGCGCTTGAGTGCTGGCTGACACGATGCATCTCTTGTCCTGTATCATACTCAATTTCAACAGGATCGGCTGAGACGATCAATGCAAGCCCAAGTATCGTTCAAAGGACTTTGTAAGCCATACTTAGTTATTCAACAGAGGAACTTTTCCTGGTCCCAAATAAAGATGCGGGAAAATTTTTACGATTTTTTGTGGATTTTTTTCTCCCATGATGGACCTAAATTGACATTCAGGTCAGCTTCTTAGTCAAGAAAGTCTTTAAAAATTGTCCGATTATTGTGTCTTTTAGATGATGAGTCGTTGGGAAAATTTTGATCGTGATTTCCTATCGTAAAAGTTAGTTAATGATTACGATTTTATGTACGTGGAGCAAGTTATGATTATATTACCAATACTCTATTTGTACTCGTTGTGCTCCAAATTAAGATTCATAGCTCCATGTTTGATATTACGGTATCGTTATTTTTGCTGTTTTTTTGTTTTATCAGATGCAATAATGTTACATCTAAAAATTATGATCACAATTTGTACTCCGTTCTAAATACCTGCGAAGCTGTTATCAGACAATGATAGAATAAACACCATCTTTCATGCGCATAGCAACTTACAGTTACTAGCGTATCTTGTATCCTACTCCTAAACAAATTAAACATCATTATGGTGTAGACAGCCAAAGCCAAATCAGATTCGATTTGGAAGTCCAAAAATTGCATATACAATCGTCTTAAGAACTTATACATTATCTTCAAAAAATGGTCACTTGTTCTTTGCCCGTTTGCAAGATAGCCGTGGTCTAATTTTCATGCCATTATTTTGATTTTCATGCTTTTATTTTTGGTTTGGCAATAGGCGCTGATTGTTTGAGCACGTTACAAGAAAATCAGAGATCCAATGTTCCTAATTGTTGAGAAAAATACTTTCAAAGAGGAACTTTTCCCAGTCTAAATTTTATGCAAAAACCATTTTTTCAATGTTGACCCTACTCTCCTACTGCCCAAGGGTCGGCTTGTAAATGGCAGCCTTAAATTTATAACTTTTTAAAGAAAAAGATATCAAGATTGAGTCAATTCAAGCAACAACAAAAACATGTAAGAGTTTATTGAATCATCAAATTCAAATGCCAACTTAAAACATTGTAATGAAAAACAGAGAATTTTGACCTCTTTGAATTTAGCGGCTGTGCCAACTCTGTGATTTACCAAACACACCCCAGTTTTTAGCTTCGCAAGGTGTTTAAGAGACTATGGCATTTACCTGTCATTTTTGTGACACGTTTTGGCAGAAGGATAAACTGCTGCCGTTAACATTGGTTTAAGAATCTCAAGTTAGGGTCTTATATAGCATCCAACCGAAATGTCAACTTTTCTCTTATAGTGTCTTGCGAGCTAGAAATACGGCAATGCGTTGAAATATAGTACATCAGGGCAATCTAGACTATTACCTTTCCTGAAAATAGTGGAATTTCCTAAATCGGTGATCCTATTTTTTTTCTTTCTAGCTGATACATTTGGTGAACTGAATCTTTTCTCAATGATCAGTATAATACCAACTTACGCATGCTGGGATTCTGCTTCCTCGCTTTCAAGTCTCGATTTTCCAAGATTTTGTTTTTTTTTTAAATTGGAAACTTACCGTAAAAAGGTACAAATAACGGCGGGCCAGAGAGCCAGCGCCAGCGCGATTCTTAAGACACGTGGTGACCAGATTCACTAAACCGTGTAAGCCGTTATAGATATCTACGACGTGTTCGTTTTCGGCTGTTCAGGTACGCCTGTTCCGTGCTTGATACGCCCAGAACGTTGTATAAACAAGCGCTTAGCTCGGCACAATGCTGTCAGCGAACACCGCCAATCTTCCAGATCTGACGAACCATGCGCAGTTGGAGAGTACTACACGGAGCGGCATGTACGGCATACTCCGAAACATGCGACAAACAACGGAGCTCTGCGTGTACACCCTCAACGTCTGCACAATCCCCAACATCCCGCTGCGATGCCTGTACCCATGCAACCTGCACTAGCTGCATTCTTGCTCAGTCACTAACGAACGACTTGCGACTGCGCGACAAACCAGGTGTATATGACGGGACTGCCCGGGGTGACGTTTAATGCTGGGTTACATAGCACAACCGATACATGCACCGAGGACCTACTTTAACGGATCAGACAAGCTGTACATATCTGATGCGGCCGCTCCTGTCTATCTTCATTCCGATCTGTCTGTGACGGCTTGGATCTGCTCCACCGCAGTAACCGGATCTGTGTTTTCGAAATCCTATCCATATTATACATCTTTGAGCTTTTTCGATATAGAGCTACCGGCATTGAAAAAAGTCGCGCGTTGCATGCACAGGGTGTCCCAGTCGCGCCGGTGATGCATGCCGTGCAAGTGCGTTCTCGAAGTCCGTGGAGGTTTGGCATTTCTCGTCATCGCATACGTTGAAGTTCGGGGTGCCACGAACGCACCATCCCATGGGTTGGCGTGGACCGGAGCAGGTCGGCAGAATGCAGGTTTTGCTTAGGTACTCTGTGACGACGCAAGTTTACAAGCAGACATTGTCAAGTAGTCGGGCACGCTGCGCACTCCCCGTGCACGTCGCCGTATTCACGCCGGATGCAATGTTCGCGGGCGTGTCATTAAATGTCTGTACATGCAAATAGTAGAGGAATCCAGTGAAGTGGCTCCAGTCACTTTCACACCGACACCGAGTCATACCTCGCACCTATCGCCGCGACGGACCCGAGGCCTCATGAAGGTGAATTCCCCGTGATTGCTTCCGTTTACTACTGTGTTTTACCAGTTGTTGTTTTGGTTGCATTGGGTAGACATGATGATCCGAAGTGGCTACTGAGGTTTGTCGTATCTTGGTGCGCCTGTTGTCTAGTGAAGATAAAATCAATTGCACATGAAGCTAGAGCACATGAGTGCACCGCATGTTCTAGCAACTGCTCCGCATGCACGGACGCAACTCGATTCACCTGCAGCTCGTGTGTTGCATCGAACTACGCCTGGGATGGCGGCATGACCTGGTGATACAGCTTCTGCCTACCGGATGGACCACGGCCAACCATGCACTATGAGCAACGAAGTGGTGCTTCATAGACACCTCAGAGTGAAGCGTAGTCGTTGATCGTCAAATGGCACCTCGGTCATCCACCAAAGATCGTCCTTGATGCAACGAGGCGAGATCATGTCAACCTCGGTCCGCCACAATGGATCGCCGTCCTTGATGCGGCGAGCGCGGATCTGCAGCGCGAAGTTCCCCCGAGCCGGTTCCAGGATAATGAAGCTGGAGCCACACGAGTAAAATCCAGATCGGTTTCCGATTTGATTAAAATATTGTTAGATGCCGAAGTACGATTGCACGCATCAAACGGTGAGCATGGCTTCACTCCAGACCCGATCAACATCCCACTTCGCGTCCTCAACGCTCCAGCATGAAAAACACTATCGAGATATCACCGATTCCTCTCGTCCCGAACACAAAGCTGAGTACTGAGCACTCTATAGCCCAACGGACCTCAAATCTGGATCGCGAACTTATGGCGTTTATATCACCATTGACAGAGTAATCTTACTCATGTAATTGTAGGCATTCGCCTTAAAAATACATTAGCCGGATACTATCATACATGTGTCACTTCTTGTGCGTGTACCATATAACCAGTCTAAGACTTTGCTGTTACTTTTCCACAATTTGCTATCCCCCCACAGTCGTAGCGCTGATCTGTGTCACGGGCACCACACCGAGGAGCTTTCCGTCATCTTTTTTTAATTAACCAATCAAATGCCGGAGGCAGGTTTATGCTGAAACAGAAGATAGGATCGGGATCTTTTGGCGAAATATATCTCGGAAAGCATATTAAATCCAACACAGATGTCGCGATAAAATTGAAGCACCGGAAATCCATTCATTAACAGCTACTGCATGAGGCAAAGCTCTATCGCATGTTAAAAGGCGGAGAAGGGATTCCCAGCATCTACGGTGTAGGGATTGAAGGCGATTACAATATAATGGTCATCGAACTCCTAAGTTATTCCCTTGAGGACCTTTTAGTCATACATGGAAACCGACTATCTGAGAAATCCGTTCTGGTGATTGCAGACCAGATAACAGGTCGGCTAGAATTTTTCCACAAGAATTATTTGCTACACAGGGATATAAAGCCAGACAACTATCTAATGGGCCGCACGCGCAACCAACACTTAGTATACATGATTGATTACGGGCTGGCTAAGACGTATGTGGACTAGAGGACGAGGACAGTCCATATTCCTTAGCTGGAAGGGAAGAATTTAATTGGAACGGCGCTATATGCTCTATTAATACGCATCTTGGTATTGAATAGAGTCGGAGGGATGATTTGGAATTAACTGGGCTCGTGCTAATTTACCTGCTTAAAGGCAAACTTCCGTGGCAAGGACTTCACGCCGAAACAAAAAAAGACAAATATCTGAAAATCAAACAAGTAAAACTTGATACGCTGATTGAAACATTGTGCACAGGAATCCCCCATGAATTTGCTACCTACCTCACTTATGCCCGCGCTCTTCATTTTGAGGAGGCTCCCGACTATACCTACTGTCAAGTTCTGTTCCGATATGGAGGCTTTTATAAAAAGTACGACTTGATAGCGTCATTTCGTCTCCCATAGTGCGATGTTCTCGTATTAATGAATAGTCGATGCTGATTGTGACCTTGACTTTTCCTCTGGTAACGGCTCGCTGAAGAACTTGGTTCCCCAGTTTCGTGTCCCGTTCGATAGCGCGATGTCGGGTCTTGCGGTCCACGCCATCCCACATCGACTGGAAGCACCCAGCACAGTCCATGTCTTCAACAAACCGTCCTCCTGGTTGTAGGTGAACATGATCGTGTCGCGCTCCTCGAGCTACTGTTTCTGTGAACTCTATTACGTTGCGGTTCCTGTTGGCTTTATTTCTGCTGTGTCTACTAGAGTCAACGGTTTTTTGATTTCAACCGAAAGCTTAGCGTCAGCGGCTATCTAGAACGCAAAGAAGGTAGCTTGGTTGGTAGTGGCTACAGCGATCCGTGTGGATGGTCTGCGAAAATGTTTTGAATAGTAGCTACCGCATCCGCTCGGATCCATGCTTCATTGTGAAGCTGTGGAAGAATGTAAGGTTGGTATTCGTCAGGGACCCGTTGACCGCCCGTCAAAGTATTGACCGCGGTCGAACGCTGCCTTCACACCGGTGCCGGCCGTCCAGTTTACCGAGTTCGTCCCATCAAAGGTTGACTGTGTTGTCAATAGTTTCTTGTTGAGCTTAATATGGTGACATCGGTTATAGTGGTTGTACACGCTGGAGCACCTACTGATGTGTAACCCGTCGGGCACACATCCATGCAGTACTTCTTTCCATTGGCAAACGCAGCTTCCCATCCCGTACCAAGGCATGCGGTACATAACGTGTAGTTAGCCGTTGTGGACGCTGGTGATGTGCATGTGGCACACAGTCCATGACAGGCTTGGTACCTGCATATCTGAATGCGAAGAGGTAGCTTTTTTTCGATGGTAAACCAATACAACCGCATTAACTATAATGACCCGGAATGTCATATATGTTTGCAGGTACCATTGTTAAACAAAAAATCGGCGAGGCTTGTGAGTCGTAATATATTAAAACTGCATAGGAGTAGAGCGAGAATTCTGTGATTCAATTGCTTGCATATCTTATAACTGTCACGATCAAATTTGTTCCAGATCATGTACTTGTTACAGGGTGTCATGTGAATGCTGTGGAAGTGCGCAGACCGGGCCGGGTGGTACTTGCTTCTCGGATACGTTCATTCAGGTTGCAAAGGAGATTGATCAGGAGCCTGTGCGGTTGATGAAAATTCTGTTGATGGTCTAGGATAGGCGTGTTCAGACACTTTCCGCTACACGTGAACGGATGATTGCTTGTCGGTAAATTCTTCGATTAATAACCGCATACAAGCCGGCGTCAACTTTTAAGGATTCAAGAATGTCATATGAAGTCCGCAGGTGTCATAACGCTACGGAAAAACTGATGAGCGTTGTGACGTCGACATGCCTCCGTATCTTGGGGAAGACTGAACATTATCATATAATGTATTCTGTGGAGCTAGTTGTGATGACAAAAGTACATGCACGCATGAGACTGTCGCGATTGTACTTGTTACAAGTTGTGTACTTGTTTTCAGGACGTCATGTCGATGCTAAGGAGAATTTGTAGACCGGGCCGATGTAGTGCTTCCCTAATTGTCCTATCTTCTCCTTCTTAAAGAAACGAACCCATCCGCCAAACCTGAAAAAGTATGGATTAGTTGTTTCTCAACGTCATTAGAGCAAAGTATGCCTACTCAGTCAACGCGCTGATTAAAACATCTTCCCCTATTTGACGTAATAACTCCTCAAACATTTTTATCACCATGTTTTCCGACAGCCATACGCGAAGCGCCAGCGCTCCCTCCTCGACTCCGAGTTTAGTAACAAGAAAGTCAGCACGATTGCTAAGTACTTCGTCCTAGTGACCTAAGTATATATTATCTTATCTTAAATTGTCCTCAATTTTACGTTTGAAATCTTCGTTTTCAATGTCATGACATGACATTGGTAAAATGGAAGCGAAGCAACTAAAGTGCAGTGAATGCAATTCTGCCGTAGCTACTATGAAGTGTAATTGTTAGATGCCTCCCGTATATTTATGTGATAAAGATTTGTTCAATCACTTCGATAAATATACAAAAAACGAGCACAAGATGGTTTCTATCCGGTATGATTTGCCCGATGGACCGGAAGATGACAATTAGGAAGATCTAACGAAGCTCTATGTCCAGGCAATATTATTTCAGTGCGAAAATTTCAAGTCTGATGCTATCCGCTATATAGAGGATAGAGTTGGTATTTTACATGCATTCCGCGATAATTTCAGTCGTATTATCGAGCAGGAACTAGTCATGTGTAACAGAGTCCTTCATAGTGTTACAAAAGAAATTGAGAAGTTAATTCACGTTGTTCGTATTACCCCTAAGTACGAAGATCTCGTCGCAATATTCGGAATTGAGATATCCTAGGTGGCATACGTTGAGATGGAACCCGAAGAGCGTCTTAAGAAATTGATGACAAATGCAGAGGAAACTTTTTCGTAGCGCGATATTATTAAACTTCATGTATTTGCGTATTAAAGTCACGTCCTGAAGCTTTGCTTTATCAAACCCGGCACCAGAGAAATGCGAGTTTTAAATTGTGATGATCGAACGATTGCTAAACTCAATTTACCCGAAATCCCGCAATATTCACAAGTGAGTTACGCTATCACTTATATTGCGGCTAATAAAGTATTGATAACAGGCGGAAAAAATATTAAAAATCTTTCCGATGTTTATTCGGTAAACGTTGAGAGCGGGGAGTACACTAAGCTGAAAGGACTTCTAGAGCCCAGATAAGTGCATGGCATTTGACGAGTAGAGCAGTAGGTATTTGTGTTCGACAGCTACCCAGAGACGGACACGGCAGAAGTCTACAACATTCTAG
>OOGM01000032.1_pt1 | contig 8178 bp, 10 predicted proteins | sample 1670251 | NCBI WGS metagenome assembly OOGM01 (sample SAMEA98135668, study PRJEB22522) | marine metagenome | biome: marine biome; feature: marine water body; material: sea ice | place: Arctic Ocean | collected 04-Sep-2015 | depth 0.9 m | reverse complement strand
ATCAAATGGATTATTTTTGTTATTCGTACTCCCTTGTTGAATCACATTGTTTGATACAACCAAGTTGATAATCGTTTGGTATTGTGGTGCTTCAGTTGTGAATATATTACCATTTACGATAAGATTACCGTTGACTGTCAATATACCACTATCAACCACAACATTTGCACCATTAAAAACGGCGACATTTGAACCTGGCTCATAATCAGTACCACCGTTACCCACACTTAGAAAATGACTAACCGATATATTTGAAGAATGTGTATTCCCTATAACCTTCAATACATTTGAACCAACGCGATCGATAATAAGGCTATCACCCACGTTTATAATGTTCGAGACCAGAACATTCGTAGCTGAAACGTTACCTTTCGCGGTTACAAGGTGTTCACTCGCTCTATTAATAACAAATTCAGCATTTGGTCCAATCTGAAATTCATTTGTGGCACCTGGTGCCGAAATACCAAGTTTATCGTTCACATATAAACGCTCGGTACGAATACCCTTGGTAACATCAAGCACGATATTCGTTGCTGTATCCTCTACAAAAATATTTGAACCAATTGAAATCTGCTTGGTTGGGTTGGTATTAGAAATAGCTATTTTGTCTGCTGTAATAGTTTCAACATCGATCTCTTTCGTAATAATACTTTTGACATCTGTGAGTACATCTTGCTCTACTGGGTCTGCGTCTAGACTGGTTACGAAAACCTGATCGAAACGAGCAGTCCTACCCATTTATACTCTAATTGCCGAATAAAATTCCAGCTAATCCATCCTTGATTCTCAGAACATTATAGTTTACTGCGAATATACTTAACTCCTGATTACTTGGTCTAAGATTACCCTTCTCCACACCCCTTAATACAAGCTTAGCGTTATCGATGCGGCTAAAATTGCATGTACCTGAGGGATTATAGTCCGATGCATTTAAACAGAAGTGGTATGCGAAGTACCTTGTATTGAAAAGTACATTGGTTTCGCTGACAAAATCACTGGCACCGTACGATGATTTGTAATAGTTTTGTACTGTGTGAAAATAATTTGGAGACATGTGTTCAAGGATTGGGGTTCCATTAATTTGTATATCACCGCTTATAAATGTCAAACGATCGTTCGCAAAATCATCACTTAATGCACCAAAACCGAAAAATAACGATTTAACAGGATGATTAAACGATGAAATGTCAAATGTATTATCACCACCTCCTGTAGCGTTATCAGCCACAGTGTCCATTGGAAGATCTATTTGTTGTGTTTGTGTGACAACAAAGTCGAGACTTCGACCCACAAGTGATTCTCGTTCTTCTTTATCTAGGTAAATATAGTTGCCATATACATTAATTCTTTTTTGTGCAGCTGTAAGATTTAGAACTGAATCATTATAATAAGTGTCATCGAAATTGATCTTGATTTCAACTTGATGATGTTGTAAAGCTACAAGGGGTAAGAATGCTTTGTGATCACAAAAGAAGAAGTGAAGTGGGAGAAAGGATGGATTGGATTTAGAAACTTTGTTATTCAATTCTAGTGTCTTCGTCCATGTGTCAGCCATATAATTGTGCCATATATCAGAGTAATAATCAAAATGTTGGGAATCTATCTTCTGACCACCTATATAAAGCTCAATAGTGGAATTGTAAAAAAGATTGGAAGACATGTTTACAGCATCGACACCAACTTTCTCAAACCAAATACCATTTATTACATCACCTAAAACTGGAATGATAATCGAATTATCTGTATTAGTCACGGATTTAATCAATTTTGGAGCCTGAGAAAAGTTTGTGTGTCTCGCGAACTTCGTACGAAAAAAGGAATGACCCTCTTCACTGGTAAGGTATATGTCTTGTACACCTTTAGATACCAATTGTATTAATGCACCAGACATTTAATAGATGTTCAGATTATAAAAACAAACACTTTCCCTGAGGAAAGACACTCTTAGGTTCTTCCACGTTTTTACCGTGTATATTAAAACCACCTTGACGGTACACCTTCACCCGCTTATAATACATAGCGGTGAAGACCGACCATGGGTCATGAACATCATAAATATGGGGATTGTTCTTCTTCCCCTTTGTTTCTCTCATAATTCGACCAATACTCTGTATGATATTAGACTTTGGGGAAGCTAAAATAACCGTGTCTAGGGTAGGAATATCCAAACCTTCATGGGCTTGACTGAATGTAGCAAAAATAATCTTCTTCTTTGAGGATTCTTGGAGTTGCGCTTCTTTCATACCCCCCATGTATAGACCAGACGTTTTGGGAAAACATTGATGAAGAAATTCACAATGAAGACGGCGGTCACTGAGTACTAGGAGTTGTCGGGTACCTGCTGAGGCTTTTTTAACTAATTCCACCAACATTACGTTTCTGCTCCTGTCCTCGACGAGCTCTGTTATCATGTTGGGCATTGAAATCTTACCATTTCGCATAGATGGTGGGGGGTTTCTATAGTTTGGAGATTCAAAGATGACTGGGAACACTTCAACCTGTTCCTGATTTTTCCGTTCAACTGCAAAAAAGGTGGGACCCATAAACCAGTGAAGAACCTTGGTAAGACCATCTTTCCTCTCTGGTGTTGCTGAAAGACCATAAATATGTCGTGGACACATTTTGAAGAGGGACTGACTAAACACTTTAGCACAAATGTGATGGGCTTCATCTACAATGAGAGTCCCAACACTCTCGAAATCTGAGAAACTATACTCCTTGAGGGACAAAGACTGAAGCATGGCAATAACAAAATCACAATCAACTTCCTTTTTATTCTGTTGAACAATACCAATCGTAGCGCCTGGACAAAACTGTTGGATACGTTCTCGCCACTGGTCTGCGAGAAACTGTTTATGCACAACAATCATAGTTCTGTACCCCAACTTACACGCTATGGCCAAGGATACCGTCGTTTTACCGTAGCCACATGGTAAAGAAAGGACACCATGCCCTGCTTTAATTGCTGCTGCGAGTGCTTCATTTTGATGTGTTGAATCTCTGAGTTCTCCCACAAACTTGGTCTTGATTCGGGTTGGTTCAGGGCGTTTATCTTGTTGGGGCTCTCCGAGCTTATCAGTTCCATAGAATCTTGGAACGCAGACTCCATTCTTAGTTGGTCTGAAAACTTTGAAAGGCGGTGGAGGAAATCCAAAGTCGCCATTTACGATAGGTCTTACCGTTAATTCTTTTTTAATTTCTTGGATTGGACCCGTATCTACAAGATATCCAGTTCTTGTGAGGGTTGTCATCCCACTATATTTAGTTAAAGACTTGAAACTTTATATAGATATAAAAAAGATGCCATTGATTAACATTGAAGAGAATATTAAAGTGATTCGTCAAAACCTTGAGAAAATGACCCAAGAGATGTTCCGTATGCAAGGGGTGCTTCAAACCTTCGAGGGGTTCGCAAAGGGTGGCCTCACCGAGATTGACCTCCCTAACGACCCTAATCAGCCACCCGTTGAGGAAGAGCTCGAGAGTGTCCAAGAAAAGCCTGAATAAGTACCAACATTCCAAACTCCCTTGAAGTCTAAATCTACTTCAACTTCATCATCCTTTATTAGAGACTGAATGGGGCGTCCTTTGACGTTGCACATCACTCTCCTATAACGGAACGGCACCTTCACTGTCAGAATAGTGCCATCTAGGGGATTGTCAATGTTTTGATTCATGAGGAGATGCGATTTATTTGTATGCATTCGTTCTATAATTTCCGAGACTTTTACAGGAATTATATAACGGATATACTTTTTATCATTGAAGTCATACATAGGTTCGTACACCTTTGCTATGAACTTCATTGATTTCTATTACGATATATTGAAATTAAAACTATAAGCAGCACAAGTATGAAAAGTAGGACTTGTGTGAGAAGGAGGGGTTTGAGTGGTTCTCTCGTACCAAAACATTCATGACTTAGGGCTCTAGATACTTCAACCCCAGCTTCAATACTCGAGTAAGGTGTTTCACGTGGAGACATCATACCACACATCGCAACCTTGGGGCATTTCCCAAAGAATGGGAGTTGACCATGAAGGCTGATAACCCCTGAGGATTGAGAAAAGGACCACTTCTCCTCTTCGACTTCCCATTCTGCACCCCAACCAAATCGTATATCGAGGGGTTCGGGTAAACCGAGTTGTTTGATAACTTCTTGTTTGATGATATCTGGACTGGAACTCAACACTTCTTCATTAAGGTCGCATATGACACATGATATCGTGTTAGTGCCAAATAGAACCTTGGGTTGTAAATTCCACTTGGTTTGGATTGCTATTTCAAGGTCTGATTTCATCACTGGTGTGTCCTCGTAGTCAATCAGAACATTGATAGCACCATAGGTACTTCCTTGAACCTTCTTGAGGGCATCGGGTCCCCAGTTGTCACCTAAAAACTTTAGGGCTGGGCTGTTATCGAGACACAAAAATAACATTCCATCCTCAACAATTCTTTCATCTGAAAAGGTTGCAACAAAAGCATCCTCCCCATATTCAACATTTGTCAATTCTGTACCAAAAATAAAGTTGGCACCAGCGTTAATGAGTGCTTCTTCCATAGCATCACACATCACCTTACCTGAAACCTTCTGTGTGCACATTTGTGAAAGTATGGTATGGTCTAAATTTTTTACAAACTCGTATGCTGTCATGACATCCCAGGTAACCCCGTCCATGACGAGTGGCAAGTGTTCAATGTATACCTGACCCGTCTCACTGAGAGTTCCTACTGCGTCTTTTAGAGATATACCCCTAAACTTTTTGGGTTGTGCAATTACTTTAGAAAAGAGAGAAATGAGGGTTCCATAATCTTTTACACCTAGGGATTTAAAAGCAAATTCAAAAATACTTTTCCTTTCTACTATTTGAAATATATCATTCCAATCGATGTTCATCTCTGAAAATAGGGACTGTGTGTTTACAAACGCCTTATCAAATACAATTCTATGTGCGTGTAAGTTACGTTTTTCTGTATCAGGTTCCCACCAAGAACCCCCGGCTGATATTTTTCTATCGTAGAGTGTGACATCGTGTTCACCTGACCTGAGAATCTCCCATGCGAGAGACATTCCTGTTGGTCCAGATCCAACGATATGAATCTTCATTCTATATTTAGCTTACAGATTAATTTTCAACCGTTTTAATTTTTCTTCAAACTCTCTACGTTCACCCGGTGATTCAATTTCTTTACCAGAGTTCAGAGCTTCAATTTCAGGACCCGTGAGTTGCATAGCATTTACACGGAAGTCCATGAATGCCTCCATAGAATGGGGTACCAGGGGTTGGACAAGTTCATATATAGCCGTGGCATAGTCTCGGATTTCCTTTTGAGCATGATGGTCCATTCTCAACTGCAAGAAATGCATGAGATTGTGGAGGTCCATCTTCCACACGAAAGAGGTGTAGGTTGATTGTGGTAAGACACCTCGAGCTTGTTCCCGACAAACACCCTTCTCGAGCAACTGTTCGTAAAGTTTGAATGCATTTTTATACTGTGTAGAGAGGGTTTCATTCAACTCGTCATCTAATTCTATAACACCCTCTGATCCTTGGTGATTCACAGCAGATTGTCCACGGAGGACTTCTGGTTCATAATACTCTTCATCAACGATAGAATACCTGGCGGACATCTCATTCACAGATGCGGTTCGGTGTCGAAGCCACTGACGAGCAATGTATAGGGGTGCCTTGATACGAAATTTGAATACAACGAGTTCGAGTGGTGAAGTGTGCCAGTTTCGAACAAGATACCGAATCAGACCCCTATCTCCTCTAGTGGTTGTAGTACCCGTCTGATAACTCACACGAGCACCATCGACAATAGCCTTATCTAGGTTTTGTTGAGGCATGTGGTCAACGAGTTCTACAAATCCATGGTCTAATACTTTCTTCATTATGGATAACTATCCGTTCTATTCTTTAATATTTACATTCATCGTTCATTGGAACCTCTCCACAGAAATCATACAACTTAAATAATTTGTCTTGTGCATCTTTGCTAACAACTTCAACATCGTTCATGGCATCCATGGCGTCATCAACAAGTTCAAGGAATGTATCGAGCTCATCAAGGGCTATACGGTGGGTCATTCTTTTACTCTTTTGGGAATGAAAGGCAGATTTGAGACGCTTGTTGCTCTTGATGACCTTGTCCAGGTTGGGCTTGTTGACGGCGCACATACGGATGGTGAGACTCATTTGTATATTCTTTACTTCATATCTTTAATCAATTCACTTAGGTCTCTGTAATATCTTTTGAGATCTTTCATAAATCTTTTATTATTTTCAATAACTTCACATTCAACTTTGTTTAAATAAATCCAAGCTAAATTTGATTTTGAATACTTTGTCATTTTTTGATTCTCATTAGGTCTACGTGCCACCAATTTTGTAGACTTTTTCTTTTGGGAAGCTGGCATAACCTCCTTCCTGTTGACGAATGAGAGTGCTTGCATAACAGTGTCTGCGAGGTCATCCTTCTTCTTCGATTTAACAAATGTATCAATCCAATGCGAATTTACAGAGTCGCCCCTGATAAAGGCTTCACACCGCTCGATGGAAACCTTCTTGCGCTTATTGTATTGCGCTTTACCAGGTCCAGCAACATCTGGAATCTTATGTCGAGCATCATATAGAATTGTTTCAGCATTGGGACACCTGATTATGAAGTAGGCATGGAGGAAGTGCATGACAGAAACCATCTTTTTATTGCGGTCGGGTTGCTTTTCGATAAGAATAGTCTTTGCCCCGAGGACCCAAGGACGAGCATCTAGGTGGTCTCTCATGGAGACATAGACACCATCCTTATGTTGTGGGGGGATACCATCAACATCCCATTCCACAACTAGATTGTTTTTGTCCTCATCGAGAAGGCACAGCGCCAAGTTCTTTATACCCACGTCGATACTTAGAATCATTAACATAAAGACTGAATAGCTCTTTAAGTTAGTGAAGTGAATTATATTTTTATTCAATTATTTTAAAACTTGGTCGCAGCAGCTCTACCCGCGTTCTGACCCGCTGGGGACAGGGCCACAGCAACCCCACCAAGCACAAGTACGCACACACAGCACACAGACGCGAGAGACGCAGCCTGGGCACCCTCTTGTGAGGTACCAATGATACCGGCGATACCACCAAAGACGGAATCCGCTATTTCTGCGACACCACCTTGCTTCTGACTCGCCGAGGAGTCCGCCGTGGCGGCCATTTTATTGAGCATCTTACTACTCGCGACAGACTCTTTGAGTACGCTCATAATAGACGTAGCCTTGACCTCCGCCATGATATCTTGGCTAAAGTCGAGCTTTGCATTGCCATCACTGCAATCATAGTACTGTACGTTGAGTTCACCATCCTGGATATTGACCTGTTCAGCAACGGTGTTATTAACGTTTGTCGTTGTGATATTGTTCTCAACCAGGTTCTTAATCTCCATGTCTACCTGGGTTTTGATTTCCAGATTGGTATCACCAGTGACGAGTGCACCCAATTCACTCCCCATCTGTGAGTTTTTTTCCAAAGCTGACGCCGCTGACGCCGACAAGTCATTTGAAATTGTACTTTGTAAAGTTGTTATTTCCTCTGCAGTAAAATCTGATGCAGCCATCGTTTTTGAAGTAATTTTTTGGGACAGGTTGATATCACACCCGATAATCTGTCCAAAATTAACCTTCATACCTTGAATGTTCGCACCAGATGCACTGGTTGTAGAAGAGTTATTGGTAATAATATTTGTAATATTTTCATTGAGAGCCTTAAAGTTGAATGTATTTTCAATACTCTGATTCGTCTCACCACCAGAGCCTCCCATTATGACTTATATACAATCACCTGAGAAAAAAAACTTTGTTTAATTTAAATGAAACTTAACTTCAATAAAATGAAGATGAACCAGGTGGTCCTCGTTTTGGCTCTGGTCCTCGTGACTGTCTGGATGGTCAGGAGAACTCAGGTTCGTATCGAGCTGAACGAAGGTGCAAAGTCGGAGGCTCTCATGTATGCTGAGAGTACCGATGAACCCAACCCATTCATTCTTTACGGGATGGTCAAGAAGGAAACCGATGATGAAGAGAAACAGAAGAAGGCCCTAATCCTAGCAACCCAGAAGAAGTACGGTGAACTCAAAGAATTTCTGGCGACCATCTAATTAATAATCTAATTTAAATGTAATGGG
>OOGM01000031.1_pt1 | contig 8265 bp, 2 predicted proteins | sample 1670251 | NCBI WGS metagenome assembly OOGM01 (sample SAMEA98135668, study PRJEB22522) | marine metagenome | biome: marine biome; feature: marine water body; material: sea ice | place: Arctic Ocean | collected 04-Sep-2015 | depth 0.9 m | reverse complement strand
GTGGCTGCGCACTCCATGATGGGGTCGGAGGGCGGGCCCTTACCGCCTTTAGGTCCACCCTTGCCGCCCTTGCCAGCGCCCTTGGCGCCGCCAGCACCGCCCTTGGCGCCACCCTTCTTGCCGAGCTCCTGGTCGAGCTTGCGGCACTCGTTCTTCCGGTGGCCCCAAATGCCGCAGTGGTTGCAGGTGCCGTTGAAGCCAGCACCAGCGGCCCCGCCTTTAGCCGCGGCTGCGGGCGGGGCAGCGCCCTTGCCGAGGCCCTTGCGGTAGCCGCCCTTGCCACCGCCCTTCAAGGCGTAGATGGCGACCTTCAGCGACTCGGCCTGCTCCCAATCGCCCTGGTCCACGGCGTTGGCGAGGGCCCATGTCAGCCCGCCGTCGGGAGCCTCCGAGTAGGCGGCTGCGGCAGCGGCCTCGACGGAGTTCATATAGACATCGCCGCTCGCGTCCTTGCCGGTGCCGGGGCCATAGGCGGCGGCCTGCTGCACGCCGCGGGTGTGCTCCATCTGCGACTTCACCCACGCAAGGCGCGCCGGGTAGTCCTTCAGCTCGGAGCGCGCGATGAGCGTGCTCAGCAGCTGCGTGGGGAGCAGCTTCTCGAGGGATGTGTTGCGCATCCACTCGGGAAGGGGGAGGCCTGAGGAGATGACCTCCTCCCCAAGCCGCTCCCACGCCGGGAGCTTCGCCCAGAGGTCGGCGACGTCCTTGGCCCGAGGCGGGTCGAGGTAGCGGCGCGCCTTGGCGTCGCGCACGTGGTTGCCGTCGCCGCTCCACTCGGCGACCAGCGCCCGCCAGAGCTCGCAACCCTTGCCGACGCAGTTGCGCGCGCGGCCGAGCAGGCTGTCCACGACGATGATTTTGATGCCATCGTGGAGGCCATACTCAACGGCCGCCAGGTCGTCGACGCCGAAGTGCGCGGACTGCGCGCCGAGGTTTGCCTCGAGGTGGGCCTGCGACTGCGTCTCGGCCCACGTCAATAGGGCGCGCACGTCGGGGCGCTCCTTTGACAGGAACATCATCGCCCGATCTTTCCACACCTGAAAATGCTCGAAGGTGGTGGTGACGTCGAGCTTGCGGCTGTCGCTCCAGTCTCGCGCGTTGATGCGCAGCTCCTTGGCCCTGCCGCCGCCGCCGCCTGCGCCGCCGAAGCCGGGCGGCGAGGAGAGGTCGAAGTGCGGCGGGCCCTGGCGCCAGCCTTGGGGACTGGCCCCGCAGCCGACGCCAGGCGGCGCTGCGGCCTGCTGGTGCGGCTCGGGCAGAGGCGGCGCCTGCATCCAAGCGCCGGCGGCCGGGTCCGGGCCACCGCGGTTCGCCGCCCAGGCGGCCCAAGCCGGCGACATGCCCGCGAGCGGCTGCTGCTGTGGCTGCTGCGGCTGCTGCTGCGGCTGCTGCTGCGGCTGCTGCTGCGGCTGCTGCTGCGGCTGCGCAGCACGAGGGAGCGGTGTGCTCGGCACCGGCGGCGGCGAGCCGCGCACCGCACGGAGCCACTCGGGCACGGGCGCAGCAGTGATGATGGCTGCGACCCGCCCCGTCTCGCCCTGCGCCCAGGTGTCGGCAGCCTGCAGGCGCTGGGCGAGCTGCCCCAAGCCCGCGGTGAAGCGCTCGTCTTGCTCGCCGAAGCGGGCCCGGGCTTCTGCGACGACAGCCTCGAGGCGGCGCAGCGACACGTCTGCCTCGTGGTGCGTCGTCTGCCGCATCGCCACCACCTCGGCGCGGAAGGCGGTGACGATGCCGAGGACCGTTTCCTCGGCCGCGGCGAACGCGCCGGCGACGCCCGCCTGCGTGGCGCCGAGGTCGGCGCGGAGGGCGAGCACCTCGCCGTGCATCGCACCTCCCCACGCGTTGAGCGCGGCGATCAGCGCCGGTTCGCCCATATCTTCTCGCAGGGCCGGCCCCAAAACGGCCGGCGCCTGCGGCGCCTGCGCAGCACCCGCCTGCACCACAGCGGCCATCGCGGTTGGTGCGAAGAGGGGGATGAAACGCTAGGCGCGGGAGCACGTCGACCAACCGACGGCTCCGCTACCATGCGAGTACGAATGTGTAGAGCTCTTTTGCTTGAGCCAATGCCCACGGAGGTGAGCATTGTACAACGTGTCATGGTACTGTGCATACGCTATGTGTTGGGGGTTCTGCTCCGCACTCCCCCTCAGGCGGCGTCGCGAGACACCGCCTGACAGGAGCGCGAACCCAATCACATAACTTCTAGAAAAGTTCAAACGTGAGTGGCGCACCGTTGCGCCGGCCAATGCGCGGCGCAACGTATATAAGTAAATATTAAAACTAAGGCCGCCACGCTCCACGTGGCGGCAGGCTTGGCCCGAGCCCGGCGGTTGGTAAAAGGGGCCAACCGCCCAAAAGGGGCTCCGGGGATAAAGCGCAAAAGTGGCGGGCAACGCGGTGACCAGGACAAGCGCCGCAAGACACTTGAACAGCCACGCACAGGGCATTGCCCGGGTACGGGTTTCGAGAGGTAGGCAACGCGACCTACTGCTACCGACGGTGTCGTGCGAGGCTGCACTGCTGCAACCAACGGTGGCTTGGAAGATAGGCAACGCGGCCTACTGAGCAGTCGCCTGGCTGCCGCTGTCGCGCCGGCGGCGTGCCCAACGACGCGCTACGGCCGACGGTAGTTCGGGAGAGAACGATCTCCAGCGCTCTTGCACCGACGCTGCAACGTGCTCCCCCATCGTCGCGTGGGGGCGCCTGCCTAAGGTATGGTGCAATATAGGCCCATATGACAACGGCGCAACGCTGGCAGTGCGCGGCGTCGGCCACAGCAGAGCTGTTGCACCGACCGCGCACGGCTTCCGGGTTTGATAAATACGCGAACGCTAATGCAACTATATGGCGGAAAATGTTTTGATCACCAGTGCATGGCGCGCCGGGCCCCCTCGGCGGGGTCACCTCGGCGTCGCATGCACTGGGTTGTCAGGCGGCTCCGTGCAAGCCGCCGACCTGTTTGCTTGCGCGGTCGGCGGGCTCACACGTGCTATTAAATGAATGCGATAAAGCTTAATAAAACGTGCGTGTATCGACGTGCGCGGCGTGCCCGTGGTATGGGCAACGCTGGCGCACGGAATTCGGATTTTAATAAAACAAACGCGATAAAGCTTAAAACTGGCGGGTACTCCTAAACTCCCCCTCCGCGGCACCATTGGTATTGGTGCGCGCGGAAGGTACACCGGCGGCTCCATGCAAGCCGCGCTTCGCGGGCTCGCATGTGCTATATAAAAAGAGGCTACGCGCATATTATAAATCGAAAGTCCAATGAGCTCCCCCATCAGTGCACGTCGCGCCGGGCCCCCTCGGCGGGGTCACCTCGACGACGCGTGCACTGGGGTTCGCTCCGACGACCGCTGGCGAGCGAGCCGCTCTGCCAGCGTCGTGTCTACCGCAGCGTCTGCGCGGGGCGCGGTTGCAGTGCGGCCCGCGGCATGACTGAGGCCTAGACGCGCTAAATGGCCGTCTATTTCGGCACGGGCCAACGGCTTTGTCATCAAGTCCGCCGGGTTCTCCGTGCCGAGGACCTTGAACAAGCGGCACGCTTTGGAGCGCACCAGGTCTTGCACCCAGAGCTGGGCAACGGCCAGGTGTCTTACCTTGCCGATCCCGCTCCGGTTGCAGATCCCGATGGCTGCCGAACTATCTGCGTGGACCTCGGGTTTAAGCCCTACCCCGAGGTCACGCGCCACGCTTTGCAGGCCTAGAACCTCACTGAAGCCTTTCACGATCCCCCCCAGCTCGGCTTCACCGGAGCTGAGGGTGATTTTCCTCTGCGTGCTGGCCCAGTGTTTGAGGAGGTGCGCGCCTAAAAGCACTGCTCCCCCGGACGTGCTCAGCCTGCCGGCCACGCAGCCGGCGAAGTCCGAATCGCTAAACGCGCGCAGTACCGGGGCGTGTTGCCACAGGTACTCATACACAACACGGGGAGCGCCTACGAGATAGCGTGCAACACGGCCCAGGGCTCGCAAATCTGCGGCCGTGGGTGCAGACATGCGGCGGCACAATTCCTTGGTGGCCTGTGCGAGGTCCGGCCGGTCCATCGCAAGGTAATTGGCTCGCGCGGCGAACGACCTAAACAAACTCGCAATTGCCGGGGGCAATTCGGCCCCGACCTTTGGACTATCAAAGTCCTTCGAAGGCGTGCCTGGAGCACTAAGGGTGCGCTCAGCGCCGGCCACGCCGCGGACTAGGATCTCGCCGTGCCTAGGGTCCGCCTCGTATTTGAGGCCCAGGGGGGTCCACCGAATGATACGGTTGAGGACCCTTAGCTCGCGCAGCTCCCCCTGGTCACCTCCTAAGCGGCCTAGCTCTTTCAAAAGGAAGCGCTCATGCATGCCCGCCTTCACTTCGTCTAGTGCACCCGCCGTGCCGCTCAGAACAAAGTCATCGCCATGTACAATGCAGCGCACGCCCAGGCGCAGATGGTAAAAGCAGCAAGGGCTCGCACGGCCCTTGGCGAAGCCAAGTGCGACAAGCTGCTCGGCCAGAAATGCTTCCCAGCGCCGCGGTGCGTCGCGCGTGCCGTAGAGGCATCGCACGAGCCTGGCGCAAAAGCCCTGCGCCGCCAGCTCCGGAGGCAGCTGTGTGTAGACCATGCGGTCGGCAAATGCGTGCAGGTGGGCTTTGCGCGCATCCAAGACCTCGATCTTGATGTTGCGTGCGCCGGAGGCTGCTAGCGACAGCAGGAGCCGGAACGCCTCAAGCGGAGGCGTGGCCGCGAAGAAGTCGTCCGTCTTGTACGTGGCGATCTCCTTGACAACGAAGCGGCTCCGGATAAGGGGGTTGGCTGCGTCCCCCTTGTTCACATCCACCCACTTGCTGCCAATGGGCGCTTTGCCGGTGTCGCGCCAGCACTCTGCGGTAGGAGCGCGCTCCCACACACCCCAATCAAGCATGAACTTGATCTCTTCTGCGCGGGCCTGGCGCACGAGGCTCGGCGGCAGCACGGCGCCGGTGATCTCGTCGTGGACGTCATGCGCGGGCCACGCAGCCAGCTCGTCGTCCTCGTTCTTCTCGCGGCCCAGCGCCGCGCCGCAGTACACCTCGTTGGACGCGGCGGGCCCGCGAACGGCGTGCAGCCCGGGCGCGTAGAGTGCGCGCTCGTCCCGGCGAAGCTGCTCGGCCGCGCCTCGCGCAATGGCCGTGCACAGGCCCGGAGGGTATACGGCCGCGTCTCTGGCGCGGGTGCCGCCCAGCAGCGGTGCATGGACGTGGTCGCCCGGGCAGCGCCGCGAGAGGGCCTCGAGGATCGCCGGGGACGAGCTCATGAAGCGTGTCGGCTTCATCGCCGGGGCTCGCCCTCCGCCTTCGGTGCTGGTCTCCAGGCCGAAAGCGCACTGGTGAGCGACTACGGCGCCCACACCGCCTCGGGCCCGCAGCTTGGCGATGGACGGGTGCGCCCAACTCGTCGCACCCGCGGGGTGCTCGTGCAGGAAGTGCCTGCCGGCACTGACTTGCAGCGTGTAGACCGTGGCGGCGAACACTAGCAGCACCTCTGCTTCGCGAAGGCGTCTCCCCCACTCCTCTTTGTTCGTCTTCGCGGCGTTGAGGTTCACGTTGAGCCTGCTAAACATTGTGCAGGGTGGTGACCCCACCACGAGGTACGGCTTCTCAGCGCGAAGGCGGTCCAAAGCGCGCTTGCGGTCGCCCGGCCGCGTGAAGTCCCAGGCTACCCCCGACTCGTCTGCGAGGAGGTCGAAGGTGGAGCCCGCCACCAGCCCTGACCGGTGCAGCTGCTGGCCACACACCGGTCGGGGCAACGCTGCTGTCACGCGCGGCGGCGAGTACAGCTCGGCAACCGCGGCACCTATATATGGAGTAGTAGTAGATGATACGGCAAATGTCTGGCCCTGGGCCCGTGTAACGTCTGGCAGAACGCTTGCAGAGGCGTCGCCTGAAGAACTCATCTGGCCCTTGGCCCGTGTAAGCGTCTGGCCCTTGGCCCGCGCAAGCCTCATCAGGGCGTCTCCGCTGGCGTCCCAGCGCTCGAAGTCGAGCTCGCGCCGCGCGTCCTGCTCCAGCTGTGCTGCGGCTGCTGCGGCTGCTGCGGCTGCTGCGGCGTCTTCGGGCGCTGCGGCTGCTGGCGCTGCGCCCCAGCGCTCGAACTCGAGCTCGAAGTGGGCGCGGTCGGCGGCCACCGGCGCCGCTGCGGCCGCCGGTGCCGCGGGCGCCGCTGCTTCGGCCGCGGCGGCGGCGAGGGCTCGGCGGTCGAGCTCGTCAAGGGCTCGGCGCTCGACGCGGCCGACCCTCGGGTCGCCGGCGTCCCTCAAGCATTGCTCGACGCGAAGTCTGCACTCGTCGTTGTGCTTCACGCCCTGGGCCTTGCGCTCGGACCGCATGAGGATGCACCTGCGGCAGCCCTGCGTGAAGCCAAAGCGCTCGAGGTCCGCCTGTTTGATGAAAACGCGGCGGGGGTTGTACTCGGGCTCCTCCTGCACCTCGGGCGCCGCGGCTGCAGCGGCGGCGGCCGGCACGGCCAACGGCGGAAGTACTCTCAACTCCCCCTCCGCCGTAGGCGCGCGGTTCCAGGGTGTCGCCGTGATGGCCTCGAGCGCTGCCTTGCGCCAGCGGGCGTCGCGAGGCTGGCGTTGGATGCCACGAATCTCGTGGATCTTGCCGTTGGCGAACACCTGGTGGATGATGCCGCCCCACCGGCGTCCAAGCCACACGCCGCTGGACCAGCGGGCATCGAGCACCACGTTCATGTCCTGCGTAGCGCGGTGCTTCCAGTGCAGCGTCTCGCCGAACTCGAGGCCTTCTTCGCGCACAGGGCGTCCGAACAGGCGCTCATAGCCTGTTTTGCCATCAAGGCCCACCATGTACTTAGATATAATATCGGAAACGTGCTCAACCAGCCAGGCAAGCACAGGGTGCCCTGCTGGGAACGTGGCGCCGATCTTGCGCTCCAGGGCGAGCAAGTGCACACGCAGCACGCCCTTGACGGTCTTGACGGCACCCTCGATGATGCCGTTGGACGCGCTCTCGCCCACTGGTGTCGAGATCGGCGTGGCGCCGTCCGGCAGTGCTGCGGTGATGGCGTTACGCAGGGCCTTGAGCGCGCCCTCGCCATCGGTGCGTATCAGCACCCTGCCGCGGTAGCCCAGCTGCTGCACACCAGCGACTGCGCGGTTGACCGTCTCGGCCAAGTCCGCGCCCTTGTGTTCAAGGGCCCATGCGCGAATGGACTTCGAGTCGCGGTCGCGCATCACAAGGAGGGTCGCCACCTCCTCTTCGGTGTCTCGTCGAATGAAGGCGTAATCGAACGACACCTCCGGGACCTCCCCCGCACCACGCTTCGTCCTGTAGTGCGCGGGGGCGTCCTTGCGACCCTGCACGCACTCGTCGCACCACGACCTAAATGGAAGGTGCGTGGTCGAGTGGGCATCGCGGTCGGCCTGCGTCGGGGCGCCCGGGTCACGGGCAGGCCGCGCAGCGCGCGCCTCCTCGGCCGGGTGCTCGCCATCATCCGGCGCAGCCTCATCGTCAATATCGTCGGGTCTTAAAGGGTAAAGTGCATCGCTACTGCGTGCCCTCGGCGCACGCATGCCGGAAGGCACGTGCGCGGCGCTTAAGCCCCCTGCCTGTGAAAAGGCAGCTGCGCGGCGCCATCTGCGATGAACATGCGCAGGATGTAGACACCGCCGCGGCGCTCCAGAGCGATGGAGCGGCCCGTAGTGAGGTTGACGATGCGCCCTTCTGTGTGTCCGAGCTCAACGCGGTTGCCCGCCGACGTCAAGTGGGCCACGCTGAGGAGTGGTTGCTCCACCTCGGCCACCTGGAAGGGGATGGCGCATTTGTGCCCCTCGGCCGTGGCAAATGAGACGCCAACAACGCCGAGGTTCTTGATGCCAGTCCCGTTGGCTGCCCTGTACCCGCGCCCAGCTCGTGACCAAGCGCTGGGGCGAGTGCGGCCAGGGAATGCCCCTGGAGGCGCCACCGAGTGGACCGCGCCGGAGTCGACGACGGCCTCCACCACTCTGCCGCCGCTGCGCGTCTCGGGCGTCACCGCGCACATCAGCTCCTCGGCGTCGTCGGTGAGCAAGCTCAGCGTCGAGAGCTTGTTCTGGGCAGCGCGGGGCGCCCACGCGGCGGCGCTGCCGAACCCGTTCTGCACGGGCATCCGCGAAGTAATAGGAGTCGATGGCCCTTGGCCCGTATAAGCGCCAGCGGCTATATATGAAGATGTAGGAGTCGATGGCCCTTGGCCCGTATAAGTGCCAACGGCTATATATGAGGATGTAGGAGTCGATGGCCCTTGGCCCG
>OOGM01000030.1_pt1 | contig 8373 bp, 2 predicted proteins | sample 1670251 | NCBI WGS metagenome assembly OOGM01 (sample SAMEA98135668, study PRJEB22522) | marine metagenome | biome: marine biome; feature: marine water body; material: sea ice | place: Arctic Ocean | collected 04-Sep-2015 | depth 0.9 m | reverse complement strand
GGCCAGGTCTGCATCATCGCAGAGACCCGCGTTGGCTCGGCCTGCGCCCAGGCGTCGCCTGCCTGAACGCGCTGGGCCAGCTCGGCGAGGCCTGCCCCGAAGCGCGCGTCTTGTTCTTCGAAGCGCGCGCGGGCCTCGGCGACGACCTGCGTGAGGCGGGCGAGGGACTGCTGCGCCTCGTAGCCCGCATGCTGCTGCATGTTGGCCGCCTCAGCGCGGAAGGCCTCGATGATCGCGAGCAGCGTGGCGGAGACGCCAGCCTGCGCTTGGTCGAAGGTCATCTCGACCACGGCCTTGGTGGCGGCCAAGTCCAACCGAAGCGCATCTGCCTCGCGATCGCGAGCGCTGCCCCACGCATTGAGCGCAGCGATGAGGGCAGGCTCGCCCATATCCACCTGGAGGCAGGGCCCGAAAACGGCCTGCCCCCGTGGCGCTCCCGCTGGGTTTGCCAGGGTGCTGGAAGAAGCACCGGCAGTGTCCATGGCGAAGGCTGGAGACTGCGGGGGGAGCGAGAGCGCCAGGCCGCGGGAACAGCGTATGCTGCTCCGCTACCATGCGAACACGAGAGTGTCTTTTCTGACTTGAGCCCCAGACACAACGGTTACGGATCTCATTATATGGGACCCGCCGTTAGCTTACCCGAGAACCCTGGTAGCTAACCAGGGTTCAAGGGCCCACTACCGGAAGGTCCCGCAAACGCGTAACTGTACACGACTGAACATCATGCAATGAATGCTCAAGTGTGGGTCCACTTACTCGCACTCCCCCTCGGGCAGTACCTCTTTTGAGTACTGCCCGAAAGGGGACCCACACGACGCTCAAGGTTGCGCCGGCTTTTGCGGTGCAACGTATAAAGATATAAATATAAATGCAAATCGAATTAAACGGGACTATGCGAGGTGAAAGGCACGAGGGCCAGGGGGCCTAAACCGAAAAATCGGTACAGCCGCACTGGTACCCTCTGCCTCAGGCACACTTCGCAGAATCCAAGGCACGAGGGCCACAGCCGGGCTTACCCAAGGCTCCTGACCGCAGCCGCACTGAAAGTCCTACTCCTGCCTAGGGCACACGCGTCCCAGACGCCGAAAATTGGTGGGCCAGCCGCACTGAACCCCACTGCCTAGGGCACACGCGACTGACGCACAAAAGTTAAATATATAAATACGGGTATGAGACGCGCAAGCTGGATGGGCCGAGGCCTCCCCCATGCGCTCGTGCACGTCGCGTTGGGCAGCCTGTGCGGCCGGCCCTTAAACGACGCGTGCACGAGGAGGGATCCAGCGCAAGAGGACGGATCTGCGGAGACTAAACCCGGCTCGGGCCTGGCAGCCGGAAAAGGGGCCGACCGCCCCAAAGAGGGCCCGAGTACGCGGGTGCAAGAGTGGCCTACATGCGCTACTGTGCGCCTGTCAACCAAGGTCGGGGCAGAGGCCCGCCAACCCGGTCCCAACAGACGCGCCGAAACGACCTACTGAGGCAGCGGTGCGCGGGGCGTTATGCCGGAAAATGCAACGCGCACGGTAAGAGGCAACTACCGGCACCGTCTCCAACGGTGCCGGTGGCCGAAGTCATGGCCCTTGGCCCGTTGTGCGCGGCGTGCCCCTGGTATAGGCTACGCGCCGGCACGGTTTCCGAACGTTATGCTGGAAAATGCAACGTCGGAGGCGCGCACAAACGTATAGTGTTGCCAGTGCACGTCGCGCCGGGCAGTCTCTGCGACCGGCCTTGGCGACGCGTGCACTGGTGTGAATATTATAGGTGCGGGCGCTACCGGCCACGCACGACAAGCAAACTAATGCAGACTAAAACGAACGAATGCAACGCCGGAAAATGCAATGCGGCACGTTATGCCGGAAAATGCAAATGCAGCGCGCGCGGGTGGTACTCAACTCCCCCTCCGCGGTGCCATTGGTATTGGCGCCGCGGATGGTACACCGGCTGCTCCGCGCAAGCCGCGGACTGCGGGCTCGCGCGTGCTATTAAAAAGAAGCTAAACGCATATTAGAAAGTGGGGGGTACAAGGTTGGGTAGGCGCGGGCTCCCAGCAATCGGTGGGTTGCCCTGGCGCCTACCACGCCGACCGCGCTCGCGCGGCACGGTCTGCGAGCGTAGTGTCGACGGTTGCGTCGGCTCGCGGTGCTGTTTCGGCACGGCCCGTAGCACGCATGAGACCTAAGCGCGTCAGGTGGCCGTCTATCTCGGCACGGGCCAGCGGCTTCGTCAGAAGATCCGCCGGGTTCTCCGTGCCAAGGACCTTAAACAGGCGGCACGCTCTAGATCGAACAAGGTCTTGCACCCAGAGCTGGGCAACGGCTAGGTGTCTTACCTTGCCGATCCCGCTCCGGTTGCAGATGCCTATTGCTGCTGAACTGTCCGCGTGGACCTCGGGTTTAAGTTCGACCCCGAGGTCCCGCGCTACACTTTGGAGCCCTAACGCCTCGCTGAAACCTTTCACCACAGCGCCTAGCTCGGCTTCACCAGAGCTAAGGGTAATTTTCCGCTGGGTGCTGGCCCAATGTTTCAGGAGGTGGCGCCCTAACAACGCTGCACCGCCGGACGTGCTGAGTCTGCCGTCGATGCAGCCAGCAAAGTCCGAGTCGGTGTACACAATGAGCGCCGGGCCACGCTGCCACGGGTACTCATAGACTACGCGGGCCGCGCCTACTAAGTAACGGGCTACTCGCCCCAGGGCCTGCAAGTCGGCGACCCTGGGTGCTGACATGCGTCGGCAAAGCTCTTTGGTGGCCTGCGCCAGATCGGGCCGATCCATGGCGAGGTAATTGGCGCGCGCAGCGAACGACCTAAACAAGCTAGCGACGGCCTGGGGCAACTCGGCTTCGCCACTCGGACCGTCAAAGTCCTTTGAGTGCGTGCCGGGTGCGCTCAGGGCCCGCTCTACGCCAGCTACGCCGCGGACCAAGATCTCGGCGTGTCTCGGGTCCGCTTCGTACTTAAGGCCGGAGGGCGTCCACCGGATAACTCGGTTTAGGACTCGGAGCTCTTTCAGCTCTCCCTCATCGCCTCCTAAACGGCCTAACTCTTTCAAAAGGAAACGCTCATGCATGCGCGCTTTCACTTCATCTAGTGCACCCGCCGTGCCGCTCAGAACGAAATCGTCTCCGTGCACGATGCACCGTACGTCCAACAGCGCATGGAAGAAGCAGCAAGGGCTTGCGCGGCCCTTGGCGAAGCCTAGCGCAATAAGCTGCTCTGCCAGGAATGCTTCCCAGCGCTTCGGTGCGTCGCGCGTGCCATAGAGACAACGCACGAGCCTGGCGCAGTAACCCTGCGCGGCCAGCTCCGGCGGCAACTGCGTGTACACCAAGCGGTCGGCGAACGCATGCAGGTGCGCCTTGCGCGCATCCAAGACCTCAATCTTGATGCCCCGTGCGCCCGAGGCCGCCAACGACAGCAAGAGCCGAAACGCCTCAAGCGGAGGCGTGGCTGCAAAGAAGTCGTCCGTCTTGTATGTGGCAATTTCCTTGACAACGAAGCGGCTACGGATCAAGGGCTTGGTTGCGTCGCCCTTGTTCACGTCGACCCACTTGCTGCCGATGGGCGCCTTGCCGGTGTCGCGCCAGCACTCGGTGATGGGAGCGCGCTCCCACACGCCCCAGTCAAGCATGAACTTGATCTCTTCGGCACGCGCCTGGCGGACGAGATGCGGCGGTAGCACTGCGCCGGTAATCTCGTCGTAGGTCTCCCCCACGGGCCAAGCCGCCAGCTCGTCGTCCTCGTTCCTCGCGCGGCCCTGTGGTGCGCCGCAGTGCACTTCGGTGGACACAGCGGCCAGCGGGGCGCGCTTGTCACGGCGAAGCTGCTCCGCCGCGCCTTGTGCGATAGCCTTGCACAAGCCCGGTGGGTAGACGGCAGCATCTCGCGCACGTGTACCTCCGAGCAGCGGCGCGTGGGCATGGCCGCCCAGGCATCTTCTGGAGAGCGCCTCGAGGACAGCGGGCGACGAGCTCATGAAGCGCGTGGGCTTCATCGCCAGGGCGCGCCCTCCGTCGGCGTCGGTGGTCTCGAGGCCGAACTGGCATTGGTGGGAGACCACGGCGCCGACCCCGGACCGAGCACGCAGCTTGGCGATCGCGGGGTGCGTCCAGCTGGTTGCGCCCGCGGGGTGCTCGTGAAGGAAGTGCCTGCCGTCGAGCACCTGCAGCGCGTAGACTGCTGCGGCGAATGTCAGTAGCACCTCCGCCTCGCGAAGGCGTCTCCCCCACACCTCCTTGCCCATCTTCTTGGCATTGAGGTTCACGTTCAAGCGGCTGAACATGGTGCACGGAGGAGAGCCCACCACGAGGTACGGCTTCTCGGCGCGGATGCGGTCCCATGCGCGCTTGCGGTCGCCCGGTCGTGTGAAGTCCCATGCGACCCCCGACTCGTCGGCGATGAGGTCGAAGGTCGAGCCGGCCACCAGCCCCGACCTGAGTGGGCTTGGTCGGGGCAATGTTGCTGTGACCCGCGGTGGCGAGTACAGTTCGGCAACCGCGGCCGGGCCCATCTCTTCAGCAAACGTCACTCGTCGGCCCTTGGCCCGCATAACGTCTGGCCCCTGGCCCGAATACGTAGGCAAATGAGGCAGATGGCTTGCAGAGGCCACGCCAAGTGAAGAAAACGTCTGACCCTTGGTCCGTGTAACGTCTGGCCCATGGCCCGTGTACGTCTGACCCTTGGTCCGTGTAACGTCTGGCCCATGGCCCGTATACGTCTGACCCTTGGTCCGCGCAACGTCTGGCCCCTGGCCCGAATACGTAGGCAAAAGAGGCAGGTTGCTTGCAGAGGCAACGCCTGGCGTCTGGCCCCTGGCCCGAATAGCGTCTGGCCCTAGGCCCGAATACATCACCGCGTCGCCGCTCGCGTCCCAGCGCTCGTACTCGCGCTCGAACGCAGCACGGTCGGCTGCGACCATCGGCGCGGGCGCTGCGGCCATCGGTGCCGCGGGCGCCTCGGGTGCCGCCTCGTCGGCCGCGGGCGCCGCAGGTGGTGCTGCGAGCTCGCCAGGCGCGGCTCGACGCTCGAGCTCGTCAAGGGCTCGGTGCTCGGCGCGGTACAGCCTCGGGTCATCGACGTCCCGGAAGCACTGCTCGACGCGCAGCCGGCACTCATCGGAGTGTTTCACACCCTGGGCCTTGCGACTAGACCGCATGAGCTGGCATCGGCGGCACTGCTCAGTGAAACCGAAGCGCTCGAGGTCGGCCTGTTTGATGAAAACGCGGTGCGGGTTGTAGTCCTGCTCCCGCACCTCAGGCACCTCGGCTGCTGCAGCTGCGGCCGGCGGAGCCAACGGCGGAAGTATACGCAACTCCCCCTCCGCCGCTGGCTCGCGGTCCCACGGCGTCGCCGTGACGGCCTCGATGGACTCTTTGCGCCAGCGGGCGTCGCGAGGTTGGCGCTGGATGCCACGGATGGTGTGCACCTTACCGTTGGCAAACACCTGGTGGACGATGCCGCCCCAGCTGCGTCCTAGCCAGACTCCGCTCGACCAACGCGCGTCGAGCACGACGTTCATGTCCTGCGTCGGGCGGTGTTTCCAGTGGAGCGTCTCGCCGAACTCCAGGCCTTCCTCGCGCAAGGGGCGTCCGAACAAGCGCTCGTAGCCCGTCTTGCCATCGACGCCCACCATGTACTTGGTGATAACGTCGCTCACGTGCTCGACCAGCCAGGTCAGCACGGGGTGTCCGGAAGGGATCTTGGCGCTGATCTTGCGCTCCAATGCGGCCAAGTGCACGCGCAACATGTCCTTCACGATCCGCACCGCGCCCTCGGCGCCGCCGTTGGAGGCACTCTCACCAACTGGGGTGGTGATCGGCGTAGCGCCGTCCGGCAACGCTGCTGTGATGGCGTCGCGCAGCGCCTTCAGCGCGGCCTCGCCGTCGGTGCGTATAAGCACGCGGCCGCGGTAGCCCAGCTGCTGCACGCCGGCGACCGCGCGGTTCACCGTCTCCTCCATGTCGACGCCCTTGCGCTCCAGCGTCCACGCACGGATCGCCTTGGAGTCGCGGTCGCGCATCACCAGGAGGGTTGCCAACTCTGTCTCGTCATCTCGACGGCAGAAGGCATAGTCGAAGGACACCTCCGGGATCTCCCCCGCACTGCGCTTCGTTCTGCAATGCGGGGGGGCGGCGCGGCGGCCCTGGACGCACTCGTCGCACCACGACCTGAATGGGAGGTGCGTGGTGTTGTGGGCATCGCGCTCGGCCTGCGTCGGGGCGCCGGGGTCGCGTGCCGGCCGCGCTGCGCGGGCCTCTTCTGCAGGGTGCTCGGCGTCCTGCTCCTGTGCGGCCGACTCCTCCACGACCGGTTCTTCATCGGCGACCTCGGTCGTGGGAGTGGGCGGCCCGACAGGGTACGCATCAAACTCTTCAAACTCATCGGGTCTTAAAGGGTAAAGTTCGCTTGTAGCCCCGACCGGCCCGAGGGCACTATTGGTCGAGGCCGCCCCCACCGGTGCGGGACCCATGGTCCTCGCAGCAACGGTGGCGCCCAGCTCACTCAAGCCCCCTGCCTGCCAAAAGGCAGTGGCGCGGCGGCGTCAGGGATGAACATTTTCATAATGTACACCCCGCCGCGGCGCTCCAGGGCAATCGTGCGACCCGTTTTGAGGTTCACAACGTTGCCGTCGGAGTCGCCCAGCTGTACAAGGTTGCCGGCAGACGTCAAGCAAGAGACGCTGAGTAGGGCTTGCTCTACCTCGGCCACCTGGAACTGGATCTTGCACTTCTGACCCTCGGCTGTTGCGAATGGCACGTCGACCTGGCCAAGGTTTTTGATGCCAGTCCCGTTGGCTGCGCGGTAGCCACGGCCTGCGCGAGACCAAGCGCTCGGGACGACCTTGCCGGGGAACAGCCGGGGGGGTGCGACACAGTGCACTGCCCCTGAGTCGACGACGGCTTCGACAACTCTGCCGCCACTGCGCTTGTCAAGCGCAACTGCGCCCAAAAGCACCTCGGCGTCGTCGAGCAGCGAGTTCAGCCCCGAGAACGTGTTCTGCACGGGGGTGGGCGCTGCGTCGAAGGGGCGCCAGGTGCGGCCGCCTCTGCGCCCACGCCTCGCGGGCGCCTGCACCCATGGGGTGAGGCTGGCGATGGTGCCGCCGAGGTTCCACTCGTCATACTCGGCGTCTCCAGCGCCGGCGTCTGCAAGTGCGGCGGCCCAATCGCCCTCGTCGCCGGCCACGGCTGCGACGGTGCCTGCGGGCGGTCCTTTGCCCCCTTTGGACCCGCCCTTGCCGCCAGCCTTGCCCTTGGGGCCTCCTTTATTGCCGGTCTTTCCAAGCTCTGCGTCTCGCTTGCGGCAGTCGGCCAGGCGGTGGCCCCAATTGCTGCAATGGTTGCAGTAGCCTTGGAACTCGGGCTTGGCCGCGGGTGCTGCACCGCCCTTGCCGCTGGCCTTGCCCTTGCCGAGGCCTTTGCGGAAGCCCCCTTTGCCACCGCCCTTCACGGCGAACATGGCCACCTGGAGGGACTCCGCCGTCGCCCAGTCGCCCTGCTCGACGGCATTGGCCAGGGCCCATGCGAGCCCGCCGTCGTCGGAGTGGGCGGCTGCGGCGGCATCTTCGACGGAGTTCATGTAGACATCTCCGCTTGCGTCTTTGCCGGTGCCGCTCGGGCCGTACTCGGCGGCCTGCGCGACGCCGCGGGAGTGCTCCATCTGCGTCTTCACCCACGCCAGGCGCACCGTGTACCCTCGGACCTCGGAGTGCGCGACCATGGTCGACAAGAGGTGCGCAGGGAGGAGCTTCTCGAGCGCCGCGTTGCGCATCCACGGCGGGAGCACAAGCCCGGAGGAGATAACTTCCTCGCTCAGCCGCTCCCATGCCGGCAGGCGCGCCCACAGCTCGGCGATGTCTTTGCACCGAGGTGGCTCGAGGGCGCGGCGCGCCTTGGCGTCGCGCAGCTGCGGTGCGTCGCCGCTCCATTCGGCGACCAGCGACCGCCAGAGCTCGCACCCGCGCCCGACGCAGTTGCGCGCGCGGCCGAGCAGGCCGTCCACGACGATGACCTTGATGCCGTCGTGGATGGCGTATTCGACGGCCGCCAGGTCCACGACGCCGATGTGCGCTGACTGCGTGCTGAGGTTGGCCTCGAGGTCGTCCTTCGACTGCGCTTCGGCCCACGTCAGCAAGGCGCGCACGTCGGGCCGCGCTTTCGACAAGAACATCATGGCGCGGTCCTTCCATATTTGGAAGTCGTCGCCCTTGAGCGTGACGTCGAGCTTGCGGCCGTTGTCCCAGTCGCGCGCGTTGATGCGCATCTCCAAAGGCTTGCCCCCTGCGCCGCCGAAGCCGCCGCCTGCGCCGCCGAAGCCGGGCGGCGCAGGCGGAGGCTTCGGCGGCGCAGGGGGCAAGCCTTTGGAGATGCGCATCAACGC
>OOGM01000029.1_pt1:5000-8413 | contig 8413 bp, 6 predicted proteins | sample 1670251 | NCBI WGS metagenome assembly OOGM01 (sample SAMEA98135668, study PRJEB22522) | marine metagenome | biome: marine biome; feature: marine water body; material: sea ice | place: Arctic Ocean | collected 04-Sep-2015 | depth 0.9 m | reverse complement strand
TATCTATATTAATAATTATAACCTATTTTCACATGTAATCTTTATTAGATGAAATAAACGAATAAAATTATCCAGTAATAATTATTTTCAATATTTTAATATTAAAATATACAAAAATTCATGTATAATAATTGATGTATAATTTATTTTAAATTTTAGATATATTTAATTTTAAAACAAATAAAAATATGTCAGCATACTTAGCTTATTTATACAGCGTAAATTTAAAAGACGAAGAAAGAATAAAAGTTGATTCACGAGTTAAGGATGGTCAAAAAGATTTTAGTAAAGGTTTTAAAAAAGGGATGATACTTTCTCTTTCGATGTATCCAATATTTTTATTAGTCCAACCAGTAACCGCGGTTGATGTACCACCTGGTAAACCAGATTTAAATGTATCCCCAGAACCTGCACCAACAGCGCCTCCCGGAAACCCTGGAGCAGTAGCGCCGTTTGTCAAAGGAGGGACGACACCTTTAGGTCAAGGAGTAAAAGGTACGTTCGTTGGAGGAGCTGGTAGCATTTGTGCAGCCTTTTTCCAAAGTGGAGATTTTCTGTTAGGTCTTTCTTGTGCGTTTTTAATAGTCATTGGAGCAGTGGTTATAAATAGACCGCCGCATGAGTAAGCTAAACAAAAATATTTATAAAGTAAAAAAATCAGTTTAATACGAAACTGAAACGTCAAATCTTATTGATAACAAAAACTACTAATTGGACAAAAGAATTTAAATTTAAAACTTTGGCATTGAACTATCTTCCCAGGAGGTCCCCCTCCAAGTATTGTCGTCGATTTATAACGTTTCACAACTGAGTTCGAGATGGATCAGTGTGGTTCCGCTCAGTACACTAAAAACACCAAAGCAAAAATAGTTACTAGAATTACTAGTAACTATAAAAATTCAAGTCCTCGGTCTGTTAGGACATCTCAGCTCATATATTACTACATTTACACTTAATGCCTATCAAACGGTTAGTCTTACCGTGACCTTACTCACTTACGTGATGAGAATACTTATCTTGAGGTGGGCTTCCCACTTAGATGCTTTCAGCGGTTATCCTCTCCATACATAGCTACCCAGCGTTTACCGTTGGCACGATAACTGGTACACCAGAGGTATGTCCTTCTCGGTCCTCTCGTACTAAAGAAGGCTCCTCTCAATATTCTAACGCCTACACCGGATATGGACCGAACTGTCTCACGACGTTCTGAACCCAGCTCGCGTACCGCTTTCATGGGCGAACAGCCCAACCCTTGGGACGTACTACCGCCCCAGGATGCGATGAGCCGACATCGAGGTGCCAAACCTCCCCGTCGATGTGAACTCTTGGGGGAGATCAGCCTGTTATCCCTAGAGTAACTTTTATCCGTTGAGTGACGGCCTTTCCACTCAGCACCGTCAGATCACTAAGACCGACTTTCGTCCCTGCTCGACTTGTAGGTCTCACAGTCAAGCTTCCTTATGCCTTTACACTCCAGATACGATTTCTACACGTTCAGAGGAAACCTTTGTACGCCTCCGTTACCGTTTAGGAGGCGACCGCCCCAGTCAAACTGCCCGCCTGAAACTGTCCTTTGACCAGATTATGATACAAAGTTAGAAATCTAACATTACCAGAGTGGTATCTCACTGATGGCTCCTAAATTCCCGCAAGAATAAAATCAATGCCTCCCACCTATACTGCGCAAGTAAAGTCCAATTTCAATTTCAAGTTACAGTAAAGCTTCATAGGGTCTTTCTGTCCAGGTGCAGGTAGTCCGCATCTTCACAGACAAGTCTATTTCACCGAGCCCCTCTCCGAGACAGTATCCAAATCATTACGCCTTTCGTGCGGGTCGGAACTTACCCGACAAGGAATTTCGCTACCTTAGGACCGTTATAGTTACGGCCGCCGTTCACCAGGGCTTCAGTTATCAGCTTCGCTAATGCTAACCAACTTCTTTAACCTTCTGGCACTGGGCAGGCGTCAGCCCCCATACATCGTCTTACGACTTAGCGGAGACCTGTGTTTTTGGTAAACAGTTGCTTGGATCTTGTTATTGCAACCTTATAAATAAGGCACTCCTTCTCCCGAAGTTACGGAGTCATTTTGCCGAGTTCCTTAGAGAGAGTTATCTCGCGCCCCTTAGTATACTCTACCTACCCACCTGTGTCGGTTATGGTACAGGCATTATTTATTTATGACATTGCGAGCTTTTCTTGGAAGTCTGACATACACTGCTTCAATGCCGTAGCATCTCGTACTCACGCCTCAACTCAAAACGTTTTCTCCGTTTCTCATCATCTCGAACGTTTAAACCGGTAACCAATATCCGGCCAGCTTAGCCTTCTCCGTCCCTCGTTATCAATAAATAATGGTACGGGAATATTAACCCGTTGTCCATCGACTACGCTTTTCAGCCTCGCCTTAGGTCCTGACTTACCCTCCGCGGACGAGCCTTCCGGAGGAAACCTTGGGTTTTCGGGGTATAGGATTCTCACCTATATTTTCGTTACTCAAGCCGACATTCTCACTTCTGCTTCGTCCATATCCGCTTACGCTAATACTTCAATCTACAACAGAACGCTCCCCTACCGATATATTTCAAATATATCGCACAGTTTCGGCAAATTACTTAGTCCCGTACATTTTCGGCGCAGGTTTACTCGATCAGTGAGCTATTACGCACTCTTTAAAGGATTGCTGCTTCTAAGCAAACCTCCTGATTGTTTTTGCACTCCCACCTCCTTTATCACTTAGTAATTATTTAGGGGCCTTAACTGGTGCTCTGGGCTGTTTCCCTCTTGACAATGGAGCTTATCCCCCACAGTCTCACTGATAAACTGTACACTTAGTATTCTTAGTTTGCAACGATTTGGTACCGAATTACCAGCCCGCATACGTAACAGTGCTTTACCCCTAAGTTATAACATTTATCGCTGCGCCAAAACGCATTTCGGGGAGAACCAGCTAGCTCCGAATTCGATTGGCATTTCACCCCTAACCACAATTCATCCGCTGATTTTTCAACATCAGTCGGTTCGGTCCTCCACTTAGTATTACCTAAGCTTCAACCTGACCATGGTTAGATCATCCGGGTTCGGGTCTATAACCAGTGACATATGCCCTATTCAGGCTCGCTTTCACTATGGCTTCAGCATTCTCTGCCTTAACCTGCCACTACCTATAAGTCGCCGGCTCATTCTTCAACAGGCACGCAGTCAGACGTTTTAGTCGTCCTCCTACTGGTTGTAAGTTTATGGTTTCATGTTCTTTTCACTCCCCTCCCGGGGTTCTTTTCACCTTTCCCTCACGGTACTGTTTCACTATCGGTCATTCAGGAATATTTAGCCTTACGAGGTGGTCCTCGCTGATTCACACGGAATTTCACGTGCTCCATGCTACTTGGGATTCAATTTGATTATTTCAATTTT
>OOGM01000029.1_pt1:0-2500 | contig 8413 bp, 6 predicted proteins | sample 1670251 | NCBI WGS metagenome assembly OOGM01 (sample SAMEA98135668, study PRJEB22522) | marine metagenome | biome: marine biome; feature: marine water body; material: sea ice | place: Arctic Ocean | collected 04-Sep-2015 | depth 0.9 m | reverse complement strand
TTTCGTTTGACAATATTTCTGTCGATAAATATTGGTTACTATCCTTAGTCTGGCTTACTAAATCACCTTTTTGACTAAGTTCTTGAATAACACTACTTGGTAAAAATTGAATATCTAAATCTTTATAAGCAGTTTGCATATACTCTAAGATATCTGGTCTTTGATAATACCAAAACTCTCTTATATCATTTGGAATCGGATGTCGATACCACAAAATCGGTAAATAATGAAAGACTAATACATCTTTCATTTGTTGATTAATTAATAGTTTTGTTTCTTCAGCTTCACTCGGAAGAAAGGGCATAGTAAATACTAAATGGTTTAAACTATCTGCTACTACTCCAATTACTCCAAGGAAAACACTTCCCGTAACATTTACACCCAGGATTGCAGGTACAATTCCTTGTAATACATCTTCGGTCCAATCTACTGCAGCCGCAAGATAACACCATGGAAATGTATATGGATTAATATAAATAAGCCAAGAAATGGCAATTCTCAGAACTACCATTTGTGAATAAATCATCAGGCCGACAAATAGAACTTCACGGATAGTTTCTAAAAGACTAATATCTAAACAAATATTTAGTCGAACTTGAATAAATTCCGACACCCAATCAGGTAAAAAATAAATATTTTTATAATTTTCAATATAAAAATTATAAAATCCTTCTTCTTTACTTTCATAAATATATCTCGGAACTACATCAAGTTTAGGTGCTGGCCCAACTATCATTTCAAACCAAGTCTCTGGACGTTGAATTGGAGGCCAATAACTTTTGTGTTTTGGAAGACTATCAAAAAATTGTGATTTAGCATATACGTCATTAGGCGTTTCATAGATAGTCGGCATACCAGGATTTCTTGGATATCCGAAACCCCCAGCTATTTTTTCAAAAAAATTCCCAACTATCTCATAAAATGCAGTTCGAATTGGAATAAATTTTTCATCTAAACTCATTAGAAATTTTGAATTAGGATTAAGTTAATAAGATTACATTACTATAATAATAAAAAATAAATGAAATTCTATCAATAGTTTTTAAAGTTTTTTTAGATTAAATTTTATTATTTGATTTTTCATTGATAAAAGGTGAGAAAAAATACTCGGGATAGTAGGATTTGAACCTACGACCCCCTGCTCCCAAAGCAGGTGCTCTACCAAGCTGAGCTATATCCCGAATTCAATCAAATCAATATATCTTTTTTTAATAATTGTTTGACTAACATCAATCTTACTAAATTTTCACTAATTATGCAAGGTTTAGTTTCAGTTACTCAAAATTTTGATGTATAATGCATGCTATTGATTGGTGTGAATAATTTACAAAACCGAAAATGTTATATAATAAGATCTATCGAAAAATAGTGTTAGATGTATTAGATTATTTTTTGATCAGTGCTATTACCACGAGCACTTTAGCTTGGCAGTTAAAAAAATATTCAAGTGAACGAGCCCGTATGGCAAGATTGGAAAGCTCGATCATTAAGAAATCAAGGTTACTAGACCCTGAGCCTTTAAAATTACCGTACAAGTTAAGTTCTAAGGAACTAAGAATTAAAAAGGTTTATATGCTTGCTTTAGATATTCGAGGCGGAATCGACTCCGAATATCAACTGGCGGACCGAGCAAAAGATATAATTATGCAATTAGCCGTTTTTCTTAAAAAAAGAGAGTTGCAAGGCAAGATACTTAAATTTATTTTTGGAATTTTATACAAGGTAAAATACTTCAATTTGTTGACTATGACACTGCTAATATGTTAATATATAAAGCATATAAATTTATAAGTGAATAATGACTGGTCCAATAACTAAAAATATGCGGCTAAGGAAAGCGTATCAATCTATTCCGTTCATTGACCAAGGTCAAAATATAAAACGTCTAATTTTTACACGACTCATTTGGAAATTTTATTATGAAACTATTTTATAACGGTTTAATCATATTCGATCGATTTGATATAATTTGTATATCATTTTCTGCTGGTTCGAGCATAGCTCTAGCGATAAAGCGGTACAAAAGTTATAAAAAAAAAAAAAATATGGATCCAATCGTCGCGGAACTAAAGAAGAAATCTTTATTACTAACGGTTTCTGAAAGTGGTAAACCGTTAAAACTGCCATTAATACGAGGTGGTAACGGTGATGGTAATGATGTGGATTTTCGAGTTTTTTCGTTATTAATTAAAAACAAAAAATTCGCGATTTTAATGAGATCTATTTTTGATGCAACGAGAAGAACCAACAAACTAAAATTATTGCGACTTTGTTTTTTTACTTTAAATACGGTATTGACCACCAGTGTAGGTCTTCGTTTTGCGATTGGTGGCTCTTTAAATTATACGCAATTTCTTCTAATAGCGTTTCCGTCAACACTTGCGGGATTGATACTAGGTTTAATCGTCACAAATCCATTAACGACTATTTTATTACCGATGTTTTTAATGTATTCTCGCGGTATCGAATACATTCCGGACTCTTCTTAGAAATGTAGAGT
>OOGM01000028.1_pt1 | contig 8438 bp, 2 predicted proteins | sample 1670251 | NCBI WGS metagenome assembly OOGM01 (sample SAMEA98135668, study PRJEB22522) | marine metagenome | biome: marine biome; feature: marine water body; material: sea ice | place: Arctic Ocean | collected 04-Sep-2015 | depth 0.9 m | reverse complement strand
ACCACCACCTTCGAGCATTTTCAGGTGTGGAAAGACCGGGCTACGATGTACCTTTCGAAGGAGCGCCCCGACGTGCGCGCCCTCTTGACGTGGGCCGAAACGCAGTCGCAGGCCCAGCTCGAGGCAGGCATCGACGCGCAGTCTGCGCAGCTCGGCGTCGACGACCTGGCGGCCGTTGAGTATGGCCTCCACGATGGGATCAAAACCATCGTCGTGGACGGCCTGCTCGGCCGCGCACGCAATTGCGTCGGCAAAGGCTGCGAGCTTTGGCGGGCACTCGTTGCCGAGTGGAGTGGGGGTGGCGACCACGTGCTCGACGCTAAAGCACGTCGCTACCTCGACCCGCCCCGCGCCAAGGACGTCGCCGACCTGTGGGCGAAGATGGCGGCGTGGGAGCGGATGGGGGAGGAGGTCGTCAGCGCCGGCCTCCCGCTCCCCGAGTGGATGCGCAAAACATCCCTCGAGAAGCTGCTCCCCGAGAAGCTTCTCAGCACCCTCATCGCGCGCTCCGAGCTGAAGGACTACCCGTCGCGCTTAGCATGGGTGAAAACACAGATGGAGCACACCCGCGGCGTGCAGCAGGCCGCTGCATATGGCCCTGGCACGGGCAAAGACGCTAGCGGCGACGTGTACATGAACTCCGTCGAGGCAGCCGCTGCAGCAGCCTACACGGAGCCTTCCGATGGCGGGCTCGCGTGGGCCCTCGCCAACGCCTACGACCAAGGCGACTGGGCGCAGGCCGAGACGCTCCAGGCCGCCATCTACGCCGTGAAAGGCGGTGGCAAGGGCGGCTTCCGCAAGGGCCTCGGCAAGGGCGCTGCTTCGCCCGCGGCCGCAGGCAAAGGTGCCGCTGGTGCAGGCTTCAACGGCAATTGCAACCATTGCGGCCACTGGGGCCACCGGAGGAGCGAGTGCCGCAAGCTCGACCAGGAGCTCGCCAAGGGCGCTGGCGGTGCCAAAGGCGCCAAGGGCGGTGCTGGAGGCCCCAAGGGCGCTGGCAAAGGTGGCAAGGGCGGCGCCAAGGGCGGCAAGGGCCCGCACACAGACCCCATCTTGGAGTGCGCCGCGGCCGCTGGCGACGAGTGGGCCGCTGAGTTGGGTGCCGGCGCCGAGGCCGCCGACTACGACGAATGGCTGTTCGGCAGCGCCATCGCCAGCCTCACCCCATGGGTGCCAGCGCCCACTAAGCGAGGGCACCGGGGCGGCCGCACCTGGCGCCCCTTCAGCGCCCACAGCGGCGCGACCATCCCCTTGCAGAACGCATTCTCGGGGCTGAACTCGCTGCGCGACGACTCCGACGTGCTCTTGGGCGCAGTGGCCGGCGAAACGAGCGCCGGCGGCAAGTGGGTCGAGGCCGCCGTCGACTCCGGAGCCGTGCACTCGGTCGCGCCTCCAGGGGTGTTCCCTGGCAAGACGCACCCTAGCCCATGGTCTCGCCAGGGCAAGGGCTACCGCGCAGCCAACGGCACGAGCATCAAGAACCTCGGCCAGCAGCAGGTGCCCTTCGCCACCGCCGAGGGCTTCCGATGCAGCATCCCATTCCAAGTGGCGGAGGTGGAGCAGCCATTGCTGAGCGTCTCGCACTTGACGTCGGCAGGCAACATCGTGCAGTTTGGCGACACCGACGGCAGCATCGTCAACCGCACGACCGGCCGCTCCATCGCGCTGGAGCGCCGCGGCGGCGTCTACATTATGCAAATGTGGGTGCCTGACGCCGCCGCCGCACTGCCTTTTCGCAGGCAGGGGGCCTAGGTGCGCCGGGCGCCACCGGTGTGTGGCTAGCAGCTGCACCGGTGGTAACCGCCTCGGCCGGTGTGTGGCCAGCAGCTGCACCGGTCGAGGCCCCCGGCAAACTATACCCTTTAAGACCCAGCGTCATGGAATGGTTGTACCCGCCGCCAGTTGAGGGCGCGGCGGGTACGGGCGATGAGGAAGCCGCGCCGGAGGACGCGCACCCGTCCGAGGAGGCACGCGCGTCGCGGCCTGCCCGCGACCCGGGCGCCCCGACGCAGGTTGAGCGTGACGCCCACGCATCCACGCACCTGCCCTTCAGGTCGTGGTGCGCAGAGTGCGTGCAAGGGCGCAAGGACACCCCCCCGCACTACAGAACGAAACGTGCGGCGGGGGAGGTCCCCGAGGTGTCCTTCGACTACGCCTTCATGCGTAGAGACGACGAGACGCCGCTCGCCACGCTCTTGGTGATGCGCGACCGCGACTCGAAGTGCATCCGAGCGTGGGCGCTTGAGCACAAAGGCGTGGACATGGAGGCGACGGTCCAGCGCGCGGTCGCCGGCGTGCACGACCTGGGCTACCGCGGCCGTGTGCTGATACGCACAGATGGCGAGCATGCGCTGAAGTCGCTGCGCAACGCCATCACCGCAGCGCTGCCCGAAGGTGCCACGCCGATCACCACGCCCGTGGGCGAGAGCGCCTCCAACGGCGGCATTGAGGGCGCCGTGAAGATGGTGAAGGGCATGCTGCGCACGCACTTGGCCGCCTTGGAGCGCAAAATCGGCGGCAAGTTCCCGGCAGGCCACCCCGTCTTGACTTGGCTGGTGGAGCACGTCACGGACATCCTCAGCAAGTACGCGGTGGGCACCGACGGCAAGACGGCCTACGAGCGCCTGTTCGGGCGCCCCGTGCGCGAGGAAGGCCTCGAATTCGGTGAGTTGCTCCACTGGAAGCACCGGCCCACGCAGGACATGAACGTTGTCCTCGACGTGCGGTGGTCCAGCGGCGTCTGGTTGGGACGCACTTGGGGTGGAGTTGTGCACAACGTCTTTGCCAACGGCAAGGTGCACACGATTCGAGGCATCCAGCGGCAGCCGCGTGACGCCCGCTGGCGCAGAGAGGCGCTGGAGGCGGTCACAGCGACTCCATGGAACCGCGCGCCCACGGCGGAGGGGGAGTTGCAGGTACTTCCGCCGTTGGCCGCGCCAGCCGCCGCTGGGGGAGCTGAAGAGCCGGAGACGCGGGAGCTCGAGTACAACCCCCACCGCGTCTTCATCAAGCACGCCGACCTCGAGACCTTCGGCTTCACGGAGCAGTGCCGCAGATGCCAGCTCATGAGGCGCAAGGCCAAGGCCCAAGGCATCAAGCACTCCGACGAGTGCCGGCTGCGCGTTGAGCAGTGCATGCGGGACGCAAACGACCCGCGCCTTGCAGCAGCCGAGCGCCGAACCCTCGACGAGCTCGAACGCCGAGCCGCCGGCGCCGACGAGGTGGCACCGCCCGCAGCACCACCTGCGGAGGCTGCGGCGCCGGCGCCAGCGGCCGCTGACCGCGTGCACTTCGAGCGCGAGTTCGAGCGCTGGGGCGCAGCGGCAGCGCCAGCGGCAGCCGCAGCGCCCGACGACGCCGCAGCAGCCGCAGCAGCCGCAGCAGCCGCAGCAGCCGCAGCGCAGCTTGAACAAGACGAGCGTCGCGAGCGCGACTTTGAGCGCTGGGACGCTAGCGGCGACGCCATGATGAGAGTGGGGGCGGTTTCTTCGAAGACGTATTCGGGCCAAGGGCCAGACGCTATACGGGCCAAGGGCCAGACGATTTCTTCAGAATCTGCAGCTTTGCCTTATGCGGGCCTAGGGCCGTCGACTCCTATTACACCATATATATTGCCTTCGGGCCTTGCGCGGCCCAAGGGGCAGACGTTTGCCTTGGGTAAAGGTCCGGCTGCAATGGCTGAGCTGTTCTCGCCGCCGCGCGTGACAGCGACATTGCCCCGACCAAGTGCCCACAACGGAGCAAAGTTGGTGGCAGGCTCGACCTTCGACCTCCACGCCGACGTCGACGGGGTCGCCTGGGACTTCAGCAAGCCCGGCGACCGCAAGCGCGCCATCGAGCGCATTCGTGCCGAGGAGCCTTTCCTCGTGGTGGGCTCGCCGCCTTGCACTATGTTCAGCAGACTCAATGTCAACCTCAACTCGCACAAGGTTGGCAAGGCTGAGTGGGACAAGCGCTGGCGGGCGGCAGAGGTGCTGCTCACATTCGCCGCCGCGGTCTACAAGCTCCAAGTGCTGGCGGGGAGGCACTTCCTCCACGAGCACCCGGCGGGAGCGACCAGCTGGACCCACCCAGCCATCGCTCGGCTCCTTGCGCACGCAGGGGTCGGTGCCGTCGTTGCGCACCAGTGTGAGTTCGGCTTGAAGACCAGCGCCGATGGCGGGGGGTGGGCGTTAGCGATGAAGCCCACCCGCTTTATGAGCTCGTCCCCGGCCGTCCTCGAGGCACTCTCGCGGCGATGCCAGGGCGGACACGTCCACGCCCCATTGCTCGGCGGCACGCGGGCTCGTGACGCAGCCGTGTACCCGCCGGAGTTGTGCAAGGCAATTGCACACGGCGCGTCGGAGCAGCTCCGCAGGGACGACCGCGCCAGGCAGGCGCCTGGACTGCACGCTGTGCGCCCCGCATCGGCCACAGAGGTGCACTGCGGCGCCGCGCAGGGCCGCACCAGGGACGAAGATGACGAGCTCGCCCTGTGGTCGGTGGAGGTGCGCGAGACCTACGACGAAATCACCGGCGCTGTTCTGCCGCCGGCTCTCGTGCAACAGGCGCGCGCAGAAGAGGTGAAGTTTATGCTCGATTGGGGCGTCTGGGAGCTTGCACCTGTCTCCGCCTGTTGGAAAGAGACGGGCAAGGCGCCCATCGGCAGCAAGTGGGTCGATGTGAACAAGGGCGATGCAGCAAAGCCCCTGATCCGCAGCCGCTTCGTGGTGAAAGAGATCGCCACGTACAAGTCCGACGACTTCTTTGCGGCCACGCCTCCTCTGGAGTCGTTCCGGCTGCTGCTGTCGTTGGCGGCGTCGGACCCGGGCGACATCAAGATCGAGGTCTTAGATGCACGCAAGGCGCATCTACACGCCTTCGCGGACCGCACCGTGTTCACGCAGCTGCCTCCCGAAGTGGCGGTACCGGGGTACTGCGCCAGGCTGGTCCGGTGCCTCTACGGTACGCGCGACGCGCCGAGGCGCTGGGAGGCCTTTCTCGCCGCACAGCTCATCGCACTGGGCTTCGCGAAGGGCCGCGCGTCGCCATGCTGCTTTTGGCATGCGCAGTTGCAGGTGCGCTGCATCGTGCATGGAGACGACTTCGTACTGAGCGGTTGCGCGACCGCCCTTGACGCAGTGAAGGCCAGCATGCACGAGCGCTTCCTTTTAAAAGAGCTCGGCCGCCTTGGGGGAGGCCAGGGGGAGCTCAAAGAGCTTCGGGTCCTCAATCGGGTCATCCGATGGACCCCGGCGGGTCTACTGTACGAGGCGGACCCTAGGCACGCCGAGATCCTAGTCCGTGGCGTTGCCGGTGCCGAGCGCGCGCTTAGTGCCCCCGGCACACACTCGAAAGACTTCGAGGGTGCCGGCGAGGCCGCGTTGCCAGACCACGTTGCGCGCTTGTTTAGGTCGTTTGCAGCGCGAGCTAACTACCTGGCGCTGGATAGACCCGACCTATCGCACGCGACCAAGGAGTTATGCCGACGCATGTCCGCGCCCAGGGCCGCTGATCTAGTGGCCCTGCTGCGAGTAGCGCGCTATCTCGTAGGAGCGCCCCGCGTCGTGTACGAGTTCCCGTGGCAACGCAGCACGTTGCTGCGCGCTTTTAGCGACTCCGACTTCGCCGGCTGCGTGTCGACGCGGCTGAGCACGTCAGGAGGCGCCGCGTTGCACGGCAAGCACCTCTTGAAACACTGGGCCAGCACACAAAAGAGGATCACCCTCAGCTCGGGAGAAGCCGAGCTGGGGGCGGTAGTGCGGGGCTTCAGCGAGGTTTTAGGGTTGCAGAGTGTCGCGCGGGACCTCGGCGTCGACCTTCGACCCGAGGTCCACGCGGACAGTAGCGCCGCGATAGGCATTTGCGGTCGCAGCGGCATCGGCAAGGTCCGCCACCTTGCCGTCGCCCAGCTGTGGGTGCAAGATTTTGTGCGCAGTAAGGCATGCCGCTTGTACAAGGTGCTGGGGACAGAGAACCCAGCAGACTTGATGACAAAGCCGCTGCCTCGTAGCGAAATCGACGCGCACCTCGGGCGCCTGGGCCTTAGCCGAGCCACGGGCCGGGCTGAGACGGCGCCCCGAGCGGACGCAGCAGTCGACACGACGCTGGCCGACCGCTTGGCGGGCCAGCGGTCGTTGCAGTAGCGCGCCCCAGTGCACGCGACGTCGAGGTAGCCCCGGTGGCGGGCGCCCGGCGCGACGTGCACTGGCCAGCGCCTACCAGTCATTGTACACCCCTGTTTTAATATATGCGTTAGCCTCCCACATATAGCACATGCGAGCCCGCGGAACGCGGCTTGCATGGAGCCGCCTGATTGCAGTACGCGCGCGTTGCCAATACCAGTGGCACGCCGCGTACGCCGTTGAACGTTCCACCCATATGCGTTGCCGCTAGGCCTCATAATATTTTGAACCCCGAATTGCGGGCCACTTGTTCCTGCATTCGGTGTTATTTTGAACCCCGGATTGCGGGCCACTTGTTCCTGCATTCGGTGTTATTTTGAACCCCGGATTGCGGGCCACTTGTTCCTGCATTCGGTGCTTCATTATTTTCCCGGCGTACCTTACGCAGGCGCCCCGCTACTAGCGGGCCGCCGCGTAGGGGGAGTTGTTGTACCCCCGCTTTTAATTATGCGTTAGCGTTACATTTATATACCGCGTACGAGCCCGCCGACCGCACACGCGGACAGGCGGCGGCTTGTACGTGAGCACCGAGCAAAAGCCACGTGGTGCACGCGACGTCGAGGTAACCCCGCGGAGGGCGCCTGGCGCGACGTGCACCACCGAGGGCAGTAGACGGCGACGCTTAAATGGGGCATAAGCTACCCCCGCTATATTTTATAAATTCTCGTGCGCCACTCGCTCGCGTTTCGTTGCCGGTTCTGCGTTGCATTTCGCGTTGCATTTTCCGGCATAACGCCCCGCGCATATCATTGTCGCTAGCCCGTTATTTATTAAGCTTTTGCTTGCGTTGCGCCGCCGTTCATATGGGCCTACACTACACCATATGTCGCTTGCCGCGTGCCTGTTGGGACCGGGTCCGAGGGCACCCGCCCCGACCCTGGTTGACAGGTGCGCCGCTACGGGCCTAGGGCCATGGGGGAGATCTTGTTCGCCCCCCGCTTGTTCGGCCACCGGTCCGTTGGAGACGGACCGGTAGGTGCCTCCTCTTGCGCCCCTTTTGGGCAGCCGGCCCCTTTTACCGCTGCCGGGCCCAGCGTGCCGTTTCGTTGCACGCTCTCTTGGGCGCTTGCGCCACTCATATTATTTAATACGTTTGCGCTTTTTTGCGTTTTAACAAATATTATATATACGTTGCGCCGGCCAAAGCGCCAGCGCAACGCGCGAGACTTTGGAACTGATGGGTGGGCTGCGCTCCTGTCGGGTGGAGCCTTGCGGCACCACCCGAGGGGGAGTGCGGAGCAGGACCCCCACCATCATGTACATATTCATTGCATGTTTGTTGCACAGTGATCAGCATGCCACGTGCCCGTGGCCATGCTGGCTCAAGTAAAAGGTTCGTGCAGCACATTTGCACTCGCATGGTAGCGGAGCAGCGTATAGCTGACTCCGCGGCCGAGCGTCGCTTCTCCCCCCCCCCGCTATGGCGTCTTCAGCCGACGCCTCTGCAAGCGTTCTGGCACAGCAGAGGGGAGCGACGCAGCCTACGGGCCAGGCCGTTTTGGGGCCTGGCCTGTCGGCAGACATGGGCGAGCCCGCGTTGGTGGCGGCGCTCAACGCCTGGGGTGGCGCCATGCACGGAGAGGTTTTGGCTCTCCGCGCTGACCTCGGCGCCACCCAGGCCGCCGTCGCCGGCGCCTTCGGGCAGGCCGAGGCCACCGTGCGCGACATCGTGACCTCCTTCCAGGCCGAGGTCGTGGCGATGCGCCAGACGAACCTCTACGAGGCGCAGGCGTCACTCAACCGCCTCGAGGTCGTCGTCACGGAGGCCAAGGCCCGCTTTGGTGAACAGGATGCGCGCTTCACCGAGGGCCTGGCAGAGCTTGCCCAGCGCCTCCAGGAAGCCGACACCTGGGCGCAGGGCGAGCCCGGGCGGGTCGCAGCAGTCGTTCACGCTGTGCCCGTGCCCGAGTGGCTTCGCGCCGTACGCGGCTCGCCACCGCCGGTGCCGAGCACACCGCTGCCCCGAGCCGCGCAGCCGCAGCAGCAGCCGCCGGCCGGGCAGCAGCCGCAGCCGCAGCAGCAGCCGCAGCCGCAGCAGCAGCTGCCGCAGGAGCAGCAGCCTCCCGGCATGTCGCCGGCCTGGGCCGCGTGGGCGGCGAACCGCGCAGGCCCGGACCCTGCTGCCGGCGCTTGGGCGCAGGTGCCGCCACTGCCTGTGCCGGCCCAGGCGCCCGCGGCGCCGCCCGGCATTGGCTGGCGCCGCGGGCGCCTGAGTGCCACCCCGGTCGCCTCCGGCGCCATCAACGCCGCCCACAGAATCACAACACACCATCC
>OOGM01000027.1_pt1 | contig 8500 bp, 12 predicted proteins | sample 1670251 | NCBI WGS metagenome assembly OOGM01 (sample SAMEA98135668, study PRJEB22522) | marine metagenome | biome: marine biome; feature: marine water body; material: sea ice | place: Arctic Ocean | collected 04-Sep-2015 | depth 0.9 m | reverse complement strand
ACTCCTAGAATCGCTCAACAAATGGCTATCATAGAATCACGAAAACCCAAATTACCTTCGAGTATGAAAAGTCTCATATCATTGTGGTCTAATTCCGCTAAAGTGATAAATGTGACGGGTGTCAAAGAAATCATCGAAACCATAAAAGCGTTCGACGGTTATTGGAGTGAAAATGATTTGAAGAAATTTTTAAACATCGTACAAACCCTTCAAAAAAGAAATAACATAAAACCAAACAGTGAATTAGGCCGTAAATTAAACGTGTTGAGGGGAGAATTCGGAGGACGTTTACCCAACGCTCCTAGTGCGACCAGAGCTGGTACATCTATATCTCCAGTTAAACTTACGAACAATCAACAAAACTTCATAAACTTTATGAGCACTTTCAGAGTTTTCACCTCCGATCAGAAGAAGACCTATTTGAATCTTTACAATAAATCGACTAACAAGAATTCTCTTAGAGCCATGATTAAAAAAGAGTCATATAAAATTAAAATCAGAAAAATGACAGGTCTAAACAATAGCCAAAAGGCACAATATAATAAGGCTATAAACAATGCCCCTAACAATACCCGTTTGAATATGATAAATAAAGAAGCTATGGCTAGTAATAATAGAGCTCGGAGAGTCCGACAGAGAACAGGTTCTAATTAAAATATCAGTTCATATAAATGGATGTTGTATTCACATATGGTCGATTCAATCCACCACATTTGGGACACAAGATGATGATTGAAGAGGTTATCAACAAAGCCAGTAAAATGAATAAGATACCAGTTGTGGTTGTATCACATTCTTATGGTAATAAAAGTAATCCCTTATCGGTAGCGGATAAAACTCGAATTTTGAAGAAGTGGTTTCCCGAATTAACAGTTTTATCTTCGTCTAAAAATCTATCTCTCGCCAAGATTTCAGAAAATTTCGATGAAAAATCGGTTATGGTTGTAGGTGAAAACCGTAAAAATGCTTTCAGTTTTCTACCATTTAATAGACATGCACTGAAGCGACCCAACGCTGCACCCTCAGCAACTAAAGCTCGTGCAGCGGCTGTAAATGGCAACAAAGAAGTATTCAAAAATCTAACTGGATACAATCTCACAAATAATATCCAAAATAAGATTTCAAAAGCTTCGACCATCACTAAAAAGAAAGTAGGCTTATAGATTTAAAATGATATACATATATAATGGCGATTGACAAGACTATGAAAGAAAAGCTCACTGATTCCGAGAAGAAGAAAATCAAGCAGGAGAACAAGGCGAAGGCGAACCCTAAGAAGTCTGAGGCTAAGAAGGAGAAGAACGATGCGTGCAGGGAGAAGCGAAAGGAGGAGGGCACTACCAAGTCGTTTGCTTAACCTAAGTAAACCCAAAACTATATAAAAATTCAATTAATGAACACTCTTAACGAGACTTTCAAAAACGCAAGAGTTATCTTGAGTCTCATTTGGATCACAGGAGAATTAAACGACCATGTCCGCAATAACCGTTGCTAGAACCCGTTTGGCCGTCCTCGGGCGCCACTTACATACACTGACTCTCAATGAGAACATCTTGTTTCCGACAGCAAAAATATATTTAGAGATGCCACCCACCATGGTTTCGGGATACACGATTCAAATGGATGTTAGGCACGATGAGAAGATTATTGATTTTGTCACTGAGGCTATGTGTCCCAATGAGAAAAGTAATGTGTATCTTCGACAAAAGAGGATGATGCGTGATATGTACCCGGAATACATGATTACGGAGAGGCATACCTAAGTAGAACCATTTTAATATAAAAATCAATGTTTGCTGTCCGTTGTCAGTCTCCCCAAGTACCCCGTACAAACAACAAGCGTACTATTTCTAAAGTATGTAAAAGTTATTATACCGTTAACAACTTGAACAGTAAAGATCTCACCGAAGTTGGTGGTACAGACCTTTTACATGTTTTAACTTTTCATCAACCGAATACTGATGAAGGTATCTATTCTATCCGTGAATTAAATGAGGATGGTCTACCAGTCAATCATATTCTAGCCTTCATCACATTCGAAGATGCTTTTAGATACAAGACCCTTCTAGAGGCTGAGATGGGTCGGTCTCCATACATTCAATTCGCATCTCGTTTTGAAATCAATCACGCATGTGAGGTTGGATACTATAAATGTCGAGTTGTAGATGAAGGTGTTCTTGTTACACCCCCGACACGTACTGTTAGGGTCACAGATTGGGAATCTCGTGCAGCTTTACTTAATGGCAACTGGAGTGTGAGAGAGGGGGATTAGAAGAATACACCCCCACCGTGTTTTTCTGAAATCACGGCAAACTTTGGTGTAATATCATCATGAAACTTCAGACGTCTTTGAATAAACTTTGCATTCTCATGCGTCTCTTTTAGATTACCCCCGGCTTCTATTGGTACAAGTCCTTCCACCTTTTCCCCCAACATAGTAAAAGATTTTTTAGCTACAATTTTCATATTAATAAACATTTCCCCATACGTTTGTTCATTTTTCGTAGTAGTTTTATTACGTACGTAATTCGCAATACTCTGACCACGCTTGGTTGTCAACGTTTCCGCATATTTCAGAGTGTTCACATTGTCGGGTGAGAACTTAAAAACCTCAAATGTAACCTCACCTTTGTTCAAATAGGCCTTATGTTTTTTGAAAGTACTCATAATCTTTACGGTTTTACTTAAATCATTCTTGTATTTATTCAAAAGTTCAGAGGAAACACGAGTTAATTGGGTTATGTTAGTCGTATTGGTTAATTGTTTGGTTCCCTTGGTTAGGTAATTTTTTTGCTTCTTATAAAGCTTCATAACAATTTCAGTCTTATTCATGTTTTGTTTATATTTGTTTAGAAGTTTCAACCAAACGTTCTTGAGTTGTGGTATGTTCTTCGTCTTTGCCATCTCCTCCATTTCTAGATATATATATTATATCAACATAATAATATGAGTGTGTACAAAAATAGAATGATTCGTATGATGTACAAAGACCTATACTTACCTGTACGGTGTTATACACCCACTAAAGCACATTTTTATTCACTACTTGGTGAATGTAAATGTATAACAGAGTGTAAGTTTATTCACGAATCAAAACCGAATCGAGACTCCCAGAACTCGACACTGGTGAAAGTCCCTGAATCTTAGTATTACATGGATGTTTTGACATGACTTCTACAGTTGAAAATGACCTCCAACATTTACCACATCTCACGGTTCCAAACTGGGTATATATTCCAGTATTGATCTCTTCAATACTGTGAATGCCCATATGTTTGATAAGTTTTTCCATAGTGTCAAAGTTTTGACCACATATATTACATGCACATGGGAAGAACCCATCAAACCTTTTCAATGGGATATCCCTTTTAAAAAAAAGCCAAGGGAAACACATTTCTTACTACCTAAGTGGTATAAAGTTTTAAGCAGATTTAACATTATGACCTGTATGCAATATATTGCCTTTGATTTTGAAACGTCAGGATTACCAGTGGGTCGTAAACCCCTGACTCCTGATACAATTAAACAGTATGATACGTGTCGTGCTGTTTCACTCTCAGCTGCAAGGTTCTCCTCCCGTGGTCGTTTGATGGATACATTTGATGCTATTATCCAACCATTGGATTTTGAGATTGGTCAAGGCTCTATTGATGTCCATGGTATTACACGAGAACGTGCTATGCGTGATGGTCGTCCATTCGCAGAAGTATTTGTCGACTTCATGAAGTTCATTGGTCCTCGTACGAGAACGTTTGTTGCGCATAATGCAAAGTTCGATACCAGTGTTCTAAAATCTGAGATGATTCGTAGGGGTATAAACTTGGGTCTCATCGAGGATTTCAACTTCCGTTGCACGCTTGAGATGTACAAAGAACGTTTTCTCACACCTATTAAGCTTGGAATTCTTTACAATGATATATTTGGTGAGGATTTTGAGAATGCTCACAATTCACTTGCTGACTGTATTGCGTGTGGTCGGGTGTATCCTTACCTTCTTGGTCATGAAAGAACTCTCAAGTCTATTGGTATTCCAAAGGTTATCATTGGTGCTTCATCTGTTGCGTCTGCGATTGGGGTTGGGTTTAAGAAGGTACCTGAACTTATCTCAGAGCTTTGGAAGAAGTACAGTCCTCAGACATTCGAAGGACAAACCAGGGATGACAAGGCTATTGAAGTCATTAATTCCAGTGAATCTGTCAAAAAGATTCTCGGAGACGCTGAAGGTTTCAAATCTGAGAACAGTACTGACGTAAACCAAAAGATTCGGGCACTTTACCACCAAATTGAGCACTCTGATTTGGAACCCAAGGATATGGTTGTGGCTAAAGACCATATTCGTAAGACCCTCTTCACGAACCACGGCACCCGAAACGAGGATAAGACGGCTAATACTGACAGTGCTCACCTGGTCGAAGATGATACATTCTACACACATGACATCTGCACGATTGAGGGTACATTGTACCAGATTGTGGGTCGGGTTGACAGGATTCAAATGAATGAGGATGGAACGAGAACCTTGGTTGAGATTAAGAACCGAGCGAACAAACTATTCGGGAGGGTTAGGGATTATGAGGCGATTCAGTGTCAAACCTACCTTCAGATGTTGAAGGACATTCAGTATTGCCGTTTGATTGAACAATTTAATGATGAGAAGAAGGGGTACCTCATCGAGAAGGATGACGAGAAGTGGACCAAAGAGATTATACCCAAGATTGAGAACTTCTGTGAGCATTTCCATAGCATGTTGAGTGAATCGGTTTAGAGTTTTAGCATTTTAATTAAATAATGTGGAAAGATATCATTTTACACACCATATCATCAACTAGTTCTATGATTTTCAATTACTTTCAGACAAAACAGATGTGTGAAGATAATACAAATGACCTTATGGTTATGTCTCTTATAAATTTCGTTATGATTACGATGGCGGTATGTATGATTGCACTCAAAAGTCCGATTAGAGTTGTAGATAATAGGATTGATTTGAAATAAACCTAAGTAATATAAAAAGATGGTGTAAATATATACTAAATGCCCCTTGTCCCGATTAAGTTGATGAGAAATGGGCTAACAAAGAATACCCTTCTAAATCTTAAGAACGAAACAAATGACATTGACACGGATGATTACCTTGAATCCAGGATAAACACGAATACTCGAGCGAAGAAACTCTTAGCTATTGAGGATGCATCTGAGATGGCAAAGTTGTACCTTCAGAAAACGGGGGTATTTGAGACTATTATGCGGGACATTAAGAATGAAACTGGAAAGAACTTTACGTTTCATTGTAAAAAGACAAATGCTATGAAAGTCAAGAAGAAATCTGACATTGAGTACATCATGATGGAAATAAAATACAATAATACAACTGGACATTATGGGATGGCTAAAGTAAATCATAAAAACAAGACTGCAAGACTTTACGATTCTATGGCAAAGAATGAATCAGATTTCAAAAAACCTCTAAAGAAGGTATTGGCGAATACATACAACCTATCTGTATATAACAATACACTTCAACCAACGGGTGGGTTTGTGGCTGGTTCATTTGATGAGTTCAAAGAACCAAACTATTCCGGTGGAGTTCCCCAAAAGCTACTGGAGAAGGCGTTTGAGTTGTCTCAATACGACGAACTTTCCCAACATCACTTTTGTTATGTGGAATCACTCCTCGCTATGATGAGAGACCTGGGTCATGGTGACCCTGGACCAGGAGACCCCAGGAACCGTCTTGCGTTTGTGAAGGCTGTCATTTGGGGTATCCTTCATAAATATGTCCCTAAGACGAATAGGAGGTCGGCACAATGGAAGTATTTTGAAAAGAATTTCCCTTACATGTTGGATACTAGGAAACCAGACGGTAAGCGTCTCCGAATGGTGAGGGGGTATGTCCAGGTACCCCCACCCGATGGTGAAGTTAAGATGACTTTCCTAAAACTACAGCTCCGCAGTGATATTGATGACAGTTGGAGTTTGAAAAAAATTCTTGATTGGGCGGGAGCATAAACTAAAATCTTACACCAAGTTAAGTATGAGTCGCTTCACAAGTGGTGCCTCATCAGGTGGAAAACCAGGGGTAGTGATAATTATAATTCTCATTTGTTGTTTTAGTTTTGTAGTTGGTTCGGTTTACGGTGTGGCCGAGATAAGTGATAAATCCAAAACAGGTATAGAAACCATCCAAGAATTAATTAATGGTACAAAAACATTAACAGAAGTGATAAATAGTGCGTTAGGTGACGAAACCGACGAAACCGACGAAACCGACGAAACCGATAAAACCGATAAAACCGACGAAACCGATAAAACCGATAAAACCGACGAAACCGATGACCCTATAGCGTTCGACTGTAAGGGAAGCTTTATACAATGGGGTACTTGTGATAAAACATGTGGTAATGGAAAACAAACTCGAACCTGGACTGTTCAAGAAGAAGAAACAGGTGGTGGTTCATGTCCAGACCGAGGCAAAATTGAGGAACGAGAATGTAACACTAATCCATGTCCAATAAATTGTGTGGGTAGCTGGAATGATACTACACCTGGTGGGGAATGTCGATATGGATGTGGAACGGAGACGAGAAACGAAAGTTATTCAATAACGACCGCATCAGCACATGGGGGAACATCATGCCCACACGCAGCAGGTGATTCCCGTACACAAGATTGTGGTAACCCGGCGTGTCCTACCGTAGATACAACTGAAACGATAGACGGTATAGAATTTCAGGTGAAATATTACGATGACCGTGATGGACACAGTAAATATTCATATTATAACACTGAACTAGGGTTTTTTTGGGAAGGTAATAAGAAAGAAATGACTGGTCTTGTTTCTGGTGAAAAGAGAGGGGGTACGGACGGTTATTATTATATTATAGGAACTACCCAAAATAACGAACTCAAATGGAGACAAACAACGGAAGAATACATAAAAAAATCTATTATAAAACGTTCCGTGAACGCGGTGGCACCCGTAGAAGATACAAATGGGACATGTAAACGCAGTCCTACCAATCATGCTTCGAAAACAGCTAATGGATGGTGGATAGATTATGATTGTAATGGTATATGTACTTCTAAAACAAGTAAAGGGAATTGTCTAGATATTCATACATACTGTGACTATCAACATAGTAGTGGGTCAGGACAGAGAAGTAATGCACGACTTGATAGTGCATGTGAATGGGTACCAAACTAAACCTAAGTAAATATTAAAAGACTACAAAATAAGCAACATAAGATGGAGAAGCTCACGCATCTTATGCAACTTATAGATGAAAACTCGGATGCTTTACCCGAGGGGGTCTACCTCAATATGTGTAATGACATGAAAGAGGTTCACGATAATATGAAAGATGTAGACGGACGGGACTCCCAGTACGCTACATTCAGTCAGGTGCGATATGAGGAAATTGAGTATGATTTACATAGAGTCGTGAAAGTGATGGAAAAGCTTAAGATACATATGAAGAGGTATAAACCTAGGATGAGGATGTCTACTAAAATGAAGAAAGAAGCAATCATGGAATGGGCTGACCACATGATGCTTGATTCACTTCGAGAATATACTGAAGAAGCTTTACTTGAAAATACGAATATAACGGATGTGAAGTTTATATACAATTGGTATTTGGATATTTATAACCAACGGATGTATTATAAAAAAGAGACTGCGGATATTGCATTAGCTGACCTAATTGCGAGAAGAGATGAGTTGGTAAATGATTTAGCAGATGAGATAGCGATTTGAAATTTATTTATGAGTGTATATTAAACCAATATGGCTGCCATCGCCGTAGCAGGTGTTGGAATGATGATGATGTGTTGTTCGAGTGTAGCTGCCGTAATGATGGGTGGTGAGGAAAAAGAAGACCCAGTTGTCCCCAAAACCCCAGCTGAGATCGCTGCCGAAAAGGCCGTAGCTGACGCCGCAAAGGCAAAGGCTGACGCAGATGCCGCCCAGGCCGCAGCTGATGCACTTGCCGCCGATCCTGATGCTACCCCAGCTGAGATCGCTGCCGCTAAGTTAGTAGCTGACAATGCTGCCGCTGCTGCCGCTGATGCTGCTACCACCGCTACCGCTGCCACTACCGCTGCCACTACCACTACCGCTGCTGCGACTGATACTTGTGTAGAAACATGTGAAATAACTACAACATCTGCAGGCGGAAAATATAGACTAGAAATGCAAGGTGATGGAAACTTGGTGATATATGAGGGTGGTACTGTACATTGGGCGTCTAATACAAATGGGCAGGGTGTAGGACCTTATAGGTTAGTAATGCAAGGTGACGGTAACTTGGTCATTTATGATTCCAATAGTTCAGTTATATGGGCGTCTAATACAAATGGGCAGGGTGTAGGACCTTATCTGTTTCTTATACATATCTCCGAGCCCACGAGACAGGCAGAAACCTCGTATGCCGTCTTCTGCTTGAAAAAAAAAACTACAGATAACATACACATCATTCTTCTGCTTTACTCCCATACAGCT
>OOGM01000026.1_pt1 | contig 8590 bp, 1 predicted proteins | sample 1670251 | NCBI WGS metagenome assembly OOGM01 (sample SAMEA98135668, study PRJEB22522) | marine metagenome | biome: marine biome; feature: marine water body; material: sea ice | place: Arctic Ocean | collected 04-Sep-2015 | depth 0.9 m | reverse complement strand
CGGCCAAGCGCTGAATCGTCGGCTGCTGGGACTGCATGGCAGCGCCACGCAGCAAGTCGGAAAGACCGAGACGCGGCCGTCGCAGAGCGAACCGGCGCGCGCAAAGCTGGAGCCAAAAGAAATGGCTACGGATGTGAATGTGTAACAGGCAAAGCCCGAAAAGATGAGTCAAACTATTGCAAGTGGGACAAAGTTGAAAACGATGTTCACATGAGGCAAAGCGACACACGATACACGGTAGGCAAAGCCCAGAAACACAATCACAAACCATCCGACAAAGAAACATATCGATCTGAAGCAAAGGGGGGGCAAAGCCCGACTGGGAACCCCTCCTGCAAGTCAATGTGAATTGGAAAATGCACAGCACTGGGGAGGCAAAGCCTGATGGGAAGCACCACATGTATGACAGCGAGACGGTGTAACACAATGTAGGAGCAAGGCCCAAATCCCCATGCATGCGGGGCCGAGTGATCGAATCAACATATGACAATGTGGGAGCAGAGCCCGGGAAAGGGGCCCACATATATGACTGGACGATAGGATCACTACAGCTGCGAGGCAACGACGCGTAGAACATATTGGGGGAGCAAAGCTCGGGGGAAGACCCCTGAGACCCAACACGAGGAACACCGAGCCCAGAAAGAAAATCAACATCCCCAACAGAAACGGGGGAGATTTCCTCAAGGAGGCCAGGGCAAAGCTTAGTTGAATCGGGGTGGAACTGGCCGCTGCAGCACAATGCCGCGGCGGCCTGTCCATGACCCCCCGGGGCGGGTGCCCCGGGTGATCCGTGCCCAGAGGGTACCCCAATATCACTGAAAGGCAATGCTGCTGGCAATGCGAAGCCTGCTGCACGCAGAGCGTCGATATCCCTCGGCCCCAGACCGCCGGTTCCTGAGTGCAGCAGTGCTGTAACCACCACGCGAAAACCGGTAAAAGAGGGAAATGACACAGCATGCATGACATCATGTGCAACAATGGAACGTGCGGGGATGGGACACCCCAACACTGAGGCAGAACCTACATGTTTTCCATGTGCAAAGGTCAAAGCAGGTCCGGTAGCGAAAGGCAAAGCCCTAGGTGCACAAACAGTGTTGACCTCGATCAATAGCGAAGACCAGACAAATGAAGGATCCCTCAGAGAGGACGAAACAATCATATTGAGTTCCTTCGCAAGGTTCGCGAAAACGGTCGAAAGCAAAGCTACCCGAGGGCCGGTCGAATCGAAGGCAGCGCCCAACAACACCGAAGAGGAGTCATTAAGGGCACCACCCCGGGGCCACTGTGCCACCGACACCAAACGATGAAGGTGGTGCAAAGCACGCCGAGGGATTGGATGAGACGACAAAGCCAGGGTGGGGCCAGCAGCGGGCAGCGCCACAACCCCCCCCGTCTCGGGCACGGGTTCGGGACCAAAGGTGATCACCTCCGCACCCGGGTTGAGAACAAAGACGGTCGCCGGATCGACGTGGTTAATGAGATGCAGAGCATGAATCCACTTGTCGAGGGTGTCAAACCCCTTAGTGAAAATGTCCGCCCTCATGCAGTGCGTGCCGGTCTTCACAAGGTCAAGCCACTTGTGCTTGAACGTCTCATGGAGCCAGTGCACATTCACGCGGTGCGTGCGGCCCATGTGCCGCATGGTAGGGTTCTTACCCGTGCGGCACACTTGTATCATGGCCGCGTTGTCCTCGTGGAAGACGCAGAGCGCCTCGCGCTCGAGAATCGTGTCCCAGAGGGGTAGGCAAGGCACACCGATCACCCGCAGAGCCATGTCCGCAGCCACGATCTCAGCCTCAGGGGTGCTGTGGCTGACCGCGGTCTGCTTGCGGGACACGGCCTGGAGGGGGAAGAACGTGTCTTCGCCCCCCATGCAGAGAAAGGCACCAGAGGTGGAGCGACCCGTGCGCTTGCACCCCGCAAAATCGGCGTCCGCATACAGGTGGACCCCGATCGTGGCAGCGCCCTCACCAACCCACCCCACCTTGCGAACGTGGAGGGTGCTGTGCACATAGCACATAAGGCGGTGGAGCATGCGGTCGCAGTGCGAATCCCAGCGCGTAATCAGACACGCCAAGCGCCCGATCGCGTGGAGGAGGTCGTAACGACACATCCTCGCCGCGTAGAGCAGCTTCATCAGCACAGAAGCGCAGCAGTGCTTGAGCTCACCATCGGGCAGAGCCTCAGACGCAGACGTGGCAGGGCCACCCCCCGGCTTCACCGCTGCAGTGTTTGCAGTGAGCGGGGGTTCTGTGTCCTCGAGGAACGGTGTGCTAACACGGCGCAGAGCGACACCACCAGCAAGCACCTGGTACTTGGAGACAGCGTCTTCGAGAAAAGACTGCATGTTGTACGTCAACACGCGCACCTCCTTGCCGGTCCACGGGGACGTCTCCACAGACTCCTCGTGTTTACAGCCCAGGAAGATGTCAGGCGCATGGGGCTTGTCGGTGGCAATGCCAGATTGGATGAGCTCCCAACCTTTGGCCAAGTTGGCGTCGGGACCACTAAGCTTGAAGTCGTCGACGTACACCACCAAAAACAGCCGCAGAGCGGGGTGCCAGAAGCACGAGCGCCACTCGGAGATAGGGACAAAGCCCACACTCTGCAAGTGAGCCTCGCAGTGCTGCTCCCAGTAACCCCCCGCGTCGGGGTGGCCGTAAAGCGCAAGGCGCAAAGGAACCACAGGGTTCTTAAGGCCACGGGCCACCCAGGACGCGGGCCAGCGATCTCTAGGAAGAAACACCCACGTCAACCCCCCGCAGAACGGACTGCGTGTAGGCCTGCTCGGCATCCGACTGCTGCGTGCGGTTGCCGGGCAAAAGGCCGTAGAAATCACAAGAATTTCCCGCCTCCATCGCAGCAGGGCTGGAACCAAGCTCCTGGAAGATGGCCGCCTCCCAGTTCTGGTCCTTAACCTCGCTACCCTGAAAGACGAAACGCCCCTTGAACTTCCGGGCGGGGTCGTCCAGAGGAAGCTCGCTGCCCTTCTCGGTGCAAATGCCAAAGACACGCCCGAAATGGTAGGTGACCATCAGCTTCTTAGCCCGGGCCTTGACATCGGCCAGCTCCTCGACGAGCTCGACGTCCCAGCAACCAGGGGTTTTGAAGGACGGATGCTGCTTCTCGCACAGCTTGGCCCATTCAAGGTCCATGGCCCGTTGGGCAGCAGGCTTCAAGGCGATCTCCGTCTTGTTCACCGGTCGTGCAACGCACGCGGCGAACGGCAGAGCCGTGACAGGGATCTTGGGCCGGTGCTTAGGCTTGTAGCCCGGAGGGCGCATGATGCAGGGCATGGCCGGGGCGACAAACCCCTGAGGCTCATCCTCTGAATCACTGCCGCCATCGGGGTCAGGGACCGGAGGCATCCGCATCTGAATGGCATGGTGCCGGCGGGCACGGCCCAGAGTCTCCACGCACATAGCCGGAACAACGCACAAGGCGGGAGCGGCAGGGCCGGGCGGAGCGGCAGGGCCCGAAGACGACGCCGACGCGGAGGACGACGAGGCAGGGCCAAGCGGCGGAGCCACGGGCGGTGAAGAAGAAGAGCTGGAAGAGGCAGAGCCGGTGGATAAAGAAACTGGCGGGGACGAAGCAGAGCCCGTGGTCACAGCAGGCGCATCAGGGATGTCCGGGGACAGGCCTGCGGCCACACGTGCGCGTGCAACGTCGACGCCGGAGGCCACGCTGGCCTTCCACTCGGCGGTAAGAGTCTTCTTGAAATCGGGGCCAAAGGCGCGCCACTCGGGGTCGTTGATGTACGGAGGCCGTAGGGTGTTCTTTTTACGGATACTACCCGATGCGTCCAACAAGTACAACCGGCCATCGGCCAACTGACGGTACCGCTTACCATCCTTGATGACCTCCGTGCCGCGCACATGGCGCCCATGATCGGTGGCATCGATAACCGCCGGCGGCGGAGCCGAAGGGTCGGGAAGCCTACCGGTAGGGACTGGCGGGGCCGGAGCGTCAGGGACGTCGCGCTCACTAAGTTCAGAGAACGCTGCGGCGTCAGGGTCGGGGCTCGCGTCGTAGGGCACGCCCTCAGCACCAGCAAGGGTACGAGTGACATAGTCAAACTTGGCCCTAAGAGGGAAGACGATGACCTTGGAGGAGAACAAAACCTCCTTGACCACCTGGTGGTGAACATCACCGTGGTACCCCCACGCCAACAGGTCGAGACCGACAAACTCAGTGAGTGCTGCAACGCGAAACTCACCTTGCCAGAGGCCGCCCGGAAGAAGCTTGTAGCCCAAAAAGACACCCGGGACAGTGTCCGGATCGCCCTTGGCTATCAACTTCACATCGTCGGGCATAGGCTTGAAGTCGATCAAGCACCCAAAGGGTATGGAAGGCCCCTCGAACTGGCCAAGGGCATGGCGTTTGTTCCACGAACTATCGCCCTGCACCACCTCGGTGTTCTGCGCAAAGCAGTAGGCCTTCATGGCATAGGGCCAAAAGGCCCCCGGGAGACCCGCCTGCAGCAGCAGGGTCTTAGTCCCGTCCATGGTGCGGCGCACAAGCCGCTCGGCACGCCCATTGGACTGAGGCTGGCCTTGTGTGGCAAGGTCATGGACCACCTTCTCCTCGATCATGGTCGCGATCAGCTCCGGGGAGTTGTCGGTCCATGCCCTGAGCACAGTCTCAGAGCCCTTCCAGCAACGCAGTGCGTGGGAGGTGTCGGGAGTGGTCTTACCTATCAGGGGAAAGCCCTCGAAGTAGCCAGTGGCCCGGTCGCCGAAAACAACGGCCGCCTGATGGCCAGTGACCCCCATGGAGGCCTCACTGTACGCCACAATGTGGTCAGCGGTGATCTGGTCGCCGAACTTCATCGGGACCGGCTTACCAGACCAGTACCGATGGTGCTTGCGCCGGTGCGGGGCACGTTGGCACTTGGCCCGGCAACACGTGGTGCAGTACACGTTCTTGGGGTGGTGCGTGAGGAGGTGCCGGAGGCTAACAGCCTCGGCCTTGCGGGCCCGCACATTGTGCTCATCCTCAAGCACAGGTGGGGCGGCAACCTCCGCAAACCCCTCAACGTGGGCATCGGCAGGCGGCGCCTCGCCAGCAGGCCGCGCCACATCCACCTCAGCAGGCGGAGGGTCAGCGACCAGAGGGTCCGCCTCATAGTCTCGGCCATCCTCGACCTCCGCCTGTTCCGCGCGAAGGGCGGCATTAGGGCGGGGCCAAGGAGGCAACGCGGGAAGGTCTTCGACATCATCGGCGGCAAGCGCAGGGGGCAGGGCCCCAGCGGCACGAGGTGCTGCGAGGGTCGACTGAGACGCCTGAGTCTGCTGCTGAAGGTGCTGTGCACTGGGAGCCTCGTCGATCAAGGGGTTCAGCGGGGGCGCGGTCAAAGGCATAACCTGACGCGCGTCCGGCGGAACAACGTTCGAAGATGCTACAACCATGGGCATAGCAGCGGTGCCGTGAGGACCCGCCTGCGAAGCGAAAGAGCCCGTACGGAGGTAGGGGACACGGCCATGGACCTCACAGTAGATGGTGCGCCCATCGAGCAAAGTGAAGTAGGGCGTGCCACCCGCAGGCCACGTGAAAGTAGCCTGCATGTCCATACACAGCACACCAACGCTCAGGACCCGGGGGGTCTCTGGCAGAATGGTGGCAAGCTGCTTGGAGAGCCCGATCTCAGTGAGACTGAACTTTACGCACTCGCTAGCATCTATCTCGCCATTGGCGGTGTGAAGTCGCAGAGCGCCCGGGTTGGGGACGACAACGGACTTGCCCCGAAGGACATCGCCCTCTGGCATGAGATGGTAGCCGCACCCGGTGTCCGCGATCCAGAGGACTCCTTCGGCAGTGCACACCATAGCCACGCGACCAAAGTACTTGATGACATACTTCAGGGCCAGAGGCCACACAAATGCCACCACGCGGGGGAGCTTATGTGCAGCGCACTCGGCCGCGGAGGGCAAGTGCATACCGAAGTGAGAATAGTCAACGACCGTGGTAGACAGCAGCTGCAGGCACATCGTGCGGGTATGTTGGGTATAGCGGAACGCAGGCAAAGCCTTATCGGAGAGTGCGTCAGAGACGCTCACCCCGTCGGGCCGGGCGCTGTACTCGAGCACCACGTTCTCTAGCCACCACATAGGCCAGCCAGTCGAGGCAGAGCCCCCCGTCTCCGCGGCAAGGTCCTTAGCATTCCTAAGGGCATGCAACAACGCGTCTGACAGGGACTTAGGTCTCTTAGGCACAGCCTCGGGCTTCAACCTAGCCAGGGCACACGGAAACATGTTCGTGCCTGGGAGGTTGGTGCAGAGCACATAGGTGACGTCGAGGGTCAAGGTAAGCTTGCATCGGGGTCCACCAATGATGTTACACTCGGCATCGTGGTCACAAAGTGCGTCGGAACAGCCAGGGCAAAAGGGAGAGGAAGGGTCACGCTCGTGGAGGGCGCGTCGCGGCGGGAGCGCAACGAGGGCGGGAGAGCCAGAGGCCGGACGCTCAGGGGAACCCCCTAAGGCAGGAGGAAGCGCTAGATAGTCAACGGCGACGGCTGCAGAGGGAAGCCCGCAGTCGCCGCAGGACCGTCATTGGCCAGCGGCCGCCTTCGCCTTCGCTTTGGCCGCCTTCCGCAGCGCGGTCTTGGAGGGTCCATCGGGATGCTCCATGCTGCACTGGGCGCCGAGCGCGCAGGTCCCAGCGAGAAAGTCGGGACAGACACCGGGGGCCGGAGCACCAGGGCTCGCAGCGCGACCGGCGCTCTTGGCCTTCCAAGCCTCGTAGAGGGGTAGCTCGGTAGCGGTCAGAGACCGGTGGTTGAGCCTGCACGTGGCCTCCTTGCATTTGCCCTCGAAATTGGCATAGCATGGCAGGCGACTCGTGGAGGTGCCACCCTTGGTGCTGACGTTCCGCCCATTGGGCCCAGGAGCGGCCTTGGCCTGAGGCGCACCTTTCCCACCACCCTTGGCGGGAGACGCGCCGCCACCGGCAGCGCCGCCCTTCCCACCGCCTTTGTCTGCACTGGCCCCCCCGGCTCGCACGAGCGCGGCGTGGGCCTTCTTGGCGACATCGTCGTGGATCATGTCGCAGTTGTCGCCCTTCTGGCAGGTACCGGCGGTGTGGAAACGACACACGGTCCCAGCGGGAGCGGGCAAGGCCGGCGGAGCCTGACCCCCCTGGCCAAGCTGAGACAGCACCTTCACGTTCCGTTGGTCACGTATGATGCGCTCAACGTTGGAGACCAAGGTGGCATACGCGCGGTCAGTGTCCAGGTCGTCGGCTCTCTTGTAGACCTCCATGTCGTACTTCATAACGGCAGAGCCGCGGAGCTGGCGAACGAACATCTCGAGGCGAGCCGAGGAGGGGAGAATCTCGGGCCTCTCTAGCCCATTGAGCTTCATGCGCCACTCCTGCAGGAAGGCCTCCAACTGGGAGTCGTTCTTGAGGGAGACCTTGCTGAGGTCCGAGTAGTCATAGAACTGACTCAGAGAGTTCTTGGTCTGGAACCTCCGGTAGACCATGCGGAGCATGTACACGCCTGAGATCTGGCGGCGATGCTGGACATGCTCCTCCTCAGTAAGAAGCTCGAACATCGTTCTGATCTCGCCAGTGGCGGCCTTGGTAAGCGCAGAGCGAATCTTGGCATCAAGGGGCTCCCACTTGCGCTTGCAGACCTTGAGCGACTCATCAGAGATGTCGTTGTTCTCGACCCGCAGTATCCAGCCATAGGCGTTCCGACCGCCCTTGGAGCAGGAGGTGACATCCGACCGGACAACGTCCTTCCAATGCTTGAACTTGCTAGCATGATCAGGGATCGGGGCAATGACCAATGTACCGTTGAACTCGCTGTACATCTTCCACTTCCTCGCGGCCCTGGCCCTGCGGGCAACGTTCCCCGAAGGGTTGCTGGGGTCGTCGTCGATGTCGCTCTCAAGGTCGGACGACTCACCGCCATCGGCGCGGTCCTCCTGGCCAGCGGCCTCCGACGCGGCAAACTCGGACACGAAAGACCGGAAGCCGGGAGGCAGCGGGTACGGCCCCTGCTGCTGCTGAGGCCACGCCTGGAAGGACTGAGGCAGAGGCTGCTGTTGAGGCTGGCCCCCGGGCGGCCCACGGGGAGGCTGGGACTGCTGAGGGTAAAACTCGGCAGGGCCACCGGCACCAGGCATTCGAAGAGACCCGGGCACAGCCCCCGGCGCGCGAAGGCGGGCCGGGTCCTCAGCAGTCGCGGGGGGACGCCCCCCGGGGCAGTACTGGAACGCGTTAAACACAGGAGCAGCGGCCGCAGCGGGACCGCCCATAGGGCCTGCATGGACAGAGGCAACGCCTTGTCCGTTCAACGCTATCTGTGGGCACGGGGCATGACCCAAGGACTGCAGATTGGGCATAGCCGGTAAAGGCATGGCCGAACCCACCCCGTACCACTCATCAAGGGAATTAGCTGAATGAAAGTCTTCTCCTCGAGCATTGCTCCGGTGCAACGAGGGGTGGCGAATGTCACCGACAGCGCCGGGCGAAGCCGGAGGAGGGAGAGGCGGAGAAGGGCGAGGCGCCAAAGACGCAGCGCGACTCAGCTCAGCGAGCTTGGTGGCAGCGGCCAGCTGGGCGACCAACGAGCGGTTGTCGT
>OOGM01000023.1_pt1 | contig 9260 bp, 12 predicted proteins | sample 1670251 | NCBI WGS metagenome assembly OOGM01 (sample SAMEA98135668, study PRJEB22522) | marine metagenome | biome: marine biome; feature: marine water body; material: sea ice | place: Arctic Ocean | collected 04-Sep-2015 | depth 0.9 m | reverse complement strand
CTGCCGTGAGTGGTGTTAGCAACCAACCGTCACCATCATCATCATCCTCATCATCATCATCATCGTCATAATCAGCATCATCAGCATCATCAGCATCATCACCATCATATCATCAGCAGCATCATCATTATCATCGGCTGTGCACATATGAGGTTTCGTATGTTTTGTGGTCATACGCAAATATGTCAACAGGTTGGCTGCCGTGAATGGTACTGGCCAACTATCACCATCACCATCATCATCATCATCATCATCATCATCATCATCATCATCATCATCATCATCATCATCATCATCATCATTCTCATCATTGTCATAATCAGCATCACCAGCATCATCATCATCATCGTTGTTGAAGTCCCTGGCAGAGTTCCTTGTGAAGTCCCTTGTGAAGTGTTTTGTGAAGTCCCCTGGGTGGTCCGTTGTGGAGTCCCTTGTGAAGTCCCTTTGTTGAGTCCCTTGGTTGAAGTGTGCATGTATGTGTGTGCATGTATGTATACATGTATGAATGAATGTATGTACGTTTTGGTAGCTTTTGTTCTGATGATGAGCAAACATATGTTTGTCCCTTGGCAAGATCATTTTTGAAATCCCTTGCGGAGGTCCTTGTGGAATTCACTGTGAAGTTCCTTGTTCAGTCCCTGGTGCGGTCCTTTGTGGAGTCCCGTGTGAAGTCCATTGTTAAGTCCTGGGTTTGAACTGTGTATGTATGTGTGTGTATGTATGTATGCACGATGTCTTGTGTTACAGTTGCATGATGTAGAGACGTCCTTGGGTTGACCTTGGATGACCTATGCGTGTTTGTGACATTTGTCTACAGTTTCCTTAGGACTGTTTGCATGTTTTGGTACAGTTTAGTGCATGGTTCTCCGGTCGGGCTTTTAGGGTCTTAGTCTGGTGATAACTTTTTGGAAAAGTGGCTCGACTTTCAGTACGCTTAAAAATCTGCCTCGATTTCAAGTACGCTTTAAAAGTTGCCTCCTTTTTTGTGTTCTTGTGTGTACAGTGCCTACAGCATGATTGCGGCAGTGACTTACAGTGTCATTATTCCGTGTGCTTTCTTGTGACTTTGCTTGTGATGTAGAGACGTCCTTGGGTTGACCTTGGATGACCTATTTGTTTTAATTCTTGTGCACGTCTTGTGTTTCAGATTAGAATCGGGTTGTGCTTGGTTCGGAACTCCTCGGCTGGTAAGTATCAGGGTTCGAGAGGAAAAAAAGGCTTGTATGCATGTCTGTATGTGTGTGTCTGTCTATGTACGTATGTGAGTGTGTATCTATGCATGTATGTATGTATGTATGTGTGTGCTGCTGTTGAGGCTGCTCCGGATGATGCTGCTGATGCTGCTGTTGTTGTTGTTGTTGTTGTTGTTGTTGTTGCTGGTGCTGCTGCTGCTGCTGCTGTTGCTTCTGTGCTGGGGCTGGGCACCCTTCCTATTACAAGAGGTAACACATACACACTCACACACTTACAGGCACGCACGCACGCACGCACTCACACGCACGCACGCACACACATGCACATTCACACATGCACACAAATGCGAGCACACACACACTCACTCATTCACTCGCTCCCGTGCAATATTGCTGAACAGCGGTGCTGGCCAGTATTGCTGGCCAGTGGTTCGCCAGGATTGATGGCCAGTGGTGCTGGCCAGTTTTGTTGGCGAGCATTGTTGGCCAGTGGTGTTGGCCAGTGGTGATGGCCACTGGTGCTGCGGGCCGGTGATACTGCCCAGTGGTGCTGCGGGCCACTGGTTTGAATAGTGCTGGCCAGAGGTGCTGCCCAGTGGTGCTGCCCAGTGTTCCTTTCCAGCTTGTTGGTCTCATCGTCATCGATGTGTATGAACATGTTGCCAGAGGTCTGGGCCAATGATGCCGGCCAGCGGTGCTGACCAATGGTAATGGGCAGTGCTGCTGGCCAGCGGTGTCAATTGTGCTGGCCAGTGGTGCTGGCCAGTGGTGCTTGGACCACTTTTTGTTGAGCTTCCGGGCCAGATTTTTGAGACTACGCGGGCCACTTTTTGTTGAGTTGCCGGGCCAGATTTGGGGGTCCATTTTGGCCCCCCGATTTGGGTACCAATTGGTGGTTTCTGTTGCTTTTCTTATGTGTGCGTCCAAACGGGGGGGTTCATTTTGGCCCCCAGTTTCTGGCTCGGAAATCTTCCAAAACCGCGTCATTTTGGTTACAAAAGTGTCCAATCAAAACTGATCTCATGATGTTGTTTTTGAGGTTTTGCAAAAGGTGTCCACGTCCAACTTTCCTGTGAAGAGTATCAGAACTCGGAACATTACGTTTGAATACTCGGGGGCCTTTTCGCATCAAGCTTCTGTGTTCTTGTTTGCGATTTGCAGGTATGCGTTTGAACACTTATCATTGCATGGAACATTGGCTTCTCACAGTCTTGCTCATCTTATTGCCAATCCCAATCGAGTATCTTCTGCAGTGGCCTTGCGTAATTCATCAGCCAGTATTAGCTTCCTAAAGTTGATTTTGCGGCACTGTTCAGATGTTTCGATGTCTGTCAAAGGCACGGGGACTAGTATGTATATTGCACAATACTGGATCTCATCCGGTTGTGCGCGGTAACTTGAAGTTTGGTTTCATGACGAACAAGTGGGTCAACATCATGCCATCACACGTTTCCATGTCTCGGAGCATGCAACCGCCGACACCCTAAGTTCTAAACCCTGATCCCCAAACCTTGGATACGGGTGGAACAGATTGTCCTTCCAACCCGTCGAGGAGTCTTCGTATTCAAATCATGTAGATGAGCGTTTCGGGAATCTCACTTTTGGTAATGATGTCACAAACACCGTTGAGCAGATCAGCGCAGCTTTACAGCGGTCTCGGGCAGCACCAATGTTGCGGAGTTCCACAACTGGAACTTTGACAGTGAGTCCTCATGTGACTCACTGAACCGATATCAACATGTGTCCGTTTCAGAAAGTTGTGATTTGACTAGTCATATCAGTACAGTTATTCGCAGTTGCATGATTCAGTTGTGGTGAATATTCGGAGCTACTACCATCATAACATCTATCACATGGTTGTGAACGGGAACACTGCCACCCATCATTCTCCTGACACAGGAGAAGTTTTCCAGAGGTTTGTCAAGACTTAGACCGCAGCAGGATGCGCAGATCTGAAAGGTCACTTCGAAGATTGCATTCGCATACAGAGGCAGCACCCTAACCCTTCAACCTCATCCTTGAACCCTCAACACTGAACCCTAAGCCCAAAACCTTAAACAGTGGACCTTCAACCGTTAAGATTGCACCCAATACATCCATCCCTTACCCCTAAACCGTCAGCCCTGCGCTCTAATCTTTCAACCCTGCTCCGAATCGATGGCATGTTTTCGTTGGTGACATCAAACCAGACACGATCCACACGAGGTTGGCTAGTGATAAGTCTCGATGAGTGCATGCTTGCGTGCATGCGTGTGTGAGTGCATGCGTGGGTGTGTGTGTGCAGGTGTGTGTGTGTGTGCGAGCATGCGTGCGTGCGTGCATGCCTGCGAGCGTGCATGCGTGCGTTCCTGCGTTTGCGCACGCATGTGTGCTGTGCGTGCGTGCGTGCGTGCGTGCGTGCGTGAGCGGGCGCGTGTGTGCGTGCGTGTGTGCGTGTGTGAGTGTGTGTGTGACTGTGTGCGGGCAGTTGTGCGTTCGTGTGTGCGTGAGTGAGTGCGTGCTTGTGTTCTCGCATGCATGCTTGCCTGTTTGGCTGCCTGCCTTCCTATCTGTCCGCATGGTAGCGTGTTGGTTGAGAGTTGCATGCGCATCCATCACATGAGTAGAGGAAGTCAGCATCCTATGGACAGTCGACAAACTGATTTGTTTGGTAGCGTTGTGTGAACTTATGTTCATTGAGATGCAACCCCACATTGCCAAGTGTTGTTAAGTCCGATGTTGGCTGCCTTGATACGTCCGATGTTGGATGCTTGATACGTGTTTGTGTGCCATGCCATTTTGATCAAATGAGAGCAGCGCCAGTTGTGCAGCGGTCTGCTTTGCGAACAGGTCGCTGTTGCTGTTGGCCTAGTCAAATGGGGAAGTGTTCCAAAGCTGGCTCCAATCGCGACGCCCCGAGACTCTGTGACAAAGGTCTCTGCGGGACGTGTTGCCAACAACAGTGTTCGGAGAAGGCTCTCGGGAATAGAGGTGCAGCTCGAGGGTGTCCAGGAAAGCCTGAGGAACTCAAATGGCATTTTGCTTGGTGGGGCTATCAAGTTCGTGAAAGAATGCATGCAACATCCAGGTGCTGCGAAGTTCATGGAGATCGAAAAGATTCCTCGACATACAGTCTTTGATGCAATCTTCAAGATGATGGTGCAAGAGTTTCGCAAGACCCCTCCTTCGTGCAGTCGAGCCTCAGCACCTACCGCTGAAGGACCAGTTGGCCACTTTGTCGTGCATCCTCACCCGAAACGCTTGCAGCATGCCAGCAACATCAGCTTCTTCGTCATCATCGCAATTTGTGATGCCAGATGCTTCAGCCCCTGTCAACACTGACATGTCTGAGGCGCCAGCCGCGCCACCTGTCAACTGAGTTGAGAGCACCGCGCAGTTGGAACCCACCCCACTTCCAATTCAGATTGCATTGACGGGCCAGACTTCCACGACACGTCCTTGGGACGAATTGCTGTCGGATCCGCGAGTGAGGCCTTGGAAGGACATCAAGATTTCAGAATCGGCAACTCCGTTGCATCCACAGACTGAGGCGGCGACTCCATTGATCAGACGGGTTGGGGTCGCCGACGAGTGTGATCCAACAGGCATCTTTCCGTTGGATACGGCTGATATGGTCACTCGACACTGGTGTCGGAGTTTTCCGTCATTCTACGACACCACCCCGAAAGTTCTCCAGGAGTTTGGCAACATCATGGCGGACTCGCCAGCTTATGACGTTGGGATGCTCTCTGCCTGGTGCAAAAGAGACCGAAGCTCAATGCCATGATGACGGGAATCTTTCGAGATACCTACCTATGGAACGATCTGGTGCATGGTAGTCATGACTTTGGTGCTTGGTTTCATGCACCGCCCAAACAGTCGATGCCGAATCACTCTGACCTGTGTCGAGTTGGATCAGTGACTACTGTAATGTGGTGGCGTCCAGTTCGAGAGGTCGATCCACTCGACCAACTTCTACACGCTCATGACTATCCTCGAACAAGGATTGCAGTGTGGCCCATGGGATGTGAGAAAGAAGCTGGGCATCTTCAGCTGCAAACTGAATGGCTTGGCGAGGGCCAAAGCAAGCAGCGGCTACTGGACCTATTCTGACTTGCTGCACAATGGGTAGTTCTGGGGCGTGGCCTTGGAGCTCGACTTCCCATCTGATCTCTCTTGTAGATGTGGCTCCATAACTGCGGGCCAACAGACGTTGACGCCTGCAGAAGAGACCTACATCACCGGCTTGTGGTTCCACTGTGTGCATGTCTCGGACCATCGCAAGGCAGACGATTGCCAGATGTGGTGCGGCTGTGATGATTGGATGCCGGACTACGAGATGCGCCGGCAACAGGCACCTTGGCGTGACATCTGAGCTTCTTTCACACCTCGCACTTCTTCTACGTGCATGCATCATTCAAGATCTGCGCCTGGAGCAGCGGTCTTTTCAGGAATGGACATTGTCTTGACAGTCACTTGAATATCTGCGTTCGGAGGCAGCAGCAAAACAAAACCACAAGAAACATGATATCGATCAGAGTAATGATTGAATCGCAGCCTTGCTTTTCAAATTCAGAACAAGTCTTGCTTTGCCTCACAAGCCTTCTCGTCAGCATGCCAGCATGCATGTCTGCACGTTTGTGTGCATGCGTGTGTGTGTGAGTTCATGCGTGCGTGCGTGGTTGCGTGTGTGCCTGGTTGCCCGCATGTGTGGCTGCTTGGCTGCGTGTCTCCATGCCTGCCTGCCTGCCTGCTTGCCATTCTGCCATGAACGTTTTCAGAACCAGGTGGCTGTGAGAATGCTTGTCGAATTCCAGAGTCAATGCATCTTGCATCGTCTTGCCTCAACACTATTTTGAAGGATACCTACTAGCCTTTCCGTGAGCATTGAACGGTTTGGTTCCTAACTTTGTGTAGTATGCAACGGTGCAGCACTCAGGCCTTTGTGGGTATCCGTTGTTGAGAACAGTCCCACATAACTGGTCGCGTAACTTTCTTGTGTGATCAAAGTCGAATCGATCCAGTGTTCAAAGCTCCAACAGTGAACAGATTGTGGCTGAGTGAAATGGATAATGATTGTTGGGAGGGTGCAGATGGTAGAGTTTGGGGATCACATATATGTTTGCAACATGGCATAGGCATCACCAAGCAGGCAACTTGTTCGAATTCTTTCTGCTTCGCAGATGATTGGTTTGCATGATCCTGGTACTGCATCCATCACTCCTCTCAGCCATGTATGATAGCGATGATATAGACGTGTTTGGAATCTTGGGTTTGTTTTCGTTATCCAGACTGCAAAATGTGAGCGTCGTCACTGCCTTGACTTAATGTAAAGCATATAGTTGTCAGTTGGTTTAACGCATTGCACCATTCATGCAAACATATGTTGACGGTTGATGTTCTGCAACGGTTTTCGGTTCAACCTCAAGATGTCAGATTCGCCAGTGTCGATGATTTTGTTTACGTTTTGGTTGCTTTATGTGTTTGGCTCAGTCTGAGGACTCCTGCACACCGCGGTGTGCAACACACCAGAACTCATACCCGCCAAACTTGATGCTTGGCTCGCCATGCCGGATGTGGACTCAGAGTTTGAGGCCGTCGTGGCGCCGAGGCACAACACGATTGTCCGGTATGTGTTGTGGCAGGTCTTGTTGAAGACGTACCCGGCCGCCACGATCTACACGGACTGGCGCGACTACAGCAACGACGAAGACATTGCCTTGGAGTCGAACCTCAACAACCATCGGCCGGGCTGCACCATCTCTGCGGCTGAGCAGATTGACCCCCACACAGAGTCGGCCCATGGAGATTGGGTCATCAACTTCGACACGATGCAGCAGACCAACTCGATCACGGGGACGGTTCGACTTGTACGGAGCGTGATTGTCACTCACCAGGCTGAGCCAGTCTAGGTGAGGCGCGTGATCGTGAGTGGCAACACAAACTTCCTAACATATTTACCAGACAGCTCAAACAAACAACAACCATGTCCAATTGTGGTGTGTTTTCTTAAGTTGGTATCTCTCTAATGAATTGCACTTGATTATCTTTTGTTTCAATCACCATGTTTGACAAGTTTGGCCCCAAAGTTTACCAACCCGTCAAGAAGTCTTCGAACTCGAATTTGTAAGTGTGTGCGATTCAGGGATCTCATTTTGTGTTCCGATGTTAGAGACATCGCCGCAAAGATCAGCGCAGCAATGCAGCGGTCTCAGGTACCACCACTGTTGCGGAATGTTAACACCAGAACTGTGGGAGTGAGTCTGATGCTGGGTCTCAAGATGGATTTCAACCTGTGTGCATGTCACAATGTCCCCATTTGCTACTGCACTTCACCATGGTCATCCACAGGTGCATGGTTTGGTTATGGTTGGAATTCTGTGAACAGTATTGTTATAGAATCCATAACGCTTTTGATCACGGACACACTGGCATGTATGATTCTCACCAGGGAGAACAATTTTCTCAAGGCTTATCAAGAATCAGACCGCAGCATGATGCGCAGATCTCTAGGGTCATGTCGCAGACTTCATTTTATGCAAGCATGGCACCCTGACCTTGAAACTACGACACTTGATATTCAAACACAACACCACAATTTATGCATAGTATACTTTAGATCAGCGCACTCTGCAGCGGTCTTCTTAACTCGGCCGCATGACGCAGAGTTGCGCGCTGTCTTCCAGCCGCGTGTGCCAGCTTCGGATTGTTCGGGCATGTACAGGCCGCTGCACAGAGCTGTCTCGTGGCTAACAGTAACCTTTTCTTTCAACGCCTGACTCACTCAGCCTCGCACCCCCGCATTGTGTAGGGGTGTCGCCGAGTAGTCTTTTGACAGGATCCTACGGTAAGTCGCACGCACCGAAATACAGTTTGAGGTGCAAACCTTCAACACATGCATCCTTGCAAATGAAGGTCTGATTAGTTGTGTTCTGGTCTTCTCTTCACAAGTGGGTCTTTGTTCATCAAGGCTACACCATTGGTTTTTGGTCTCGACATTGATGACACAACGAATCTGCTTCGTGTTGTGTGCTCGTGCCGCTGAATCCTCGCTTGATAGACATGTGCACGTTGAATGGGTGCAGAAGAAACAATGGTACGGGGTTACTTTACCTCATCAGTATTATCAACCTTCGATCTAAGGTGCAGACAAATGGGGTCCGCCGAAACTTTAGCTAACTATTAACCACATACCTCCAAATCGCTTAATCTTGATTGTGATTGTAAGTTCACACCGAGAGCAAAGTAGAGCGATCCCTGGTGTTAATATGATCACTACCCTCCCAGACATGACACATAGCACCTCCATAACGGATGTGATGCACATCCCGGACCCCAAACATGGAACAGTCACCAGGGCCAACCTTGACATAGCGCACGCGTCTGTTTTGAGGGTGTGCGTGGCGCTGTCGCGGCCACCAACCTGGGGTGTCACTCTTGTTCCCGAGGCGAGCCCGGTTCTGGGGGCCAAAACGGACACCCAAAACGGCGTCAACGGTAGGGCTCCCTACAGTGGGGAGCCCTCCCGTTAGCCTTGTTTTTGGGTACCGAAATCGACCCCCAGAACCGGGTTTGTCTCCAAGGTCGAAACCGGTCTCGTGTGTTGAATTCTGGTTGGCCCGCCCACAGCATATTTTTGAGTTTGTGAATCATTCCAGAACGGGCTTGCTGGGCAGACGCTGTTGTGAAACACAAACTATTAATCAGTTGCGCCGGTGTGTGTGTTTGTGTCTGTGTGTGTGGGTGTGTGCTGTGTGTGTCTGCAGATGTTCAGATCAGTGCAGATGCCCAGATCCATGTTCAGATCAGTGCTCAGATCAATGCAAAGATGTTCAGATCAGTGCACAGATGCTCAGATCAATGTGTGTGGCTGTGTCTGTGTGTGTGGGCGTGGGTGTGTGTTGGGTGTGTGTGGGTGTGTTTGTGTGTCTGTGTGTGTGGGTGTGTTTGTTGTGTGTGTGAGTGTCTGCAGATGTTCAGATCAACGCAGATGCCCAGATCCACGCTCAAGTCAGTGCTCAGATAAGTGCAAAGATGTTCAGATTAGTGCACAGATGCTCAGATGAGTTCACAGATGATCAGATC
>OOGM01000018.1_pt1 | contig 10418 bp, 15 predicted proteins | sample 1670251 | NCBI WGS metagenome assembly OOGM01 (sample SAMEA98135668, study PRJEB22522) | marine metagenome | biome: marine biome; feature: marine water body; material: sea ice | place: Arctic Ocean | collected 04-Sep-2015 | depth 0.9 m | reverse complement strand
AAGTTAACCTCATCCAAGGTCAAGTACATCTAACATTCAACAATGTCTTCCAACATGAACTCCCACTCTATCACTGACTACATCCTCAAGCTCGAGAAGGAGAACTCCGAATCTCGCAACAAGATTGAACAGCTCAAGAAGCTCTTCACCGAAGCCAGTGAAGAGAAGGTCAATGCTCTCAATGAGCTCAATGACCTCAAGTACAAGAACCGGTCTCTCTTTGAAACAACTGCACGTGTTCCGGTTAAGACTCCCTACTGCAAGCGCCTTACGAACGTGGGTATTGTTGAGCGTCTAACTGAACTCGGGAGGATGACTTCTGATTTCCACAAGACGGGTGCTTACCAAAATGCTGCAAACACTGTCGCTGACCTAACGTACACAGTTGAAAGTGGTGAAAGTTTAATGCATCTCAATGGCATTGGTAATGGAATCGCGGCAAAGATTAACGAGTATCTCGATGAACTGGACTCAGACTATGAAGGGTCTGAAAGCTCCGACTCTGAGTCTATCGCATCCAATGGTGATGAGTCTGACGACGAAGACGTAAACAACTTTTCCGAAGATGAAGAGTCTGACGACGACGAAGAGGACTACTTTATCTCCCAAAATGCTGGCCTTGCTGGAATGCTCTACAAATGTGCTGAGAAGGCTGAAGACAAGTTCAAGTGCGATGCATACACCAAGGCTGGTGATACCATCTACAATCTTTCTCATGTGATCACCAGTGGTAAGGAGGCTATAAAGTTTCCAGGTATTGGAAAGTCTATCGCTAAGAAGATTGACGATTACCTCAACTTCAATAACGCGACACTCGCTAAATGTTTCCTCAGACTTGGCAACCACGCGGAAACACAATACAAATCCGATGCCTACTGGAACGCATCTGATAAACTTCGCAACCTTACTTTTAACGTGACATGTGGTGACGATGTCAAACACATCAAGGGTTTTGGTCCTTCAATTTGCTCCAAGATTGATGAATACATTACCACTGGGACTATGGCGAGGCTTGAAGAACTCAAATAAATCCATGTTGGTCTATGTCTGAGTTGAGAGAGTAAATATACATACACCAATAGACCTACACGAATCATTTATTAATAAGATATTACATTTTTTTACCTGAACACTGCTTTTGTTTTACCATTATAAACGTTTACAATCCCCGATGCTATCATTTTCTGATTAACGGATAGTTTATCCCCCCTATTACGATATACACTTACAAGGGGACGACCGTATTTATCATTTTTGTAACATTGTATCCACACCCAACCATTTACTTTATTTCTACACATGAATGGGTTCCATAATTGGGGGACCACACGATCATCGAAACCACATTCTTGTTTAAACATGTCTCGCGCAAGTTTAGCTAAGTAAATATGCTCATTTCGTTCTTGCATGGCGAGACTGGGTTTCATCTCAGCCGAATCGTACCCAAGTGTGCGAAATCTAAATTTCAGGGGGCGACCATGCTTCATGATAACCGCATTAAATGTGTCACCGTCATACACACTCGTTATTCTAGCATACCCATGGTATTTATCTAAACTGAAAACTGGAATTGAATCGTCGACACCCGACAAAGCTCTCTTACTGCAACACCAGTTCATATATACATAATTATTGGCACACCTTTAATGTTTTTTTTCTCAGTACATTATAAACAATGAGCATCATAATGTCTAAAGCATTGCTGAAAACTAAACCCCGATACCCCCGTAATCCCAAGACGAGTGTGACTCCTCCAGTACTCGTATCTGTGGACAAGGCGGGTGATCTCAAGCTCGGTAAGCGTAAGTGCCGTCTCCACAAGAAGGAAGATGTGGTGAAGGTTGCGAAAAAGTACGGTGTTCCCAACGCCGGAAAGAAAACTGTCAAGCAGTTATGTGGTTCCATCAAGGCCAAGGCCAAGGCCAGCAACGATGGTATGAACAATGTTCCCCTAGCCAAGTTGTACCCCGAGGCTGCCAAGAAGCAGGTAGCGGCTAAGAAGCGTGCCGAGAAGAAGGTGTTCGACAGGAAGGTTGCCACCAACTTCTTGAAAACTATGGTCACCAACCGGGTCGTAACCCCTACACGCAAGGTTGTTGTGGCTGTGATGCCCATGCCCAAACCTTCAAAGAAGGCTATGCCTCTTACCAAGGAGGAAGCCAGTAAACGTATTGGTGCGATGAAGGGTCTCACCATGTTCAACCGTTCCAATCTTCAACGCATGGTTCTCAATCAACATTCTCCTCGGCGGGTTGTTCGTGTGGCTCGTGAAATGGCTCGTCTGCGTTGAATTTAACAAAGATTTCATCGGTCCAATCATTGGGGTCGGTGTACTTCTTCTCCGATGTGTCGTAGAAAGATTCACTATCGGTGATTAACATACTCCTGACAGTTTCATATAGAACTGTGGTGAGGGCGAATTTATAAGCTAAAAAGCCGAGGAATGTGGCTCCATAATCAAAATCAAATGCAAAGGGTGCATTATTCCACGACACTTCAAAAGCAGCCGCACCTAAAGGTGCTAAAAACTCCTTCTGAATTGTCGACTTTTCAAAATTATCTACTCGATCGGATAGAAGACATATATACGCATATGATGTGACAGCACCCAACATGGCAGATACACCTTGTTCGGCACCCTGAGCAATAAAATAAGATGCACTCAAAGCAGAACCATATCCAACTGTAGAAGTTTTTAGTGTCTTTTTAAGACGTTTATATTCAGACAGTTTAGGTGGGATTGGCTTACTGAAGGCGTAAGTGAGTGACATATTCTTTACTAAACACTATTAAAATCTTTATCTCAATTAAGTATAGCAATGCCATGTCAACGTTGTCGAAAAAAATGTGGCGTTCCAATCGATTGTAAATACTGTGAGGGAAGTTTTTGTCCGAGTTGTATTCAGTTGGCCAAGCATGATTGTCAAGGTGCTGATATCAAGAAGTTGAAACAACGTAAAGAACTCGAGGAAAAGATAGCATTTGAAGCAAAACCCAAATGCTTAAAGATTTGATGTGTATACTAATCAGCGTGGGGGGCGTACCGGGGAATTGGGTTCTCGGTATCGCATTCATAGCTCAGTGGTAGAGCGCAAGCTTAGTAAGCTTGAGGTCAGGGGTTCGAAACCCTTTGAGTGCAAACTATAAAAAAAGAATATTGTATAATCACAGTATGAATAAGGACCAAGCCATTCTTATTCATGATGTGGCATCATTAACGTTTCTCGCACCCTTCTCTGTATTATGTCTAGCTGAGACATTGTTTGGATACACCGTATATCCAATGTTTTTGACACATGCGCTCACCACCTATATGTCTTTTGACCTCACGTGGATAATTATCCAGCCTAGGATTGTACATACATTTAGAAAGTTAATCATACTTCATCATTTAGTATGTCTTCTAGCTCTTCTTAGACCCCTCATGTATCCCGAAGAGGCTTTTGTTGTTGGTGTTGTGGGTTTAGTTGAAATTGATACATCTCTACTCACTATCCGAAGACTTATACCCAGAACGAGTTTCATATATCCCACAATAAATGATATGTATCACGCGTCAAATCTATTGATTCGGGTAGGGTATGAGTCATGCATGACAGTGTTTTTATCGTACTTGTATGCACATGAAAGTATGTACACGAAATTACACATCCTTGGGTGTCAGTATTTCATAAATATTTTCAGTTGTGGTATTTGTGCACTCACTTACTCGAAGAAGAACCCAGCTTTGAAGGACAATTAAAGATTTAAATCTAATCCATAATTAGAATGACTAAAGACGAAAAAGCTAAACCCAAACGTGCGCCAAATGCGTACATGATGTTTTGCAAGAAGATGCGCCCGGAGATTACCAAGGAGAACCCTGACATCACATTTACCGACACCGGTAAAAAACTAGGTGAAATGTGGAGAGCTCTCACTGATGACGAGAAGAAGAAGTACGCGAACAAATAATTCTCATCCTAATGTAAGATGTGGTCAGGTATGGTATTTTACGCAGTTCCATATATATGTTTAAAGCTGGTATACATGGAACGAGCTAGAAAAGGGGTGTCTCCTAGATTTAGTCATCCATAAACTTAAGGATGTTAGACGTATTATAAGTATGGTGGATACACCTCTGTTTATCGCCGCTCTATTTAACCGGCAGGTGGTGGTCCAGTCGCTGATCAAAGCGGGTGCGGACGTCAATGAGGTGGGTAGTAGCAATTGGACACCACTGTTCGCCGCCGCTCAACATGACCACAGAGTGGTAGTGCAGTTGCTCATCAAAGCGGGTGCAGATATCAACAAGGTGGGTAATAAAGGGTGGACACCACTATACATCGCCGCAATGAAGGGAAATGAGGAGGTGGTGCAGATACTACTCGAGGCGGGTGCGAACCTCGATGTGGTGGATGATTGTGGTAGAACACCACTGCACATCGCTATATTAAATGGTCACATGACGATCCCGAAGGTATTGATCAAAGCGGGTGCGGACATCAACAAGGCGAATACATTCGGTGGGGTACCACTCTACAGCGCCGTGTATTATGGTTATGAACTGATAGTACAGATACTACTCGAGGCGGGTGCGGACGTCAATCAAGCGAGGGATGATGGTCGGACACCTCTATGGATCGCCACTCAAAACGACCACAAGAGTGTGATGCAGATGCTTAGCAAGGCGGGTGCGGTTCAACAAAGTTAAGGATTGTAGATATAGTATAAGTATGGCGTTTACACCGTTGTCAATAGCCGCCCAATTCGGTCATGTGCAAGAGGTACTAGCATTGATCGAGGCAGGTGCTGACATCAACGTGCGTAATCATATTGGCTGGACACCACTCTCCATGGCCGCTGGAAATGGTCATGATGGGGTAGTGAAGGCCCTGATAGCAGCGGGTGTGGACATTGACAAGACTGATGATATTGGTTGGACACCGTTGTTAACAGCAACTGAACACGGTCACGAGACAACGGTGCAGATACTGATTGAGGCGGGTGCAGACACCAACAAGGCGTCGCATAGTGGTATGACACCACTATTTAACGCCAAGTTGAAGGGTCATGAGACGATACTACAGATGCTCACAGACTTAAGGATGTGACGCGTGATATAAGTAGATGTCCCTCGGGGTCAAGAAGCTCTGTTACGATGCTATTGTGCCTACTCGTGGGTCTGATCATTCTGTGGGATATGATTTATATAGCTCCGAGGATGCCATGGTTCCTAGCCAGGCTGGAAGAGCAATCGTAGGAACTGGTATTACAGTGGTTCTTCCACCAGGGGTATACGGTCGTGTAGCTCCCCGCTCGGGGTTAGCCGCAAAGCACTGCATCAATGTTGGTGCGGGTGTGATTGATCCAGATTATACCGGTGAAATTAAAGTCATTCTATTTAATCATGGATTGAAGGACTTTGAAATCAAGAAGGGTGATAGAATTGCGCAACTCATTCTAGAGCGGTGTGAGACGCCACCCATCGAGGAGATTAGTATCGTTGAGGATACTGAACGTGGCTCAGGTGGTTTTGGGTCTACCGGCAATTAGAAAACCATAGGTCTTCGGGTGTAGGCATGAAAAGTATACCTTGACTCATAGTCATATACAATTTAGCCTTATCCACATTAGGGTAAGTGTGCAATACCCATCTCTCCCAATATTCGGCCCTGAAGAAATCTTCCCAATCTTCTTCCGAACTTTCTTTAATTTTCAACATCCCCCTTTGTATCTCATACTGATCTCTCTCTATTCGCAGCTCCTTAGGAATGATAGCCCCTTTCCTAAGAAGTTGTGCGCGCATAAGACGGGGATTACGATGGTCCGGGAAATACTGAACCCCTGTTTGACCAAAGTCTATAGCTCTCTTGTTTGGTAAGGTAACTCTATACTTGTGAGTGATTGATGGACTGGGTTGTAATACGACGTGCATATGATACCATATAAGGAATTAATACGAGATAAAATCATGCTTGAATACACATCCCACGATGGTATCAAAATCCAAGTTGGTCAAAATGCAAAGGAAAATGACCAACTGACAATGACGAGTGACCCTAAACATTGGTGGATGCATGTAGCTGGATGTTCGGGGGCGCATGTTGTCGTGTGTCACGAGGGTGATGTGGTTCCAAAGGAGACGAAGAGGGATGCTGCGGTTCTTGCTGTCTATCACAGTAAGACACCAAATACGAAGATGTCACCAGTGGACCTTGCTAGGGTTGACCAAATATCAAAGTATCAAAAGTCGAATCATGGACTAGTGTCTTTGGAAGGTGAAGTTATGCAACTCACAATTTTCATGAATAAGGAAAAACTGAGACTTGATAGATTATTAAAAACTAAGGATATTCTAAAGTAAGCTCGTGTAAAGTCCAGCGATGTAGTACACATCCTTGAACCCAAGACCTTCTAATTTCTCTGCTGCAAATCTGGCCCTTTGCCCAGTGTTGCAATAGACGAGTAATCCCCGCTTAGGGAGTTCCGTGGTGGTCTTTTCGTTCATCTTATCAACAGGGATATGAAGCGCTCTAGGGTAATGTCCCATGCGATATTCGGTGATTGTACGAACATCGATAACCTTCTTTATCTTACCATCCTTAATGAGTCTCTTGGCTTCTTCGGCAGACACGAGGTTCTGACCATAGTAGGTATAGGCGGTGAGAGCAGCGAGACCACCAATAAAGACAAGTGGAATCATATTATTATTAAATAATGTTATTAATTCTCACTGACACACTCTTAATAATGGGCTTTAATAATTTTAGTTAATTTTGTAATCGTGGGGGAGGATACTCCAGATCTTTTAGCCATGTCGTTCTTGGTTAGTTCTGGTTTGAAACAGCTATAAATAACTGCTGCTGCAACAGATTTTGCATGTTTAGACATGAGTTCTGGACACTCTTGTACTTTGTGGCACATGTTTTTAGCTTCTTCACATATATCTGGAGAAGCTCCAAAAATGTCGAACATGTTCTCGAGGTGTTTCAAATGCGGCCTGATACGATGAGAGTACTTCGGTATTTCCGAGTGACGTACAGGTTTCGTGTCAAGTTTAGCAACCTTCTTTTTCAATTTTTTGTATTTCTTTTTCCACTGTTGACCCTGTTTGATTTGCGAAAGAAGCTCACCAATATGAAACTTCACTCCGCGAACAGCGTCAAGAGTAGGTGTTTTACGAACTTTCGTTTTCACCATTTTTACGTGATTATAGGATATGTACATACGACTTAGGTGTTTTAGTTACCAAACGCGACACCAGCCATACCATCCTTGATACGAAGGATATTATAGTTCACCGCGTACACCCTGTGGAGGGCGTTACCACCTGTTGGGTTTACAAGGGTGAGTTTGGCATTGTCGATACGAGAGAAGTTAAGAGTACCTGTGGGCTGCATCTTGCTGAGGTTGATACAGAATGGCCACGTGTAAGTGGGCAAATCCTCGAGAACATCATCGGGGAGGTCGGTGCTGTGCATTTCTGGCACGACAGTGTGGTGGTACAGGGCCGAAGTTTCTTCGAATAGAGCTGTACCGTTGATGTAAAGGGAAGACTTATCAAAGTTGAACGCTGTGTCCCAATCGGCACCCGCAGTGGTGTTACCAGAGACAAGGTGGAGCGACTTGACGGGGTGGTTGAAATAACTGATGTCAATATCGGTATCCGTTTTCGTCGCGAGTTGGTGTTGGGTTTGGGTGATGAGCATCTCATGTTCGGTGTCGGTGAAGTACTTACGCTCATCTGTGTCTAAATACACATAGTTACCCCAAATCTTGGGGGTACCAACGGGGGTGTATCCATCACGGCACTTGATGCGAATCTCAACATCATGGTACTGGAGCGCCACAAGGGGTAGGCACTTAGTGTAATCTTCACCAAAGAAGAAAGGAATCATGTAATGATCACCACCATGGTTAGACTTCAGGGTCGCAGTCGAGGCACACATCGACGACTTCGCTTGACTATCACGCATGAGGGGGTTGTGGACACCTTGAATAAAGAGGGAATCGATTTGGCAAACCTTCTGGCCACCAATCCACAACGCAAACTCGGTGGGGTTGTTTGCTGTAGATGAGAAAAGGCCATCTGGGTTATCTTGTACGTTAGAAACGAGGCTATCTTCAATCCAGATGTAGCTCATGAGGTCACCCTTAGAGCGAATGGGAATAGCAATCTCGTTATTAGCACCGAAGGTACCGATGTAATCCATACGCTCGGGCTTCATGGCGAAGTTGGTATAACGTTTGTAGTTTTGACGGAAAAAACTGACTTGGGGATCACCTGTGATGTAGACATCCTGGGCTCCTACCGAAACAAGTTCAATCAAAGCAGCTGACATTTATTAATAAACGATATTAAAATTTTGGCTCATAGTATACATATGGTATTGTTCCAAGCTCTGACATGGGAAGCACGAGATGTTGAAGGTGAACATCAAATCAGTATTTTCGGTAAGACTGAGAATGGTAAGTCGGTCTGTGTAACTACAACATTCGATCCATATTTCTTTGTGAAACTTCCAAAGGGTACAACACAACAGGACGTTAAGCGTCTATACGATGACATCAACAGGCTGAGGAAAGACCATGTGACGGGTTATAGTCTGACAACACAGAAGGATGTTTGGGGTTTCCAAAATAATGAGGAATTTCACTTCATGCATTTGAATTTCAAATCACTGGAGCATAGACGAAAGGTTAACTCGGTTTTTATGTATAATAGGGAATTCCAAAAGTACCATGTATACGAATCTAATATTGACCCTGTCCTGAGATTGATGCATAGAACTGGGATTCAATCTACTGGTTGGTTAGACAGCGGTGATAGTTGTGTTCGGTGTCATCTTTCTAAGACTGACATTGACCTGTGGTGTAATGAGTGGTCAACATTGAAACCCGTCGAACGTGATGATATGGCTCCATTTGTGGTTGCATCATTTGATATTGAATGTAATAGCTCTACTGGTAAATTTCCAGATCCAAATGTTCCGGATGATGCATGCTTTCAGATTGCAATTTCCTTATGTAAATTTGGGAGTGATGAACCATACGACAAAACTTGTTTGTGTTTTAAAAAAACTGACCAAAACATAGAGGGTTCGAATATTATCAGCTTTGATACTGAAAGAGAAATGCTTCTAGCGTTTAAAAAGTATGTAAATGAGAAAGATATTGATATTATTACTGGGTGGAATATCTTTGGGTTTGATCTTGAATATATTTACAAACGTGCTGCTATGGTTGGGTGTGGAGTTGAATTTTATCAGCTTGGTAAACTCAACGATACTGAGTGTCATTTAGTTTTGAAACAGTTGAGCTCAAGTGCATTGGGTGATAACTATCTGAAGCTTTTACCCATGGCTGGGCGTTTCATTTTCGACCTATTTCATGAAGTGAAAAAAGGGTACAAGTTGGATTCCTATAGCCTGAACAATGTTTCAAAATTGTATTTGGGTGATCAAAAGATTGACATGACCCCTAAAGAAATGTTTGCTCGTTTTCTAGAAGGCGACCCTGTAAAACTGAGAGATGTTGCTGAATACTGTATCAAGGATACACTCTTACCCCACAAACTCATGAAAAAGCTGTGCACCTTATTAAACCTTGTAGAGATGGCTAAAGCAACCTGGGTACCTGTATCATTTCTCGTTGAAAGAGGGCAGCAAATTAAGGTGTTTAGTCAATTAACGAAAAAGGCTAGGGAGTTGGGGTATATGGTACCAACGATTAAGTATGGTTCACTCCCTGAAGAGCAGTATGAAGGAGCAACTGTGTTAGAGGCACAGAAAGGTGCATACTATACACCAATTACAGCCCTTGATTTTGAGGCTCTGTATCCATCTATAATGATGGCACACAACTTGTGTTATTCTACATATGTGATGGATGAAAGACGCTACGGTAATATCCCTGGTATTACTTACGAAACGTTCGACATTGGTGATAAAACGTATAAGTTTGCACAAGATGTACCCAGTCTCTTACCAGCGATTCTAGCAGAGCTTAAACAATTTCGTAAAAAAGCTAAGAGAGATATGGCGGCTGCGACGGGTTCTATGAAAGAAGTATACAACGGTAAACAATTGGCCTACAAAGTTTCAATGAACTCTGTGTATGGTTTCACTGGTGCAGGTAAGGGTATTCTCCCATGTGTTCCAATCGCATCTACGACAACATGTAGGGGGCGTGGTATGATTGAAGAGACTAAGACGTATGTTGAAGCAAACTTCCCGGGTGCAAAGGTGAGATATGGGGACACGGATTCCGTTATGGTCGAGTTTGATGTAGGGGACCGTAAAGGTGTAGAAGCTATCGAGTATAGTTGGGAGATTGGTGAGAGGGCGGCGGAAGAGTGTAGTGCTCTTTTCAAAAAGCCAAATAACCTAGAACTTGAGAAAGTCTATTGGCCGTACTTCTTGTATTCGAAGAAACGG
>OOGM01000017.1_pt1 | contig 10718 bp, 3 predicted proteins | sample 1670251 | NCBI WGS metagenome assembly OOGM01 (sample SAMEA98135668, study PRJEB22522) | marine metagenome | biome: marine biome; feature: marine water body; material: sea ice | place: Arctic Ocean | collected 04-Sep-2015 | depth 0.9 m | reverse complement strand
TGACATCACTGTCACACTTGACCTCCCACATGGTGACACTATCGGGATGACCGTAGAGTGCCAACAAGATAGTGACTGGAATTCTCATTGATTGCCATTGTCGCACTGCCATGTTGTAGGCTTTGAGCGCGTCAGGATCATAGGCATCCTGTTGACGAACTCCGGCCTCTGTTTTTGGATAGGCTTCGAATGGCAATGAGATCCAACAATCGTCCCCACCTAATTCTGCCTGTATGTAGGCTTGAACCGCGTCGGCGACTGAAACCGTGTGACCGTTGAGGCATCCGTAGAAATCGCAGAGTCGGGCACTCTCGATGGTGGCTGGTGAATTACCCAGATCCATGAACGTAGCCTGCTCGAAGTCTTGATTCTTGACTTGGTTTCCCAAGAAGACCACACGACCCTTGAATTTTCTGGAAAGATGACCGTGGGGAAGTTCGCAATTCTTCTCGACGCAAATCCCATGCACCCGTCCAAAGTGTACCTCTTTGCCCAGTCTGCGAGCTTCGTTGATGACGTCCGACTTTTCTCTGACGATCAGAAGGTTCCAAACCTTTTGTTCCCTCAAGGCGGTCCACTCTTTCTGCATTGCTGCTTGGGCCTCAGGACAATCGGTCATCTCCTGTCGTCCCACTGGTCTGGCCACCATGAGATTGAAAGGAACTTCCCTGCTGGCAAGTTTCTCTCGATGCTGTTTCTTTTTGTCTTTCGGCTCCGGACGTATCGTCGGCATGCATGGTATCAAGTACTTGTCCATGTGCTTCTTGACTTGTTTGGCGTTACCTTTGTCCAGCGTGGAGGTGCGATCATATCCTGTGAGTGACTGTTCGTTGAGGGGTACGCACAACTCGATTGTCGATGCTGCACGAGCAGCCTGACTAGGCGGTCGCGTGCGTCTGTGTTCCTCGACTCTTTCTTCCCAGTCATCCCATCGCACTTCGTCAGCTGCAACAACTGCAGGACATGCCATCTCATCGTCCGCCGCGTTCGATCCGGATTCGTCGTCCGCTCCATCACTGCTCCATTCCTCGTCGGGGTCGTGATGTCTCAGGCCCATCCGCACGGTCCAAGGACGTGTGTCGGACATTTGACTGGACTGAGGTGACCTTGGACAGTCATGCCACAGCTGATGTTGTTGGCAAGCGGGAGCGCTGCACCATTGATTGGAACAATGAATGCAATTGGTGCCACAAGTGAAAATTCCACGTTTGCTGCCGTGATGGTCACAGCCGCATGACGCACACTGTGCCACTTCTTGTCCCTCGTCAGGACGGAGACTGTTGCAACAGAATCCGCATGGATGGACCAACCTTTCGGTAGATGAAGAAGCACCTGTGTCGTTTCCTGCGTCCGGCATCGGCAAATGTTTCTCGCACTTTGTGCAGAAGAAGAACTGGGTGTTGTTGATCATCCACGTTGTTCCACAGTCCTTGCACGTGACTTCGGGCGAGTTTCTCATCCTGGGAACTCGGGGCACTGGCAGATCCTTTTCGCACGTTGTGCAGTAAGGTTTGGGTGTGTGCCAATCACGCTCCAAGTCATCGATGATCCAGGTCGTTCCACAATCCACGCACTCTATCTCAGGTGATGCTCGTTTCCTCGGAACATCGACCGTGATCCAGCACTTGGTACAAAAGGGTCGCATCGTGGCTGGGTCACGCGTCATGTCTTCAACGTTCCATCGAGTGCCGCACTTTCGACAAAGAATTTTGTTCGACAATGGAATTGCTGTATGCTCGTGAGTGCGAGTGTGTGCCATTGCTCCTGCAATCGATTCCCAAGAGGTCGCCCAGTTGGGCATCGGCATCGCATGATGGTCCAAACAGTGCACTGCTGCGGCTGACATTGGTTGTGGAAATTCGGTGCCATTGATGCTTACGGAAATTACTTCCGCAAGCGCCGGCCCGGGAATTACTCCCGAGCCTGAAGGACCGTGAGACGAAGATGATGGTTCGCAAGGCTCAGACAGCGACTGCGGGCCGCGAGTGTAACCAGGTTTCATCCTCGTGCTGTAATTCCAACTCCTGCCTTTCATCCCTTCCGAAAAGCCATTGTGAGTGATGGGATCGGGCACGTGATCTTGATCTGCATTGACGTAGAAGTATGGAACACTTTCTTTTCGTGCACCTGCCCGTCGCACCGCCCATTTGTTGGGATCGAACTCAGAGGGAAACTCATCCACCATCAAGGGTGGAACGCCCTGAGCAATCTGACCTGGGATGCTTGAATCGTAGAATGTACCGTATTGGTTGTAGATTGGTTCTGGTCCATCGGAGTCCTCCCTTGCAATGATGCAATGAACACAAGTACACTGCGCAGGGTGCGGAACGGGAGATTGGCAAGGTTCATCGTCTTCGGACTCGCCGCTCTCCATGGACTGCTGATCGACCGCCGGCATAGCCTTTTCCAGGTGACATGCCGAGCGAGAAGACGAGGAAGAAGCACCCCCCGCGTTGGGTAGTCGGCCCTTTGAACCTGAGACTTCAAGTTTGATCAGGGATCCTTCCACTGGCGCAGTCTGGGGAACTGGTGCGATCTTCTTCGTTTTCCGAGGACCAACGACTTGCCAACCGTCAGAATCGACAGCTGCGGGTTCTGCCTCGGGTGCTGTTTCGGTGTCGACAGGCGGATGTTCTCCAGCGGGTGCTTTCTCGGCTTTGAGGGCCAATCGAGCTCTGTGAGGTCCCATCATCTTCCACACGTCGGGTTCGATGTCTGACGGACGAGCCGATTTCATCGTGTTGCGAACTCCTTCCATGTCCACACTGTACTGATGTCCTCGCTTGTCCAACTTCACCTTCATACCGTCGTTGTTGAAATAGATTGTGTTATCCCCTGCCACTCCGACTCGTACGTGATCGAACGTCTCTCTGTTGAATGCTTTGTCAATCTCCACTTGCTCCACTGGAGTCGGGACTGGCGCAATGCCTGACTTTCCCGGTGGTGGTGCTGACGTTTGCTGTTTGGTTTTGTCGTCTAAAAGTAGTTCGACAGCGTCTCCGTTTGCATCGACTCGGCTCTGATACATGCCATCAGCGTCGATCGCACGGCCATTGTCGTCAACCTCGGTTGCCGGAGGGAAGAAGGCAGCCGGCTGAGGGCACTCGGCCAACAGCACACTCAGTCCTTGTCCCGGTCCATCAAATGGGTGAGCCATGGTCATAGCGTCGTCGTCAGTGTTGACCACCGATTGATCGAAGACTGCTTGATTCACTCTGTCGTAGTCTGCTTTGAGTGGGAATGTAATGCCAGTTTCTGGAAGCACAACGCACTTTGTCACATGCGGTGATGCGACAGCTCGTTGTCGGTGCTTTGTGGTGATGACTCTGAGGTCCGACTTCTGAAACTCACTCAGTCTCCACACAACATATTCTCCCCGCCATTTGTACCCGGCGCATATCCGATAGCCAGCGAACACACCCCATTCTGCTTTGGGAGACCACTTGTGGTTGGGTGTTCGTGCCTCGTTAGGTTTGAACAGTACCAAACAACCAAAGGGAAACTTGGGATGCAGAAAAGGCGTTCCATGTGTTCGTTCCCAGGGACTTTCTCCGTAGATGCTTTGGGTGTTCAAGTTGAAGCAGAAGCAAGGGGAAGCGTAGCTCCAATAGCATGGTGGAAGACCAGCTTGGATCAAGCAAGTGGATGTACCACCGATTGCGAGCTGATTGCTTCGTTCAATGATTCCATTTGTGTGTGGTACACCTGGCTGTCCTCCATCTCTTGCCATCATAAGTTCCTGACAGGAGCCCATGAATTCTTTGGCATTGTCAGAATAGAGTACCTGAACCTTGCGACTCCCCACAAACTGCTGAATGCAATGCACGACGTGGGTTGCTGCCTTGGAGGAAACGGGGAAAGAATGCATCAATCCTGAAAAAAGATCTTTGATCACAAATGTTTCGGTTTCTCCGTCCAGGCCAAGGGCTTGAGGTGAACCAGAGTAAACGTGATCGCATGTGATGATTTCTCCCCACTCGGTGAGTTCCCGCTTGAATGCACGTCTTTTGGAATACTTCTCTTTCATCTTTCCCATGGTGCAAGCTTCGCAAAAGGGGTTCTTGGGAAGATGGGACAATTTGTGCTCCAGACTCTGGGCTTCAGCACGAAGCTTGTCACTGGGAGTAGGACGAGCTTGTGGGTGAGGATCCGGAGGTGGCTGGTCAGCGTTTTCTTCTTCGCCTGCACCGATGTGTCCCTGAGGATCTGGGTCAGCCCCGGAAATTCCTTCCGGTGCTTCTCCGTCGTCCTCCATTTCACCGGCGAGAATTACTCCCCCCGGATCCATGTCTTCTTCATCTCCAAATGCCTGGTAGCGTTCTTCCCTTTCGTCATCAGAGACCTCGGGAGTTTCTTCTCCTTTGGGCATCATTTCATTGAGTTCTTCGGAGTTGGCAAACTCGTTTTCGTCAACTTCATCGTCCGTCTTTTCGTCACCATCTTTGTGCAACTCCACTTCTTCGCCTGCCAAGCAAAGCGTGATAGGTGGTGGTGCACTGTTTCCTGTTTGTTCCACCGTGGGAGCGATGGCCACCATCTTGGTTTCACGTGCGGGACGAGGTTCGGAGAACTCGCTGCCTGCTTTCAAGTAGGGTATGTTCTTTTCCACCTCCAACTCGACTATCATTCCTTCTGGATTCGTCATCACCGGATTTCTGCCGGGATCCCAATGAAAGGTGAATCCTTGCTCCATGCATCGCTTTCCAATCGAGAGGACTGGAGGCGTGTCGTGCAGGAGGTAGGGATGAACGAGTTGTGCCAGCTCTGAGCAATAGAGAGGCACCACATTGCGCGACTCGATGCGCCCATTGGCTGTGGAAAACATGATCCTGGAACTCTTTTTCAAAGTTTTGACGGGAAAGTCCTCAGCCATTTTGTCGTTGATCAGATCGTGACCACACCCAGTGTCCATTAGCCATAGGGCTGCCGGTAAATTGGGAACATGCTCGTCGCGAAATGGCTCAAACTTGATCGAAGCTGCACTGACCGACGTACCACTGATCTTAGCGGCACTGATGGTATCAGCAATGATCGACGCACCGCTGATCGTAGCGGCACTGATGGCATGCAAGACTTTCTCTGGTTTTCTTGATGTCAAGATTTCGTCGACGACGTGATCGGGAGACTCGTAGGTCCAAGCAGATCGAGAGTCGACAAAGTTGAACTCCATTTCTTCCATGTCTGTCACGACTCCCTGAATTTGTACCTCCTCAAAAATGTCGTCACACCAATGGTTGACCAGTGTCTCGTTGACAATCATGACAACCAGCATCGCCTTCATCACCGCAACTTTGTGACTGATCTTTGCCTGGACTTCCCAAGATTTCCGCTCGACATCATTCGTGAGGTAACTGCAAGGAAACTGTTCACGATCTGGGTCGATGGAGGGACGTTCCGGATGATCCTGTGTCTCATCGAAAGTAAGGTGCTTTGGCTTTGGTGTCTTGTACTTTAACGCGGACTTGGTCTTATGCATGAGCAATGATTCAAGAAATTCTGCACTGAAAGGATTTCTGCCTGCAAGATGCTCACTGAGTTGGTAGCTCGAGATTTGCGGGTAGCTCGAGATTTGCGGCGCAACCTTACCGGAAATTCCTTCCGATAAGGCTGCTGCTGAGGAAATTCCTTCCTCAGGCAAAGTCTCGGATGTCGTCTCAGCCACTGATGCACAAGCAAGCTTATGCAGTGAGCTGCGACGTCTCGGTACCTCGCGCAATTCGGTCGCCGGCATGCACACTTCGATGGCACAGGCGGCAGCCTTTGCCCTGAGCACGTCAACTTCTGCCTTAGTTAGGTGAACAAACTTGCACTCTCCATCGGGTTTGCTGCAAGCATTGGTCTTTTCAAATTGATAGCAATACATAACACCACCTGTGTCATTTGCCTTTCCTTTGCCTTTGCCTTTACCTGCTCCGGGTGCTTTTGGTTCAGCGCTCCACCCTGATGGAGATGTCGCTCTCGAGTTTGGCTTGGTGAGCTTTGCCTTTTCTTCTTTAGACAATACTGCATGGCTGTAATAGCACTCTTCTCCGGACCGGGTACAGGTGCCAACGTTGAAGAACCAACACGGAGTCTGTCCTTTAGTGGCCCCTTTCCCAGTCTTTCCTTTCTTGCCTTTGCCTTCAGCCTTGCCGCCCACACTGCCGCTTACATTAGCAAGAGCAAATTGTTGTGTCATGTTCGCAAGTCCCAATTCAGAGGCAGCAAGCTGCTTCCTGAGAGCGGCAGTCACCTTGTCTGCTTCCTTTTGCTCGGGCGTCTTAGCAGGTGACTTGGCTGCACCTTTGGCCTTCGGTGTCGGACCTTCTTGTGCAGGGGCCGCCGATTTAGCTTTAGCCGGGGGCTTCCCAGTCATCAGCAACTCTCTTTCGGCGGTGTTGCGATTCTGTCGCTGAAGTCTTATTTCCTGCTGAACGATACCGACTAACCACCCGTAGGTTTTGTTCTCGTTGTTCTCGCGGTACCTTTCGTAGGTGTTCATGTCCTGTTTCAATACCTCCACGTTCTTGATTTTGCGATAGAACACGTCACGCAAGTTCACCTCGGGGATGGGAGCACACATGTTTTCAAGGATCCTTTGCCACTGCGTCATGAAAGCAGACAGGTCTTTGTCACACTCGCATCGTGACAAATGATCGAACCCGTATACCATCTCGGAGTTGTCAAAGGTCTTGAAGTTCTCCAAGAGCATGAATACAATTTGGCGTCCTTTGAGCAACGTCAGTTTCTTCAATGCCTCATCCATTTTGCGATTGATCGAATCCTTGAGTTCCTTTGCGTCGTGTCCACCATGCGAAATGATCAGCTGCATCGCTGTTGACAACTTGACATCCAGTGTGACGTATGCCACTCCGCCTGAGTCCGCGAAGTCTTCCATCTTGGCACCTGGGGTCCAAACTGCAGTGATCCATTGGATGATGGGCTGAATCTCTTTTGCTCCTGAGGTCTGGACTAGCTGCTGCGTCAAGTTGGATTGCCAGCTTGCCAAGTTGGTAATCGTGGGGTATGCCGGGGCATGAAGCTTGTCGGCTTCTTTGATCTTCATCGCTGGGTCGTCCGTCCTCGATTCTTGGACCGGTGGTGCCAGGACTCGATGTCCGGAAGGAGCTGCTGGAGCCGGTGGTGCCATGGCTCGATTTGCGGAAGGCGCTGCTGGAGCCGCTGTTGCAGAGATCCCGGGAGGCCAAGCTGATGGGTTGGAACAAAGAAGATTCTGCCACAATTCGTACGCTTCGATGTACAGGCGATTTTCTTCGTACCCATAGTTAACTTCTGCCTCGCATTGTTCGGACTCCGCTTGGAGAGACTGAACAGCCTCACCATACTCTGTCCTCAAACCATCAATTGTTCTCAACGACTGCACGTAGTTGCTTTGTGCTTGTACGGCCATCGCATGATGTTCTGACTGTCCGGCTCTCATTCCCTGAGACACTGCCCTTTCTTGTACCAAAAGTAGTTCGACACGAGCAACTTCGGCTTCTGACATTTCACCATTTTGTTTGGCCATTTGAATGCCAAGGGTCTTAGCGAAGAGTTCTTCGTTCAGAAGCCTGCAGTACTGAGTGCTCTGTGCCAACAGATTCTCGGTGTTGAGTTCAGTGGACCGAATCTGCTGCATAGCGTCCTGTTCCACTTTGCCAATGATACCGCGAAGTTCTGCGTGGTTCTGAGGTAGATTTGGCACTGCTTGCTGGCGAAGGGCATTTTCTGCAACAAGGCATCGCCGCGTCGCATCGTTGGTGAGCTCGGACTGTTGAATGGCAGCTCGTTCTTCTTGTTCCGACTCCGTTCGCCAGTGAACCGCTGTCTCGTTCAATCTTTGAATGTGTGCTTTGGCATCTGTCTCCAAGTAATCATATCGCTGAGCAGCGACCATCAATTCGCTCTGTAGCTCGAGGTTGATTCTTTGATTCTTTTCTCGATCCTGAGTCACTTGGTCGCAATTAGCTCGTGTTTGAACGTCGTAAGCGCGTGCCAAACCTTCTGCCGATTGCTGGAACTGCTGGAGCTCAGCGTGTCTGTATTCTTCACTCAAATTACTTTTCTGCAAGTGATTTTGAGCCGCTATTTGAGCAGCACGATTTTCTTCTCCAAGTAGTCGTCCGAGTTCTTCATTTTCCTGGCCGACTCTTTTGACAAAGTATTTTGCGTCCGACATCTGCTGTTCTGCAGACGGATGAAATGCGGCTGGGTCAGATGAGGAAGAAGAGGACTTCTTATCCAACGATTCGCCGACCGCACCTTCCAAAGGTCGCTTTGTGTTTCTTTCTGCCCAATCCATGTCCGTCTTTTGTTGTGCGACTGCTCTTGGACTTGGGGGTCCAGACACCATCAGTGATTTGTGCTGACTGCTCTGCATTTGCTTTGTCGCATTTCCCATCACAACGTCGGCGTCGGGGGAAATTACTTCCCCGGTCGCTCCCGCCGAGCCAGCGGAAATTACTTCCGCTGATTTGGGAAATAACAACAGGGTAGCCTGTGGAGAGTAGATGCCTGCTCCCGCAATGCTTGACCATTCCGGTATTGCTGGAGGTGGAGGAAAGAAAGGAAGAGCATTCACCTGAAGGCTTCTCCTTGCTTCTTCCACATCCATTGGTTCGCCGGGTGGAAGAGCCCTTTGGGAGCTTTGGCTCATGGCACCTGGACTGGCGCACTGAGTACCTTGGTTGAGCAACCGATTTAAGGCTGCATCCGCACTTTTCAGCAAGATATTTGCAAGAGGATCTTGGCCTCTGAAGTCTGCCGGTGTGGATTGTCCCGATTTTCGCTCCATGCCTGCTTTTGGCGAAGAGCGAGGCGAAATGATTTTGCCAAACGCCTGAACCTTTTTGACTGGTGTTACTGATCCCGACCTAGAACGCCTTGGAGTCACGAAAAGAGAATTTTCTCCGTTGGGGCCTGCAGGCAAAGTTCGAGACAACATTGATTGGCTCGTTCCAAGGTCTTCCGATCCACCGTCTTGATCCTGTATGGTAGGAAGGACGGGAGCCGGAAGACTTTGGTCTGCCGATCTTTCTTGTCCCACTCCTCCTGATGGTCCCCTTCGAGGAAACATCTCCAATGCTGAATCCGATGACGGTGCCGGGGAATCTTCCATGGACGATCGCGAGCCCCCAGCAACTGCCTGACCAACCATTGCCACATTGGCGGTTTCAGTGGAGGTCATGTTGTTGCTAGAGCCAAACGATGCCGTGGAATTTCCTTCATTTTCCATTTTAGCGATGATTCCGAAATCAGAGTTCTACGGCTGATAACCTGTGAATTCCTTCTTGGGAACCCTGAATCTCACAATTTCTCTTCTCTTGACTCTGTTGGCTGATCTTGGAGTCAACGCTACTGGAATTAAGTGAATGATGATCCTGAGTGTCAGCAACTTGAGGGCTGAAGCTCTGATTTTGTAATAAGTCTGCGATCACGTCGTGGCAAGGAGAGGGGATCTTAGTCACCTCGTTCGCTCCGATCTTACTGTCTGCACGACTCGATTGTTTTCGCATCCGCACGCTGCGGGCTGATTGTTCGCACCACCTCCGTGGTACTTGAGCCAAGACATTCGTCGAAGGCTGAAATTGCACTTGAACGAATCAACAAACATGCGTGGGTTTGGGTGAAACACGACGATGCACTCGCTTGAAATATCCCTAATCGACCCGTGTAGATTCACACCCCCCGCGTCAGACGCTCCCCACTTGTTGGGAGCACCTGACGTAGGTGTATACACGGTCGTGCCTATAATCCGGGATACACAATGCAGCACCAATCGCATCACACTTGTTTTGTCTGTAATACCCTCCGCAAATCGCGTATCTGTAGCGTCTGCGTGGCTGACGAACCTGCGAGGTCCATTTCTAATCATGCACTCAATCTTGACCTGGGTGGGGGAGCTGGTCGCAGGTGAATTACTCACCCGCACGACCACTTTACCCCACGGCTACTGTTCCACAACGCAAATTCCTTACGTTGGTCAGTCAGGCGTCTCAAGACCAAGCACACCGACTAACGGTGGCACCAAGACAGAGTTCAGTTCTATTCACAACTTATGCGCACGCGACTCGCGGCGCAAAAACAAAATTCGTTCATTTCTAATAACAAACTAGCAAGCAAGCGCGCAACGAGGCCCTACTCACTACGTCTGGCAACGAGCGCACAAGCGCGCGCGGCATCAACTCACCTTGCTCCAGCCGGTCTTTTCTTCACTGCGGGAACTGCTTTAGGTGGTGGCATCGCGGCTTTGGCTGCTGCTGATGAGGAGCTTGCTGCTCCCGCCGATCCCGTCGTAGCTGACGTTTCCGCAGCTCCCGGTGGACGGTCTTCAAGCGCGAAGCCCCTGTTGACATATTCTTCTCCTCTTTTGCGGCTTGCTGGCAGCATTTTGCTCAGAGGGTTCACCGTCAGGATGTACGCCGCCATGTAGGCCGTTGGCTTTTCTGACTTCGTAAACGCTGCACCATCGGGGAAATAGTAGACGTCGTCTTGTTTGTAGATTTCCAGCGGCATCGTGAAGCTGCACTTCGGCTTCTCATACAATGCATGCACGATCTTCAGAACAACTGTGCGTCGAACGTCTCCAAATCCGGTTGTGTCGTAAAATTTGTCACTTGCCCGCGCCTGGCTGCCTTCTTCGGAGTCATTTCTCCAATAGGACAGCGGGAGGTTGAGAACGTTCACAGCATAGTCAAGCTATTCGGCGACCTGGATGTCGACTTCTCGATTACCTGATT
>OOGM01000016.1_pt1 | contig 11051 bp, 7 predicted proteins | sample 1670251 | NCBI WGS metagenome assembly OOGM01 (sample SAMEA98135668, study PRJEB22522) | marine metagenome | biome: marine biome; feature: marine water body; material: sea ice | place: Arctic Ocean | collected 04-Sep-2015 | depth 0.9 m | reverse complement strand
ATCGATTGCACGTGTAGGGCATTCCGTATTACAAGGATGTACAACTTCATATCATACGGTGAGTCATATCAAACTGCAGCATCCACGATTTGGATCCGCATGGTTTCATGATCGGGGGAGAAAGCTTTGACATCAGCAACTTTTCCCGTGTCCGATATGATGAAGGAGTGTCAACCCATGACCGGCATGTTGGCATGCGAGTCTAGTTCAGTTCTTGAATCATTTGTTTCTTTTCTTTCATCATGTTCATCCTCGGCACCATCAAAATGACACACGGATGCGTTTGCAATCAGCGAGTGGAGCGAGGTGCTGAGTATTATGTTGGTTCCCTGGACACCACCAGGATCCCACATCTTGTTTTCTGTCTCTAGTGCCATTTTCCCTTCCTTCGATGTTGTCGGGAATGAATTTAGTGACGCCGACGGGTCAAATCAAGATCTGTTCTTGGCTTTGCCAAGAATACTCTTTAGCGTTACTTGCCTCGCAGTAGTTGCGGCAACAACTGGCTTCTCTAGGGCCTTGAGTAGGGACATAATATATGCCCGAGTCTGCTCGTCAGTGGCCTCAGAGGTGGAGTCGTCTTGTGCCTTCAAGGCAGCAGCGAGCTTCTTTTCCACCTGCTTCTCAACAGCAGCTGCCATAGCTTTGTTGTTCTTCTGTCTCTTCGGGCTTTTGTTGTTGTCCCGACCCTTGGGCGATTTCTTGGTTGAATTCTTACGCCACTCGCGTAGTTCCTCCTTCTGATCGCGCGAAAGGCCTTCGTACTCGTCCGGCTTGTGGTAGCGGAGGTGGACTCCAGATTTGCCGATACCTTCCTTGGCACCAAAACTGGATACTTCCGCGCCAACTGTATCCGAGATCTCGGCGGCTCCTCGTTTGCCGTTGTCTGTGCTACGTTTCTTTGCGACGGGATTGTATGGGAGCAGGTGTGTAGATGCTCCTTCAAAATCCTCTCGTAAGCCGCCCGGAGCAGTGGCAATCTTGATGCTTGCCATCACGGCCTGGAGCCCAGCATCGTTGCACTGGATACCATGGAGAAGGTATCCGACCCTTGTGTGCTCAGTAGGGAGCTGGTATTGAACATGTAGGGAGCATGACTGCATTGAAACAAACGCATTTCGGTGCTGCTGAACAAAACGCTCCAGAGTAAAATTATTCTGGCCGCGCCACAGTCGCGTGTGTAGCAAGTCGTCTTGCTTCTTCAGTTCTTGCATCTATAAGTGCAATTCTGTCATTGTGACATATCTCAGTCACTTTTACCTCAGAATATGTCACTTTATGACATGCCCATGGGAAAATCTCACATAAGCATGTCAGATATGACATAGCTATGTCAGTTTTGACATAATTACGTACCTTGCTATGTGTAATATTGACATTGTTCTGCGAAAATTTCACAGTACTATGTCAAATGAAACGTGCAAGTTGTTTTTGACCTGACTATGTCAAAACTTGACATTACTCTTGCAAAAACTGACCTCAGCATGTGAGATATAACTGAGTTATGTCAATTTTCACATAATGTATCACCTCTCAATGTGATATATTTACATAAGTAGTTGGTTGTTCTACATTACTATTTTGAAATAAACGTACTCGTTGATTTTGACATGACATATTGACGGAATTAAGGAATCGTTGGTCTACATTCCTAGGTTATGGGACTCTTCACATTATCATGGGATAAATTGAACGACGCATGTGAAAAAGTTACCGACATCGTTCTTTGTTACAGAACCATCCCGCGCATCCGCAAGCCACATTTCACTCAACAATTTGCTGAAAGACAACCATACCATCGCAGTATGTCAGCCAAACGCCCCCCGCCCTCTAGTGGTTCTATTGGAAGAAAGAAACCTTTCCTTCAGCACGCACATGTGTGTCATCATCCTGATTGTAGCAAGAGCTACAAGACGTCTAATGGACTTCGAATGCACTTTGGTAAATCTTCACAATGTTGCAACTACAAGATGTCCAGAAACAACACTAGTGCAAACACAGCATCGCTTCTGCCGGCCTTGGACGCCCAAGAATCCCCTACTGAATACCCTCCCTGGGATGAGGATGACTCTTTTCACGAGTCTGAGATTGCTTCCTCTATCGAAAACAATATCAGTACCGCTGTAACCAACCACCATGTAGGCGTCTATACGGAATCGCCCAACGATGCAGCCTTGAGGTTCGGCATCCGCTTTACCACAGCACAGTTCCATGAAACTAAGTTATTAAAACTTCTCAGCGACGCAAATGCCCCACACTATCTGTACAAAAATGTAATTGAGTGGGGACGGGCTGCTGTACATGATGAATACAATTTCCATCCTACACGCACCTCGCGGACCGCACAAGTAAAGTATCTTGAGAAATGGTTGCAATTCCAGAAATGCCGTCCGCAGCAAATTCCTACAAACCTTCCAGGACCTGGTGACCAGGTGGTGCAAACCACCTGTTTCAATTTTACTAATCAGTTGTACTCCTTGGTTTCTGATCGAGCCTTGTTTGGCAATTTGGACAAATTGGATGTAAATGTCGACGACCCCTTTGGCAAGTATGTTCCATCCTCTGGATTACTGTCTACTGTCAACTCCGGTCAGTGGTACAACTCGGCCTACCAACACGAAGTAAAGGATCCCTCAAAAGACTTTATGATGCCCATTATCTTTGCCTGTGATGAGACGCACCTGCGAAAAGGTGGAAAGGCCGCTTCTTGGCCTCTGCTGTTTACAACTTCCATTTTGAACCAGCAAACCCGTAACCTTCCCATAGCATGGCGCACGCTTGGTTACATTAACGATTTGACATTGATCCAATCATCTGCGGAGGACAAAGATCTTTCAAAAGAATTAAAGGCTGAGCGCCTTCATGCCATTTTTAAAACCATCCTTGCAACGCTCATTGAAGCACAGGAATTTGGCGCGCTTGATGATATTCCATTACTCTTTGGAGATGAAACGAAGATTGTGAACTTAAAGGTTCCTGTTATATTCATCATTGGTGATATGCAGGGAGGGGATAAAATTTGCTGCACAACCTGTCATTACTCAAACAAATTACATCGTTTATGTCGTAAATGCAATGTGCGTGGTGACGAATCTGGCGACCCTTTGATTAAGTGCAAGAAGATCAACATGGTGAGAATGATGCAATTGGTAAAAGACAACAAACAGGATATTCTTGACAACTACAATCAATACAACGTGCACAATGCGTGGTTTGATGTTAGTTATGGTGGTTGTCGATTTGGTATATTCAGTGCTGCATGTCCTATTGAGCCCTTGCACTCACTTGAAAATGGAATAATTCCCGATTGTCTTTCCATATTATTCAAGGACGAAATGCGTCCTGCCCTAAAGAAGGAATTGGATAAGATTGTGAGGAACCTAACGTTGCTCCCTCGTCAACGATTTCTGAGCTCTGGCGCCGAACCCTGTATGCCCCGCTTACTATGGAAGGATGGTGTCACGTCGTTGACGGATCTGTCGGCAAAACTGAAAGTCGGCATTATGTTTACAATTGTAGTTGTGTCGTTACGAGAAGAAGGCGTCAGGTTTTTTACTCTTGTGTTGGGATCTCCACAACGACTCAACGAGATGCGTCAAGTATTTCAAATGTTACTGTCTTATTGGGTTTGGTTAAAGCGTGATACATATTGGAAACGAGGCGACAAGAACGCCAAAGAATCTGCTCGAAAGGCTATTAGTGTCATGTTGCGTGAGCTGATGCGTCTTTGGCCACGTGTGCGCGGCCAAGGTTGGGAAAAGGCCAAAATACACGAACAATTACATGTGCCAGATGATATTGAACGCAATGGAGCACCGCAAGGCTCTCATACGGGTCCCACAGAACATAATCACATCCGGTTGGTAAAACGACCTGCCAAAGGTACGCAACAGCGTGCCGAAGTTTTTGACAGACAACTTGGCCAACGCGTCAGTGATGCGTATATCGTAGACATGGCTTATCAACGGATGGCTACCCCGTACGATCAACATCCTCTTGCATCATCTTCCTTGGTCCAGATATTTACCGGGGTGTCATTACAAGCTTCCAAAGGATGGCTCACTATTGAAAGTAATCCTGCGCGACCCTATTTTGGCGGATGGAAATCTGCAACGGAAGAGCATTTTAGCGCTGAAATGGTTGATTTCCTCGTACAGCACTATGCGTCCTTGCCAGTCGCTCCGCATCCACTGAGACTTCCTGGTTGCACAAATGTGTACATTTGCACAGAATACAAGCGAGCAGGGGCTATTTTTCGTGGTCATGCTGATTATCGCTCGATGGGACCCTGGTACGACTGGGTGATGTTAAGGTGGGCACGTGAAGACAATCAACGCTACGCTGGTGATGCTGATTGCCAGGCGGCGTATGGAGATGATGAAGCAACTACACTGGAACATCTTTATGCACCTGGTAAAATACTGGGTTTCGTGTCTGAAGAGTCTGCCAACTGTGACGAAGAAACAGAATCGGCTTCAAAAGGTGAGATGATGGCGGTTGTATCCACCTGTGACTTTTCTCATTCCCGTGACTCGGTATTTTCAACCAAATGGCAACAGTCCTATGTTTACCATGCTGGTAATCGTAAAGCACCAAACATCCAGCTTGTAGATGTGAATTCGATTGTGCGTCATTGCCTTATGGTTCCACACGATGCGAGTCACTCTAGCTATCATGAAATTTGGTGTAAAGAACTCTGGGGAAATGAGTTCAATGATTGTTCATGACCTTTGACTATCTATATTCTCAGTATTCCCTCACTTGTCTACGTGTAACGTGTATAATATCTAGTTATATCGATTCATATCAATCTGATCCGCCTTTCAATACAGTTCAACTGTGGATGGGTTCTTTCCCAGCATAAATATGTAATACCGTCACCAATTGGACCTCTCTTTGTGTGACAGCATGTTCCTTGTTCCATGACTTCGGTTGAAGCGCATTGCCACATCAATTGACCCAATTCCATCCTTTCCGCAGATCCAGTCAAGACTCTTCTGGCACAATTTCAAGGCAAAGACTTGGGTTGCGTCAAAAATGAGGTCATCCACCACCACAAAGGAATGGTTGTTGGAGCCGTCCCTTCCATATGGAATCACAACCGTGGGAAATCTTGTTCGTTTTTCTAACAGCTCTTGAACGGACAGCTTCTTGATAATTTTCCTTTTTGCAGGCCAAGCATTGAAGAGCTCGCAATCACCGATGCATGGAACAAATTGTTGCATGTCCTTCTTCAATTCTTTCAAGGCCGTTGTTTTTGGAAGATGTTCATACTTTCCGGCCAGCAAGCTCATGGCCTTTGCCTCTTCCACAAGACCGCAGTAGTGAAGGCTGGAGGCAACTCCCATGACAAGACACTGTTCACGCTCAAATTGCTGAAAACAAACTGGAATATCTGGTATCAACAAAGCATTGGGTGCGTGCGCGTCATCTTGTGAACGAGTGTTTCCGACAATCATAGGCCACATGTGATGGGGTCGGAGCATGATCAAATTGACGTAGACGCCCTTAAAGAAATGTCGTACCCATTTTGGGCTCAAAGGTCCAACATTTGTTGTATGTCCGCTTGCTGGACTATACGTGACTCCCATAAAATGTGCGTCGAATTTCGGTTGAGGCTTTTTTTTCGCTTTCTTCTTTTCATTGCCTTTATCTTCCTCTTCTTCGCTGTCCTCTTCGTTGGGTTCGTCACCATCCGCCCAGACTGCCGGAACATACTTTAACTGCGTCATTTCCTTAACACACGTTATGTCCTCCACATCCTTTTTGGCAACTTTGTCTCCTTCATCAGCCTTTTTGAAGAGATCTGCCCATTCTCTCTTCTCCTGATCAGTCAACTGGTTTGTTATCGGCAAGTCTTGCTCCAATTGTTTTGTGTGCTTCAAACACTGCTGTCGCACGGCATTCTTGCCCTTTTTTCCCTTCGTCTCCAAATCGTCCTTGTAGTATTTGTTGTACAACTTCAGTGCTCTTTTCTTATCCTTCTCATCCTGCCTTTTTGCTTTTTCTTCTTTGGCTTTTCGACGAGACACTCTTCTTGCTCGTTCTGCAGCATCCTTCCTCCTTTTAATGGCCTGCTCCCTTTGTATATCTCTCGTTATGATCCTGAGTTCTTCTGGCGACTTTTTCATCTCGGAATACCAGTTGAGGCCCTTGGCCTTGCGTCGCTCCCCAGCTTCCCATAGTTTTGTCCTTCTCAAGGCTTCTTCTCGCGCAAAGAAGTGAGTGATGGCCTGCTGATTCTGTGGTGGGCCAATTTCCACTGGGGTGTCAACAAGTCGATCTGTTTCCTCTTCTAATTCCTCTTCTCTTTTTCTTTTTGACTCCCAACAAAAAAGTTCTCTTCTCCTTTTGGCCTCTCTACGCTCGCTTTTTGTCATCTTTTTGGCAGCTTTGCGCGCGGCTGGAGAATCGTCAATATCGTCGTCGTTGCTCTCACGGTCGGTGTCACTTAATGGATGTTTTTGCCGTTTGGCATCACTCATCCGTTTGAAGTCAGCTTTTCGTTTCGATTCTGCTTTGCCAGTTGCAGGCCGCTTGCTTGATTCCTCTTCAGGCTCTGTATCCGTCTCTTCGTCATCTGAGTTCTGCTTTGGTTTAGAGGCTACTGGAACTATTGGTTCAGATGGATCAATCCTTGAAGTAGGGTCATCGATAGGGTGATCAGCCTTGTCAGACTTGTTTTCTGGCGACGCCTTGTCAGTCTTTCTTGGTACTCTGCTTGTTAGGTCTGGCGACGCCTTGTCAGTCTTTCTTGGTACTCTGCTTGTTAGGTCCGGCGGATCCTTTAATTTGCTGGTTGGATTTGGTAGAATATTGTCTGCCGGAGGCAATGGACTGGCATTTGTTGGCGGACTATCCTTTGTCAGAGAAGAAGGAGCCACAGAGTCGTCGGTCTTTGCCGGTGTAGTATCAGGCGTGGAGTCATTGCTCTTTCTTGGTGAAGATTCCGCCGTGGAGTTGTTTGCCTGCGTCGCGGCAGAATCCGCTCTGGTACTGGTGGCTCCGCTTTTGATTCCCTTATTCTTGTTTCTGGAAGACCTTCTAGTTTTGGGCTTGTTTTTGAATAACTCTTTCACCATGGAGTCAGGCTTTGATTTACCTTTGGTAGACGGAGATGGCCTCTTGTTGCGTGGAGAAAACCGTGTGGGTGACTCATTCTTGTTTTTCTGTGGGCGCTTGTTACTTTTACGCCGGTTCTTTTTCTTTGAACTACCTTGCTCACCTCCTAAGGTGTCCTTCTTCGGATTGTTGCCGTCACGACCATCATCACCATTGCCTCCGCCTCCCGCGTCACCACCGCCGGCAGGCGGTGTACCCGACGACGGATTAGTACTGGAAGATCGACCACCGTCATTGCTATTCCCTTTATCTGGGGATGATGGTGAATTTTGGCTACCTTGTTTGCCGTCGCTGGTTCCACCAGTTTCCGCCTCCGCCTCCTTTTCAGGCGTCATCAAGTCAACCACCTGATTCTTATCCTGGCAATCTGTCATTTTCGGAGGAGTGGTGAGATCGACTAAAGAATCTTCATCTTTGGCGCCTTTTGGAGGATCATAAGGTAGTTCTCCTCCATGGTGGAATGGGTATTGGACCCATTCCTTATACTTTCTACCAACTGGTCCGTGAAGAAGTGGCTCCGCGTTCTTGGGTTCCAGGTCAAGAATCCTGAGTAGAAGTAAAGGTCGGGCAGCAGCAATTCGCTCCCTGGTAAGAATCTTCAAATGGTATCGCTTTGCAACACACAAACCAATCAAAACTGTATACAAGCCACAGTCATAATGGGTCTGTACCGGTGTGCCACGGCGGGTCCCATACAAAATCCATTCATTTGGGTTGAGCTTCTTGCCTGCAATCCTCATTGTCTCGTGCAACCAGCGATATAAAGCCTTAAGGTCACGACCATGACATGCCCCCACGGAATCAAAGGCCTGAATAATCTTTAGGTCAAGAAAGATGGCAAAACATATCCAATGCAAAGCGGTCTGATTCCTGAAGAATACAATGGTCTTCATCGTTTCAAGTGAATTTACTCGAAATATCTTCTGGGTCCATTTCGCAACCTCTTCGTAACAGTATTTATTTCTCAAGGTTGGATCTTCATGACCTTCACGATAAAGCATGGTGAAGAAGAAGGAGGAAAAGAAGGCAACAGATGCATCCGTCAACCCGATTTTGTATTTGAGGGACTTGACAACATAGGTGAGAAAATTGTCGGTTATGAAAGTGTCGAACGCTAATGTGAAGAGATGGGAGTTGTCAAATATTTCTCGCTCGGCGATCGCTACCCGTCCGTTGAATGATCGGCGGGTCTCTGCCTGTGCGGTAATCCATCGGTTGTACCTTGACCAGTCTTCATCTGATGCTGATTCCTGGAAAAAATCCAAGTTGTCGCCCTCGTTTTCGCCAACGTAAGGAGCGGGACCGTCGAGAGGTGCTTTTGACCGTGCTCTGAGTAGGCGTGGATATTCCAACCTAAAAATTGCCATAGTGACACTGACTTCTGGCTCTACCGTCGATGACAAAAGTACAAATATGGCAAGCCTTCGTGAACTTCTTGTCACCTTCAGTGTCTTTACCAAACGAGACCAAAGCGATCCAAAAGCTTCAATCAATCCCGACAATAGAAGTTGGCCGCAACGCTGAATGATCCCCGGCCTAACCGTTCGTCGAATTCAGACGCTGACTAGGAACCGGACAGGATATCAAGTGCTGCAGGAAGAGGGATCGACAACAAACCCTCCCGGCGCTCTCGACCACTGAACCGGCTCCTGGCTCTAACTTCTAATGCAGCAGGAGGTCGTTCGAACCATGGAAAGAAAGAGAGAAAAATTGAATTGTCAAACCAGCCCCATGTTCTCATCAGCTGTACCATGTCAAGCGAACCATCGTCTCATCCATCGGTAGTACCATCCGAGTCCAGCGAGCCCTCGACCTTGCCTTCCTTGATTGCATCAGAGTCAAGCGAGCCGTCGTCGATGCCATCCTTGGTGCCGTCCAAGTCAAGCAAGCCTTCAAGGTTCCCATGTGCTGGGCCGTCCAAGTCAAGCGAGCCATCGTCTCTTCCATCCGTAGTACCATCCGAGTCCAGCGAGCCCTCGACCTTGCCTTCGTCGATCGCATCAGAGTCAAGCGAGCCGTCGTCGATGCCATCCTTGGTGCCGTCCAAGTCAAGCGAGCCTTCAAGGTTCCCATGTGCTGGGCCGTCCAAGTCAAGCGAGCCATTGTCTCTTCCATCCGTAGTACCATCCGAGTCCAGCGAGCCCTCGACCTTGCCTTCCTTGATCGCATCAGAGTCAAGCAAGCTGTTGCCAATGCCATCCTTGGTGCCGTCCAAGTCAAGCGAGCCTTCAAGGTTGCCAGCGAGTTGATAAAAAGAAAGTTTTGTTTGTTTGTTGTTGCTTGCGCTTTTGCTTGTTTGATTTTTTTGTTCCACATGTTGAAGTTGTCCGTAGAGCGCTGGCAGAAGAGTTTCTACAGTACTCATTTCTACTGGAAATGTCGAATCCAGATTATATCCTGTTCTTTATGGTCTGTCATAGTCCGTTATATGTTCTTCATGGTCTGTCATAGTCCATTGTCATATGCACATCCGAGTTATGTTTGTTACTAGTTGACTACTGAAAATAGGTGACAGAGTGGTGTGCCATTACTATGTAGGTTACTACTGAGAATATTGGTAGAATTAAAGTACGTAGGTGACAGGTAAAGAGGTGAGTAGTAAGGACCAGCCAATGACAGAGACAAGTGTAATTTTCCGATGCACGCACGCATTTTCAAATAAAAGCTGAAAATATGAAACCAGCATTTCCCGATGCCGTGTAAGCAGTCATCAAGCACTGGAGATAACTGAAAGAAGAGTACCAATGCCTCCGCATCATGATCTAATGCATCTAGCATTGCTACTGGGAGTAAGGAGACGTTGATGAATAGTGCTGGCTTCGTGTTGCCAAAAGGTATGTCGTCATTGGGCAAGGAGACTTTTTGTAAAATTTTTATTGAACATTGCCACTTACAGATATCTCATAGCCCGGCCCGTGGAAGCCAACCTGAAAAGCACGTTTCTCAAGCCATCAGCCATCTTCACAACTGTCTTCACAATGATCACAATACTGCCTTGAGGAAGTGGGCAACTCTAGGTAAGTTCCAGCCATCCTGTGGTGTATAATGCGATCATGATTCCATTTTCCTAACTTCAAGCCCCTGCTCAATTTCCAGATTGGTTCCAAACATCGCCAGGGCAGCAACTGACTCTGAGCCTCAACAAGTATATACACCATCAGCAATGAGGCCTTTGGGGTGCTACTGTTGATTAAGGTCAAAGAAAACCGCACAGAGAAATCCCAACCAGTATAAGCACCATCAGCGATGAGGCTTTTGCGGTGCTACTATCGGACCAGGGGAATTCAGGTCAGATGATGAGGACAAAACTGCACCAACAGCAAATGAGGCAGCACTGGTGGATGAGTCTGGATGTGATGAGAGTGGTGACAAAAGAGATTCAAAATTGTCTATTGGTCACGCATAATAGGTTTGTTGCTTTGAAGTCATTGCATGCCAGCGCTATGGATTGGTTATGACATGCCTCCTTCATACTAATCACATTACCATGTAACATTAATGACATACCTGCTTGATTTGAGTTACCTTACCATTTAGGAATAACAACATAGCTCCTTGATTCGATTTACATTACTATGCAATAATATTGACATACCTCCTTAGTTTGATTCGCCTTACCATGTAATAATAATGACATACCTCCTTATTACGATTCACATTACCATGTAATAATAATGGCATACTTCCTTATCAGGATTCACATAGCTAAGTGAACAGTATGACAGAGGTATGTGATTTGTTCACATGCATTCTTAGTTTTTATTAAAGAGCTAATCGAATATTTTGCAAGAATCATGTCAATGGGTTCACATGCAATGTCATTTGATTCACAGAACTATGTGAAATTTGACATAGCAATGTCAATTTTGACATGCTCATGTGAAAGTCTTCAAGGAAGTATACCGTTTATTAAGTCAAAAATATGACAT
>OOGM01000012.1_pt1 | contig 11810 bp, 3 predicted proteins | sample 1670251 | NCBI WGS metagenome assembly OOGM01 (sample SAMEA98135668, study PRJEB22522) | marine metagenome | biome: marine biome; feature: marine water body; material: sea ice | place: Arctic Ocean | collected 04-Sep-2015 | depth 0.9 m | reverse complement strand
AACGCCACTATACATGGTAGGAACACATCCGCTGGACTCCGCGATCAGCAGGTACGCCAGTTCCAATGAGGACCGGAGTCCAAAACCGCACATACTTCGCGTGCCAAAGGACAAGTCGGACCCATGGTACGCTTAGGAGGTTGAAGTGCGACAAGCCCGAGAAGGTTGGCGGCCAAGGACCAGGCGACAAGTCCAAGAAGGCTGGCGGCAACGCCGACAAGGACCGCGTGTGCTTCTACTGCCAGAAGGTCGGGCACCGGAAGGCGGACTGCAAGCAGCTGGCCATCGACCTGGCCAAGTCCGAGGGCAAGCCAGTGGGAGCGCTGCTGCAGGAGGACGACTACCTGCTCGCGCTGCCGTTGGAGGAGAAGCCCATTGGTCCCCAGGGCCGGAGCGGCTTGCGGCGGCCGAGGCGGCATATCGTTGGATCCCGCCGCCACCGTCGACATTTGCACCGCGGCCGGAGCGCGAGGTGCGCAAGAAGAGGCCGAGGACACCAGACTCATAGGCGTGGCGCGGCATTGCTAGCCGCCCAGCCGCTTAAGTCGACGAAGGAGCAGAATGGCACCGAGACCTTTCTGATGATCGACACCTGCGCCGGCGCGAGCGTTTTCCCCAAGAACTTCGACAAGCGGGCGATCAAGGACGACACCGTGCCGAAGACGACGCTGCGTACGGCGACCAACGGGGCAGTCACGATGTCCGGCGGCAGGCGCTCTACGTTTACCTTGCGGAACGGCGCGAAGGTCGCGGTCAGGTACAACGAGTCCAACGTGAGTTTCCCGATCGTGAGCGTTGGCGAGGCCACCATGCAAGGCAGTTGGTTCGTGTTCGGACCAGGCGGCCAGGCCATGATCGGCCCGGATGCCGGCGCAGTTCTCGAGAAGCTCGTGACCAGCAAGGCGGCCGTGCAGCTCCAGAAGAGTCGGGGAGTCTATTGGTTGCCGTGCACTACGGCGAGTGAGCAGGGCGGCGCGGCAGTACCGCTGTGCGCTGTCCGGAGGGAAGCTGAGGCCAAGGAGGCACCTTTGGCAGTCGAGGACGGCGTGATGCGAGGCATCGCACAGGGCAGTGCGGCACAGGCCGCCACCCAGGGCAGCGCGGCCGAGGCCGCCGCCCAGCCGTCGAGGCCAGGAAGCTCGGACGACCACTTGAAGTTGGACGAGAGCGAGGAGACCAGGAAGCCCAACGTCAAGAGGCTACCGCCTCAGGTGGCCCAGGAGGAAGTCGATCGTCACAACGTCACGCACTTGCCGTTTAGGTCGTGGTGCCAGCACTGCGTGCGCGGCAAGGCGACGGACGACCACCACAAGCGACTTGCACCTACCAGTGTCGCAGGCGAGGCTAAGTGGGGTATGGACTACTTCTTCCTGACCAGGGCCGAGGAACCCAACAAGATGAAGGCTGTGCTCAATTGCTTGGATATGCAGAGCGGGGCGACGTTCGCCGCCATGGTTCACAAGGGCGCCGACGACTACGCCTTGGCAATGATCATTGAGAGCTTGAAGTTTACAGGCCGGAATCGGATCATCATCTTGAGCGATCAGGAGAATTCCATCAAGAAAGTTGCCTCTATGGTGCGAGACTCTCGCCCACAGGAGACAGTGCTGCTCAATACGCCAGTTGGCTCCAGCGCCAGCGCCGGCGGCATTGAGCGCTGCAACTACGAGGTGGAGAAGCAGATCCGGACGTTGAGGTCGAGATTCGAGGAAGTCTACAAGCAGCCGTTGCACCTCGAGCACGTTGCACTTCCTTGGCTTGTACGACACGCAGCTTGGCAGATCACGCACTACCAGGTGAAGAGTGACGGCCGGACGCCATACGAGCGACTACGAGGTGGTCGGCCCTACAACGGGCAAGTGGCGGAGTTTGGCGAAATCGTGCACTATCGCGACCCGACCAAGGCCAGCGAGCAGCCAAAGCTCGACTCGCGGTGGACACTTGGAGTGTGGCTCGGTAAGAGCTTGGCCAGCGACGAACACTTCGTCGGGACAGACAGTGGCGTGCACCGCTGCAGGTCTATCTGGAGACAGCCAGAGAAGCAGCGTTGGGACGTGAAGGTACTCGAACGTATGGTTGGAGAACCATGGAACCCAAAGCCGGTGGTAGAGGCAAGAGGACCACGCGGCGTATACATCTCGTTGAACAGGCAGATCAAGCACGGCGGCACACCCGGATGCACCGCTTGCTTTGGTCACGCCAAGCAGCACACGGCGGAGTGCCGGAAGCGCTTCGAAGAGCTCATGGCGAAGGAGCCGGAGACCGTGCAGGCAGACGGAGATGCGAACTTGAACGGAGAGGGCAGCGCGGCACCAGCCGCCGCCCAGGGCAGCGCGGCGCCAGCCGCCGCCCAGACCGCGCAGGCACCAGAGGATGTGCCCATGGAAGGCGGCAAGGCTGCTGAGCCAGACGTTGCTATGGCAGTGGGCGCTGACGACGAGGCCCCGGAGGCCAAGAGGCGCAGAAGTCCCATCGGATTGATGGCGATGCCGACCATGCACAGCATCAACGACATGCTGGGCAGTATGGCGGCGCAGGCGTGCGGTGAGCCGCCCCTGCAAGAGAGCGCAGAGACGGAGGATCTCTGTGGCGCACTGCCAGAGGACGACTTCAAGCAGCAGTTGATGGACCCGTTCAAGGAGTACTACGACACCAAGAGCGGGAAGCTTTTGGACAGGGATAAAGTACATGAGGGAAGAAAGCTGGAGATCGAGAACATGCAGAGGTTGGAGGTCTACGAGACGATCGACCTTGCAGAGGCCAAGAGGGCCGGGATGGACATCGTCTACACCAAGTGGCTTGACGGCGAGAAGCCCACCGCCGCAGACCCAGACGCGGTGAGATCGCGACTTGTGGCGACCCAGATCAACACCTACGCACGCGAGGACGTGACGCAGGCCACACCGCCGATCAAGGTCGCGCGGATGGTGCTCAGTACGGCGGCTTCAGCAACGGACCATCGAGGACAGTATAAGTGCCTCATTGGTCGACACGACATCAGGGTGGCCTTCTTCCACGCGAAAGGCTCCGGCAACGTCGTTATGGTTCCGGTAAAGGGACTGGCGCCACCAGGTACAGGTTGGCGAGCGCTGAAGGCCATGTATGGCACCAGGGAGGCAAGCAAGTGTTGGGGGAACACAGTGACGGATTTCATGCTCGAAGTGGGCTGCGAGGCGGTGGTGGTTGTGCCGATGACCTTTGTGAACAGAAGGCATGGCTACATCGTCGAGTGCCACGGAGACGATTTTCTAAGCGCTGGCAGCGCGGAGGCGCTGGACCAGCTGGACAAGGTGCTCACAGAGAGGTTTGACACCAAGGTCCTGCCCCGTGTCGGGCCACCAGCGTTTGGGGGCCAGGTCACGGAGGGGCCGCATCTTGGGAGGATCATAAGATGGACAACAGAGGGATTCGAGTGGGAATCCAACCCCAAGCACCACAAGGACTTGGCGGAGCTGTGCGGGCTCAAGGAGGGCTCGAAGGGCAGCGACGTCCCCATCACCAAGACCGTTGGCAAGGGCATGCGCAATGCCATCGACGAGCTCAACGCTGCGGACGCAAGCGTCTTCAGGCAGGCGGCAGGCACCGGGCTCTACTTGTCGATTGACAGGCCCAGCTTGCAATACGCCATGAGCGAGACGATGGGCGGCATGGCGACGCCGCTTGTCAAGCATAAGCTGATGATTCACCACATCGCGCGCTACGTTGCCCGGTACCCGGCGGAGGTCTGGTTATTCAAGTACCAGGAGATGCCAAAGATTCTGCGGATCTTCACAGACTCCGATTGGGCCGGCAACTCAGAGACGAGGAAAAGCGTCTCGTGCGCAGTGGAGAACTTTGGCGCGCACATGCTGGAGTGCTCCGTGGGCAAGCAGAGCATCGTTGCTCTCTCGTCCGCCGAGGCGGAGTTCTACGCCATCGTGCGGGGAGCGGCGATGGGCATGCAGACGCTCCAAATCTTGGAGGCGTTCGTGGGAGCGCTCAGCATGACGGAGGTGAAGGATGACGACGAGAACTTGGTGAGCTTGAGGGTGTCAAGCGACAGCAGTGCTGCCAGGGCCATATGCAACAGAGTTGGCTCCGGCAAAGTGAGGCACCTATCCATAAAGGAGCTCTGGATCCAGGAGGAGGTCCGGAAGAAGAGGTTGGCCTTGGACTCGGTGGACACGTCCATGAATTGGGGCGACATCGGGACGAAGGCGCACCCTAAGGATCGGCTTGACTCGCTGATGAGTCAGTTGCCGTTGCGGCGCACAATGTTGGGAGCGGTCGTCGCCGGATTGGTGACGACGGCGAGCGCGGAACCGTCTGCCTCGCCCAGCATCTCTTGGACTATGGAGTTCGGAGATTCGTATTTTGTAATCAACTTGGCAGTCAGCGAGGTGAAGGTGCTCGTGGCGTTGGTCTTCGTGCTGACAGCCGCGTTCTTTGCTTTGTGCTGCCGGGAGTGCATGAAGGGCCTAGGCTGTGGTCGACAAGGTCGTTTCGGTTCGACCCAGCCCGACCATGTGCCTAGCCACTCTGGTGCGGGACACCCGAGGGCCGCCCACTCGAGCACGATCCACTCGAGGGAACAGAAGGCGCGGCGAGGCCGCGGGCTCAAAGGCACTACGCCAACAGATCCTAGCGAAAGTGCGGAATGGACTACGGCGAACGATACCGAGTTGGTGGGCGACCTCAATCGGTACACGTTGAAAGTTTTACAGGTGAAGTGCATGGACTTGCACATCAAAAGTGGGGGAACCAAACAAGACGTGGTGCAGAGGATCACCACGCATTTGATCAAGGACTCACCGGAGAGCAGCATCAAGGGGTACTTAGGTGACTGCGTTCTTGCGGGTATGAGCAAGCACTCTGGCTCTGAGGGCGTCGGCGAAGGCGAGCCCGACAGCGGCCAGGAGCGACTTGCGGCTGTGCGGCTAGCCCGCCGGCTCGCGCGATAAAGCGCGGTTACGTGAACTGAAGCGGCTGTATAAACTCATTCTATATGATTAAGGCTTAGTTGCGTGGTACGATCGCTTGGCCGATTACAGCGGCGTAACAGCGACGGAGGGGTGTCACGGTACACACCCTAATCTCCCAATGGTTTCACTGTATTACTATAAGAATGAGCATGCGTGACATTCGTGCATGGCTCAAGTGCCCAGCGATAAAAGTGCGTGCGCATGTCATGGTAGCGGAGCCTGGCTGTGCGGATCTCCGCCGCTAGGCTCGGCTAGCTGCGTGCTAGCCGGTAAGCGACCGTCGTGCGGCCGGGCTGCCGACGGAGTTCTACGATCTCTCAGAAGCCATGGACGTCTCGGACCCGGCGGTGCTGCTGGAGGCGCTCAACCAGCTGAACGCGAGGATGGGCCAGCAGGAGAGCCGGATCCAGACTTTGACCACGGAGAACCAGTCCCTAACGACGCGGTTGGCGTCGAGTACGTCTACGAATCCACCAAGGCAAGCGGCAGCGCCGAGCCTTGTGGACACACGGCTGTTGGGCAAGCCGGAGAGCTTCACCGGCGACCCGCAGAAGTATCCAGACTGGAGCTTCAGGCTAAGAGCTTACCTTGGGGCAAGCGAAGTGCGGTACCAGGCACTGATGGCCCACGTGGAGCAGTCCAACGACCCGCTCCTGAACGTCTCGGAGCCCTTCCAGACCTTGACCTCGGGGCTCTGCCAAAGGGCAAGAAAGGCAAGGAGAAAGGCAAGGGCAAAGGCAAAGACAAGGGCAAAGCAGCAGGCGGCGACAAGAAGAGGACGTGTTACTACTGCCAGAAGGCCGGGCACCAGAAGGCGGAATGCAGGAAGCGGATCAGCGACCTCGCCAGCGCCGAGGGTGCAAGCGAGTGAAGCGTCCTGCTTCACAGTCGTGGTTGGTTGTTGTTTGGCCGAGGGCAAGCCAGTGGGAGCGCTGCTGCAGGAGGACGACTACCTGCTCGCGCTGCCGTTGGAGGAGGAGCCCATTTGTCTCCAGGGCCGGAGCGGCTTGCGGCGGCCGAGGCGGCATATCGTTGGATCCCGCCGCCACCGTCGGTGTTTGCTCCGCGGCCGGAGCGCGAGAAGCGCAAGAAGAGGCCGGAGCGCGAGAAGCGCAAGAAGAGGCCCAGGTCAGCGGACTCATAGGCGTGGTGCGGCACTACTTGCCGCCCAGCCGCAGAAGTCGGCGAGCAAGAACAGCAACGGCGAGACCTTGCTGATGATCGACACCTGCGCTGGCGCGAGCGTTTTCCCCAGGAACTTCGACAAGCGGGCGATCAAGGACGACACCGTGCCGAAGACGACGCTTCGTACGGCGACCAACGGGGCGGTCACGATGACAGGCGGCCGGCGCTCTACGTTTACCTTGCAGAACGGCGCGACCGTCGCGGTTAAGTACAACGAGTCCAACGTGAGCTTCCCGATCGTGAGCGTCGGCGAGGCCACTGTGCAGGGCAATTGGTTCGTGTTCGGACCAGGCGGCCAGGCCATGATCGGCCCGGATGCCGGCGCAGTCCTCGAGAAGCTCGTGACAAGCGAGGCGGCCGTGCAGCTTCAGAAGAGTAGGGGAGTCTACTGGCTTCCGTGCACCCCGGCGAGTGAGCAGGCCGGCGCGGCAATACCGCTTTGCGCTGTACGGAGAGAAGCTGAGGCCAAGGAGGCACCTTTGGCAGTCGAAGACGGCGTGATGCGAGGCATCGCACAGGGCAGCGCGGCACCGGCCGCCACCCAGGGTAGCGCGGCGCAGGCCGCCGCCCAGCCGTCGAGGCCAGGAAGCTCGGACGACCACTTGAAGCTGGACGAGAGCGAGGAGAGCAGGAAGCCCAACGTCAAGAGGCTACCGCCTCAGGTGGCCCAGGAGGAAGTCGATCGTCACAACGTCACGCACTTGCCGTTTAGGTCGTGGTGCCAGCACTGCGTGCGCGGCAAGGCGACGGACGACCACCACAAGCGACTTGCACATACCAGTGTCGCAGGCGAGGCCAAGTGGGGTATGGACTACTTCTTCCTGACCAGGGCCGAGGAGCCGAACAAGATGAAGGCTGTGCTCAATTGCTTGGACATGCAGAGCGGGGCGACGTTCGCCGCCATGGTTCACAAGGGCGCCGACGACTACGCCTTGGCCATGATCCAGGAGAGCTTGAAGTTTACAGGCCGCAACCGGATCATCATCTTGAGCGATCAGGAGAATTCCATCAAGAAAGCTGCCTGCATGGTGCGAGACTCTCGCCCGCAGGAGACCGTGTTGCTCAATACGCCCGTTGGCTCCAGCGCCAGCGCGGGCGGCATTGAACGGTGCAACTACGAGGTGGAGAAGCAGGTCCGGACCTTGAGGTCGAGATTCGAGGAGGTCTACAAGCAGCCGTTGAACCTCGAGCACGTTGCACTTCCATGGCTTGTACGTCACGCAGCTTGGCAGATCACGCACTACCAGGTGAAGAGTGACGGCCGGACGCCATACGAGCGACTGCGAGGTGGTCGGCCCTACAACGGGCAAGTGGCGGAGTTTGGCGAAGTCGTGCACTATCGCGACCCGACCAAGGCCAGCGAGCAGCCAAAGCTCGACTCGCGGTGGTCACTTGGAGTGTGGCTCGGCAAGAGCTTGGCCAGCGACGAACACTTCGTCGGGACAGACAGTGGCGTGCACCGCTGCAGGTCTATCTGGCGGCAGCCAGAGAAGCTACGTTGGGACGTGAAGATGCTCGAGCGCATGGTTGGAGAACCATGGAACCCAAAGCCGTTGGTAGAGCCAAGAGGATCGCGCGGCGTCTACATCTCGTTGAACCGGCAGATCAATCACGGCGGCACACCTGGATGCACCGCTTGCTTTGGTCACGCCAAGCAGCACACGGCGGAGTGCCGGAAGCGCTTCGAGGAGCTCATCGTGAAGGAGCCGGAGGCCGTGCAAGCAGACGGAGATGCGAAGTTGGACGGAGAGGGTAGCGCGGCACCAGCCGCCGCCCAGGGCAGCGCGGCAGAGGCCGCCACCCAGTCCGCGCAGGCACCACAAGATGTGCCTATGGAAAGCGGCAAAGCTGCTGAACCAGATGTTGCTATGGCAGTGGGCGCTGACGACGAGGCCCCAGAGGCCAAGAGGCGCAAAAGTCCCATCGGATTGATGGCGATGCCGACCATGCACAGCATCGACGACATGCTGGGCAGTATGGCGGAGAAGGCGGCGCAGCCGCTGGAGGAAAGCGCAGAGGAAGCAGCCGCTTTGGCTCAGAACCTCTGTGGCGCACTGCCAGAGGACGACTTCAAGCAGCAGTTGATGGACCCGTTCAAGGACTACTACGGCACCAAGAGCGGGATGCTCTTGGACAGAGACAAAGTACATGAAGGAAGAAGGCTGGAGATCGAGAATATGCAGAGGATGGAGGTCTACGAGACGATTGACCTCGCAGAGGCCAAGAGGGCCGGGATGGACATCGTCTACACCAAGTGGCTCGACGGCGAGAAGCCCACCGCCGCAGACCCGGACGCAGTGAGATCGCGACTTGTGGCGACCCAGATCAACACGTACGCACGCGAGGACGTGACGCAGGCCACGCCGCCGATCAAGGTCGCGCGGATGGTGCTCAGTATGGCGGCCTCAGCAAAGGACCACCGAGGACAGTACAAGTGCCTCATTGGTCGACACGACATCAGAGTAGCTTTCTTCCACGCGAAAGGCTCCGGTAATGTCGTTATGGTTCCAGTAAAGGGACTAGCGCCACCAGGTGTAGGTTGGCGAGCGCTGAGGGCCATGTACGGCACGAGGGAGGCCAGCAAGTGTTGGGGCAACACAGTGACGGATTTCATGCTCGAGGAAGGCTGCGAGGCGGTGGTGGTTGTGCCAATGACCTTTGTGCACAAGAGGCATGGCTACATCGTCGAGTGCCACGGAGACGATTTTCTGAGTGCAGGCAGCGCGGAGGCGCTGGACCAGTTGGACAAGGTGCTTACTGAGAGGTTTGACACCAAGGTCCTACCCCGTGTCGGGCCACCATCGTTCGGGGGCCAGGTCACGGAGGGGCCGCATCTTGGAAGAATAATAAGATGGACGACAGAGGGATTCGAGTGGGAATCCAACCCCAAGCACCACAAGGACTTGGCGGAGCTGTGCGGGCTTAAGGAGGGCTCGAAGGGCAGCGACGTCCCCATCACCAAGACCGTTGGCAAGGGCATGCGCAACGCCATCGACGAGCTCAACGCCGGGGACGCGAACGTCTTCAGGCAGGCGGCAGGCACCGGGCTCTACTTGTCGATTGACAGGCCCAGCCTGCAGTACGCCATGAGCGAGACGATGGGCGGCATGGCGACGCCGCTTGTCAAGCATAAGCTGATGATTCACCACATCGCGCGCTACGTTGCCCGGTACCCGGCGGAGGTCTGGTTGTTCAAGTATCAGGACATGCCGAAGATTCTGCGGATCTTCACGGACTCCGATTGGGCCGGCAACTCCGAGACGAGGAAGAGCGTCTCGTGCGCAGTGGAGAGCTTCGGCGCGCACATGTTGGAGTGCTCTGTGGGCAAGCAGAGCATCGTTGCTCTATCGTCCGCCGAGGCGGAGTTTTACGCCATCGTGCGGGGAGCGGCGATGGGCATGCAGACGCTACAAATCTTGGAGGCATTTGTGAGAGCGCTCAGCACGACGAAGGTGAAGGATGACGACGAGAACTTGGTAAGCTTGAGGGTGTCAAGCGACAGCAGTGCAGCCAGAGCCATATGCAATCGAGTTGGCTCCGGCAAGGTGAGGCACCTATCCATCAAGGAGCTCTGGATCCAGGAGGAGGTCCGGAAGAAGCGGATGGCCTTGGACCCGGTGGACACGTCCATGAATTGGGGCGACATCGGGACGAAGGCGCACCCGAAGGATCGGCTTGACTCGTTGATGAGTCAGTTGCCGTTGCGGCGCACCATAGTGGGAGCAGTCGTAGCAGGATTAGTGCGCCGGCGAGCGCGGAACCTTCTGCCTCGCCCAGCGTCTCCTGGACTACGCAGTATGGAGATTCGTATTTTGTGATCAACTTGGCAGCCAGCGAGGTGAAGGTGATCGTGGCGTTGGTCTTCGTGCTGGCGACCGCGTTCTTTGCTTTGTGCTGCCGGAGTTGCGAGTGCATGAAGGGCTTAGGCTACGGTCGACAAGGTCGTTACGGTTCGACCCAGCCCGACCATGCGCTTAGCCACTCGAGTGCGGCACCAGCCGCCCGAGGGAACTTAAGGTGCGGCAGCGGCCGCCCGAGGGAGCAAAGGGAACCGACGCCAGCAGACCGATGCGAAAGTGCGGAACGGACTCTGGCGAATGATACCGAGTTGGTGGGCGACCTCAACAGGTACACATTGAAAGTTTTGCAGCAGAAGTGCAAGGACTTGCACATCAAGATTGGAGGAGCGAAAGAAGAAGTGGTGCGGAGGCTTACCGCCCACATGATCGATCAAGGGAATCGTCCGGAGGGCAGCGCCAGGAGGCGGTGCGTCCTTGCGGGCATGAGCAGGCACTCCGGCTCCGAGAGCATCGTCGAGGACGTGCCCAGCAGCGACCCGGAGCGACTTGCGGCTGTGCGGCACAGCCCGCCGGCTTGCGAAACGTGACCTTCTGAGCGGGGTGTATAAAGCTCGCTTAGCTTAGTTGTGTGGTAAGATCGCTTGGCCGATAAAGCGGCATTCAGCGACGGAGGGGTGTCACAGTATACACCCTGTTTCCCAATCAGTTTCACTGTATAAACGTAGAATATGACGTGCCATATGATGGCTCAAGTGTCGGTGCTCCCGTGTGCAAAAGGTGCGTGCGCATGTCATGGTAGCGGAGCCTGGCTGTGCGGATCTCCGCCGCTAGGCTCGGCTAGGCGCGACCTAGCCGGCAAGTGACCGTCGGGCGGCCGGACCGCCGACGGGGGCGAGCGGGCAAGACGCCGCCTCGCCAGAGGCACCGAGGAACTCGCTCGGCTGCGGCGCAGCTGCGCCGGGCGGAAGACCTCGTGCTAAAGCATATCCACGGTGTACCAGAAGAACGCGCAGTTCTACGATCTCGCAGCGGGAGTCATGAACGTCTTGGTTCTGGCCGCGCTGCTGGCAGCGATCAACCAGCTGAACGAGCGCATGACCCAGCAGGAGAGACGTGCACAAGTGTTGACTACGGAGGACCAGTCTCTGACGTCACGACGAGCGTCGAGCACGTCCTTGAGTCCCCCGAGGCCGGCGAGCCTCGTAGACACGCGCCTGTTGGGCAAGCTGCAGGGCTTCAACGGCGACGTGCAGAAGCGTCTCCTGGACTGGGGCGCCTGGGTAAAAGCTTACCTTGGGGCAAGCGAAGTGCGCCACCAGAGTGGCTCCGGGAGCCGGAGCCCCCAGATTCGCGAGGAGATCTTGGAGGTGACGCGGACCCAGCATTGCATGAACAATCAGCCGGTTCCCATGCACCTCGGAGCCCCGCCAGACATCGACCCTTCCTCGTGCCAAAGGTCAAGACGGTCCTACAGTATTCTTACAGTACCGGGAAAGGCAAGAAAGGCCAAGAACAAGAAGGGCGACAAGTCCAAGAAGGCTGGAGACGGCGACAAGGACAGGGTGTGCTACTACTGCCAGAAGGTCGGGCACCAGAAGGCAGACTGCAGGAAGCGGATCAACGACCTCGCCAAGGCCGAGGGCAAGCCAGTGGGAGCGCTGCTGCAGGAGGACGACTACCTGCTCGCGCTGCCGTTGGAGGAGGAGCCCATTGGTCCCCAGGGCCGGAGCGGCTTCGAGCGGCCGAGGCGGCGTATCATTGGATCCCGCCGCCACCGTCGACGTTTGCCCCGCGGCCGGAGCGCGAGGTGCGCAAGAAGAAGCACAGGTCAGCGGACTCATATGCGTGGTGCTGCATTACTTGC
>OOGM01000011.1_pt1 | contig 12000 bp, 9 predicted proteins | sample 1670251 | NCBI WGS metagenome assembly OOGM01 (sample SAMEA98135668, study PRJEB22522) | marine metagenome | biome: marine biome; feature: marine water body; material: sea ice | place: Arctic Ocean | collected 04-Sep-2015 | depth 0.9 m | reverse complement strand
ATTAGAAAGTAATGATAAAATGTACGGATATGAGATTACTCAAAAAGTAAAAGAACTCACCAAAGGCGAATTACAGATTACCGAAGGAGCTTTATACCCTGCGTTGCATAAATTAGAAGCAGATGGCTTGTTAGATGTAGAGGTTGCAAAAGTTGGAAATAGATTACGAAAGTATTATAAACTTACAGAAATTGGAACTAAAGAAACTGCAAATAAGTTGGAAGAAATGCAAGAGTTTTTAAAAACGATGCAGCAGTTGGTAAACCCTAAATTTAGTTTGGAGTAAGATGAAGTTAACAGAAACACAAATAGCAGAACTTTATAAATTCACTAGAATACATTTTGTAGAACATTATGATGTGCAAACAGAATTGGTAGACCATTTAGCAAATGATATAGAAAGTCTTTGGCAAGAAACACCAAACGTATCCTTGGAAGAAGCTCGTGACAAATCCTTTAAAAAATTTGGCGTTTTTGGTTTTATGGATGTTATTGAAGCCAAACAAAAACAAATGAATAAACGGTATTGGAAAATTATTTTACGTTTTGCAAAAGAGTGGTTTACATTGCCTAAAGTAGTAACTACAACACTTGTTTTTTTATCAATTTTCTTCTTTTTAAAAATTCAATTTTCAGAATATATTTTATTAGGAACGCTTTTTATTTTTGTAGTTTTCGATTTAATAAATCAATTTAGGAACAGAAAAACTCAAAAAGAAAAGAGACAAAAGAAAGAAAAAATATTTTTATATAAAAGAAGAAGAAGGAAAAGGAGATTTCTGAATGTCAGGTGAGCTCGGAGATGTGAAAAAGAGACAGAAAAAATTTCATTGGAATATAATTAGGGGGCAGTAAGGGGAGAATTCAAAAAAAAAAAAAGGTTACACAAAAAAATCGTCATCAACTTCTATTGAGACAACCGCTTGAAATTATGAAAATCGTAAATGACTTTTCGGCGAAATCTTGAAAAGTCATAAATCATAGACGTAGACTATTAGTACTACATCTACAAGCGTGATTATGTCATTGTGACATGGCTCGGTCATTTTTTTGAAAGAATATGTCAATTAATGACATAGCTATGTGATTAATGACATAGCTATGTGAGAATCTCACATAAGCATTAGAGATTTCACATAGCTATGTGACTTTTGACATAATGAGTCACATTGCTCTGAGACATTATGACACGACTAGTCGTATCTTTCACATAGCTATGTCAACATTAAAGTGCTCTTTCATTTTGACATAGCTATGTGAGAATTTGACACGACTATGTGAGAATCTCACCTCACCATGTGATATTTCACATTGCTATGTCACTTTTGACATAGCACAACCTAGCAACCCACATGGCTATGTGAGAATTTTACACCAATAGTTCAAAGTATCTCATCACTATGTCAACAGTTAAACTGACTCCTTCACTTTGACATCAGTATGCAAAAATTTGAAAGAATAGGTAAGGTGGATAACAGAGCCAGGTAATAAAATTCACATAGTTAGGTAATACATTGGACTAGCATCAGCCACTGATTCAAACCACATAATTGGTTCCTACAGGGAATGGCCAGTAGCCGCACATCTTATTTGTTACACAACCGGTGCTCCTTTCATGTCATCGGCAAAGCGACCCACCGCCTCTGATGGTGGCACTGCTGTTGGTAAAAAGCCCTGTCTTCAGCATGCCTTTGTATGTCCCAATCCTCATTGTAACACAAGTTCGAAGTCTGTGAAAGGACTGCATATACACCTTGGTAAATCACCAACGTGCGCTCGGTTTTTGATGTTAAAAACTCGGAGTCGGACACAAACAGTGAGGCAGAAACCACCAACAGTGGAAGCCAATGAAGCATTGGCAGATGTCCCTTGGGATAATGACGATGACTCAATAGATGAAGAGTTGAACCAGGCGGACACAAGCAATGTTTTGGAGGAGAACCATGGCGCTGGAGGTCCCAATGACGGGGTAGGTGTATATTCTGACTCTGCCAACGATTCTGCTTTGAGATTTGGTATTCGTTTTACCACCGAACAGTATCATGAAACAAAGTTATTAAAAATTCTAAGTGATGCCAATGCCCCCCACTATCTATATAAAGATATTATCGAATGGGGACGTGCTGCAAATGGAGACAACTACCACTTTTACCCACAACGATCGACCAGGAAAGCACAAGTGAAATACCTTGAGACCTGGTTGCAGTGCCAGAAATCCCGACCACAACAAATCCCTACCACTCTTCCAGGACCTGTTTTCCAGGAAGTGCAAACAACCTGTTTCAATTTTTCACAGCAGTTGTATAACTTGGTCGCTGATCGTGCCTTGTTTGGCACGCTCCATAACTTGGATGTCAATATCAACGACCCTTTTGGTAAATATGTGCCTACCAACGGACTACTGTCAACTACTAATTCGGGTCAGTGGTACAACCAGGCCTACCATCACGAAGTTAAGGATCCTGCAACTGACTTCTTGATGCCCATAATTATGGCGTGTGATGAGACGAACCTGCGCAAAGGTGGAAAAGCTTCATCCTGGCCTCTGTTGTTTACCACCTCAATCTTGAACCAGAAAATGCGCAACCTTCCCATTGCCTGGCGGACACTGGGATACATCAACAATTTGTCTTATATCCAGTCTGCCGCTGAAGCCCAAACGCAAACTAAAGAGTTGAAAGCTGAACGTCTACATGCTATTTTCAAGACTATTCTGGCGTCTCTAATTGAAGCTCAGCAGTCAGGGGCACTTCATAATATCCCCCTACAGTTGGGAGGGATCACCAAGAAAGTCAATTTGAAGGTTCCCGTCATCTTTATCATTGGTGATTTGCAAGGGGGGGACAAGATTTGTTGTACCACTTGTGCATACTCGAACAAATTGAAGCGACTCTGCCGTAAATGCAATGTGCGAGGTGATCAATCTGGTGATCCATTAGTCCAGTGCCAAAAGATTAGCATGGTGAAAGTGATAGATTTGGTAAAGAACAATCGCCAGGATATCCTTGATGGATTCAATCAATACAACGTTTACAATGCTTGGTATGATGTCAGTTACGGAGGGTGCCGGTTTGGTATATTCAGTGCTGCATGTCCAATTGAGCCATTGCATTCTGTTGAAAATGGTATCATCATTGATTGTCTTTCCATACTTTACAAAGACGAAATGAATATAGGGCAAAAAGCAAAATTGGATATTATCGTTCGACGATTAACGCTTTTACCACGACAACGCTACGCCAGCTCTGGCACGGAACCTTGCATGCCTAGGTTACTATGGAAAGATGGTATTACTACCTTGGCGAATCTTCCTGCCAAGTACAAGGTTGGAATTTTGTTTACAATCGTGGTCGTTTCATTGCAGGAGGAGGGCAAAAAGTTGTTTGTGGAGGTTTTAGGTTCTGATAAAAGACTGAATGAAATGCGCCAAGTATTCCAAATGTTGTTATCGTACTGGGTATGGCTGAAACGTGATACCTACTGGAAACGGGGAGACAAAATTGCAAAAGAAAGAGCGCGCACTGCCATAAGGGTGATGTTGCAAGAACTTATTAGGCTTTGGCCACGCCTCCGAGGCCAGGGATGGGAGCTTGCCAAAATTCATGAACAACTTCATGTGCCAGATGACATCGAACGGAACGGTGCACCTCAAGGTTCTCATACCGGGCCCACCGAACACAACCACATCCGATTAGTCAAACGTCCTGCCAAAGGCACGCAACAACGAGCGGAGGTCCTTGACCAACAACTTGGTCAACGGGTTAGTGACGCTTATATTGTGGACATGGCATATCAACGTATGACAACCAGCTATGATTCGTTTCTTCCAGAAGCTGAAATACCGGTTCAAACCACCGGCGTTTCTCCACAAGCTACAAAGGCGAATATGATCATCACACTATTTGAAGAAGAACCATCCTATGTGATCCAAGGTCTTCAAAGCAATCATTTTGGCACTGAGTTTATACAGTTTTTGGTAGGTCACTATGGTGCCTTACCTGGTGTGTCCAAGGGCGGGGTTGGGGTGGAATGTTTGCACCACCGTTTGTTTGTTAGCACCGAATATGTACGAGAGAAGACTATATTCCGCGGTGATGCCAACTATCGTCTACAAGGGCCATGGTATGACTGGGTAATGTTGAGGTGGGAACGCGAGGATAATCAACGCCATGCAGAGGATTTGGACTGTCAGGCCGCCTATGGCGATGACGACGACGTTGCCACTGGTCATTTGTATGCCCCTGGGAAAATCCTAGGATTTGTGTCCACATCCTCTATGGATCCCAATGTGATGGTAGTGGTGGCCACTTGTAATTTTTCTTACAGTCGGGGATCTGTGTTTTCAACGAACTGGCAGCAGTCCTATGTTTACCATGCCAACAATCGCAAAACACTTAACATCGAGCTGGTAGATACAAATGCAATAGTGCGTCACTGCCTTATGGTACCAAATGATGATAACGAATCTAGCTATCATGAGATTTGGAGTCGAGAACTTTGGGGTGATCAGTTCAATGACTGTTCGTGAATAGAATATATCTTTCCTACATGTAATTTGTTTAATATTTATTATATATGTCCATCTGTGGATCACAATTGTGTCGTGCCAACCATATCAATCTCACCAGTTCACCGTGTCTACATGCTGAAGTTTGTCCTTGGTTGCATTTCCTCGATTGAAGCGTAATCCAATATAGATGGAGGCCATACCCTTGTCACCACAGATCCAGTCCAAGCTTTCACGACACAATTTGAGGGCAAATTCTTGAGTAGAGTCAAAGACAATATCATCAATAACAACAACTGCATGATTGTATGCTCCATCGTTTCCCAACGGAAGAATGACGGTTGGGAACCTCGTCTTTATAGTAATCAAATCTTCAATTGATAGCTTCTTGATAGTACGTTTCTTGGCATTTCTTACATTGAAGATAGTACAATCACCAATGCACGGAAGAAATTGGAGCATTGCGTCCTTCAATTTCTTTATCGCAAGATCCCTAGTGAGGTTCTCGCACTGCGTGGCCTGATGACTGAATTTGACCGCTGCCTCTGTTTCTCCACAGTAGTCCAGACAAGAAGCCACTCCCAGAAGTAGGCAATGGTCGCGGTCTAGCTGCTGGTAACGGATGGGAACTTTCGTCACCAACAAATTTGCTGGAGCCTTCTCATCGACAGGACGCGAGTTACCAACCGGCACTGGGAACCATTGGTTGGGTGAGAGCATAACCAGCTCCACAAAAATGGCACTAAAGTAGAAGCGAACCCAACTAGGAGCTATTCCCTCGGAAAGTATCTCATTGCCTCCCGTGGGATTCTTCACCATTCCACTGAAATGGTCTCAACTTGTAGGTCTTGTATAGAGGTTTTGCCTTGCCCCCACGATTCGGGTTCCTTTTGGATATTTCAACACAGGGGGGTGATACCTCAATTTGGAAATCTCAAGCACAGATTCGTTAAACCAATATGGTTCCTCCTCCACCTTGTCATCAACCTTATGTTTGAAGTTTTCGTTCAATTTCTTCAACAGTTCCTGCTCGTGTTGACGCTCCTTAGTCTTGCCCTTCTGGCGTTTGCCGTGGAGTAACTTTTTGTATATCTTTTTGTGTAAGCGGAGTGCGGCATTTTGAGCAAATACCTTCGCATTTACCTCTTTTGCTTCAGCCTCCATCCTTTTCTGTTGTTCGGCCAAACGCATTTCTTTAGCCTGCAAACGCTTCTGCAAACGCTCCTCTTTAGCCTGTTGTGCTAAAAGCTTAATTTCCGCTTTGCTCTTGTTCAAAGAGTGTGGTTCTTTTTTTTGGCGTCTCTCTGCATCAGCCTTCATTTTTTGCCTTGCAACAGCGGCTTGGTTTTGGAAGAAATGGGTAACATCCTTTTGACTTGTAAAACCACCTGGTTTAGAGGTGATGTTCAGGAGACTGTCGTCTTCCAAGATTTTTTTCACAGGCGGCAGCGGAGGCTTTGTAGTCCCCTTGGCTTTGCCTGGACTATTCTTTTGCGTTGGAAGCAACGCCTTCCTGCGAGTGCTTGGGGGCGAGTTCTGATGAGCCATGGTAAGTTCTTCGAAGTGTTTTTTCTGGGCTGCCTTTTTCTTTGCAGGACCGTCTTCCTCGTTCAAACTCTTGTCGTCTAAACTATTAGCTGAGCCACCATCGTCATCCTCAGTCGTTGCCGCCCTAGCAACTGCAACCAAGGGGACCGAATCGACAATCCTGGACATAGGATCGTCATCCTTATCTTCTTCATTCGTTGGCGGTGGAGGGAACTCCTTCTCAGGTTCTACCTCAGTTGGAAGGAACTCCTCCTCAGTTGCAAATAGGTCCGCTAAGGATGCTGATTCCTTGGCTTCAGGACTGAGAGGTGGAGCAGCTGCTAAGGATGTTGATTCCTTGGCTTCAGGACTGAGAGGTGGAGCAGCTGCTAAGGATGTTGATTCCTTGGCTTCAGGATTGATTTTCGTCCTTGGAGACCTCCTCTCTGCTACTTCTGTCTTTTTATATTTTGGTATTTTCGCGACGGTTGCATCATCTTTCGCGACGGTTGCATCATCTGGTGGCAAATGTAAAATCCTTCTAGATTTCTTGGAAGGACTTTCTGGTTGGTCCCATTTTGCTTTCTTCCTTTTCTTCGGGGTTGTCTTCTCCCCTTCATCCTCCGTTACCGTTTCTTCACCCCGCTCTTTCTTCTTTCTACTCTTCCGCTTTTTCCTCCCTTTCTTACGTGATGGAGGCTGCGGATCGTCATTTGGGTCATCGCCATTGGGGCCATCACCATTGGGGTCATCACCATTGGGGTCAGCGTTGTCACCTTCGTTGCCACGGGTTATATCTGGAGATTCGCCAACCTGACCACCGTCACCATTGCCTTCCTGAACAGGCTGGCCTTCGCCTCCTGATCGGCTTGTAGCGTCATTTCCAGCACCTTCGTCGCCACCATCTTCCGTTGCCTCGTAAGTGAGTCTGCGAGATACCGGAGTGGGAGAACGCAAGTCCAGAACAGGACCCGGGGATGTTAGTGATGGTGGTGGGGTCATCAAATCAAGTACCTCCCCTTTTTTCTTCATTAGGCTCATCAGATGAAGCCATAATTGACAGCGGCCACGTTCCATGATCGATTGATCGACAAAGTTTAGGGGTAAGTCATTCGCAATACATAGGGAGAGCATAATTGCAAAGAGACCACAGTCCCAGCCATTCCTTTGCCTTGGGTTGTCGTCACGAGTCTTGTACAAACACCAATCTGTTGAAATCAATTCTTGGCCTTCTGACTGCATGGAATCGTGTAGCCAGTGGTATATATTCATAAGCGCCATTACATCACCGCCTCCACAGGAATCGAATTGTTGAATGATCTTCTTCTCCAAGAAAACACCGTAACAAACCCAGTGATTATGATTTGGGTTTTGGAACATCACCAGTGTGCTCATGTCACTAACCTTCTTTCCTTCAATCCTTTTCTTGACCCAATTTCGTACGTTGTTATAGTCATAGCTGCCCTCAATATCACGGTTCGCATGACCCTCATTCATTAATTTTGTAAAGAAGAAGTGCGGCAGGAATGAAACGGACGGTTCCAAAGGATGTAATTTCAAAATGGACTTGATACTGGCCTGAATCACAGCGTCCGTGAGCCATGTTCCTGGTGACAGAGAGAACAGGGATGATTCCGTCAAAATCTCGCCTTCTACCTTTCCCAGAATCAAGTCGTCTAATCCCTTCAACTTTTTCCGTTGCTTTTTTGCAATGATATTCCTTTGTTCTTGTTCTTCGACCCAACTTCTGTATAAACTCCAATCACGCTCGGATGGGGTTTTTGAAAAAGGCACCAAAGGAAGACTCACCCCTATATGCTGAGAGGCATAGGGAGACGAAAGTCCAGCAGGAGGGTCTTCATAACTTTCAATTACCCGTGGGTATGTAACGACGGACGACGGCACCATCAGCAGCTGATATCAACCAAAGCAAATCTTGGTGTCCAAGAGAACCGCAACGCTGGAGGTATGCCGCGAAAGAATTATCGACAAGCAATCTATCAGCGCCGACTAGGATTAGGTACAGGATATCCAGAACGCAGGAAAAGGGTACGAAATCTCGTTCCCTCCCGGCACTCTCGACCACTGAACCGGCACCCGGCTCAATCTTGGTCAGCAACAAGAGATCGTTACCACCAACAAAAGAAGCAATTAGAATGTCCTGGTGTAGAGAGGGTCGATGGACGTTGACTGGACGGTGACTGGACGTTGAGTGTAACTACAAAAATGAGCAGTAAATTAACTGAAAAAAGGGGAAATTCGTTAGTGTGTAATTAGGTAATTTGGGGGTTACGATATTCGGGGGATTTTCTTACCTAGGCGGGCGTGCTACTCTGTCATATTCGTCCTTTTTTGGACGTTGGTTCCAGGTGGAGGGTGTTATGGATGTGGGTTTTTCAATTTTATGGCAAGAAAGTAGCAAAATAGAAAAGCGATTTTCGAATTTAATGTTCGATCGGTCGGCTTGCGCGTGCAGCAGATTTTCTACACAGATTCCTACGTGGGAAGGTGAAGGGGTGTTCTGATTCCTAGGGTTCTCAATTTTGAAATCGTCACATCCGGGTTCCTTTCTACAAGGAAAGGGGGAAGGAGACCGCCGCACCGACGGCCAATGTCGTGGTAGACGCCCAGACTCGAAATCGGCACTAATGTAAGTTAAGTTGATACTAGATAGAGTACTTGAATGATATCTAAATTATAACTCTAAATTATAACTATACTAATCTAATCGTAGAAGCGGACCTTGACGTAGGAGTCCGGTTTGGTGTCGTCCACTACAACCTGGACCCCACGTGCAGCCGCCTCCGCCCTTTTGGCTTGCACACGGTTGTAGACACGCTGTGCCGAAGCAGCCCTCTGGGCGCGCAGCTCTCCGGCCCTTTCGCGGCCCATCATGAGCTCCAGACGGGGTGCTAGGCCGCCCTGACCCTTCTGGAACACCTTGATATCGTAGGCTTTGATGCGATGGATGTCCACAAACTCCATATTTTTGTGACGAGTGAGATTTATTTTGTGAGCAATTACTAGCTCGAAACTACTAGTGTGGGCTAGCTATAACTCACCCAGTATGGCCAATACATGGAGTGGGTCAAAGCCGTCAGGGCAGTGGCCGCCGCACGGAGGATCAACATCGTGGTTAGTTGTTTAGAACCTGAGTCATAGCTTACATAGTAGTAGTATAATTAAAATAGATATAATTCTCAAAATTACAATCAATCTCTTGGAGTCTCGCAAACTGTAGAATTATCTCACTCTTGTACATAATATATTGTCAAAGTACACTTTGGGGGTTGGTTGGTAATTCGAATTAAAAATGAGGGTTGGTAGTGTCTCAGTGCTTAATAAGCTAGTAATATTTGACCACAAGATGCATTTGAAAAGATAGCGCGGACTGACAACATCCTCTAGTACCTATAATAAATTTTAGATTTGAAGTAGGCCGGTTTCAGGTAAACGTAAGTAGTAAAACCAATGACAAAGTTAACTTGAGTGCATTTCAAAATCATAATGTCATCTCAAAGGAAGCACGTAAAGAGTGCAACGATTAAGAATATCCCGCTTCCTTCGGTCACATCAGGAATAAGTACCGGTAGTGCTTCGGCTCCAGCATCTGTAGGTGGAAGTAGAAGTGCTTCCCTTTTTTCACCTCTCATCAAGTCTTCTGCTGCCTATACTGATGATCAAGAGGAAGATGACACGGACGCTAGTAGAAGCAAGCCAAGTCATGTGTGGTGTGGTAATCATGCACTGACGCCTGAATCAATGGGGGATCGGACCACGGTCAATTTAGTGGTAACCGCGGAAGTCTTTTCTAAAGTTAAGTTTGTTGACAGGGACACAGATTTGGCTTTCACTGAAGACAAAAAATCAATATGTCAATTTGTTATTTCACGTTGCAACCTGCACGCAGATATAATCATAACGGATTGGTGGAAGCAAGTTCAAAAGTATGTCGCGCAAACCATAACCAGACTGCGAAACGACCGTAACACTGCTATGAAGTGGGCGGTAGTAGGTAATTGCCATTCAATGTTGTAATATATACATCATCAAACATTGTCCCTTACATGATTGTTTTGTGTTATCGACAGACTGGTTTCGAACTACAAGTGTAGCCTCAACCGGGGGTAAAAAGAAGGTAGTCACCAGGTCTCCTATCTTTTACATGAAGGATTTCCTGCAGGGGCGTAGCCATAATGAGGCCTACACGGTGTTTTTTGAACACTTTGTGCCTTGTGCATTAAAGAAGACGGAGTGGGAAAGGCGCATTGCAATGGCAGGAACTCACATCGAGTCAACAGATGACTTTTTATGTACAGTCAGCGATGAAGCGTTTGCCCTGCTACTGCTGGAAAACAGTTACGACCGCTGGTTTGATTTATTCAAGAGCAATGCGGGGGGACTTATGCAGCAGCGTGGAGTCAAACATCGGCGCTTTGAATCGGACGTCCCTACGCTGTATACAAGAGGTGGCATCAAGTACCATACGCACCAAAGTAGAGAGGGGGAAAGGCAGAAAGGGTGGAGTGATGATGGTATCATACGATTTAACGAGTTGTATGAAATGGTAAAACGGGATAGGACGGCTAACATCAACTTTGAGGCGAGCTGGTTGAACGCGCGAAAAGAAACACAGGCAAAGGAGGGTGCGGGAGTCTCCAAGCGCAAACGCACACGAGTAGCTGCAACATCGGAACTTTTTGCGGAGGATGAATGAAGAAGTGGTGAGATGCACGACCATAGGAACTAACAATGGTGAGGCATACCCTGCGCACCAATTAACTACATAGCTCTGCCTATTATATGAGATGCTTCTTGGTTACTATTGACATTACTAGGTAAACTTTATAACATGCATCCTTATAAGCAACGACATAGCTCTTTATTATCATTTACATTCTTATGTCAAAATAATAACATAGCTCCTTCTTATGAATTGCATTACCATGTCACAATACTGACATGACACTTTCATCATTCACATCCAACGGTCAAAATTATGAAATAGCTCCTCTATTGTATTCACTTTACTAAGTCAGTAAAAAGACATTGCTAGGTCATTCTTTAACATGAGAGGTGATTTTTATTAACCTATTAGTCAAGAGTTTTCACATAGTTAGGTGAAATATTTGACATAGCTATGGGAGTTTTGACATAGCTCAGTGAGATTTGACATGCGCAGGTTATGCGCATCACAGAAGTGTAGCATTTGTTAAGTGAACAATATGACATAGCTATGTGAAAATAACACACGACTATGTCATTTTTTTCACATTGCGATGTCAAAAATTTGACCGAACCATGTCACAATGACATAATCAGGCTTGTAGATGCACCAGCAAGAAAGAAGGGTAGATGCAACAATCCACTTACCAATGCAAAGCAGGTGTGCAAGTGCGGAGGCAAAGACCACCAAAGGGTGTCCTCGAAAAACTGACCATGGAAGGGTTGGAGCAAGAAGATGATTTCTAAAAATTATGGCAAAAGAATGAAAGATATGCGATTGATGACAGCCAAAATCGATACAGCAGAAGAGAGTACGAAATCTACGACAGAAAATGTACAGTCCACTGGTAAGTAAATGGCGCCAAAGTCGTAGCGGATGCGCTGCGACATACAATTTTGGATTGAGACATCGAACCACATGTAACTAACCCAGTAGCCCACCTACGCACCGCTTGTACGGCAAGGAATCTTAGGACCACGCTACATCTACATTCGCTAAGCGACATTGCCACGATTGTGGAGTTAGAAACAAAGGAGGGTGCCATTATCATCGCGCAGGATGAAATCGCATGCCTCGATGACATGTCTCTTGAAGGAGACATACCAGACGACGTGTCAGAAAAAGAAGACGACAAGGAGAAAGCCCTTTTTTCAGAGAGTTAATTTCATGTAAAATACTACAATCATCGGATTCGTAGGATTCCGTAGGCACTAACGCAACAATTAACTAAATAACAGCT
>OOGM01000010.1_pt1 | contig 12617 bp, 7 predicted proteins | sample 1670251 | NCBI WGS metagenome assembly OOGM01 (sample SAMEA98135668, study PRJEB22522) | marine metagenome | biome: marine biome; feature: marine water body; material: sea ice | place: Arctic Ocean | collected 04-Sep-2015 | depth 0.9 m | reverse complement strand
ATCAAAGGTGGGGCGACAAAGCCCCCTACAATACCAATAATCGCGGCGATGTTGTCCTCGCAATGGTTGAAATGGACGATTCGATCGGCGATTTGATCGATACGCCCGATTTCGGAAATTTTTGTGTAAATCGTTGTGACCACATCTGCGATGACAACAGGGAGGAATACGCGTGCATGGCATTCGTATGTGACGACGACATGACGAACCTCTTTTATGACAGCGCACAGGATGAGTCAAATGAGTCGGAGTCGAATGAGTCGGAGTCGAATGAGTCGGAGTCGAATAAGTCGGAGTCCACCGAGTCCAGCGGCTCGTCCTTCGACAGTTTCTTCGACGTTACTGTTGCCGACTATTTGAAGACTCACTCAAAGAAAAAGACTAGATCAGAGGATGATGAAGATAAAATGCCTTCTTTGGAAAGGCTACAGGTTACTAAAGAGGAACCTACTACAGACACAGACACAGATGATGACATGCCACCTTTGATGCCAAGACGAGGCATTGAACATGCACCCTGGGACTCAGACTCAGATTCAGAACTAGATCTTGAATACGCAGGGTATGAATACCAAAGAGAACCTTTTGACGGTGATGAAGACTTGGAAACAGTTGAATCTGATAAAGAATTGGAAATTATCAACTGGCACACTGAGAAAGAGCCCCTCATTGGAGAAGAGGACTGGCTATACTACACTCCAGAATTTGTCTTCATGGCACATGAAGATGCAGAAATGGAAACGGTCGAGGATCCAAACGATAGTGAATGGCAAATGGAAGAGGATGAAAGCACAGATGAAGAAGAGTATTGTCTCATGGCAAAGGAGCCAGCTGATAGGCAGCCCAACTCTCAGAAGTTCACAAGGACAACTTAGTTGGCTGATTCTGCTGCTTTCTACCACCTAATCAACAAGGATACCTATTTGTACAACCTACAAACCATTCACTCTCCAGTGAAAATAGGAAATGGCAAGACTATGATTGCAAACAAGATGGGTGACATGAGAGTCCTCAAAGTGCAAGCAAACGGTGACACAGAACCTTTCATTTTGCGAAACGTGAAGTATGTTCCAGAACTCTGGGTAAATTTGTTAAGCATCCCCTCGGGTTTGCAGAGTGGCTACAACATTGGAAACGTTGGATTGAATATCTTTTTGGAAAAGAACGATTTCAGAATCACTTTTGACAAGATCATTGAAACGAGCAAAGGGTATGTGGTGGGCATCAAACTACTACCACAAGTACCTAATTATGCAGGAGTAGCACACTCTATTCCCTACAACAGGACTGTCCACATCATCTACAGACCCAATTCTGGCATTAGCATTAGTCATGGCAATTTATACTACTTGCTCTGCGATTTTAACCCAGAGTTATGGCAAGTCCCTTGAATAATTCTGGCACATTTTTGCCTTATTCTGGGATTAGGTTCACTTAATAAATGCTATACTTCTGAGACACAATCCCATAACTATGGCTAACATTAATTAGTTCTGGTTCTTTTGTGCCATAATTAGTTGGGGTTTTTTGAACGAAATTCTGGGAAAGTATTGCATAAGTATGTCAACTTACCACTATCTCTGTAAGTACTCTCGCACAATTAGTTAATTCATTAACAACAAATTAATGCATTAATACCACTAACTAGTTCTAACAATTCAACTAATTATTTCATGTCTTGCCGTGGCTCTTTCATTCTATTTACAGAAGTATTGTATTACGGTTGCATGGTTCTGTAATATTGTACCAGATCCATGTTATACTCTTGCCTAGGTCTGCTATTTGTTTTAAAGAAGTATGGTACGCAAATTGCATAATTATTGGACGTTTCATGCTTATTTTGACGTTGCATCTATTCATTTTCATTGTTGCTTGATTCGTTATCAGATCCGTTTTCACCATCTATGTTAGCACTGGCTGTTTCATTTCCGCTGTCGTCATCCTCACTATCCAATAATTCAATTCGTGCTTGCTGTTGCGGACGTTTTCTTTTTCGTGTTTGAACTGCATCCAAGAGGTTGGCTTTCTTCTGCTCCAACCAATTTATTGTGAATGTTTTATTGGCTTTACGGTCCATCTTAACCGTAGCATATAGTTCGTTGTACCTCTTTATACCCTCTGCGCTCCAACCCTTAGGATCATTGTTCTTTACCGTCTTATCATATACAATTCCACCCTTGGTGTACTTAGTTGGGACGTCTGACTCAAATTCCCGACGTTTCTGTCCTCGCTTTGGTGTAACTTCACCCTTTCGCAATCGATAGATATCTTGCCAACGATCAAAGCTGTTTTCAAGAAGTAACAGTGCAAACGCTTCATCGCTAACCGTACAAAGAGTTTTGTCATTTGTAGCAACAGAGACTTGACGATCAAACACAGACTTTTTGATAACACAGGGCAAGAAGTTTTCAAAAAAAACTTTGTACATTTTTGCGTTTTTTCTGCCTTGCTGCCATAAGTTGTTTATACAGCTGTCAACGCTTGTAATTGCATCCTTGCGTTTGGCCTTTTTAGCCTTTGCCTGCTCTTTTAACCAATCTATGCATCAACAGACATCACACCTGTTAGCCAAGCTTTGATTTGGACACCACAGCATACACACAAGAATAGTACGTACCTAGAAAAGCCCACTTCATGGCCGTGCTTTTGTCATTGCGTAGACGACTTATGTAAGTTGGAATCCACTTGCGAGCTTCTTTCCACCAAGTGTTAACGTCAATATTGGCCTGTAGGTTGCAATAGGTAGTAACAAATTTACAAATTGATCCCTCTGTTACATCGTAGCCTAAGTCAAAGTCGCGGTCAACAAACTTTGCCTTTTGAAATAACTTATCTGCAACTACTCCTGCAACAGTTGTCCTATCGCCTGTTGTTGGACGATTTGCATTCTCTCGTGCTTCCCATTCTACAAAGCTTGGTTTACTGTTTGCATCGTCAGGTTCCCGTTCAACTGTTGACGCTGTTTGCGACTCAACGCCTCCCAATGATGCACTTCTACCGCTACTAGACATACCTTTAGTCGAAGGAGTGTCAGCATTGGGACAACGATCTTTTTGGCTACTTTGCTTACTTTGTTTTGAACGAGCAGACATTCTATGTTGTTATTACTAGGCAAACAGTATTATGCCAGAGTTCTGGCAATATGTCCATTAGCTTTGTCACCGCTTTTTGCTTGATCTGCTGTGTACTAGCCTAACTCTAGCGTTGTCCACGTCTATTCTACTAGTACCTGCAGGTTTTATTTTGGGCGCGGTTTTAAGTCCTACTAGTCCAACGTCCACGTATCACTACTACCAGCCAGCGAAGTACATACTACTAGTATGATCCACGGGCCTCCTTGAGGTTCCTACTCGTTTTCTACGTAGGTTGAGTACCACGCTCTCTTGCGCCCCTGAGCCACCCAAGATTGAATTGCCTAATTACCCAAATTTCCGCACGCCAGCGCGCCGTAACTGACGTGTTTTCGCGTGCCACCTGTCAGTTACCGAAATTTTCGGCGCATTTGCCAGAATTTGCTGCCTTACTGCCATAATCGAACTGCAGGTGCCAGAATTTCCAGGTTTTTGCCAGAGGAGAATTTCTCATAAAAAACAAAAAAAAAAAAAAACCTACAATTCTCCCCCCAGCATCCCATCTGATCAGAACTAAGCAGTCTGCAGTTGTCTTTTCGGTTTGATACAGTCTCTCTCTCGGTCAAGGCAACGCATCTAGTCTCTATCTCCTTCGCAGTGGTTCTATTCCGCGGCCGCAGTGATACTTTTTAGTACCACCGGCGTTGTTTGAATATCCTGTGAAGGAAGGAGTGGAAGGAAGTTAGCTCAATTGCACCATAGTGCGGGTGGCGCTTTCTTTCCTGAGTCTGTTTTTCGAGCCTGCGTCGTTTTGGATTGATTGCTAATCTACCCAGCAGTTGTCATGCAGCAGGAACCGACGTACCCAGTCGTTGTCCAAGCAACCGAATTGCCGCCCTGGGATGGTCCTTCTCCCTACAGAAGCTTACAAGACCCGGCTGTCATCTTGCCAATGTTTCAACTTGATGTACCTCCGGCGGATTGGGCAAGGTATCTTCAATGGTTGCAGATCGCGGAAGACCGAAATGGCACCGACATTCTTGTCCAATTTGGCACCAATATTGTCACTGTTGCTGATTGCCTTTCGCTGGCACCGAAACAATGGCTTTTTGATAACATTCTGCACTACTTCACAAGTACCATGAAGAGGACTTTCAAGATCAGGACCACCGACCTGGTATTTTTTTCTTCCTACTTTTTGACCCTCTTGTTCAATGAAGGCCACGCCGATCCAAAGGTGGCGGATACGTTCTCCTACAAAAACGTTCAGAATTGGTTGTCGAAAAAAATGGAGCGCGCCAAGACTTCCCTCACAAGGATTAAAACGCTGGTTTTCTTCCAAAACGAAAGCCGTCAGCATTGGATTACCTACGTTATCTTCCAGGATCTTAAGATTATTGAGCAATTCGACTCTATGGGGGGTACCGGCGAAACAGTTCTGAAGGCACTCTACCGATGGCTATTCCTTGAGTACCAAAGGATTGGAATACGCCTTGATTCTAGCCAATGGAAATTGTATACAACTCGTCGTTCGACTCCAAGACAGCGCAATGGTTACGACTGTGGTGTTTTCTCAATTCTCTTTGCTCTTCACGTTGGACTTCGTCTCAACATTGATAACATCAACCAGGCGCAGATCTCAAACGTTCGTTGCCGATTGTTGCTTAATCTACTCGAGAGAGCAGGTGAGGATAATATTGAAGCGTTGCCGGTTGCTCCAGACAGGCAAGAAGCAGACGCAAACAATCCTTTGCTTTTGTTAGACGATTCCGAAGGCGTTAGTGACGAACAAGATGATGATAGCATTGAAGATTTTTCCGATGCAGACGATGGCGGAGAGGACGATGCTAGCCAAGCGAGTGACCACGGCAATTCTGGCGAGAATAATGCTGAAAACAACGAGAACGTTGACGGTGCACAAGACAATGACGACAATAACGGCGATAATGACAACGTAGCTGGTAATGATAATGCTGGCAACGGCGCCGGTGATGATAATGCTGGCAACAACGAGGATGCCAATGAAGACCAAGACGATGACCAACCAGACAAAAATGGCAATTATCGTGAAGGCGGTGAACAAGAGGACGATGATAGCGAGACCAGCACTGATGACGATGAGGAAGAAAACAAGGACGCTTCAGAAGTTGTGGGCGAAGAGGATGGTCAGATTGCGTTTGAAGATCTACCTAGTCCACTTTCTCCTGGTCAGGCTGAACCCGTAGCTGACATGTCGCTAGAGGCAGAGAACGTACTTTCCCCGCTTGTTGGTTCTTTGTCCATTCAAGATGACGAATTGGCATCGCCTATGACTTCGCCGGTATTTGCAGCCATATCTCCGCTTTTGACGGAAGATTGGTCTAGACATATTGATAAGGAACTGACTGAAGCAGAAGCGCGGGGAGCAGAAGAAAGAGCGAGACTGCCAGATGCACCGATTCAATCAGATGAGACAGAAGAATTGCTGCCATTGATGCCAGACCTATCCAGCCCAGACCTTGACACCCGAAGTGAGGAAACGAAGGAGAAATACATTAGCGCAACAACAGGCTACCACGGCAGTGGTTTTTTCGATGGCTACAGCGACGACGACGACCATCTAGTCTTAGATGACAAAAAAGAAGAAAAAATATCGGAGCATGTTGATGAAGACGGGAACATAGAGGAGGCTGTTGATTTATTAATTAACTTGAAGGACGGGTTGCCAGAAAAAAAGGCCAAAGCAAAGCCAACCAAGAAGAAGGAACCAAAATCCAAAAAAAAAAAGGCCAGGATACCAGTGCAGGCCCCTCTTTCGCCAAAGGTTACGAAAAAAGCAGAACCAAGAAAAAGAACATCTCCTAGAAGAACGGAGCCAGACCCTCCTTTGCCAAAGGTTCCCAAAAAAGCAGAACCAAAGAAAAGAACATCTCCTAGAAGAACGGAGCCAGACCCTACTTCGCCAAAGGTTCCCGAAAAAGCAGAACCAAAGAGAAGAACATCTCCTAGAAGAACGGACCCAGACCCTACTACGCCTTCTCCTAAGAAGAAATCACAAAATCCTACAAAGAAGAAGGCCGCAGCAAGTCTAAAGACACCTACACCTCCAGTGTTACCAAAAAAGAAAACCAGAGCAAGCTTGAAGACACCTTCAATCTCTACAAAGAAGACATTTGGGGTAGGCGCAAATGCACCTCCGGCTTCTCCAAAGAAGTTGGCCGAAGCAAGTTTAACGACACCTCCAGCTTCTCCAAGAAAGAAGGCCACGGCAATTTTCAAGGACAAGACTCCTCCAGGTTCTCCAAGTAAGTCCACCGCAGCAAGCCTGAAGGACAAGACCCCTCCAGGTTCTCCAAAGAAGTTGGCCGGAGCAAGCTTGAAGGCACCTCCAGGTTCTCCAAGGAAGAAGGCTGCGGCAATTTTCAAGGATAAGACTCCTCCAGGTTCTCCAAAAAAGTTGACTGGAGCAAGCTTAAAGACAACACCTCCAGTTTCTCCAAGGAAGAAGGCCGCGGCAAGTCTTAAGGATAAGAATCCTCCAGGTTCTCCAAACAAGTTGGCCAAAGCAAGCTTAAAGACACTTCCTTCAGTTTCTTCAAAAGAGAAGGCCAGAGCACGCTCAAAGTCACCTCCAGTTCCTCCGAAGAAAAAGAAAGCAGAGAAGTTAAGCAAAGCTAAAGCTTCTGCAAAGAAGAAGACCGTAATAAAACTGAAGACACCTCCAGTCTCTCCAAGGAGGGCAGCCGCAGCAACTTTAAAGTCACCTCCAGTGTATCCAGCGGTCGCCGCAGCAGCCGCGGCGCCCTCTGGCGATGGTGATGGGGATGATGACAGCACGGAATCCGAGAATGAGATGCCTTTTCCAGTAGCCGATGAGAGCGACGACGACTTGGACCGAAAACCGCACATTCGTTCTTCTGTCCCGATAGTAACCCAGAACGACGACCACGACGACGATGACGACGACGACGACGATGACGATGACGATGACGATGACGATGACGACATCAACTACGATAGCGATCCAAAAATTTATGCCCGTGAGCTTCGATCAATGTCACACAGAAGGAGAGCTTCACGCAAGAAACACACTCGAGAGATTAAAGGCGTGCGTGAGGGACAGTTACTCTACGACCGCCTTTTGGCCCGTCAAGCTCGTCGAAAGGAGAAAGAGAAGGATAAACAGGACAGACCTACATTTGATGAGCCTCCTACCAAGTTGACGGATACAGATGCCTACTTCAATTATCTTGAGCATCAGTCAGAGCAACGTCACGAAGAAACTGTAGCACAAAGAACAGAAGACTATGATAGAGTGTCGTCAGAAGCAAGAAGTAGCATGACACCGGAAAAGATCAAACAATTACGCTTGGAAAGAAGAGAGGAGCAATGGGCCATTAGAGCCGAAAAACAAGAGAAGCGGGATAAGGAAAGAAAAGAAGAAGAGGACCGGCTGCAGAAGAAGTTGAAAGAAACAGCACCTGCAAGAAAGCAAGCAGATATCCTTTGGAGAAAGCATTATCATCCAAGGCATGTAGATTGGGATAGAAGGGGCAAGACAGTGGAGAAGCGACGCGCAAAAAATCTTTCTACAAAGCTTGGGAAAAACTTCAAAGACAAACGAACGCGGGACGAGAGAGACAATGAGAGAGATCTCAAAGCAAAGCCAAGAAACGAGATGACAGAAGAGGAAGAGTATGAGGCAGACATCCTACAAATCGATTCTCTTATGTACATTCCCATCGACTGGGGAGAAAGGGATTCACCCAACAAACGCAGGCGAGGTCAAGTCGTCAAGCTGAGGCATAGATCAAAGCCAAAGATTCGAGAACACTTCAAAGGTTTGATCAAGTTGCCGGAATCCAACACTACTGAGGTTGTTGACGATCTAGATCCACTTTGGGTTGAAGATGTGTTCAGACCTGTCTTTGTAGAGTTGGTGAAGAAATGTCCTCACCAATGGTGGCCTGTGGTTGTTGGTAACGCAAGGAAGGGTGACTCAAAGGCGGCACCACCCAACTTGATTACATCAATACGGGTAAAGTACCAACAAGGAGATTGGAATCAATGTCTTTTCAAGGCCACTGCTTCTGCATTGCATTATTGCGGCCGTTCAGAGGCAGCATCACGTGTTTCCAATGCGGCACCAACAGTTCAGTATCTCTCTCGCGAAAAAGCAATCCTTTCTCTTAGGGAGAAAGTCATGCTGCATGCGCCAGAAATTGGGGGTGTTATTGCTTTCAATCAACATCGAAAGAGGCGGAAGATGAATTGTCTGTCACTTGAGGAGCTTGTCCAAAATAAATAAATCTTCCCAACCATGGTTATCCCCCGTGCTAATGACGGATCCGCAAGCCACGCTGTTGTTGTGGTGGATGACATCATATTTGATGCAACGCAATCTTATGCAATGAAATTATGCCAAGAGAGTTTTGAATGGATTTGTGGAAAAGATGGAGTTGGCGGAATTGAAAGGGCTGTACGTTTCAAAAAGCCAGAAAAGACAGAAAAGAGATACGTAAGGACAATGCGTAAAAACTGGTAGCGCATCAATATGCATCATTACATTTAACTAAACAATACTATGAGATTAACATTCAAAGAACTCGTTGGCCCAACGCTCGCGATGCCATATTTCCTGAAAACAAGAATGTTCCTTGTTTGTTGGAAGCATCAAGCAATGACGCACAATGCAATCAACATTTACCAGAACTAAGGTTGGCACAGTTTGCATTAAATCGTCAAACTCCCGATGCCAAATTGTACTAAAAATAGAACCCTTGTTGTGACGAAAGCCACATGTCATGACAACCGCTAGAATCTGAGACGGTTCTGTTTCATTTGGCGCAGGACAAACAACAAACGTAACAATTTGTCCAGGCGCATAGTCGTGAGTCTGAGTAACCATCGGGTTATCAAGGTACTCCACACAGCATTCAGGCCTGCGAGTAACCAGTGTTGACTTTTCCCACCTAAACATTACCCAGTCATACCATGGACCCTTGTTTCGGTAGTTGCGATGAGCCCGAAAGGTTTCGTTGCCACGTTTGTATTCACTGGTAATTTGCAAGACCGAATGACAAGCTGTACCATAATTATCAAAAGCATTGTGATTGGTAGCAGGTTTTGTACCGTATTGGTTGGCCAAAAATTGTAAAGCATCCTCGTGGAGACCATCAGTTACATCAAGATTGCCAGTAGTTGGCTGATAACGTCCAATACAGTCACCGTTGTCATTGACAATTACATACAGTAAACCTTTCGAGGATTGCACTGATTCTCCATCTGATAAAATTTTGGGGCAAACAGAGGCAGAACCAGTTGCCATGCGTTGGTAAGCATAGTCAATAACATAACTTTCAGATGCTCGGTTAGCAATCTGTTGGTCCAGAGTTTCCCTTCGTCGTTGAGTAGCACGAGCTAGGCGTTTAACATGAAAAATGTGGTTGTGCTCTGTTGGACCTGTGTGGTAGTTCTGAACGGCACCATTTCTTTCAATGTCATCTGGAACATGCAGTTGCTCATGAGTTTTAGGCTTTACCCACCCTTGTCCCGATTTACAAAGCCAAAGTTGTTGTAGGTCCCTCAACATAGTTCGGATAGCTGTACAAGCTCCTTTGCGTGACAAAACATCCCCAGGCACCCAATGCGTTTCCTTCTTTAGCCAAACCCAATAGGCTAGCATCATTTGAAAAACTTGACGCATATCGTTGAGTTGCGCAGTGCTTCCTAAGACATCTTCAAACAAACTCTTTCCTTCGTCTTGTAATGACACAATTACAATTGTAAACATGATGCCAACTTTATACTTGGCAGTAAGTTCAGACAAACTTGTAATACCATCCTTCCAAAGCAAGCGAGGCATTAACGGCTCAGCACCGGACGAAGCATAACGTTGGCGAGGAAGATAAGTCAAACGGCGTACAAGAAGATCTAGCTCACGCTTCTGCTTTGGAGTCATTTCTTCTTCAAATAAAATTCGGACACAGTCAGTGATAAGACCATTCTCTAAGGCATGCAAAGGCTCAACGGGTGTAGCAGCGCTGAAAATGCCAAAGCGACAGCCACCGTAGTCAACATCAAACCATGCACTGTGGACATTGTACTGATTGATGTTCTTCAAAATGTGGTGCTGATTCCGACGAACAAGATCTATAATCTTGTCCATGCTCATGCGTTGACATTCAATAAATGGATCTCCTGCGTCACATCCCTTGACGTTACATTTACGACACATTCGCTTCATAGTATTACTGTAACTAGCAGATGTACAAGAAATTTTGTCCCCTCCTTGCATGTCTCCAATGATAAAGAAACATACTAGTTTCAGGTTAACACGCTTTGTGTGCTGACCAAAGGTAAGGGATACGTTGTCAAGTGCGCCTTCTTTTTGGGCATCAACAAAAGTGGCCAACACTACCTTGAAAATAGCATGAAGACGTTCTGCCTTCAAATCTTGCGACTGCCCCTTAGCGTCAGCTTGTGATTGAATCATGGACAAATCAAAAATGTATCCAAGACTTTTCCAAGCTATTGGAAGGTTGCGCATTTTTTGGTTGAGAATAGAAACAGTAAACATGAGCGGCCAGCTACCAGCTTTACTTCCTTTTTGTAACTTGGTTTCATCACAGGCAAATATTATTCCAATTAGAAAATCATTGGCTTTCTTGCATCGATTTTTGTACGCCAGGTTGTAGATGGCACCAGAATTGACAGTTGAAAGGCGTCCAGAAGGAGGGACGTACTTGGCAAAAGGATCAGCTAGGTTGACATCCAAATTATCAAGGTTGCCAACTAAAGCCGGATCAGAGAGTAAAGCATGTAGTTGGTTGGTAAAGTTAAATCGAGTAACTTGAATTGCTTCCATGGCAGGTCCAGGTAAAGCAAGCGTAACCATTTCTGGACGACAAGGCTCTAAATGCAACCATTTTTCCAAGTACTTTACTTGAGAAGATCGCTCAAGGCGTTGAGGACAGAATGAATATTTGTTGCGTTTAGCCTCTGACGCCCAAGATAAGATATCGTGATACAAGAAATGAGGGACAGCCGCATCGTTGAGGATCTTAAGGAGTTTTGTCTCAGTAAATTGTGCTGCTGTGTACTTGATACCAAATTGGTTTGCGTTTTGACACAAATCATCTTTGTCAACGTCCGTTGATACATCTACTGCATTGTGTAAAGTAGGAACACTAGTAGGGTGGGCAACACAAGCAACACTAGTTTCATCATCGTTGGCAAAATCCCAAGGATCATTGGGAGAAGAAAGAGGCTGTCTAATGCTTTTACGTCTAATAAAGGCTTGACATGCCGCTGCATGGGCACCACAATGAAGAGACTTGCCATAGTGAATGCGAAGTCCTCTTTCAGTAGTAAATCCACCAGGTTTGGGACATTGTGAGTTGCGACAACGGAAGTGATGTTCAATTCGGGTTTTTTTGGCCAAATTTGACATGCCTTGACAAAGAAAAGGAGGATGAGCAAGGTAATGATTCTTGTGTTTGAGGATATTGTGGGGTGAGCACGCAAAGTAATGAACACGAATTTTTTCTGGGATTAGTATCACGTGCTCAGGTAACTAGTTTACATACTTATGGAGACTACAGACAAAGTTCTGGCAAACCACTCAAAGTTCTGGAACTTGAGTCCAATGAAGAGTTCATTTTGTTGCAGAATCCATTAAGTGCGTCAGAGCTCTGGGTTTTACTAATAATTAGTTGACTTTTGCCATAATTAATAGATGTCAAGACATTAATATGGCATGTTGAGACATATGTATGGCTTGTATTCTGGGAACTTGAACATAGTTCTGGCACAAACGACATAGCTCTGGCAAACACTCGAAAATTCTGGGATAAAAAAGACATATTTATGTCACAGTTTCCAATTAGCATGTTGCAATGCCAGAATTGGGTCTGTAGATGTGGTACAAACATACAAAATAGGGTTAAAAAGGGAATCCTGATGGAATCTTGTAGATCAACTATTTTATTTATTTTATTGATATTATTCTTTGTTGGCGGCACTTTTTGCTGCTTTTGCGTGCGGCAGCCGACACACATCAAAGAACAACAACAACAAACTTTCCCTCCTAACGTTGTTGCTGCTGTCATTTTGCTCAAATCTGTATAAAAAAAACAGGGTACCCAAGCAGACACCGAATTCAAAACACAGGTACTAACAACATATCCAAAGGGGTACCCTGCTTTTCTGACATCCGATGTCACCCACTAGTGTGGAATCTTGCTTCTCTGATATTTTCGCAGCTTTCCTGTTGGCTGCTGCCAAGGCCTGCAAACAAATTATATCAATTCAATCCCTTCAAAATCAACAATATTTGATGGAGGTGGAGCGTCACAAGATCAGTCAAGCAACACTGCTGCTACAGCAAAAGTTGAAGAGAAATGTGTCTCTGATATAACAGCTACAGATCTAACTTTGTTCTTTATTCACTAATCCACATCTGCAACTTCTTGTGGGCTAATGGAGGCCTCATCTGTCTGTTGAGATTGCCCTTTGTTGCAACTTATCTTCTAGCTCTGCAATTATTGCCAACTGTTGAGCACTTTC
>OOGM01000009.1_pt1 | contig 12852 bp, 19 predicted proteins | sample 1670251 | NCBI WGS metagenome assembly OOGM01 (sample SAMEA98135668, study PRJEB22522) | marine metagenome | biome: marine biome; feature: marine water body; material: sea ice | place: Arctic Ocean | collected 04-Sep-2015 | depth 0.9 m | reverse complement strand
AGTGAGTATATCTGTGTCATATATATATTCTGTGATTGTATGTGATACATTCGTGTATGTTATTCTTTGTGTTTATGAGTGCCATGAAATCAATAAGAGTCTCGTAGTCGCGGAGATGAGAGGGGGAGAGAGGGAGAGAGGGAGAGCGAGAGAGAGAGAGAGAGAGAGAGAGAGAGAGAGAGAGAGAGAGAGAGAGAGTGAGATGATGATGATGATGATGATGATGACGTTATTTCGAAGCTCGAAAGCTTCCTGGGTATAAACCACAAAAGCCGGTCGCTCGAAAGCTAGGGCTAACCAAGGTGGTGACCAGTAGTTTCCAAGAATCCCAAAAGGTCATCGCGCGTTGGGCGACAGCAACAACGGAAAAGGGTAACGAAAAAACCATGTATGAAAAAACCCGATAAGCTCGATTGCGCTATACGTCACAGAAGGTGTCCAGGTTGCCCCTTCAATGACTTCTTCAAACCGGAGACAATCAATACAAAATCAAATCCGTAAAACATGTGATATCATCACTTGCAATAAGTCTCGCGTATAACATATCTTCCTGGCTAAAGTATAACGGGTTAGGTTTAGTTTGTATATAAAGCTCTTGTAAGTTAAACCCCAATTGGTCTAAACGTAATAACATTTTAGCTAACAAATCAAAATCAAGAACTGAAATACCCATACGAAAATTCACATTATTCACGGTGTACTCACCAGTATCATTTCGAATCAGAAACTGTTTCTTTATCATATGGTCTATCTTATTTGTTGGTTCCCTACCAATTTGATTCATGATACGTTTAATTTCTGTCACTTCATTCACATCTACAACTAGTTTCCGAATGAAATCTCTCTTACCCTTTGGCAGTGACATCTTATAGTGTATAAAGATAAAAAACGCACTTACGATAAGATGACTGATGTCATAGAGCTTAAAATTCTTATTAATAAGGTTCTTCTTCCTAGAATTAGACAACTCGAAGAAGAAGTCACATCTCTACGAAAACACACATGGCCATATGTACAGGGTAAAAAGGAGGCGCACCAACTTCACGACATCGAGATGAAAGCGGATTTTCTTAAACATCTTGATAACGATACGATAGTTGAACTTTTGCGCACAAAGGCGGAATTGTCAGGGAAATCTGGGTTTATAACGAGGGAATATGATAGTATCCATAATAATTTTTGTTGACGTATAGTAAAGATGTTAGGAGCTCTCTTTAAAACTTCTGGTGAACCCATGAGTAATGACAAACTTGGAATGACTGTAGGTTCTTGCATTTGTTCCGTTCTTGTTGTAATGCTTATCATGAAAATGCCAATGAAACCACCACCAGTATTAGCAGTGTGTGCTCTTTCGTGCTGTTGCTCTTCCAGTCAGACGGGTTCACTCGTAAACGACATACAGAAACGTGTCAAAAAAGTTAAAGAAGCTGTTGAAACTCCAGCGGAAACTCCAGCGGAGTAATAAATTAGAAGAAATCATCAGTCCTGTACATGTTTACAGTGAATGAACCAGTCTTTCCCATAACGGTGACTGTTTCATTTCCATAAAGTTCCTGGCACCCAATGTCTTCCATGCAATCACGCGCATTGTGGGAAACGGATACTGGGTAAATGTTATCACCTCCGGTGGTGGTGTAGTAACTGTACCGGTCCCGACGACCACGGACCTCTTTACCGTAAAGAGGGAGGGTCTCCTCACCATTCGTGATAAGACCCATCTGCTGCATGTGTCCGGGTTTGTACTGCTTGATAGGGGGGCCTCTAAATTCGGGTTCCCGGACCTGTGCACGACGAGTGGGTGCTGGACGCACTGGTACTGGGACAGCCACTTCTACTGGGACCTCGACAACTTGGGGGTTGTAGAACATGTAGCCTACAGCCGCGATAAGTACGACAACGGTCAGTAGTAACAATTGAGTTTTTTGTTTGTTCTTCATATACTATAGTTAAGGAAAATGTTTGAGATAGATATATGAAGGATATAACCATTCTTGAGAATTTCATCAACGATGAGGAGCTAGAAGAGGCTCGACAATTCATTGGTGAACAATCACTCAATTTAGATAATAAATACTATGGTGAAAAACAGCCAGCCATAAACCGACAGTGGTATTTTATCGAGGTAGATAACGCTTATAAAAAAATTCTAATTGATTTGAGGCCTGACAAGGATTGGTATTATGGAATGGAAGATATTATCCCTTCTGCAAAAAAGTTCATTTTGAAAATTAAAAATAGAATAGACAAATGTACGAATACAAATTTTGTTTTACAACGAGTTTATTTAAATCGTCAAGTACGTGGTCAAGACGTAACATTACATACGGATGATCAAAAACCAAATGTCTATACACTTTTAATATATATAGGTGATATTACACCTGAAAACTATGATAAGGCTGGTGGAGACTTAGAATTTAAAAATAAAGAAAATACAAGAGTTGAACCGTTTACACAAAGGGCTGTACTATTCAGAGGCTGTATACCACACCGGGTTTATGCACCTTTACTGCAGGGGGTAACCCGCATTTCATTTGCATTCAAGTTTTTTTGTATGTCAGAAAAGGTACCATTTTTCATGAAATATAGTTAAGAGAAATCTTTCACATAAAGACATGAAGGTGTTGGCGATAGACATCGGGTTTCATAATATGGGTCTCGTTTTAGCAGAGTCTTTATCGGGACCAAAAATTACAGTAGAGTTCCTAAAGAAGGTAAGTTTGGAAGATTATAAATATATAAAGTCAAATGATTTTGTAGACACTATTCCTTTATTTGTAGAAGATCACCAAAGTATTTTCGATTCAGCTGACAAAATACTTATAGAACGACAACCACCTGGTGGCTTTCAAAATATCGAGATTTTATTACATTACATGTTCAAAGAGAAGGTTTTATTAGTTTCACCTGTGAGCATGCATGTGCATTTTGGAATGCGACATTTAGAGTATGAAGAACGTAAGGAAAGAACAGTAGCCATAGCAGAAAAATACATAGAAGGTGGAATTCCTTATGAGAGGAAACACGATATAGCCGATGCGTTGTGTATGATTATATTTGATAATTTTAGATCTTGTGTTCACTTTTTTGACAAGTTCAAATATATTGGTGACCTATATTAGATGCCAACAGCAAAGCAACTTCAGAACGCCAAGATAAAATTGAAGAAGACGACCAAACCTACCGGGAATAAACCTACTATACCTACAGCCGCTCTTCTTCGTCTTATCGCCGCCGACCCCAGGATTCAACGGAATCGGGAATTCATGAAACAAGTTCATGAACTTACCAAGAGAAAGTAAGATTACTTTGTTTTACGTTTGAGTGTTTCTTGTAGTTCATCGAAGAATGTATCAAAAACCCCCAACCTGTACTGTGTAAATGCCCAAAGAGCAAAAAACATAGTCTTTGTCATTTTATTTACATCATTCTCTTCCATTTTGTAAATAGGACCAACCAGGCGCCCCATAAATGTTTCATCTTTAGATTTACCAGTCATTGCAACCTCCGCTTGGGTTAATGCACACGTATCATCATTCACTGACCAATGATAAAATATAAATGGAATGACCATCGAGTAAAACTCAAGGTTTCTACGATTATTTGTAAAAGGTACAATCAAAATCATGAGTATAAAAATAGTATGTAGTGCAAAAATTATATTCATTTACTATATATAATGGTAAAAGATAAAATTATATGGAACGACCAGCACGAAATCATATTAAGACAATGGGGTGAAACCTGTGCCTGCTACAGGTTCATGCACCATCGTGCGTTCTTACTCTATAAAGAATTGAGTATGAAGTTCACTTTACCTGTAATTGTTCTTTCAACTATTACAGGCACTGCAAATTTTGCACAAACGACTTTGCCTCTCAGTATTCAACCGATGGCGCCGTCTATCATAGGTGGTTTAAACCTGATTGCGGGTCTCATCGCCACGATTTCAAATTTCTTAAAGATTAACGAATTGATGGAAAATCATAGAACTGCTGCGTTATCACATGGTCTCTTATCTAGAAATATTCGATTAATGTTAGCTATACCACGAGATGAGCGTAAAATTCATGGTCTGAAGTTTGTAGAAGACTGTAAGACTGAATATGATAGACTACTTGAACAGTCTCCCTCAATTCCTAAAAAAATTATGACAAACTTTGACCAAGAATACCCTCTAGATAATGTATTTACAAAACCAGAGATTCTTAATGTGCGTTCAATCCCACTTTTGAAAGTTCCAAAAACTATTGAACCCATAGAAGCTATAACTAAAAATACACCCCTAGAACGTGTGGGTAAATTCCTCGCCAAAACAAAACCTGAACCCGAACCCGAACCAGAGGACGATGAAATTAGTCAAGTGGAAGAGGAAGATGAAGAGGAAGAAGACTCAGACGTCGAGCAAGGTACACCAAAAGAATAAACATGACCATATTGGTTAGAACTCCACATGCAACGTATGGTAAAATTTTCCTTTTTAAAGGTTCTACGATACGTTTATGTAGTGCGTCATTTTCCAGCACTAAATCTATGGCCTGATTAGTAATATCATCAATGGATTCTTTCATTAAAATAATACCACAAAAAAAAGTGGAAGTAAAAACCGTGGTGACAATTCACACCAAACAAATTGAACTTATTCGACGGTACATTCGCGAAAGAAAGAATGTATTCATATGTGGGGGTTCTGGTGTTGGTAAATCATATGTTCTCAATGAAGTTTTAGAAGGTTTAAATAATGTTGAGTTACGAACTGAACATCTAAAAAGTAAATCACTCTTTTTACCGTTTATTAAACCTTCATCCAAACATGTGTTTATTGAAGACTATGAACCAACCTTCAAACCAATTATAGAACAGGTTTCTGATGGTGATCGATTGAGTCGTGGTTCACTATTAGTAACGTGTACAAACATGTGCATGTATCCAAATTTTGAAACTGTTTTTATTCCGAAACATAAGCCTAGTGTATTACTCACACTTGTTGACGATAAAGACCCCAAAGCAGAAAATGCAGCGTATAGGTGTAATGGGAATATTCGAAACTTTTTCACCTATCTTGATGGGTATGATGAAATGGATATTTTCCAAACACCGAAAGAATTCATAGCTGATGTATTATCAGATCCAAAACCTATACCAATTTATGATAGTATACACGAACATGGACACATGTGGGATGTTTTCCAAGAGAATTATATAAATTCTGAAGGGGTTGACATTACAACTATATGTGAATCATTTTCTACGGCTGATTACTACGACAATTATATATATAAAACAGGGAATTGGAACCTCATGCCTTATTTCGTCTTACATGCACTCACAATACCAAAGAAGTGTCTAGGTGAACCACTCGAAAAGGATAAAATTAGACCAGGGAGTTGTTGGACTAAACTGGGGAACTATAAAATGAGAAAAGGAAAATTCGAGGAACTCAAGAAAAAATCGAGAATGGGGTTAGGTGTAGAGGAATTATGTCTTTTAAAGAAGTATGCAGAAAAAGGAGACCTAAGTAAACTTGTAGAATATAAAATCACACCTCAAGACTTCGACGTCATCAACCATTTGGCTGTTGGAAGTGGCTTAAAATCAAGAGACGTAACTAAAATCAAGAAAGCCTTGAAGAATGAGTACGAAGGAAGAAGAAGTTCCAGCAACTGAAGAATACGTTAAAACTATCGGGAATGAAATTCTCTTCTATGCCGATGTTGATCGCGAAAACACTCTTGACTTCGTTGATAAATTTAAGAAATTGGAGATTGAACTTCTTAAAAAAAAGGCTGAACTCGTTGGGTACGAACCATCCATCCGAGTCCATATCATGAGTGAAGGTGGTTGTATCTTTGCTGGTATGAACATGATGAACGTTCTCGAAACTTCACGAGTGAAGGTTATCACCATCGCCCAAGGTTCTTGTTGTAGTGCGGCTACATTTATGCTACTTGGTGGGGCGGAAAGACGTATGGGTAAGAATGCATACATTCTCATTCACCAGATTTCGACAGAGATGTGGGGCAATTTCCAAGAACTTAAGCATGAGCTGAAATCAACAGATAAGTTTATGCAGAAGTTAAAACAGATGTACCTCGAGAAGACTAAAATCCCTGAGAACATGTTGAAAAAGTTGATGAAGAAGGATATCTATCTTTCCCCAGAAAAGTGTCTCAAGTATAAAATTGTTGACGCTCTTGAGTAATTGCGACTGAGCGTTTGTATAGGTATAATAGAAATATAACTATTAATACGATACAAAATGTGTTTAAAGTTAATGGTACTGGTGTGCTTTCTGGTGGTCTAAGTCGTTCCATTCTACCATAATTTACAACTGGTAATCCAGACATCTAATTAAAGTTGAGAAAATAATGGAACACCTTTTCCCTGTGGGTGTAGTAATTATAGAGTATGAATAATGTTTGTAATAAATAAATGAACAGGGTTGCAATCGATATCGACGAAGTCTTAGTAAAATTCCTCTTTCCCATGGCTAAATTTCATAAACAAACTATCACCAAACCCAAATACAGTTATGTGTATCGTGAAATATTTGACATAGATGAATCAGCCTCCCAAAAAATGGTCCATGACTTTTATCAATCTAAAGCATTCACGGAACTTACACCAATCTTTGGAGCACAAAAAGCTATGTGTACCCTTAGACAGCGATATAACAAAATGTATATCGTAACTGGACGCCAAGATATGGCTCGAAAAGAAACTGAAAGATGGATAGATATGTATTTCCCATATATGTTCGACGATGTTATACTTACAAATAGTTATACACCCAATGAAATCCACAAAGCGGAAATATGCCACGCCCTCGGTATAGGTCTTATTATTGATGATAACAAGGTTATATGTGACAGGTGTATTGACACTGGTATACATGCTCTAAATTTCATAGGAGATGACGATGAAATTTATCCGTGGTGTGAAAAGAGTGATATAAGTATACAAGGGTGGAGAGGTATTGAAGAAGTTTAAAAGAATACCTTTAGTTTGTGGTATGGAACCAAGATTCGCAGGTGAAGTTATGATACGTGACATAGGAACAAAGATATACATTTTCAAAGATTTATTTTCAGAAAAACAAATGAAATTGTTGAGAGATGGTATAGATACAAATCATTGCATTAAGGAAGAATATTCCCATACCCATAATGTTTTGGCAAACAGTTGTAATCTGAAAGATTTTACAAATAGAAATGAAATTGAAAATATAACAATGAATGCATTGGAATATATTCGTGAGTATATGTCTAAATATTTTATCATAAACAGTACGATAAACAAAGAAGTAATCCAGTATCGACACATTTATGGAAAAACTACATTACATAGAGATGGTCCAATCAGTGATTTTCAGCTGAATTCTAAACATATTCGTATGTTTTCTGTTATACTTGGACTCAATGACAATTTCAAGGGTGGTGAACTACATTTTCCAGAGTTTGACAACTTTTCAATGAAAATAGGTGCAGGTGATGCTATTATATTCCCCCCATATTGGACACATGTACACGGTACAACCGACCTTCTTGATGGAACTTCTAGATACACAATAAATACCTGGTTTGAACATGGTTAATTAATTATTTGGTTATATAAATGTTCGCCCTTCTCTGTAAACCAATCGCTGTTCCAACACCCAATGGAAACCCCGTCCTTCGTGCAAATGATTGTCGTATAGCGTATGTAAAACCATCTCAAACTCAAGAGGGTAAACTTGAACTTGAGATACTTGAAGCACCCCCAGTATATATAGGTGCCGATGAAGAAAGTCGTAAATTTTAACTCACCTCCTAAATGCCGATAAAGCAGTCATCGCAGTGAGAGCTGTACCGCCACCCTTTATCTTTGTTGCGATGAGGTACCAAACTGTAGCGATTAATACAATAAGGAAGCCTACACCAATGAGACCGAATCCAGCCATTTTATGGTTTAGTCCGTCAACTTCATTACTATCAGGGTTCGATGGGTCATAGAATATTTTTACTTTATCACCATCCATGTATTTTTTATATTTTTCCATATTTGTGTTTTTGGTGTACTTTTTGTCACCTACCATGTATTCATATTCAATTTCACACGCATAGATAACTTTTCCGTCTTTACCCGGAAGTGGGGTACATTCTGATTGTGTAACTATTCCTTCGACAGTTTCAGAGTGTTTAGGTTTTCTCACTAGAAGGAATGAACCACATGAAGAGAGAGACATTGCAATACACACAGCCATGGCCATGTTCAATGTCGCAATCCCTTTACCAACCTGGTTTCCAGTCTTGATGAAATTACTCATTCTTACAACTAACAACGATTAAAAAAATGGGTTACTAATTTTGATGAGTGGTCCATCAGGTGTTTTCTTCATGAAAATCACTTCATCGCATTCACCACCCTTCATCACCAATTCGGGTTCTCCACAAACCGTTCCTGATTTCTTATGTCTATCACAAGCACCTTTCGTCCTGTCTGTGATAGTCATATTTTGACTGTACCCGATGAATATTTTATCCAGTTTACCACTCTCCTTATCCTTAGACTCAACTACAACTTTCCAACAATACCGACCAAAATCCCATTGCTTCGTGTTATCAACTGGGGGTGGTGGGGTATCTAGAGCGGATGATGCAAGACGGCGCCTAAATCTCTGATTGAGAGATACGACGGGTGTAATCAATAAATTAGCAATAGTTGTCATTACTATTGATAAGAATTGTGTTTTTAAGTTATTTTTTATTACTTCTCTGTCTGAAAATACTCTTCTTCCATCCAGCTGCCTCGAGTTGTTCTTTTGATGTAGATTTAAGATCTTTAAAAGTGAAAACACCCGTTGTAGATAACTCTTGCCATTCGTGTAATGATATTTTTGAATTTCTCAACTCTTCTTGTGTTTTCTCACGTTGTTCTAAAATCCTGTCATCTAAGTGTTCATCTGCTGCTCTCATGAGGTAATATGCCATCGCAGTAATTTCCTTTTCGTTAAAGTGGTCATCAACGCCATCATCTAAATAACTTTTAGCGAAAGACTCTTTGATGAGAGTTCTCAACTCATCAAAATCTAAATCACCTCTACCATCATTGTCAGCGTCTTTGAAACTTTTGGTAGCAACACACGCTTGGGTAGCGTACCGCGCAGCTTCACGTTGGACATCAAACGTCTCCAACATGGCACCCCTATATAATTCAGACTTTTCACCTAAACCAAATTTAGCAATGAAGCCAACGAGTGTAGTCGCAAGTCCTAATAGAACAATACCAGATGTAAATTGCATGAGAATGAAAAGGTAATCTATTTCCCCAATTAAACCAGTTTGTTGTATATCAAATAATATACCATACCTGTAAAAATCATAATACATACCATTTGGTTGTCCACTTGTCAAATTAATTGGGTTGTCTATGTCAAATGCTGTACCACCACCCTCTTGGCTATACAATATTTCGTCACCTTTGGAGAACCAACCGATTTTGGGGGATACTGTCACGACAGCGTACACATCTTCACCCCCCATATTTGTATGTAATTTTCGGTCAAGGTGGAAGTTATGATACTTGACCCCTATATTTAGGCGCAACCCACTTGTCCTCACATATGGATACTTTTCGATGTCTTCTCCGGCACCATTGAAACCTGTAATATCTAAACCATCTACGTTCTGTTCATTGAATGGTTTATCAAGTTCAATCCCGGTAATATTTAACCACTCAGACACTTTCAGACGAATTGCAGAACCCCTTTCAAATGTGTATAGATTATCATCAAACCCCTCTCTCCGAACATACGTGAGTGGTTTTGCTCCAGATTCTATACGAGAATCGAAATAATGATTGAATGCGAAATAACTTTCTTCTATACCAGGTGCTAAAAAGTTTGTAGACTTTGAATGTTCACATCGTCCCATGACCTCTGTCGCTTCCCCGAGACCAATCGAGTCGGAGATACATCCAATAGCTGGTTTATCATATCTTTGTTTTATTGTTTCGGATATATGTGTTGTAAAAAACATAACATTACCCGAGGGTAGCTTTGAGATTAACTCAGCCCCTGTATAGAACGCACATAATGGTGCGCTATAGTACCAATCATTGGAGTATTTAAACTGATAATTTGAGAGAGTATCACAGAAAGATGCACCACCTTGGTATATCGCAGCTTGGGTAGACGTATACTCGGTCGAGGCCAAACCCCAAGCACTCGCAACCCCTGTGGGAACTTCGGTGACGATGTACGTCTTTCCCGCAAATAATGAATAAATAACCCAAATCACAATACCAATACTGAAAAAAGAATGTAATGTAGCCAATCTCCAATCACGTATAACTACAGCCTTATTGGCGGTAAACGATAGATTGACGATATTACTACGCATCCATTTCCATACTGGATTCATCTGAGCTGGGGTATAAGTCATACAATAAGATAGGTTATTTTTACAAAGTGGAAAACACACTGTAAAAGTAATAAAACTTTCCCAACCGGGTTCGAACCGATGACCTTGCGATTAACAGTCGCACGCTCTACCAACTGAGCTATGGGAAAAAAATTGACAATTGTACTATCAATATACGGTACGCGTCTCCTCTCTACCTGAATCGAACAGGTGACAAATGGAACTACAGTCCATTGCTCTACCAACTGAGCTAAGGGAGGAAAAGATTTATATGCTTGTTCTAGGAGCCTCTTAAGGTGAACAGTCTTACAAGTCTCCCGCATATAAATCAAGCTCCCACCAAGACTTGAACTTGGGGTGGTGGATTCAAAGTCCACAGTGTTAACCAACTACACCATAAGAGCTGGAGCCTCAGCTACTATATCTATCTCTAGGTTCTCTTCTTTAAGTCCATTCACGAACTTCATACCTGCGAGTGAGACGGAAAAAAGACCAGCTGATGTATTGGCAACAATCATTGGTACTACATGAAAGTGAATTGAGTACACAAGTCCTAAAGTACTGGCCAATATATTGATATGTAAAAATGTATAATTGATAGCATCAGTATCTTTTGTTTTATGTACATGTACAACTTGTGGCACGAACATGACGGCAATGAGAATTGAACTCACCAGTCCAATACCATCTATGATAGCATCCATTTATTAAAATTATTCTCTACTGTTTAAGTAGGTATGTTCTTATTTGTCGTACTACTTTCACTAGTAATCTATATTCTTGTGGAGTCATTTCGAAAACAGGGACTTAGTACAAAGGAGAAATATGAGTACAAATGTTTTATGCTCACAGTCAAAGATGCTAAAACAAGACAAGAAACGTTCATCAAACATTTTGATGCTGCTGCACCACTCGAAATCATCTATGGTCCTAATACTTCTAAAGTTCAAATTGCACGAGAGTTTGAACACATCATGGAACCAGAGTATTTTGAAAAGGCTCTAGAGATGCACTACGACCCGGCAGTAAAGAGACCAAACATAACCTTTTTTAATTTGGGTGCGATTGGTTGTTTTGTTGGTCATATGGACTTTTATAAAAGATGTTTTGACCAGGGTCTCAAATATGCAGTCATTTTTGAAGATAATGTGGTTATCAAGTCTCCCCAACTTTTCAACGAAATCCAACAGGTGATAGACGAAAAGGGGAAGAACTTTGAAATGTGTTTTTTCCACTGTCTCTCAAGACTCCCAGATAAAACTGAAGGAACGCTCGAGAAAGTAAAGTGGATATCGAGTACGAAGTGTTATCTCATAAATGTTGATAATATGCGTAAATATAACAAATATTTCTATCCAATGGACAACCACGTTGATATGAAACACGAAGATCTTATTGAAAAGGGGGCTAGGGTATACTATAAAGATATGCGTAAACACATGCTCATTGACAGGTCTCAAGGTAGTTTAATTGGGCACAGTGAACACGGTGAGAAGAACTTCATCTCGAGGCAACACCCTCAAGCTACACCCGACGATGTGAAGTGGGGGTACTAACGTGGAACGTTTGTAATATAATATTGAATGGGTGGACACCCATTTCTTGCATTAGTGGACCACACAAGGTTGAAATCCATGGCGTACGACTTCAACTTTAGAATATAGGCAAACTTGTCTCTACTACTCAAACCTCTTACCCATAGAGAATCATCAATTTTTAAATGATGGGTAGAGCTGGAATCATTATCTACTTCCGTTTGTGAGAGGAACACGTCTTTTCGCCCAGCTTCTAGCATCACCCTAACGACCATTGCTCGGTCGACATTGTCGCTATGGAGAAACTCCTTCCAAAAAGTTTTGAAATTGGGGAGGATTTTTGGTCCAACCCTCATCTCATACATCTGGGGGTAACTGTAGTACCTAACCGACACCGCACCATCTGAAACATTTATTTTGTTTTTTTGTAGCATGTGCTCGTTTTTGCAGATCAGGAACTTTTCCATGGGGATGTATATATCGGTGAGGGGGTAAATTGGTGTGGCCATGTTGGATGTTTTGAAGATATACGTGTCCCACTTAGGTCTATTAAGTTCATACACCTTTATAAATGTATACAGGTCTCTCGGTCCTAATAATCGCCAAACCTGCACGTAACACAAATCGTGCAAATCCTGAATTGACTACGACAACCGTATGGTCTATGTACTTTCTAGAACTGTACCTGTGTTCATCTAACACACCTTTCATAGAAAGAATACGCCCCAATGAAATCTTTTTACATTCCGTAGCATCTAAAACAACTCGAACACGTCTATCTTGGGACCATATCCCTGTGAAGAACGAGTCTAAATCACTCGCAGATGTCGTGTCATCCAATTTAATCGCAACCTGGTGAGTCATACTATGATACTAGAAATGAAATCACAACTTTTACAGTGAGGATAACCCACTCT
>OOGM01000008.1_pt1 | contig 13336 bp, 2 predicted proteins | sample 1670251 | NCBI WGS metagenome assembly OOGM01 (sample SAMEA98135668, study PRJEB22522) | marine metagenome | biome: marine biome; feature: marine water body; material: sea ice | place: Arctic Ocean | collected 04-Sep-2015 | depth 0.9 m | reverse complement strand
AAACTTGCCTGGATGCTAAAGAAAGATGGCAGCCCGAGACCGGTGTTCAAGGAACCGGAGACAGACAATCCCATGGAAGTTGATTACTCCAACGAAGACGAAGAACCGGAGGTTCCCAATCCGGTGTGTCCTGTAGACCCGGATGTTCCCAAGCCGGAGTTTCCTGACATTGATTAGGGAACGGGATCTACTACATCGTGCGATTTGTAGTAGCTCTGGAAGCCCTTTGGCTGAAGGAGTTACTCCATCATCCTGTACCTCTTCACGGTGTGAGTAGCGCTTATTAGGTCACAGCTTGTTTGCAAGGCCATGGCACTCCGAGACTCGGAGGCCATCTCAGCAGACACCAGACTCGCTTTACACGTGCTATAGCGTTCGCTGTGCCCAATGCAATGACATGCCGTTGTCATTGTGGCTCAAGCATCACATACGGATCCCAGTGATAGTCAGGACAGTCTTACAGTCAGTAACCTTGCCCCTTACCTTGCATTACCTTGCGATGGGCTTGCCAGCCCTGCCGGTGCCATGCGGCACCTGCCTCACCTTGCCCGTGCGCCGATGGGCGCGACGACCACGACCATGCGGCCGTGGAGGAGGAGAAAAGAGAACTTGCATGCAGTACATGTTGTATGCAGCCTTATTTCGAGTTGGTAGCGGAGCACCCTTAGCTCCACCCAGCGGAGTGTTCCTGGAGGAAACCATTCGGTTGAAACCAGGAACACAGATTGAGACCAATCACTACAGCGAGGAGTACCACCGCATGATCACAACATTGACTTTCATGTCTATGTTACTTGGAGCAGTTGCTCTGATCATCATCCTCGCACACATGGTGCCAGCCGGTGGAGGAGCAGGACGCGACAACTTCAACTATCGCATCCCACCGTCTTGGTCACCAGAGAACGACAACCAATACAGCTTCCGAGCCTACATGACAGACATCAGTCTGTGGGTCATGCTCACGGACCTGCAACCACACCAACAGTGTGCGGCCATCACGATGCGGCTAGCCGGCTCAGCCCGCGAGATGGCACGTATGATCACCCCGCAGGAGATGATGTTTGGAGGCGTAAGGAACGGAGTCGCCATGGACCCCGTCACCTACATGCTAGGAGCCTTACAGACAAGGTTCGCAGCCTTGGAGGAAGAGACTCGTCTCTCAAGCATGACAGAGATGCTTGCCTTCACTCGCCGCCCAGGAGAATCCATCAATGCCGTACTGGCACGATATGAGATCGTCCGGCAGCGAGCAGCAGTTGAAGGACAATTCGTTATGAGCATGGAGGGCTGTTCATTGCAGTTACTTCGAGCTTGTAACATCCAGCCTCAACACTTGTTCACCCTTCTGCAGCCGTTCCGAGGTCAACTACCACAGGACGAGCCGCAGTTCCACGAAATGTGCACTCAGCTTCGACGCTTTGGCCACATCTCAGAGGGAACACAAGGCAACATCGCAGCATCACTTCAAGGACCTTTGAGACAGGCACGACCTAACTCATACCTTACACAGGGCGCCGATCAGCCAGCTGATGGATCCACCCACAGCTACTTCGGCAACCCTGGCTCTCAACCAGAACCATGGTCAGACCTCTCAGCTCAGCCTTTCAGTGCTGCGGGAGGCACAGACCCCTTTGCGACATGGGGAGCTGGAGGAGGCCATTCGGCCGAACCCAGCTATGCCACGACGGCTTACCCAGTCAATTCGGACTACCCAATAGACAGCGGCACCGACACGGACACTTCCTCCGACGATGGTCAAGAGGAACTTCCAGACCCGGGCATCTCACAGATGTCCGAGTCCCAAGCCGCAGAACACATCTACATGGAGTACCGAGCAGCAAAGAAGACCTGGAGACGTTTCACAGGAAAGCCAGTTCGGCACTTCCGACGAACAGTCAAGAGAACCAAAGGAAGCGGAAAAGCCAAAGGAGGAAAAGGTAGTAAAGGAAAAGGTTTCGGATTCTATTGGACCCATGATGAAACCCTGACCTACCTGAAGGGAAAAGGCAAAGGAAACCGAGCCCACACCAGCGGCAAAGGTTTCGGCCGGAACACTAACCCCAAGGACCGACAAGGCAACACCATGAAGTGCCGTGTTTGCGACAGTGAAGAACACTTTGCAGCAAACTGTCCTCAGTCCAAAGGCAAAGGAAAGGGAAAGTCTTCCTCTTCCAGTTCCGGTATAACACCTTCTTTCTCCGGCTTAACCATAGCGCCACCACTACAGAGTCACCACGAGGCCAGTGCTCAGCCCCCGTGGATGAACAATGACATGATGTTCGAGCCGCCAGGAGTGTCCTATCCGGCCTTCTACCCGGTGTTTCCTCAGGACCCTCCTGACCAAAACAACGGCGGCTTCTCACTCAACACACACGACCCTTGGGCCACAGGAGATCCTTGGTCCCAGACTGCTTTGCCACAGACGCAGAACAACGCGCAGTCATATGGCCCATCAATGCCATACGGCCCACCAAGGCCGAGGTCGAGAGCACCATCGCCCGTAGCCGCTAGGGAAAGTCAACAGACTGCACCTAGCGGACCAAGGCACCGCCATCATTCAGGCACCGACCGCCAGGTCTCTGATGATGACGAACTTTCCAGGCACAGCTCCCCGGCAGCATCTGTCCGAGGAGCACCACCAGTGCCACCTACGTTGCCAATCCCCAGAGGATACACAACGCCGCCTTCGAGACAAGAATGGAACTACGTTGGAGTCGCGAACATTCAACCGCCCGAACAACGGACAGGACCGCCAGCAGTGAACGACCTTCAGCTGCAGGCCATTCGCGATGGTATTGCCATGTGCAGCAACACCAGGCCAGCCGCTCGCAGCGTCTATCGCCCACATCTACTGAGACACCAACTCCCATTAAGCTCAGGCAGCATCACGAGCTCAGTCCCGACCAGATATGTCACGACCCAAGCTCCACCTCCAGGTGCTTCCCCTGTTGCCATGGTCACTCAGGCAATTGATTACGTCAATCAGTTCAGACAGCAGCGTCTAGACCAGCAGCGCCAAGACCGCCGCTTGCCAGAGAGATTTGTACCAGCACCAGATCCAGCACCGGAGAGGATTGCAACGCCGCCACGGATTGCAACGCCGCCACGGGTGGCAACGCCGCCACGGGTGGAAACGCCGCCGCGGCCCAGTGAGCCACCGCCGCCGTTGCAACCGCCACAGGCACCAGCCGCAGAACAAGAGATAGTGCCCATCATGTATGAAGGATCCGATGACACTTGCTCTATCTGCGCTGAGGCCTTCGAACATGGAGAACAGGTGTGCCGACTTGTCTGCCGACACGTTTTCCATGCCAGTTGTTGGGATAACTACCTCGCCGCAACGAACAGCCTTCACGGCACTAGGGCTGACTGCCCGAACTGCCGTGGTGCAGGCACTTTAGTTGCAGTTTGGCCGTTCATTGGAGAACACCTCATCACTCAGGAAATCTTTCGCCTCAATGGTCAGATGATGCAGACCCCGAACCAGCTAGGTCAGCTCGGTACAGGCATTCTGCATACAGGGCTTCTTCTCGGACCTGATACAGCTCAGACCCAGCATTTCAGCATTGACTCCCCGCGAGAAACCGGAGGAGCAACAGGCAGCAGCACGCCGCCAGTGGTCCCCAATGTCCACCATGAAATACTGTGGAACCACTTCTTAGCACCAGAAGTAGAAGCTGCTGAGTCAGATCGAGACCCAGCACAAGACCAAATGAACGACGATGAACCCGACACGGGCGCATACGCCCACGTGGAACATGATGACGACGACAATGGAAGTCATTCGACTGAAGTTGCGCCACTGTTCCATGTTCAGACCCGGCTTGCCGACGGCCGCCCATCCTTGCTAATTGACCCAGGATCAGTTGGAAACCTCAGCGGGGATGTTTGGGCCAAAGGAGTTGCTCAGGCCGCCGCCCGACGTGGCCATGTCCCTTCCTATGAACGACGACCACGCCCACTCAAAGTCAGCGGGGTCGGCCAGGGCACTCAGGCATGCAATTATGACTGCAAACTGCCAGTTGCATTCAAGCAGCTAAATGGCAGCACCGTCAGCATGGGTCACATTACTACACCGACAGTTCAAGGATCAGAACTCCCAGGACTCCTCGGGCTCACTGCCTTGCGCAAGAATCGAGCCATCTTGGATTTCCAGAAAATGGAGCTCTACTTCTGCGGCCCAGGCGACTATGACCTCACGTCTAGCCTGCCGCCAGGAACTGACGGTTTCCAGTTGGAAGTCGCACCGTCCGGACATCTTGTCCTACCTTGTTGTGAGTACGAAAGCGGTACCGTAAGTCAAGATCACTCTTTGACTCTGGTCACCCAGGAACGCAGTCACGGTCGTCGTGTTCCGCCTCCTCCGACCAGACCTCCGGTCTTGCCGCCCGTCGCTTTCGAGAACGTGAACCTGGCACCTCCGCCAGGCCTTCGCACAGTCTGAGAGATTGATCGTGGACGGCAATTGCCGGAAGCGGTCACAGCGCAGGTTCTGCCTCATGATTTCAAGTTAATTTGGATTTCTACGAGGAAGGCAGCACCAGCCGCAGACGCACTCGCAGCCAACATAGCAGGTTGTTACCTCCTTCATGAGCTTTTGGCCTCAGTGAAGTTGCCACTTGATGAGTTGATTTCAGCCCATTTGGTCGCAATTGAAATACCGCCAGTCGCTTTGAAGGGTTTTGAACACGACCTTCTTCACCTTGTTGCAAAGATTCGCGCCATTGGACCACATGTTGCCATCATTGTGCAGCAAAGTCTCCGACGGCAGACTCAACAAGCTCTGTGGATTCACAGGTGGAACAGATTGGACAATCGACCTTTCCAAATCACGCAGACATGCTCATGCCGGTTGGGAAACACGTGTCAGGGATGTCACTTTCCGGTTTTACTTGGAACAACGTATTCTGTGGAGTTAGCCTCGTGCTCAGCGAGATCTACACCAGGAGCACAGTCATTGACTCTGCAGAGAAGTCTATCGGGCGACCTTTTAGCACTCGCCGTTCTTCTGCTCTCCGACGACTATACCACGCCACCGCCCGCGGTTGTCATGCCGGAGGAAGCCGAAGTCCTTCGCCGCCTTGGAAAGTCCATGATAGTTGACGGACCAGGGCCTCAGCGGACACCAGACTCGCACACGCATTGCAGCCCGCAGTGCGTTTTACCTACGAAACTAGACTCAACGGTTCCGAATAAGACAGTTGCTTACCCGACCGACGCCAAAGAGAAACAACGAGACAGAAAGAACGAGCGCAAAGCTCGCGGAGAAGTCATTGTAGTCAAGAAGAGGAAGTTCGTTGTGGAGGACCACCACGACGACTGTGGAGATGACCTCACCTCACTTGATTTGACTTGCTACAACCAGCCATGTCATTACGACACAGACTCCGACCTTTCTGATCAAGACCACAACCAGTGTCTCCTTGCCGAACTCTCGCAGCTTGCTTTCCCCATTGATATGGACACAGTTGCCAAGGCTCAAACGGGAAGTGCCCCTCATCCGGGTAGAGACCCTCGAGCCAAGTTCCCCAAGAACAGTCTTTGCCCAGGATGCAAACATTACCGAGCAAGAGACGATTGGGAACACAACCGAACAATTGGAGAATGCAGCTACCCGTACGATGAACCAGTTGTCCCCGATTGTGATGGTTGCCAGAAACGTAAGCCGAGATACAACCCTGGTCACTCATACGTGGATGGTGATTGCCGCTGGGCAGTTGCCGGCATCAGGGCCTCAGCCAAACGAGGCAACCCTCACGAGCCAGCTAACAAAGCTGACAACGAGCCCACGGCTCATGCCCCAGGAACACTAGACGGAGAAGAACTGGGAGCCGAGGGCGAAGAGGAGATAGCAGCCATTGACAGGGCAACGGCAGCCCAGGCCGCTAACACAGGAAGTTCGTCTTCATCTTCAGCCGCTCCCGGTGAAGGCCAATTGGCCGAAGCCGGAGGCGATCAATTGGCACGTCGGGCCCGAGGACCAGATCAGCACCCTCGTGAACGCCGCGCTTTCAGAGACGCAGGCGAAAATCCCGAACGACCAGATGATTGGACTAACTTCGACATCGGCAGAGTAGTTCGCCTTTTCAGGACCAACCGAGTAAGTGCCATTCGGCTCTCTCTCAGAAAACTACATGTCCGATGGTGGCACGCATCACACCATACCATGCAGCGCTTCCTCGAACGAGTTGGTGTTGCTGACAGTGTGATCAAGCTCATTCCGGAGATCGTGCAAACTTGCCGTGTCTGCAGAGAGTGGGCCAAGCCTGGCCCAGCTAACGTATGCAGCACAGAGTTCGCCGACACGTTTAATGCCCAAGTCGAGTGTGACTTGCTCTTTGTCAACAAGAAGATCATCTTTCATCTCATTGATCGTTGCACAAGATGGCACGCCGCTCGCGAAATACCAGGAAAAGATGAGGATACTCTCATGGTCGCCATTGACGAGATATGGATCAGCACCCATGGAGCCCCTAAGGAGCTCATCGTCGATGGAGAAAGCGGAATTGTCAGATCTGCCAAAACCAAAGAGTACTTATCCCGCAAAGGCATCAAACTCCATGTCAGAGCAAAGGACCAGCACGCCCGCTTCATTGAAAGACGAGGGGCTCTTCTTCGAGACACGATCCATCGTATCGAAAGTCAGCTCAACGAAGAAGGCCTTGCTGGAATCCCTTTCTCTTGCACTCTTGCCGAAGCAGTTTTTTGTGGAAACGCTTTATTGAGCATCAACGGGAGCACGCCCTACAACGCAGTCTACGGACGTGTGCCAGCGCTGCTTCCTGGAATCAATCAGATCGATAACCCGGGGGAAGCCAATGCGCCGAGCCCGGGCCTGATACGACACACTCACCGATTAAGGGAGATCAGCATTCAGTCCATGGTTGAAGGCTCAGCACGAGCCAGACTTGGACGAGCAATGAACACACGCACCACACCTTCATCTCAGAACTTGAACCTGAGTGTAGGTGATGAAGTTGATTTCTTCCGTGCTCAGAACTCGAAGGATGTTTCGGGATGGTTCGGACCAGCCGAAGTTGTCGATGTGAGTCGCGCCAGCCGCGGCATCATTTCGATCAAACATCACTCTCACATCATGGAAGTACAGACCCAGCAGATTCGAAGACACCTGCATTTTCTGACTTTCCTCTCAACAGATGTGTTGCACTCAGAAGTCCACCACAATGTGTGGCAGTTCATTCGCCAAGCACTTGAGAACCTCGCTCCGAAGACTTTGATACATCTTGGAAATGTCAACACAAACGGAACGTGGACAGAATCCAGGAGCGACGACAAACACCCTGGCCTCATGAATGCTATTCGCTTCTTTGCCGAGAACCACCTCAGCCTCGAGAGCGTTGTGTCAGCAAGAATTGGACTTGGCCTCCAACATCTGCCGCACATCAGCGGCTATTCTGGTGCTATCACCATCTTCTGGAGACCAGGTCGCCAAGGGCTAAGGTTCAACGAGAAGTGGACCGACAGCAAAGGCCATCTTGCTAAATACAGAATATCAGATGACTACGAAGATTGGCAGCAACTACGCTGCATCCAAATCCTACTTGGGGAAAGTTGCACCACCACTGTCCAGTCCGGTGGAAGGCAATCGCCCGAAGCCGTGACTGACACACCGCAGGCCACGGCTCGTGCCGAACAACTCTCACCCATTACGGAAGTCTCGCATGAAACGGAATCCCCGGGAGATGAAGGAGGAGACGGACTAGACACGTTCCTCCACCATGCGGACGCAAGTATGAACCAACTACTTGCAGACACCAGAGGGAATTGGGACGAACTCTTGGAAGACTTGTCCACAAGCCCTACTGCCGAACGAGATGAACTCTCCGAGCGCTTGCCTCTCTCTATGCTTGCTTTGCCTATGGAAGATGTTTTCATTACCAGGTCTCAAAACCAGGTCAACGAGGAGATCGTCACGCTGAACACTCTTGACGACAACGAATATGTCGAGTTCGCGGTCTACCCACCAATGACAAACACCATTCCAGACTTGCCCGTGCTTGAACCAGATGACATTGTTGTCTTTAAGGTTGGAAAGAAGGATGTCAGACGTGAAGTCGTCAAACGCGACGACGACACCCTTACCACCGAACAAGTTCAAAGCCACTGGGGCGAGGTGCAAGCAGCCATGCTGAAAGAATTGCAAACATGGTCAGACCACAAGTGTTTCAGCAGGCGACCCAGAGAAGGAGCTCGAAACGTCATAGACACCCGATGGGTGATCAAGTTCAAGATGGAACAGTCCACCACAGCAGTTGTGAACCACATCCGCGGTGGAAGTCATTCGACTGAACCCGCAGCGATGACCAAGAAAACCATCAGAGCCAGACTTACAGTTCGTGGTTTCAAGGACTGCGAGCGAGGTGATATCGACCGCTATGCGGGCACCAGCTCCAGATGCTCCCAGAAAGCCTTAGTCAGCGAAGCTGTACTCCGAGGTTGGGACCTTATCACCACGGACATCTCCAAAGCTTTTCTCCAGGGAGTCACTTATGACGAACTGGCGAAGCTGACAGGAGAACGCCCGAGAGAAGTCAACTTCTACCTACCAGCGAGCAACATACCAGTGCTCAGGAAGGTCAAAGGCTTCGAGAACTTCAATCCCGCCACTGAGGTGCTTCATTGCGACAAGCCGGGCACCGGTCTAGTCGACGCACCGCGTGCTTTCTCGATCAAGCTGAGTTCGGTCACCTGCGAAAAATGTGGCCTCATGCCCAGCAAGGTAGATCCAGAACTTTGTTTCAAGCACACCAATGGACGACTTGTTTGCCTTATGACCAAACATGTTGATGATTTGAAGATCGCGGGCGAACCTGCAGTCGTGCAGGACATTTTGCTTAAGCTTCAAGAGACCTTCGGAGAGCTGAAGATATCCAAACATTCGTTTTTGAATTGTGGAGTCCAACACACTCAGTGCCCTCGGACGAAGGAGATCTCTCTGGACCAGGTTGCTTATGCAACGAACCTCAGAAGCATTGCCCACACGCAGCTTACGACTGGGAAGCCTGAAGAATTAGCTTCACCAGAACTACATCAGCTTTTCATGTCGTTGCTTGGAGCTATTGCATATCTTGCCCACACTCGTGTTGACATTCTCGTGTTCGTCAGCGCACTTCAGCGGCATAATGCAAAGCCAGAAGTACAACACATCAAGAAGCTGAACAAGCTACTTGCCTGGATTCAGAAGCACCCCAAGAAGCTCATGTACAAGCAGCTTGGGGCCGCGTCCGCTGGAACACATCTACGTATCGTTTCAGATGCCGCTTTCAAGCGAGAGACGGAGACCGGGTATAGCCTACGCGGTGCTCTGTTCCTCCGAGCGGCAGGAAGAAGCAGTGCAGACATTGTGAAGCCTGCAAGCACGATCCATGTCTTGGACTTTGCTTGTAAGTCCCAGCGACACGTGACCCGAAGCACTTTCTCCGCAGAACTTTTGTCTGCTGGGGATGCTCTGGATCAAGGCTTGTTGGTTGGGCAGGTTCTCCATGAAATTCACAGTGGAGTCACATCGGCTTGTGAAGCTCGGGGCATGCGAGGGTATGGAGGATTCAGTTGCCCACTTGCTCTCTATGTCGATGCCAAGTCAGTGTTTGCTGCAGTTGCAGCCACTTTCACCAAGCTCCCAGCCGAGAAGTCTTTGCTTTGCCATGTTCAGTTTGTGAGGGAACTATTGGAGAGGCGTGTTTTAGGCGACATTGTTTGGATTGACACCCGTGACATGTCGGCTGATGGCCTCACCAAAGGCGCAGTAACGAGAGATTTATTGCACCAGATCATGGACGGACACATGAACATCCACCACAAAACCGAACAGTGGAGACCCAAGACGGTCGAAGCTCCCACAGAATCTCATGTAAGAACATTTCTCACCTATGAAAGTCATTCGACTGAAGTTTGTGCATTTCCGCAGCCTTTTGCTCACAGCTTCTTTGCCCCCGCGCCGTGCAGTTTTCAGCCCACAGTGCGGCTTTCCACCATGCCGCCGCCGAAACAGACGGGGCAGAAGCGACCAGCAGGACAGCGCTGGACGGAAGGTGACACGAGCTCGGACCCAGATGACCAAGGCCCAAACCCTTGGGCCGGTCTCGCCGATGCAAAGGTCCCCGAAGAAAAGCGGCCAAAGATCTTGGAGCAGTTGGCGTCAATTGGCGCATCGTCAAGTTCGGCGGCGGCCGGAAATCCCGAGCCACCGCCGGAACCTGCGCCGAAGGCCGGAACGACCGAGCCTCCTACGGAACCTGCGCCGGAACCAGCAAGGACTACGCCAGCATGGTTTCGCCCGCTACCGCAGCATGTGTTCGCCGGCTCCATCTTCCGCGGCCACACGCCCAGGTTTGCGCCGCCACCTCCACTCATACGACATGCACCAGGTGCCGGGCCTCCGCCTGCCCCTCTGCCCGAGCAGCCCGTGCCGAAGCAGGAGGGTGCAGCGCCCGCTCCTCCGCAGACGTTGCCTATGAGTTCCCTTGGTGAAAGCCATTCGGCTGAAGCCAAGGAAGAAGGTGACAAGTACTGGAAGTGGGGAGACAAAACCTACAAGGAAGGAATTCCCGGCAGAGGAGTCAACACCAGCCACAGCATTGAGGACATCCAGGAATACATGACTGGCTGTCCACTTCAAGAAGTCGTGCCGAGTTTTGCCGGAGAAATTCCCTACCAGTCAATTGAAGATTGGGTGGTGACGCTGAGACAGGCGTCAATGGCTCCTGGAGCCTCTTTCTACTGGCCATCAGAAAAGCTCAGCTTCCAGCGAGCTCTTGCAGTATCGTTGAACCATCTGCCCCCTGATTGCTTCATCACCATCAAGAGTTCCAAGCCGGTGCCACAGCGTTTCCTCAGCGGATCCGACCCCAGGCACTTGGATGGAAGCGTCCAGGAAGTCTACCACGGTAGCTCTGTGTTCAGTGCGATCGGAATCGCAGAACATGGTTTTAAGGCAGGACTCGGGGCTGGATGCGATTCGCTGAAGGCCCACTTCGGAGTCCCCGTGGCAGGCGTCTATGTGGCCAAGTCTTGGTCAACAGCCTCTTACTATCCGATGGAGAAAAGTTCCGTGTCACATGTAAGCGACCACTCGGGAGTGCCCGGGGGATCGCTGATTGCATGGGACGGTTCATACCCGATGCGGATGGTGGTCAGGTGCCTTGCCAAGACAACGGATCAGTTGTGGCACAAGGGTTCGAACCAGTCGTTGTATCGACCCAAGGACCTGCACATCACGCATTTCTGCATTTATGCAGTTGGTCCCCAGTTCGTGCACAGGCATCTTATGTCGAAGTACCTCTTGACAGTGAGCTTAGCCTCGTTGCCGTCAGGTTCACAGATGAGCGTGTTTGAACGACCAGACCTCTCTCTGGTCACGTCTCGCATGATCGCTGCCTCTGTTGCCGACAGCCCACAGGAAAACGACGACCATCCTCTTTTTGGACAAGTTGTGGTTGCAAAGAAAGAGGACCTCGCGCCATTGGAACATTATTTCTACGAGCAGAAGTCCCTCATCCAGCGGTGGACAGAAGGGACCCGGCCATCGATCCGAATTGGAACAGTTCACACTAAGAAGAGTGTCCTTGTCGAGTACCTCACGACCCCCGAATCCGCAAGGCAAGTTCCAGCGACAGGATCAATGGTGGTTGAGTGCTCCTACCAGCGAGGACTCGCTGCCCGAGTGAAGGTTCGAGAACTCCATCGCAACCACCCACAAGGCACCAAGGGCCTCGCCGAGCTGTTTTGGGATGCAACTCAGTCTCCTGATGAGCTGCCTCTTGCTCGGTCGAAGCCGGGAGTAGCCCAAGAGCTACAGACCGCTGGTGGAGGGCAATTGCCCGAAGCCAAGGTCACGAAGGGTTGGCAAAACCCAACCGCCACAGGAGAAGCGCTGGCCAAGAAGCAGGCCAAGCGCCAGAGGCAGAAATCCGAGAAGACGGACGACAAGATTGCAGATGATTTCGCGAGGAAGCAGTGCCGTGAGCTCACGGGCTACTTGCGAATCGCAAGCGCCTCGTACATCAGGTGTCCAGAGGAGTATTTTGACTCCTACGCTGGAATCTGGACGCCGCCACCGGTGGGAGTAGTGTATGACCACACTCACCGCTTCAAGCTTGAGATTGGGTCACACTCCATCCCGACACTCGTGCAGACGGCCATGCCCAAGCAAAAGAAGAACACACGACAGCGAGTCGTGAACAAGGCGCGGCAGGCCGAGACGGACAGTCTGACGAATCTCGTCAGCAGCTGCATCCCCAGTGGAAGCCAATTGGCTGAAACTGGAGGCCCCGGAATAATGGGTCGCCAACTCGTCGACGACAGTATTTCTTCGACGTTTGCGGACACGGCCCACTACACCCTCACGACCCAACGGGAACACACTTCCCGTGGGGCCGCTTCTGGTCTGCAGGCACCCGCCCCGACCATTGGTGTAGGAACCGAGGAGCATGCAGCGCTCACCGCCAGCTTAGGGTTCAAGATTCTCATGAAGGATGTTCTTCCCGAGGACGAAGCAAGTGTGGTGCTCAGACTTGAAGAACAGCCACCGCTTGTCAGCATTGCTTTCGCTTGGACGAAGGCGGCCACCAACAAGATCACCCAGGCCCGCCGCTTGTCCAAACAGACACAAGGAAGCAGTGCCAGCAGCAGTGGTGCTGTTCCCGCACCGATCACTTTTGTCCCAAGCACAGAATCCGAACCAGCTCCTGCCACAGTTGTGGGAACAGTCGTTTCTGACAGTGAGTCAGATGACCCTGAGCCATTTGCCTGGATAAAGACAGCAGTCCCAGGCTCAGGCTCGGCGTCAGCAAACCCACCTGAACTTGCCACGGCGTTTGATGGAGAAGTTTGGAATCTGCTGGAGAGAAAACTTGACCTCTTGAGCGCAGAAACGGACGCAAAGAAGGACGTCCCCAGTACGGACGAGCTTCGCGAGACCATCAAGGAAGCATCTGCAGGAGCAAGCACCCAAGTGAGTGACGCGCCGGCTGAAGCATCAAGCTCTTCTGCAGCCGCAGCTTCTAGCACTCCGCCAGTTGTGCCGGAACCGGTCGACATAACTGCTTGGGAGAACAATGCGAGGTTCCAGCACAACTTGAAGCACCTTGCCTGGATGCACAAGAAGGATGGCAGTCCGATGCCGGTGTTCAAGGAACCAGAGACAGACAATCCCATGGAAGTTGATTACTCCAACGAAGACGAAGAACCGGAGGTTCCCAATCCGGTGTGTCCTGTAGACCCGGATGTTCCTAAGCCGGAGTTTCCTAACATTGATTAGGAAACGGGATCTACTACATCGTGCGATTTGTAGTAGCTCTGGAAGCCCCTTGGCTGA
>OOGM01000007.1_pt1 | contig 13835 bp, 1 predicted proteins | sample 1670251 | NCBI WGS metagenome assembly OOGM01 (sample SAMEA98135668, study PRJEB22522) | marine metagenome | biome: marine biome; feature: marine water body; material: sea ice | place: Arctic Ocean | collected 04-Sep-2015 | depth 0.9 m | reverse complement strand
ATACTGGCGCGGGCGCGGCAGAATCAGCGTACTCGAGCCTATCCGCAGCGAGCTGAGCCAAGTAGACTATGATAGCATCCTCCTTCTCACTCGGTGAAGTCCTTGTCCATAACTCGGGTGGGATCGTAGGTGGTCGCGTGGTCCTGGCGGACTTGGCAACGGCACCGCGTCCTTCAAAGTATTCCAACCCCATACCGCGAATATCGGTTCCAGGCGGCAACCCGTAGAAGGGCGCCGAGGGGCGTGGTGGAACAGAACCTGGTACCCAGCTGGCGCCGACATACCCTGAACTGCCAGCACTAATCCCTGCTGGTAGAGGCTCATCAATAGGGGGAGCCTCGATATCATCCGAATCATGTACTTCTTCAACTTCTGGGGGAACCTGGAAGTGGTCAGCCTTAAGTAGACGTTCCTGCCGCCATACCGCAACGGGGAAGAGGAACTTCCCGTCGGTATTGGGGACAACTTCCTTGATCCTGTGAATCTTGACCTGGTTCCTGGGGACGTCTGGATCGGCCCGAAAGTATTCTAGGCCAGCAACGAGATAATCGCCGCTCCATTCCCAACCTGGGTTCACATGGTAGCCGATGAAGATACCAGGGATCGTCTTAGGTCCCATGGACGGAATCTTGACGTCGGGCTGCGGCATGAAGTCAACGAGAGCACCGTAGGGAATCTGCATGCCCTTGAAGTGTCCCTTCTTATGCCGTTTGTTCCAAGCCGAGTCGCCGTCAACGATGGCGATGTTGTTGGCAAAACAGAAATGCTCACCAGCAGACGGCCAGAACGTCGAAGGGTTCAGTCCCGACTGGACAATAGCGCAACCACCACCTTCTTTGCATCGACGGACGCAGTTCTCGGCAACACCGTTGGTCTGCGGCATGCCAGTGGTGGCGGTTCCAAGTCGCCATTTCAACGATGTCGCCGCGGAGATCAACTCGGGCGCGTTGTCGCAATAGAAGCTCAACACCTTGTCACGAACGCCAGCAAAGTGCTGCATGGCGGCGACGGTGTTGACTGCGCTTTTGGCCGACTTGGGATAAACGGCCAAGAAACGCGTACCACGGTCGTAGAGCACGACGGCGACGGTATCGCAAGGGAAGTTATGATCTTCCTCTTCTTCTCGGCCTCCCTTAATGAAGTGGTCCCCAGTGACCTGTTCGCCAAACTTAGTAGGCAGAGGCTTGGCCCCTTCAGCCTCGGAGGGCTTAGAGGACCTGCGTCTCTTAGGCTTCCTTTGCATCTTAGCCTTAGAGCAAACCTCGCAGTGGGGATTCTTAGGAAGATGCGTCATTCGATGTTCTCGCGATAGTGCTTCCTCCAACGTCTTCTTTGGTTTAGAGTCAAGAACATCTTCAAGATCGCCTTCTGATGCTTCCTCAGCGCCGTTTGGACCAGATGACTCCGGCTCCAAAACAGCGGCGGGAACCGCGACGGCGGTAGGACCGCAGGGTGGCAAGGGAAAGCCGAACCCTCTGAGTTGTTCCTGCATCTCTGGGGAGGTATCGACCCAGGATGAGTGGACGAACAATACCATAGACCAGCGGTCGCCGTTGAAGGTTCCCGAGGAATGGATCTGACGTCCGTCGAAGACGACTGCATGTTCACGGATATGCAAGGGTTGTTTAGCACCTGCGAGACGCAAGCGCCCACCCACGTAGTGGCCTAACCCCATGGCAATGGAAGGGGTACCGACAAGATTGTTGTCGGTATGTGGCGCACTGATCGTGTTGTGATTGATCTGGATCGAGGTGAAACAGATATCACGAAGTGCCTCGTGGGAGCGAACTTCGGCGACGACGGCGGCTATCAATTCGCGATTCCGTTGGGTCTTAGGGTGCATGAAGGGACAAGTTTTGAACGTAAGTCCAATGCAAACCCCGTCCCCCGTGACGGCCTTTCGAGCGGAAGGAACCATGTGGACTTTCTGCAGGAGGTTGAAGATAGAATCAACGCCAGGCCGCGTCATCTTTACTGGCTTGGGATCGAAGCGACCGACCAAGGACCAGAGAGGAGAGACGCCTGGGGCAGCGGTGGCGGAATCGGTAGCGACGGGGGCTATATCATATTCCTCGTCTTCTACCTCGCACAATCGCTCACCAGGACGGTCATCGTCACTAGAGCCAATGAGAGAGCCCATATCGGCGTACTCATCGTCATCATCACTTCCCTCGATATCGCACCAGCGAGGGGGCGCGAGGGTTTTATCATCAACATACACATCTTCGTGGTGGTCGTAGTCGTCACCGATGTAGTAGTCGAGGGGACCAGATTGCTCGGTGTCAGAACAACCAGAGTCATCAGTTTCTGTATCCCACGTGGAATACCCGTCCTCATCGTACCCAGTAGAGTCATCAAGGGAATCAGAGTCTACCCACTCGGAACGCTTCAAACCCCGCTTCACAATGTACCTGGGGTCGGGATTGGCTGTCTTGATCGCGTCGGCAATCAACCAGGCAGGGTCCCACCTAACCGAGGTGCCTTTACGGTGAGTAGCGGCAAGGGCTGGAGCGAGATAATGTGGATCAAGGTAATCATGATCATCTAAGTACGGGCAACAATCTCGGGAGACCAACTGGACGATAACTCCTTTGGCGGTAATCATCGTGGGTGCCAGAGAATATGGCTCCCAGTGAAAAGCGCACCCGTCCTCAACGCACCTGCGCCCGATGGAAAGGACGGCAGGGGTAGAATCGAGGATGTAGGGTTCGACGGTTTCATGTAGACCAACAATCTGCTGGCTCACACTTAAGGTGCAATCGGTCAAGCCGTTGGCCGTGTGGAGCGTGATTGGGTCGGCGGAGTCCGTAATGCAACCGCGAAGAGGGAACGGAACCGCATCTCGGGTCGTAAGATCATACTTACATCCTGTATCCATGAGCCAGGACTGGCATTCGACCTTGTGACCGTGATGACAGGATGCTGCGACGGCAGGACAACCTGGGTCTGTCTCGGAAGAAGATGCCAAACGAGAGACTGCTTTGAGTATACCGCGCGGTTCAGCTGACGCCGACACGGCACGCGCCTTAAAGACGTTTCGGGCAAACGGTGTTTCAGCTGACGCCGACAACACGCGTGCCTCGTAGGTTTCCTGGGTCACCTGTGTTTCAGCTGACGCCGACAACGTGTGCACCCTGGAGGAGAAAGGTTTCGGCACTAGGATCGCAACAGCAGCTGCGGCAGGCTTCCCTTTACCTTTTCCTTTCCCTTTGGAAGCCTTTCCTTTAGGAGAAGCACCGCGAGGACGATCGTCGCTAACATGAAGATGTTCACAACCGTCGCCAAACCTGCAGGTGCCAAGCTGGAAGAACTTACAAGGTTTCTTGCTCTTGTCACCAGATCTGGGCGTTGACGGACCCTGGTCTTTGACATGGGCATAAGTACAAGCCGCCCCCCTGGTGCAAGTTCCCTTCTGGAAGTTGTAGCAAACGCCTTTCCCAGGAGGGGCATCAGAGCCTTTACCGCCAGGGGTCGCTCTTCCGCGAGGGGCGCCTTTGGGATTTCCCCGATCGCCACCTGGAGGCGACCGATTCGGGGTGACAGAACGTGGCTTGGCAGCCTTGTCTTTTCCCTTAGGACGATCACCTTTTCCACGGCCAGAGGGAACGATACCTGGAGCGGCCTGATCATGGCGAGTATGGATACTCTTGTTCAAGGAATCCTGCATATGGGTCCTGCGCCGCATCCTGATGTAGCGGCACGTGGCGTCCCAGAGCCATTGGAAGGTGTGTTCGGTACTGCCGATAATCCACTCGGCCCTAAGATAGTGCGCCACGTCAGCCTCCATGGGCTTGAAGTTCTTGATCTGATGATAGTACAGATACTGCAAGGTTTCTTCTGCGGGCGCGATGGACAACTCTGCCATAACCATGTTCCAGGCATTGTGGAATCCTTCGACGTTGTCCCCGATCAACCTGAGTCCTTGAAGGTGGTTGAGATCGTAGAGCACCTGGCCGTTCTGGCTCGACGCGTAGTAACGGAACACCAACGCCAAGAGCATCCTTCCGCGGACTATCTGGTCGCTGTTATACATGTTCGTAGACATTTGCGTGAGCTCGCGGCCAAGCTCGCCGTGGCAGATTTGCATGAGAGCGGCCGCAATCTTGCGGTCTAACGAGATCCACCCTGGTCCTGGATCTTGAAGATCCTCGGGACGTTCGCGAGCACAAGCTCGGACCCAGGGGAAAGCCTCGTCATCATGGCGACCAGCGGCGGCGATCACTGCCTGAATACAGTGCGCCCGCCAGGCCCGCCATTGAGACCCGTTAGGGAAGGGCAGAAACTTGATGGAATCCGCCTCCTTACCACGAGGGGTACGGGACTTGTATCGGTCAACGTCCTCGCCAAAACCATCTTCCCAAATGTCTGGGTAGCCATGGCCTGGTGGCGTAGGAGGAGGACTTTTCCGATCATTGGAATCGTCGGAATCATTCGGATCTTTCTTCCCGCCGCCGCCGCCAGGTGATCCAGCGCGACGTTTGGGACGTCCATCGTTCTCCTTCTTGTCGTCATCATCATCATCATCGTCATTCTTCTTCTTATCCTTCTTGTCCTTCTTGTCGTCTTTCCTGCTGGAGTGGTCCTTGGAGGAAGACGGCGCACCAGATTGGTACACGGACCGAGACGCGCCAGACACGGTTAAAGTAGGAGCCGTGACGGTTTGCGTTGTCGCGATAGAAGTGGTCCTTGGCACAGATGACTCCGTCGCCAAAATCTTTGACGCAGATGACTCCGTCGCCGAGGAAAGCGCCGAATTGACGGGAGACAAGGGTCGAGAGACCGACTTGTCGTTGTGACGAGCTGTGAGGTCGATGGGGAATTGATAACGGTGGTCAGACACTGAGTCTTCGCTATCGTCGCGCCCGACCGCGGTTTCGCACGTCGTCGTAGGTTCCGAAGGGGACGCCTTGACGTGGATGACGGGAGTCTGGACATGAGCCAGAGATTCGAGCCTGCCAGGCTGAGCTGGAGCAGTTCGTCGATCAGAACCCTCGGAGGAATGGAACTGGTTTCCTTCTCCACTGGAAGATGGGGGATTCGCGGCGGCCCACGCGAAGGCGCGATTTTGGGCGGCGAGCAAATTGGACTGCCTCTCGATCTTCATAGTTGAGAGCTCGTTGGTCTGGATGTCATACGCGATCTCGATTTCGCGCAAACGGCTAGCCTGGGCAGCATAGGCTGCAGCTTCGCCTTGTTGACGTAAGGCCAAATCTTGGAACTGTTTGATAGCCAAGTTTGCCTGTTCCAGTTCGGAAAAATGTTGGGCAACGACAACAGAATGTCGTTGCTCGGCCACGAAGATGGTGGCGTCAACGGCGACGGCCGTTTGGTTGGCGACCGTCTGGTGACTTACGTTGCCGAACACGCAAGAATCATTCTTGATGTTCGTCTGGTTCACAACGATATTCTGCGTGTTGCAAGAGGCAAACACAGCACTGCCGATCATGTCGACTTCCATGTTTGGCGACAATATAGGTGACCCCGCCGTTGTGCCGTTGGCCGAACTGGGGCGCGCCGCGCCGTCGGGCCAAACGTCGGCTGGAGCTACTGAAGAACCAGCAGAATTTTTGGCGAGGGTCCAACCGTTGTACCCCTTGTCGGGGCTGAGCAGTTGGGGAAACGCAGACCTAATTCTGGACTCGCCAGGACGCGTTTCAGATGACTCCGACAACGCTCCCGCAACATAAGACGGAGATAGGAAATGTCGGGCATCTGGTGGGCAAGAGAGATCGTCACCAATATAATGCTCTTTCGCACCGTGATGAGCGGTGATGGATGATACCGCCGAGGTGATGTTCTTTGACCCTCCATCATCTGGTACGAGCTGAGACGGGGCTGCGTGGAGGGGAAGCGCAGACCCTTGAGTCCACGTCTTATGCCCTCGTCCAGTCTCGTCCGAGACGTGGAGCTGCTCTTCCGCCTGAATGACCTTCTGACCGTGATTGACCCCAGCAACGGTGATATACGATGATGGGTTGGTAGAAGTCGTTTCAGCTGACGCCGACAACGCTAAGGCTATTGGCGGGCGTGTGGCTGACTGAAGGCAACTGAGTCCAGGTGGAGTCCCAGCTGACGCCGATGACACACGTGTTATGGTCTCAGCTGACGCCGACGACCTGTTAGGCGCATTCAAGTTTCCGATTTGGTCTAGAATGTGCACCTCTCGTCCTGCGGAGAAGACGTCCAAGATGGAGGGTGCTGCCGTGGGTGTCGTGGTCGATGGGATCACGGTGACGGGCGAGGAGAATGCGCCCGCGAAGGGGGACTCCTGCGCCGCGGCGGGCTGCGATGGTCCGCTGGAGCCAGTCTCGCTGCGGACGTCATCGAGGCGCCTGCCGACCGAACCCGCGTTGGATTCGAGGTCGGCCTCTGCGTCGTTGAGGGCAAGGCGAGCTTCAGAGAGCTCCAGCGCAAGCCTCGCGCGGGTGACTCGTCGGGCCTTGGAGGCGGACGATGCGACTGACCCAGCGTTGCTGGGGCGCGGGGGAACCGCTGCCTGACGGACGGAAAGAAGTTGAACGTTATGTTCCGTCATAGGCCTGGAGACGCTAGCCGCGGAGGGCTGAGGCGCCTTGTGCACCGCGCTGTAGCCGCTCGGAGGCGTCGTACAGACGGGTGTAAAGCCAGAAGGTGACTTGAGTCTCTTCTGCTCCATACTCAGTAACGTAGACTGGTCGGAGGAACTGCTGTTGACAGCAGAGGCGCTCGGAGCGCTCTCTGTCGCAGAAGGAGGCACACTAAATCCACTGTGGGACGCCATAGCTTCTGCAAGGATAACTTCGAAGCCTGGTGCTTCGAGAGGTTACCTTGTTGAGGCCGCGTACTGTAGAAAGTACGGCTTAGGCCCAGGTCTCGTAAGGTAGAACTTACGGCTGATAACCTGTAGATTGGTAAGGGAACCGAAGGGTTCGACCTAGCAACCTATGGAATGAAGGAACCCCTTGGTAAGACCTGAGAGTACCGAAGGGGGCCCGATTGGCCCAGAGACCCTAGAGTAGCTGGGTAATGGGGGTAAGGGAACCGAAGGGTTCAACCTAACCACCAGGGATATCCGTTGCACAAGCAAGAGAAGGGGAACTTTTCCTCCTCGTGACAATTCCTTATCACTTGACTAATAGCTTAGCTTGACTCGTCTTTGACTAGTCTTTTTAGCTTGTGGCTTTTGTCACTGACTTGAGCACTGACATGCAATGATCATATTAAATGCAATATGGAAAACGGTACATTCACCAACGTAAACAACCGCACAATTGCACTAAAACGCGGGAGGCTTTTTACACCCCCCTCGTTGGGAAGTGTGCCTTTGACACTTGTACTAACGAAGCATACGCAACGTGATTTATACAGAAAATTGCGTAGTCCAGCTGACGCTAGCACTACGCTCACTTTGAAACTTCAGATGACTCCGAAAGTTTCACTCCCACTGCCACCAATGCCACGGGCCATCTCCGAGGCCACTGAAGATGCCGATGCGCCAACGGAGACCCTTGCTGCAGCACTTGAGGTGTAAGAGGTCGACGCAAGAATCGCAGTCGCTGCCTCTTTCTCCCTCTCTGGTGGCACGGCAACAGCCGCAAGACTGGCCGCATTCGATGCCGAGCCAATGGCGGCGTCGGCCCCACCTGAGAACGTCGTCGTGATGTGCCCCGACGTACTGGAGAATCCCTTCGGACGAACCCGTACGGTCGTGGACGAGCAACGCAGCGTACGGCCAGGGAGTAACTGCTTTGACGTGACGTCTTGGCAGTGAGGGCCAATGGTTTGGCTGGCCGCGGACTTCTGGAGTCACACGCGGGATACGCCGACGTGGCGCGAGTTCGTAATGCGAACCAGGCGTGGCGTACTGAGTCTCAGCTGACGCCGACGACACACCTGTTACGGTCTCAGCTGACGCCGACGACCTGCCTTCCGTTGACGGCCAGACTGGCATGCAGTCAACGCAACGTTTGTAGCTGATGAGGCCAGGTTTGAGAACCCTGTGCCCCTGGCTTTCCCATGTAAGCTTGGTGGTATGACGGCACCCTGGGACGTGGTAGCCTTGCCCGTTCGCGAGAGCAATAACAATCGACGGGGCGGCTGCGGTATTTAACCGCTCCACAGGGGCTGGCACGGCGGTAGGTGGATCGACACGCCGACAAGACCACCACCTGAGCTCTGTTTGGGTAGAGGCATCCGCCAAAGTAGGCTGCACAATACGGTGAACGAGCCAAATGGTGACGGCGAACACTGCAATGGCCTCAACGATCATGACGAAGAGGGCGATAGCAATAAGACCCCACCACGAGGCAACTCCAGATGACTCCGGCAGTTGCACGTGATTGCCGCAAGTCGAAGCATCGATGAAGGCGGCTGCGGTGGAAACGCCGAACTCCGTCGTGCAAAATGCGACGATAGAGGTCCCTGCCGCGGGCCGCATTGCAGAAGCAAACGTGGCCAATCCAACAACGGCAGGAGCTGGTAAGTTTCTCACCAATCGTGGCCCAAGGTACGGTGGAGGTCTGGTTTTTGGGGTCTGGCGCGCGACCGAAGCAAGTGCTTTTTGCGCAGCTGACGCGGCCGCATAGCCTTTGCCTTTCCCAATTGGATCATGACGGTTAATCCAAAAATCAGGCTTCTGAGTAGATAAGGGGTTAACGATGATGTCTTGGCGCCAACGAAATGGCGGGCTACCGCCGTGCGGCGTTTCGCCGATGGAGGACGCCGCGGAAGTAACCTCTTCTTGGACACCTTGTACGCCTTGTGAACCTTCTTCTTTTCCTTCTACTTCTCCCGAGAGAAGGGACCAAGCGACTCCGACTGCGGGGTCTGGTTCAGCAGGGCGTGTTCCAGATGACTCCGACAACACTGGGCTCCATGTAGCGCGGGATGCTGGAGGCAGCTGGATGGGGCTGGTCTGCTTGCAAACCTGGCGCAGCGCACGGAACCACTCGTGGTCCTCCTGAGACGGGCCGACTTCGTACACGTGCGTGTCGACGACGTACCAAAAAGCGACACCCGTGGTCGGATCGAGCTTGCCGCGAATCACTTCTCGTTCATAGCCTGGACTCGCGATTGCACTCGGCGGGCCGAACAACGGTATCATAACGTGTCGTGGCCGCGCCCACATTGGACCAGATGACTCCGGCTCCAACATTGCTGGAGCTTCATCACCTCGAGTCTGGTCGTACTTTGTTCGCGCCTGCTTGGGATTCCTGGGCCGCAACATAGGCAGCGGTGGTGGCGGCGGGATTGGCAACGCCTCGAACGCCTCAAGCTCAGCGAGATGTACAAACATCTTTGGCGGCGGCGGAATTGGCAATTCCTGCGCATCGCCTGACGAACCCGACGTCGAACCAAGGGTTTCAGCTGACGCCGACAACCCTGGAGTTACACCGAGAGTTTCAGCTGACGCCGACAACCTTGGTGTTCCAGTGTGAACTTCAGCTGACGCCGACAGTCCACCTGCCCGAGCGGCGACGGCCCATGCCGAAAGGTCGCTGGGTCTTGGTCTTGGCCGAGGGCTACAGTCGCCATAGTCGCCGCTGGACGAGCGCCCATCTTGCCGCCCTGGAACCAACGGCGGCCGAGGGGCAGACATCTCGCACTGCACAAAAACGGCGGGGCACGCGAATTTGTTCTGGCGCTGGAGGGACATAATGTGTTTTTGTGAAATAACACCAACCAAAGCACATACATGTTCCCACTCATCCTTATCCGTGAACTGCTTGGTAAAGATATCCGCCGCCATAACCTTTGAGATGCAGTCATGAAGAATAACATCAGGGCTAGTAATTCGTTCGTGTAGCCAGGCGACGGACACCTGGTGTGTCCGCCGAATATGGGGTAAAGTAGGTGCACGGCCCGATGACATGATGCGGGCGGTGTCTGGTTTGTCTTGGAAGACATCGATGGGGATAGACCGATCGAGGATCGTTTCCCAGAGGGCCAAGGCAGGCAGACCAGTCGCGCGAATGGCGTGGTCTGCTGCGACGATTTCGGCCTCTACCGTACTACGGGAAGTAGCGGTCTGCTTCTTCGACTGCGCGCTGAGCGGGAAGAAGGAATGGGGGCCGTACAAGGCGAGGAAGACACCCGAAGTGCTTCGCTGCGAATCCTTGTCGCCCGCAAAGTCGGCATCGGAGAACAGCCCGAGCGAGAGCTCAGAGGGACTGTCGCCGACGAAACCGATCTGACGCCAAGTGGTGGTTCCGTTTATGTACTTGATAATGCGGAACAGCTTTCGGTCACACAGAGTGTCCCACTTGGTGATTTTGGTGGTGAGGACGCCGACCGCACGAAGGAGGTCGGTACGGGCGAATCGCGCGAGGTACATGATCTTCATAAGAACCTTGCAGGCGATTTTGCTCAACGCACCAGTGCCAGAAGAGGCGGCAGTCGCAGATGACTCCGCAGACTTGCCTTTGCCTTTCTTCGCCATATCGCCGTCTTCGAAGATAGCTACGGGATCGTTGGCTTCTTCAAGAAACGGGGTCGGGGCGGTACCAATTTTGCCCTTGTCCCAACCTGAAAGTTCGCAGAAAACGTTAACGCAGTCAACGGCGAAACGTTCCATGTTGTATGACACGACCGATACAGTTCTCTTGGGATCATAAATTCTGGCAACAGGCGACGGGACGGGTTGCTTGGCTTCAGCTGACGCCGAAAGCGCACCCCCCTGTTTCTGCCTCGGGTGGTAGCCAGGATGTTGATCAAGCAATGAACTAACGTTACGAGCTGACGTCGTGAAACGCTCGTGAGAGCAGCCGAGGAAGCGGCCGTCCAGGGTCTCGGGATCCATGTCGATGACCTTGCGGATCGAGGCCCAAAGAGCGTCATGCTCGGCGTGCTTTGCCGCCAACTTGAAGTCGTCGACGTACACGATCATCATGGAGCCAGTCTCTTGATGCCAGAAGGTTCCTGGCCATTCTTCGGCGAGACGGGTCCAGCCGATGGAGGTAAGCTTCTCCTCGCAGTGGGCTTCCCAGAAGCCACCCGCGTCGGCATGGCCATAAAGAGCCAGCACTAGCTTGACGACGGGCCGACGGTACTTGCCTTTCCAATGCGCGGGCCACCTGTTTTCAGGCAACGTGACCCACGTCTCAGCGCCAAGCAAGAGAGCTTGCGTGTAGGCGCCCTTGGCATCACCCGTTTTGACGGTGTAGCCAGGGAAGGAGCCGAAAGCATCTAAGGCTTTGGCTGCGTCCATTGAAGGGGGACTGGACCCGAGTTCACAGAACTCAGCCCAACTGAAGTCCTGGTCCTTGACGTGGTCGCCGAGGAGGACAGATCGACCCTTCATTTTCCTCTCTGGGTCATCGGGAGCTAATTCGCTGCCTTTCTCGTGGCACAGTTCGACAATTCGTCCAAAGTGGATCGTCTGTCCTGATGCACGAGCGGCCTCCCTGACCGTAGACGCTTCGCGGACGTTCGCCTCGTCCCAGGCCCCTTGGCCTTTGACGGGGTGGGGCCGCTTCAAAGTCCGAAGCTTTTCCCATTCAGCGTCCAACGCTTTGCGTGCCCTAGGGCAAGAGGTCATTTCTTTCTTCGATAATTTACGCGCGATGCACCCTGGAGGGTACCACGCATTGTGATCACGATGAGGTTCTAACGATGCGAACTCCCTCGGGAGCGAAGGAATGTCGTCATCGGTGAGGAGCTTGGCTTGCCATCCGTTACCCGTCCTTTCAGCTGACGCCGACAAGGATCTTGGCGCGGGCGCTGCGGATTCGGCGTACTCGAGCCTATCAGCAGCAAGCTGGGCGAGGTAAACCTCGATGGCTTCCTTCTTTTCACTCGGTGAAGTTCTTGTCCATAACTCGGGAGGAATCGTAGGTGGGCGCGTGGTGCGGGCATTCTTAGCAACTGCACCGCGTCCTTCAAAGTATTCCAATCCCATTCCGCGAACATCGGTCCCTGGCGGCAACCCAAAGAATGGTGCCGAAGGACGAGACGACGCGGGGAGAGGATCATCGATGGGAGGAGCCTCGATATCATCCGAATCATGTACTTCTTGAACTTCTGGGGGAAAGTAGGAGGGGTCTGCCTTCAGGAGGCGTTCTTGTCGCCATGCTGCAACGGGGAAAAGGAACTTCCCGTCGAGATTGGGGACAACCTCCTTGGTCCTATGGATTTTGACATGACCTCTGGTAACATCAGGATCAGCCCGAAAATGTTCCAATTCGGCGACGAGATAATCACCGCTCCATTCCCAACCTGGGTTCACGTGATAACCAATAAAGATACCAGGCATCGTCTTGGATCCGATGGACGGCATTCTAACTTCTGGTTGCGGCATGAAGTCAACGAGAGCACCATAGGGAATCTGCATGCCCTTGAAGTGTCCCTTCTTATGCCGTTTGTTCCAAGCCGAGTCACCGTCAACGATGGCGATGTTGTTGGCGAAACAGAAATGCTCACCAGCAGACGGCCAGAACGTTGCGGGGTTAAGTCCCGACTGGACAATAGCGCAACCACCACCTTCTTTGACTCGACGGACGCAGATCTCGGCAACACCGTTGGTCTGCGGCATGCCAGTGGTGGCGGTTCCAAGTCGCCATTTCAACGAAGTCGCCGCGGAGATTAACTCGGGCGCGTTGTCGCAGTAAAAGCTCAACACCTTGTCGCGAACGCCAGCGAAGTGCTGCATGGCGGCGACGGTATTGACTGCGCTTTTGGCGGACTTGGGATAAACGGCCAAGAAACGCGTACCACGGTCGTAGAGCACGACGGCGACGGTATCGCAGGGAAAGTTATGATCTTCCTCTTCTTCTCGGCCTCCCTTAATGAAGTGATCCCCAGTGACCTGCTCACCGAACTTCGTAGGTAAAGGCTTGGCCTCTGCAGCCCCAAGGGGTTTCGAGGACCTCCGCCTCTTAGGCTTTCTTTGCATCTTAGCCTTGGAGCAAACCTCGCAGTGGGGATTCTTAGGAAGGTGCGTCATTCGATGTTCACGCGATAAAGCTTCTTCCAACGTCTTCTTTGGTCTGGTACCAAGAACATCCTCATGATCGCCTTCGGAGGCTTCCTCGGCGCCGCTTGGACCAGATGACTCCGGCTCCAACACAGCGGCGGGGACCGCGACGGCGGTAGGACCCCAGGGTGGCAAGGGAAAGCCGAACGCTCTGAGTTGATCCTGCATTTCTGGGGAAGTATCGACCCAGGAGGAGTGGACGAACAATACCATAGACCAGCGGTCACCGTTGAAGGTTCCCGAGGAATGGATCTGACGTCCGTCGAAGACGACTGCATGTTCACGGATATGCAAGGGTTGTTTGGCGCCTGCGAGACGCAAGCGCCCACCGACGTAGTGGCCTAACCCCATGGCAATGGAGGGGGTCCCGACAAGATTGTTGTCGGTATGCGGCGCACTGATGGTGTTGTGATTGATCTGAATCGAGGTGAAACAGATATCACGAAGTGCTTCATGAGAGCGAACTTCAGCAACGACGGCGGCAACCAATTCGCGATTCCGTTGGGTTTTAGGGTGCATGAAGGGACACGTTTTGAACGTAAGTCCGATGCAAACCCCGTCCCCTGTGACGGCCTTTCGAGCGGAAGGAACCATGTGGACTTTCTGCAAGAGGTCGAAGATAGCATCAACGCCAGGCCGCGTCATCTTTACTGGCTTGGGATCGAAGCGACCGACCAAGGACCAGGGAGGAGAGACGCCTGGGGCCGCGGTGGCGGGATCAGAAGCGACGGGGGCTATATCATATTCCTCGTCTTCTAACTCGCACAATCGCTCACCAGGACGGTCATCGTCACTAGAGCCAATGAGAGAGCCCATATCGGCGTACTCATCGTCATCATCACTTCCCTCGATATCGCACCAGCGAGGGGGCGCGAGGGTTTTATCA
>OOGM01000006.1_pt1 | contig 14215 bp, 12 predicted proteins | sample 1670251 | NCBI WGS metagenome assembly OOGM01 (sample SAMEA98135668, study PRJEB22522) | marine metagenome | biome: marine biome; feature: marine water body; material: sea ice | place: Arctic Ocean | collected 04-Sep-2015 | depth 0.9 m | reverse complement strand
TGTAGAGTCGTGATATTCTTGTCTAGACATTGTCTTTGATGATATTCTAGCTTGTATTTATGTTTTTTTTTTCTGCAGTATTCTGAATTCTATTTTGCTGCCTGTCTCTTTTGCTGTGTCTCCTGTGTCTCCTGTGTCTCTCTGTGTCTCTGTGTCTCTGTGTCTCTGTGTCTCTGTGTCTCTGTTTCTCTGTGTCTCTGTGTCTCTGTCTCTCTGTGTCTCTGTGTCTCTGTGTCTCTGTGTCTCTGTGTCTCTGTGTCTCTGTGTCTCTGTGTCTCTGTGTCTCTGGGTCTCTGGGTCTCTGTGTCTCTGTGTCTCTGTGTCTCTGTGTCTCTGTGTCTGTCTCTGTGTCTATGTGTCTCTGTGTCTCTGTGTCTCTGTCTCTGTTTCTGTCTCTGTCTCTGTCTTTGTCTCTGTCTACTTATGCTAGCGCCTCAGGCCAGCCATGCCGCGATGAATTGACAAAACAAACCGAACAACATATCAGAGCCAAACGCCAAAGCTCAAACAGTAAGCCCAAGCAAAAAACAACTAGCAATGCATTGGCATGCTATCAGCAAGCGAATGTTGGGGGGCAATGTGGACTGTGAGCGAAGCCCGGCAACTGAACGATCTTTTTTCATGCGGATCGCCACCGCCAGCAATGTGATGCCACGCCAGAGTGTCAAAAGTCTGCAACGAGTGCTGTGTCTTAGCACAGCACTTACCGCCGCGCAAGACTGTCAAAAGTTTGCAACGAGTGCTGTCTAGAGATAAGCACTTACCGCTGCGCAAGACTGCCAAAAGTTTGCAACGAGAGCTGTGTCTTATAGCACAGCCCTTACTCGCTATGCCAAGAGTGTGCCGTCGAGCCGAGGACGGGAACATCCGTAAGACCGCGGTCAAAAAATTGATCCCGTGAGCCATTATCAAACACATGCGTTGGTAACAGGGAGCCGGCTCATCCAACATTGTTTTAACATTCGTGAATGTGTTCAAGGCTCCACACGTTGAAAACATGAACAAATGTTGGATGATTGTTGGACGGCACGGCTTGTGGGTGTGTGTATCTGTTAGTCTGTGTGTGTATGTGTGTGAGTGGGGGAGAATGCATTTTTAGCCCCTGGCCCGGGATCGATCAAAGTAAGAACAGCCAAATGGCCGATGCTGGACGCAAGGACCAGGGCCTCTAGCAGCTTACGGGACCAGCTCACCGGAGCAGGGTAAGACCGTGGTCGAAAAATTGATCCCGTAACGCCGCGCAAGAGTGTCAAAAGTTTGCAACGAGTGCTGTCTAGAGATAAGCACTTACCGCTGCGCAAGAGAGGCAAGAGTGTCAAAAGTTTGCAACGAGTGCTGTCTAGAGATAAGCACTTACCGCTGCGCAAGAGAGCAATGCACAGCAGCTCTTACTCGCCCGTAAGCCATTATCAAACGCATGCGTTGGAAGCCGGGGGCCGGCTCATCCAACATTCGTCGAACATTCGTTAATGTGTTCAAGTCTTCACGCGTTAGTGTGTTCAAGGCTTCACGCGTTGAAAACATGAACAAATGTTGGATGAATGTTGGACGGCACGGCTCCTTGTGTGTGTGTGTGTGTCTCTGTCTGTCTGTGTTTGTGTTTGTGTCTGTGTCTTTGTCTGTGTGTCTGTGTGTGTCTCTGTGTGTGTGTCTGTGTGTGTGTCTGTGTGTCTGTGTGTGTTTGTATTTCAGTTTCCCATCGACCAAACTGCATATTCATATCATCATTCACAGCATTGTAATTTGTGTACTGTACGGTGTTGGGTTGTGGTTTTTCCGCCCCATTGCGCTGGTAGTGGGCATTCTGCCTGCGATAAGCAGTGGGCCACAACCCAGCACCAACCCTGGGTGGCTCGAGTTCGGCGGGCGACTCGCCACTCGGGGTCGTAATACCGCATGTGCATACAGATTTACATGGTAGAATCGACTTCACAGTTTCACATACCATTTACATTCGAATCGAGTTGTTTTGTTGTGTGGTTGTGTGTGTGCCTTTGTGTGTGTGTGAGTGTGTGTGTGTCTCTGTCTGTCGGTATGTTTGTTTGTTTGTCTGTCTGTCTGTCTTTCTGTGTGTTTGTTTGTGTTGAGTGTGTCTGTGTCTGTGTCTGTGTCTGTGTCTGTGTGTATGCGTGTGTGTGTGTGTGTGCGTGTGTGTGTGTGTGTGTAGGGGAGAATGACCTATCTATGGATTGGGCCAGCTTACCGGAGCAGGGTAAGACCGCGGGCTTCTGCATCTGTACAGGAACGTCTGCAAGACCGGTGTCGAAAAACTGATCCCGTAAGCCATTATCAAACACATGCATTGGTAACAGGGAGCAGGTTCATCCAACATTCGTCGAACATTCGTCAATGTGTTCAAGGCTTCACGCGTTGAAAACATGAACAAATGTTGGATGAATGTTGGACGGCACGGCTCCCTGTGTGTGTGTGTCTCTGTCTGTCTGTGTTTGTGTTTGTGTCTTTGTCTGTGTCTCTGTGTGTGGGTCTGTGTGTTTTTCTGTGCGTGTGATTTAGAGTGTGTGAGTGTGTGTGTGTGTCTCTGTTTGTCTGTCTGTGTGTTTGTCTCTGTGTGTGTATGTGTGTGTATGTGTGTGTTTCTGTGTGTGTGTATGTGTGTGTATGTGTGTGTGTGTTTGTGTGTCCGTGTCTCTGTATGTCTGTGAGTGTCTGTGTCTGTGTCTGTGTCTGTGTGTGTGCGTGTGTGTGTCTGTTGCATGGCCCTCGGCCCGAGTGCTTGTGTTCAAGCGGAAAGTGGCCCTTGGCCCGACACAACTACCTACACCGGGAGCCCCCTCCGAGCCTCCTGCGAGACGCACCCAAGTGTGGGACTGGAGGGGGCTGTGCAGACCCGGAAAAACGGAAAATACCATGCCAAGTCCCTGCTGTCAATCCGGCTGCTGCGGTGCCAACAAAAAACAAGGCTCGAGATTGTGCTCCCAAAGTCTTACCGGCTCTACCGGCCTTCATAGATGTTCACCTTGTAGTAAAACATCGGCCTCAAGTAAGCTTTATGGCCTAATGTTTTCAAACAGAACGGCGGTGCACTGCGTGACCGCAAGTATACCGGATTCATCTTCTCCCCCTGCGCATGACCTCGGCGGCACACTTTGTGATTGTCAAAAGTTGGCACCACATCACGCCCCCAGTCCAAGCCTCTCTTACGCATATTCGCGAAGTCCTTACCAGCGACAATGATTTGCAAACAAAATCCAGAACGGAGGGCATCCCATCCCCACCCCATCCTCATCAGACGATCCAACAATCTGGATTTCATGTCAAATCATTGGAGGCTGAATCCTGGAAGGGAAGCATTGCCTCATTGCTCGGCGGGAAGATCGGGATCACAAAGTAAGTCTTTCTGACGATGAGGGCCATCGGGACTGCAAAGAATGTCTTTCTTACGAATCTGATGAGCTTGAGCCCAAAACTCAACACACACCACTCAATAACGTTTCCATAAATTATGACTGCAGAAGAATAGCAAAAAACATAAAATGCAATTACCGTCTAAAAGTAAGCAGAGCGAGAATAGTTGAAGAAAGCCGTTTACCAGAGAGTCGCGGAGCACATGAAGAAATCCGCAAAGTATCTAAACACAGGTACTCCAGTAACAAACATTCAAATATCACACGTGTAAGCTGCAACGTTTGCATTGCAAATGAAGAATAATTGTGCATCGCGAGTGAAGAAAGTCGTAGATTTTGCAAAGATGTTTCAAGATTATTTCAGCGGTAAACGCCCACATTATTTGATGACATAAGAAATATGTGTGTAATTAGTGCTTAAATACAACTCTTCAGTTTTTAATGATCTGCATTATTCCTAGTGTAAGATGATTCTCACGATCTTATTCAAATAATCTACAAAAAATCTTCGACTACGCTAGAATAAGAACACATAAAATGTTTTTGCACAGCGGTATGACAACATTATTTGATGATGAAACAATTAATATGTGTGCAATTTGCTTTTAAATACAACTCTTCCGCATTTACTCATCTGGTTAAAACTTGGTGTACGATGATTCGTACGACTTTCTTCAAATAATCTACAAAAAATCTTCGACTACGCTAGAATAAGAACACACAAAATGTTTAAGCACAGCGGTAAATGACAACATTATTTGATGAAACAATTAATATGTGTGCAATTAGTTATTAAATACAACTCTTCCGTATTTACTCATCTGTATCAAACTTGGTGTACGATGATTCGTACGACTTTCTTCAAATAATCTACCAAACTTCTTCGACTACGTTGCAGTTTTCTTGGACACAAACTTGCAATGACAAATATATAATAACATTTTGTTATTGCGCCATTCTTCGTCATATTTAATTGCCAGCTTTCAGCTTCTTTGTGTAAGAACTGGAAATAGATGTTTAAAAATACTTTGCAGAATTCTGCCTGCAATCCACGACTTTCTTGAACCAGTGTTCTTCAACTGTTCTTACCAGCTTTATTTTCAGATGGCAGGTATCTGCTGATGCTGTTTGCTGCTGTTCTGTTTTGGTCACACAGAACACATTTGTATGTGATTTGAGAAAAATGTCATCCAACAATTTACCCAACATTAGTTTATGTTTTCCATTCTGTTCTTGTTTCCGGCACAACTGTTGGATGACTGTTTGGCAATGGAACTTCGCCAGATTGCAATGAGCAAATAACAATGGTAGGTACGCGATGCACACAGCACCAACGGCACAGATACCAACACAACGGCATAGATACCATAGAGAGCCGGTTCGTCCAACATTCATCCAACATTCATCCAACATGCGTTCATGCTTTCAAGGCTTGACGTATTGAAAACATGAACAAATGTTGGATGAATGTTGGACGAAGTGTGTGTGTCTGTGTGTGTCTCTGTGTGTGTCTGTGTGTGTCTGTGTGTGTGTGGGTGTATGTCTGAATGTCTGTGTGTGTGTGTCTGTGTGAGTCTGTGTGTGTGAGTGTGTGTGTCTCTGTTGTGAGAGTGTGTGTGTGTGAGTGTGTGTGTGTGTGCGTGTGTGAGTGTGAGTGAGTGGGTGAGTTTGAATATGAATGTGAGAGTGAGTGTGAGTGTGAATGTGAGTGTGTGTGTGTATGTGTGTGTATGTGTGTGATGCATTGAAAGCAGGGGGCTGGCTCATCCAACATTCGTCCAACATTCGTTAATGTTTTCAAGGCTTCACACGTTGAAAACATGAACAAATGTTGGATGAATGTTGGACGGCACGGCTCCCTGTGTGTGTGTCTTTGTTTGTCTGTGTCTGTGTCTCTGTGTGTGTATGTATGTGTGTGAGTGGGCGAGAATGCATTTTCAGGTCCTGGCTCGGGATCGATCAGTGTGTGTGTGTGCGTGTGTGAGTGTGTGAGTGTGTGAGTGTGTGTGTGGGGCAACGGACGCTGAGCACGGTGGCCGGTAAGCTCGGCACACTGACATCGCAGCATGCATACCATTGTGATAACGGGTGTTGAGCACGGTAACCGGGAAGCGAGGCGGGAGGTGCACTGGCGTCTGCGGCTACATAGCATAAGAGAAGTAAGCTTTTGGGCTCCGAAGGCCCGATTAAGTAAGGAATCCTCTGTAATGCTTACTTGTTTTGCCTGTCTCTGGGTACCTCCTCAAGTAAAGATACCCGGTGTCCAGGTCAACGATGTAACACTACCCGGTGTCCAGGTCAACACATGAACAAGTAACACTACCCACTGCCTAAGTCAAATACTACACTCTTACTCAGCGTGCTCCCGGAAGTCAACAAGTAAGTTTTCAGTTTACTTGTTGACATGAGGTTATTATCATCATCTGATTGCATTGACAGTTTAATGCTGCAGCCATTTGGGTACAAGAGCTGCCGTTGGTACCGATAGGTAAGGAGATGGTGAAACGAGATGAAGCTCGTAAGTATAAGTATCTATACTTCCACAAGACGCGGAGACTCTGGCAAGCCGTGCGCCGTGGTTTTCCAACGATCTGCCATGTGAACCAGGACCAGGCCGCATGCACGGCTGCTAAAGCTTGGAAATTGCACAGATCCACTTTGGAGCTACACAGCGTAAGTGAGAGCCAGCCCAGTCAAGCAGAGCGTAAGTACAAGTTCATTTACTTCCACTCGTCCAGCTTGATGTGGCAATCCGTACGCCGGGGTTTCAAGAGCATCGCCCACATTGACCAGGACACGTGTGCTTGGTTGGCGGCCAAGGCTTGGGGTCAGAGCCGATCTGAGTTGAAGCTTCAGGTGAAAGAGCCCGACGACACGGTGCCCATGCAAAAGTTCAAGCATGTCACGTGGCATAGTGGCAAGAAGGTGTGGGTCGTGCAGGTGGCGGGCGGCACTGAATATGCAGGCTGTTCAAGCAATATGTTGGAGGCAGTTGACATTGCGTGTAAGGTTCTGGGCTGTAAGCGCCAAGCATTGGAGCTGTCCGTGAAGAGGAGAGCTTGTTCCACGAGCACAAACACTTGTAAGCGCTTTGCCGTAATGATGAAGGTTTTTGCTGGTGTTCGCTCCGCTGATCCACCCATGGTCCCGGCTGACTTCGCACACTTAATGCTGAAAGCCAAGGCCAAGACAATGGATTGTGTGTTTGAGGGTGGGGCAGGTGTTGCATTTCCCTTCATCATCAGTAAGTTCCCTGCTCACAGGGATGCGATCGAGTGCTCGACAGCGGGAGCCGGCAAGTGTGCGGAGGACAAGTTGTACAACCGGCTCGTGGCAGCATCGAAGAAAATGTCGGGGCATGCCCTGAGCAAGGCTTTGGTGCGCAATGTCGGGCGGAAGAATATGCACCACGGCACCTTCGTGATGTTTGCCAGTAAGGGTCTCGGGCTATTGCGCCGTGTAAAGGGCACAGCCGAGAAACAAACCTCGGCAAACAAATGCTTGAAATTCGGAATGGAAGGTCGGTACCAGGTGAAGGACATGAGTAAGATCCTCAAGCTAAAGCTATCAGCTATGATCAGGTTCGACACAGCATTGGCCGCTACGAAACCTCCAAGGACCATTACCGATTGGCGTACGGCATTGGACCGCTTGCAGAAGGTCATGCTGGGCTCCCCTCGAATGCCTGGTTGCAGCGGTGCGTACCGAGGGGTGTGGGCCATTCGTTGCGGGTTGATCTACCTCATGCGGCGAGCGGGGATCAACAAGTTGGAACTCGAGGGTTGCACCGTAAGGGACTTTTTGGGAAACTTTCCCGACCAGAAGCAGCAAGTCTTGGCCGTGGCCGGCGGTAAGCGCATGGTTCACCGGTTGATGCAGGATGTTTTGAGCGATGCTGGCTATGTTGCTCCCCCGGAGCTCTTCACGATGTACGCGTGTTTGTTTGCTGACTCCTCCGTTCAGAAGTTGAGCACGGCTTGGCTTGTCGAGAACACGGTGAAGTTAAGGTTCAGGTGCCTCTCCTACTTCCAGGAGCACGGTTTCGCACCACACCCAGGGGTGCTCATTGAGATGATCAGGTCTGGCGAGTGAATAGGCTCAGAGTGTGTGCGGATTGCTTGTCTCATGGCTTGCGTGTAGTAGACCAGAGTGGAACGGGAGCCTCATGGTTGACTTCCTTCTGATTTTTGGTTTTTATCTTTTGTTATTTGAATTCGTGTAGGCGTTTGTAGTCTGTTGTCTCCATGGGGTCCCTGCGTCTCAGTGAGTTGAGTTGTACGGTTCGGTAAGCTGGAACTCGCAGGTGAGTGAGGAAGCAAAAAGTTGGCGAGGCAATTCGTTGTGGGAGGGGAGCCTGTCCAGAGATAGAGAGAGGAGAGGGGTTGAGGGCGAGATAGAGACCTTGGCCACAGGAGCGGGGACGGTCCTGGCGGCTTGCTGCGGGATGGTTGCTGGCGGCTCGCTTGCCAGCCCAGGAGCTCTGCATCGCGCTCTGCATCGTGCATGGCATTGCTTGTGCACGTTGAACGTAAGTTGAGAATTGATTCTTCTGTAAGCGAGTCAAGATTTGTTTCGATTGCCTCACACACACATACACACACATTGACATTCAGACAAACAGACACCCAGACACACACACAATGTCGCAGACAAACTGATACCCAGACACACAGACAAACATATTCACAGACAAACAGACTCACAGACACACAGACACACAGACACACAGACACATACACACACACACATACAGATACATACACGGACATACACACAGACACACACAGGCACACACAGACAGACACAGGCACACACAGACAGACATACATAAAACATAACAGTTCATCCAACACGTCTCCGTAGCTGTTTCGGCACAAGCTTTCTTGACCGTCACCATGGCAAGCCAGGCGATCCGAAAAGGGATTGAGTACGCCCAAGAATGCCATTGGAACTACAAGACTCAATGGTGCAAACACTTCTTCAAAGGTAAGTGTGACCGCGAGGCGGATTGCACTTTTCTACACCATGAATGGGAGAGGAAGTTCAGCGGCAGCGGTAGTAAGCAGGATTCTGTCATTGCAGAAACGGCCCTTGCCCAACTCACCGGGAAGAGGAGGCGTGTCGCCCAGGCCTCAGAGCCGCTTGCTGAGCCGTGTGCCCAGGCCCCAGTTGAACCCGAAGACGGTGATATGTGGGATGAACATGAAGGCCATGCCGACGGAGACGGAGAAGAACAAGGTGTCGGAGAAGAGCAAGGTGACGGAGAAGAGCAAGGTGACGGAGAAGTGAGCGCCGACGGAGACGGAGAAGAGCAAGGTGTCGGAGAAGTACGTGCCGACGACCTTGCAGTGCTGACGAACTTTGTCTTGCTTAAGATATTGGACTACAGCGGCCCAGCACTGTGGGTGGGCTCACAGACAGTTGTGGAACAGCCGGATGCGGTCAAGGGTTCCTCGGTCATCGTCAGATGTGAGGCAGATGAGGTATGGCTTTTTGGTCTCATCGGTGTTCACCAGGTAAGCTGCTCGATCTTGGGTGAGGTGGAGGCCGAGATGAACGACATGCACATGGAGGCCGATCTGTGTCAGATGTGGGACGTCTGTATGACGGTGTAACTCTCTGTGAGCATTTCCATCACTCATCAACAACAAGTCCATATGTTTCACCATTGTAGATATGAACATATTATTGATGAGTGGGGAATTGCCAGAGCTGGGTAAGGTGCAAGTTGTCTAAATCGAATGGATCCAACACGTGCAACGATGGTTGCTGGATTGGCGTGCAAGGAGGGTAAGCTTTGGATCCGTTTGATTTGGTAGGGTTGCATCTTAAATTTCAATGTCCCAGGTTGAGCATGAATTCTACGAATGCGTGCAGGAGAACCAGCGGAACGCAGCACTTTACGAAGATGTTGTTGTCGACATTGTGTTCTACTGTGAGACGGGGTTGTGCCGCAGCTTCGCGGGAGCTTGTTGCTTCATGATGTACTTGATGTGGTACGGTGACAACGAGTCCCTCATTGCGGATCTCCAGTCGATGAACCCCGAGTTTACATTGACCGGCAGCAGTGTACCCGGACAAATGAATTTGAGGCCATTCGTTTTGAAATTCGGTGAATTCTGCAGGACTCAGCACACTGGTGGTCATGCAGGTTTTTCCCATCCCATGGTCAATCCTGATGTGAAGATCAACTTGGAGTAGATTGGCTGGGTGGTAAGCAAACCATATGTAGGGATCAGCCCGATGGTAAGCGAACCGCCCGTGGCACTGCATGTGCTGAGTGCTTCCATATTTAGTAAACAACTACATACATACATACATACACATACATGAGATCTTAATTTGACGGTGTTGAGCAAGCCATCTGTGGGATGCGCCCGGTGGTAAGCAGACGTTGTTTTCATTGATTAGTCCGGTGGTAACCAACCAGACCATCAGCCCGGTGGTAAGTGAACCGCCCGTGGCACTGCATTTTTCTGAGTGCTTGGATATTTCATAAACAGCTACATACATACATACACAGTGTGACAGTGTTGAGCAAGGGATCAGCCCGATGGTAAGCAGACAACCGGCACGCGGGTGAGGAAACCATGAGTTGTGACATAGAAGCTGATTGTTGCGTGCGATACAGTTTGCATTTTCTGGGTGCTTTGATATTTCGTAAACAGCTACATACATACATACACATATACATACACATACATACAAACTTAATTTCACGGTGCTGAGCGAACGGTGGGCAAGCCATCAGTTCGCGGGTCAGGAAATCTGCAGTCACGTTCATCGATCAGTGCGGTAGTAAGCTCACCATATGCAGGGATTAGCCCGTTGGTGAGCAAACGTTTTAGCATTAGGTTTTCAAACTTCCTGCAGCCCGGCGGTAAGCGAACCGCCAGTGGCACTGCATGTTCTGAGTGCTTGGATATTTTCTGAGTGCTTGAATACACGCGGGTGAGGAAACCATGAGTTGTGATATAGAAGCTGATTGTTGCGTGCGATACAGTCTGCATTTTCTGGGTGCTTTGATATTTCGAAAACAGCTACATACATACATACACATATACATACACATACATACAAACTTAATTTCACGGTGCTGAGCAAACGGTGAGCATCAGCTCGGGGGTCAGGAAATCTTCAGTCGCGTTCATCGATCAGGTTGGTGGTAAGCAAACGGTGAGCATGCCCGTTGGTGAGCAGACAACCGGCGCACGGGTGAGGAAATCATGAGTTGTGACATAGAAGCTGATTGTTGCGTGCGATACAGTTCAACACGTGTAAGGCAATTACTTGTCTCTGGTTGCCCACAATCTGTGAAGGGAGAAGAAAGTGCGAGCGTGAGAGAGACAGGGTATCAACAGAGAGTGAGAAAGGTTTGCAAGGTGGTGGTGGTGGTGGTGGCGTTGGTGAAGGTGTTGGTGGTGTTGGTGTTGTTGGTTGTTGTTGGTGGTGATGGTGGTTGTGATGTTGGCGCAACCAACGCAGTCATATGTTGTGTGGTGTTTGCTTGTCTAGGAGATGTAAGCTGCGGCATTGGCCCTTTTGGAGCCGACGATGGCGAGGCCAGCACAACCTTGTTGTTGCGTGACGATAATCGATGGTAACGATCACACTCGTACAGTAAGCATGCCAGCACCTTTCACGATCACAATCGCTCAGTAAGCTCTCGATTGATCTCTTTCTGCGCCACCAGCAGATCCTTAGTTGCCCATTGACTCCATTTAGTCTTTTTACGCGATGAACTGAGCTTATCGCAAGCCATTTTCACATCCATGAGGGTTAACCTGGAATAGCCAAGATGCACCTTGAAGGATCCAGGGGCATGGCGGGCGTATTTCATGGACATTGCCGTGACCAAGCCTTCCCCCATCAACTCAGTGATGACTGTAGCTCGACCGCTGTGAGGACGCAGTCTGGCAACTTCATCGCTGACGTTCACACCTTGAAATGAAGACATATTTGATTATGATCATGTAAGTTGAAAGCTGATTAACCTAGGGGAATGATATGTTTGACTTCGAGCGGATCCATTCTAGAATCACATCATTCCACTAACTTAATTGGCAAACACTGATTATGATCATGATCATTTATGTGTTCATTCCTCACCTGAGGCACGTAAGTGCTTGTAGAACTTAGGAGCTTGCTTCACGATGTGGTCGTAGACTGCATGGTAATGAAGATGGCCAACCTTTGAATTCTTACGGGCTTTGAAGATGTAGCCACTCAAGGGTACATGAAATGTGTCCTTCTTACATATCTGTCTCTTCTTGCCCTTACCATGCTTATGGCCCTGTTGTCTTTCGACTGTGATTCCATTATTCATGTGGTCCCGCATAAGCTTGATGTGCTGTTTACGGACGTAAACATCTCCGGGTGATTTGCGTGCACCAGTTGTCTCACCTGTAATTCTTACCTTCGGCACATCGCCGCCGAGGCAGATGTCTTCTCTTTTCAGGGCCAGGGCTTCTGAGCACCGTAAGCCGAAGGCCCCAGTAAGCATTACCACCAAGTAAATCCGTGGTCCTGCAGTCTTCAAGAGCCAATCCAGCCAGAGCTTCCAATTCTTCACACTTAATGCAGGGGCTTGACCTGATTTATGGTCAGCCATAGCCAGAGCCCCCAATTCTTCACACGCTGCCTCTGTTGCTCAAATAGTAAGCTCGGTGGTAAGCTCGGTGGTAAGCCAGGCAATGGCCGGCAAGCCACCTGGTAAGCCCACTGGTAGGGGTCCTCCGTTCTTCGACGACACTGCGCAGCGATGGCGGCTGGGCCCTGTCAAGCTCTGCTGGTGGCACATGCGAGGGCGCGGCTGCGATCGGGAAGATGGCTGCGGCTTTGCGCACTCCTTGCAGCAACTTGTGCAACCGCCGTGGCCAGGAAACTTAAGGGTTCTGACATCAAACACTTACATTGAACAAATCACAGGACAGAGAGTCGTGTCATCCAACATGTGTTCAAAGCTTTTTGGTATTTCCAAATGAGTTGTTGATGTTAAATGTTTTCATATGTGATTTGGAATCGATTCGCTGAAGCCCATGTGTAAATATCCACCATCAATCATTCACTACACCATGTGCTCACAACATGAAAAGCGTTAACTGAATGTTTGAAACATCAGGCTACAGTTTGATCGTAACTTAAGTTGGTTGCTCAGTCGGTAGGTCAATTTGGTATTTCCAAAATGATGAGTTGTTGATGTTAAATGTTTTCATATGTGATTTGGAATCGATTCGCTGAAGCCAATGTGTTTCCATGATCAATATGTAATATCCACCACATGAAAAGCATTAATACCTTTGATCGTAACTTTAGTTGCTCACTCGATAGGTCAACTACCATGAATGAATGTCAATCGTAAAGTCGACTGGTGATAATTGATGACAACACGTGTTCAAAATGCATGGTGTTGATGACAGTTCTCTTCTGCAAGGTGGCCCTCTGTGGAATCAGATTGGCCGCTGCACGGTGGTAAGGGCGGGGTACCCTTTAGCCCTATCTTCGTGGATTACTACTGGCAGTGGCAGTGGAATGCACACCACTCACACATCCCCTTGCCGGAGGATTTGCAATTGATTCTCGAACACGCTGGAGTACCACCATTTCCCGGCCTGAAGGGCGGCGGCAAGGGCGGTAAGGGCGCCAAGGGTCCAGCAGCATATTCTCCTGCACGTGTGCCACCCCCAGAAGCAGCAGCAGCAGCAGCAGCAGCAGCAGCCGCACCAGCAACAGCAGCAGCAGCAGCAGCACCAGCAGCAGCACCACCCCCAGACGTGCCTGCAGCAGCAGCAGCAGCAGCAGCAGCCGCACCAGCAACAGCGGCAGCAGCACCAGGCGCACCAATAGCAGCACTAGTTGCAGCACCAGCTGCAGATTCAGGCGCATCAGCATCAGCAGCAGCAGCAGCAGCAGCACCAGCAGCACCACCCCCAGACGTGCCAGCAGCAGCAGCAGCAGCACCAGCAGCACCACCCCCAGACGTCCACTTGACAGCAGGGCAAGCTGCAGCAGCAGCAGCACAAGTTAAGGTTGATCTTTATTACTTCGAGGCCAGAGCACGTGATACGCTGCAGCGAGCACGACTAGCTGAACGACAAAGAGACCAGTGGGCACGGGCAACAGCAGCACAAGAAACAGCAGCACCGAGGATGGCAGAAGTAACACAATCGTGGGCAACAACAGCATCAACAGCAAACCAGGCAGCAGTACTGGCATTGCAAGAGCATGCGAGAGCTGCGAATGCACAAGATGCAGCAGCAGCAGCAGCAGCAGCAGCAACACAACCTGCAGCAGCACAGCAAGCAGCAGCAGCAACACAAGCAGCAGATCCAGCAGAACCAGCACCAGCTGCAGCCACAACACAACCGCAGTCGGCAGCAACCACAACACAACCGCAGTCGGCAGCTGCTGACGATGAGGAGCAGGCCGAGTTCGAGATGATCCAGCGATGTCGGCGAGGATACGAGAGTTGGCACTGCCTGCGGAGGACCGCTGTGCCGGCTGATCCAGCAGAACCAACACCAGCTGCAGCCACAACACAACCGCAGTCGGCAGCAACAGCAGTATATACACATGAAGGTTGGACAGCAGCATTGGCAACACAGGCGCGGCAGCAGCAGCAGCATTTAGCATTAACAGGTGCGGCAGCAGCAGCAGCAGCAGCAGCAGCAACAACAACAGCAGCATCGACAGCAAAAGCAGCAGCAGCAACAGCAACAGCAGCAGCAGCAGCAGCACCACCAGCACCAGCAGCAGCAGCAGCAGCAGCAACACCAGCAGCAGCAGCAGCAACAACATCAACAGCAACCACATCACCAGCAACAGCAACAACAACACCAGCACCAACAACA
>OOGM01000004.1_pt1 | contig 17578 bp, 15 predicted proteins | sample 1670251 | NCBI WGS metagenome assembly OOGM01 (sample SAMEA98135668, study PRJEB22522) | marine metagenome | biome: marine biome; feature: marine water body; material: sea ice | place: Arctic Ocean | collected 04-Sep-2015 | depth 0.9 m | reverse complement strand
ACGAATAAGTATTATTGACGAAACCACAAGAAAGATACCTTGATTACAGCAGAAAATCTAACACCAGACACTGCTCAAAAACATGCCAGGTGAACAGACCTCATTCATACACGACCATCAAACATAAACGCACAGCATTGTTTGCGAAATGACAAACAAAGGTTTGACGAAGTCACCCTAACACGGGAAGGTTATCTAAACATCCAACCAACTTAACATCGATAGTAATCATGCAAGAAAGGACAATGCGAACGGCTCATAACATCTGATTACACAGTATTCCTTAGAGATCGGTAGTTAACGTATTGCAACGTCTGACAGATGGAGTTGAGAATATATGACGCAAAAAGCACATCCGAGTGCTCCTGAGCATACGCGATTCCACAACAACCATTCAAGGTGCATGATGAACTAGAACTCAATCATGCGAAGAACCAGATTTGACAAAAGTGATAGCCAATTGACTCTGAATAACCTGTTCCTACAAACCCGCACAAAGCAACTCCGAAATCTGTGTGCAGATTCCACACGGGAGAATTCACCTGTACAAAACAAGGCCGCAGTCTCGCGCTGACCTGCACAAGCATTGCATGCGCGCAATGAGCACGAAGTGAGGCGCATCCGTTTTGATGCACAGGGTGAGCAACTTGAAAAAACAATGTAGGCCGTCGCGAAGCGCTGACCGGAGGGGCGATTGCCAGTGTGGCCCACCTCAGAACTCGCTCATGATCCGGACGTAGTCACCACCACCCTCCTGATGCGTCGCTCAACCTTCGTCTCCGAGTTGGTCTGGATGCACGTCATGACATTGCATTCCCAGACTCCACCTGCCTCATCGGCGGGCCCTGTGATCTCCACAATCGATTGCGAAACCTGGTGGGCCGCCTCCAGCACAATGTTGTAATTCGTCGCATAGTCCACCCACGTACTGCCGCTGTTGGGTGTGTCTGGCCCCGAGTGATACAGTTCAGCCTGCCTCACAATGGCTTTGCCGCTTCTGGTCTTCGGCTCCGCCACAATGTTGAACTCCTCATCGATGTCGTTCGCCATGGTCTGCGTCATGGCTAGGGTCTTGACAGTGGGTGAAGACTCCGTGATGGCGCACAGTCGTTCTACTTCTTGGTGTTACCGCGTCCAGAAGTCTTCACCAACTGATCCGTGAATTCCGTCAAGACAAAATGCAAATGGATGGAGGCCGCACAAACGACAAGGCCGTCGCAGTGCGCTGACCTGTGAAGGCTCTCCTTCGATTTGAATCAAATGGTTGCGGAGCGGAAAGCATGAATGAACATCAAACATGTTGTGAAGGATGAATGGACACCATCTTGTCTGAATTATCGAAGCGAACTCGTGACTGCGGGATAAATGGCTAGATATTGTGCGTGTGAACATGTGTCGAACACCCACGTTCAACAACCCATGACATCACCATTTCATTTAGGGCCTCACAACAATGGACCTTTTTTGGTTTCCACACACAATTGTTATGATGTTGGAAATCGTGACCACTGAGTTTCACCTTGTGTGCACTATTCTGTTCTCTGCGCAAGGTGGGGACTTCCAGCAGACACTGTTCCGGCACACGTGTCAAGTACATTCTGGTCACAACACATCCAAAGATGTTCCCCATCATGAAAATAGTCGGCCGAATTTTAAAGGATTGCCGATCACTTCGTCAAGAATCTTTCTGTTCACGGTAACCCAATCCCTGCAATGGTGTGCAACGAATTCAATATATGTATACACCGATGGTTGAAACAGATCCTGCCATGCGTTAACATGTTTGGGTGTTGGGCTGTTTTGATTGCCAAGTGCAAGATGACCCAAAGTAATCCGACGATGACGTCAGACGATTTCTTACATCATTGGTCAACAAACAATGTACAGTGCTTCTGTAGCCCGCACCAACAACAGATCTCAGATTGTTTTAGACACCATGAAATTCCAATTGGTTTCCTGATTGGGTGCCAATACCACCGTTGCCGAAACAAAATGAACAGAACTCTTATTTGTTATCTGACTGCATAGAGTGCCACACGACTTCAAGCAATCCTCAATTTTCTTACGCGGCAAAGGTCTATTGAAAAGCGCGGCTGGGGTCCTCACAGGCATCTCGCGGGCGGCGCCGTGTGCTCAGCTCACACTCAGGGTGCCAATTGTCGAGAGGTGTCCAAGAAGAACTTTTGCCGGCCTTGATGTCGTCACCACTCAGACAATGGATCCACAAACCTGTGATGTGGTAGTAGCCATATGGAACCGCATATTGTTGGTTGCCGGCTGACATCTTGACACCATCGTAAGAAGCCTTCGCTGTGTTCACGGCGAGTTCGAAACGAGGAGAGAAGTAAAGGCCGTTCGTCGCCAGGTCCGAGTACACAGCGTAGCCACTGCTGGAAACAGCTGCCCTGTTGCCTATGGGGCGGTACGCGTAGACTCCCACCAAGCCACATTTGCCCGCCTCTGTACCAGGTATCAATCCTCCAATCATGGCCCTGTGCACTATGTACATGTTCGAAGTGTGGATGAACGTCTCGAAAGGGTCTCCGTGCAGTGTACGACTCTCGAAATCGGTGCCGTCTGGCGGAGGCGGTACCCACTTGTTCTTGCGCACACCACACCAAAACCACCTGCCCCAACTGTGCAAAGAAGGATCCAACTGCTCGCCGGGTCCTGGAGACCAGTTGTAGTGCTTCGGAATCGGTTGGTCAAGTACCTGATCTAGATCTAAACGTTTTTGGAACCATTGTTCCAAGATGCTCTGCCCGAGAAAGTACATGGTTTCGAGAGGAGACTTGACAAGTCTCAGTGGGAAGTTTTTTGAAGCTTGGTGGCATATCGGGGGCGACTCCCGCCGATAATGCGAGCATGGCACTCCGTCCTTGGTGGCAGGCCGGTCTTGGGGTGCGCTGGCAGGAAGTTCAAACATGGCCTCATTTTGCGGGTCGCAGTCCCACGAATGCCGAGCGACATCCTTCGAAGGCATCTCATGGTCGTGACGTGCCCCATCCTTTGCTCCGGTCTGCTCAGTGGTGACCTGGAGGACTGTATCGACACTTAGTCCAGGAGGTTCATGAAAAGAAGTCGCTGATGCATGATCTGTCGACTCCACACAAAAATCTTCTTCGTCGAGCTCACCATCGTCAGCCTCACGGACTTGCTGCTGCGAGAAATTCTTCTTCAAGTACGCCACGATGTTCTCCAATTCGCAAGGTGGACACACAGCCCCTATGACTGGATGCGAATCACGTATGATCTCTCCAGCATCGGCCTGGACCTGGACTTTGAGCTCATGCAAAAAGATCTTTCGAGTCGCCCTGAAGTCCAAGGTGTAGAACCCGCTCCAATGTCGGCACAAGCCGCACTCCAACCATCGCGTGGCCAATCCCATCGCCTGTTCCCAAAAAGCACTCCACTTCTTCCGTCTCCTGTGGCCTTCCACACCGCGAATACTGTGCCTGGCATTGTGCACACCTTCCGCACACCTGGGAATGCAGCATTTGCCACAGAGTCCTTTTGCACACCGAGAAGCAGCTGATTGTCTGCAGTTCTTGCACTCGGACATGGTGTCTAGACACCAGGCTGTCGCAGTGCGCTGACCAGCTCGTATTAAGGCCGACGCAAAGCGCTGACCTGCTTGAGCTGAAACATTAGCACCACGACAAGTACGAGTTCCGAAAGCATAACATTATTGTGTATGATGGTGCGGAAAACATAACTTCCACCAGATGATCATCCAATTGTGCTGTTATGTAATGTCATTTGCAATTTGCTTGGCATGAAAACCATAAACACAACCTGGCATTGGGTACAAACGGTGATGAATGACTCATCGGGTATGCTAGGTGCGAATATCGTATGTAGAAATTGTCAACAGTCATATGTTGTCGCTGTCAATTGGAGCCGTTGACATCAACTTTCCAACAAATGGTCAGAACACAAATGACCGTTTCGAAGATGTGAAAGGCTGTGGTGTTTGTTGTCACACAAACCCTTCGTATGTTACCTGCTATTGACCAAGTAACGATGCCAGCTGAGCGATGTTTGCCTGCACATCGTTCGCATAACCATGATTACAAACGAAAGCAAACACAATGATGCCAAGTGCCTTCTGAAGGCCGTCACAAAGCGCTGACCTAATGGAGTAGCAACTATGAAAAACACCATGGAACGTTTACGAAAGAAGCCATGTGTTCGGTGCTGTAGTGGAAGGTAAGATTGCAAACATAATGTTATCACTCCTGTACAAATGCGATAACGAAAGTTGCACATGTTGTGTGTGATGGAACCTCTCACGACATCAATTTCTATATCAAAACGATGCTCCGTGTTCCTTACTGGTTTCCATGGTGTGGATATCGATTTCCAACACGACGGCACCATTATGTTGCTGTGATACATCTGGTTCGTGAACACCGACAAAACAAACATCAGCTGAAGACAACCAGACTGTTCCGGCCCGTAGATGTTTGTGCTTTTTTGTGGCAAAGCAAATGTTCGTAGACACCATGCGCATCACGGCATGCACATGCAATGAGCTCTATCTACCGCATTCTAAATCACATTATCTGCGACTCCTGAGTTGAGCCACATGCCATGGCAGAGTCATTGGGGCGTGTGGATGTCCAGCGATGTTCACGTATCATGAAGTTAGCAAACACGATGTCCTTGATACTTCTTCGCGGTCATTCCCCACTCCCACAGACCGTGAGTTCACTCAGAACCGCAAAATACTTACAGGGCGCAACTGTTCCAGAACAAAACAAACAATACTGCCAAGGCAAACATCTCCTGCCGGCATCAAGCATGTTGCAGACCGAAAATCTGTCACCAACACTCTGACAAAAGACACGATACAGTGACTTGATCCTACGCGTGCATCAACCCAATCGGGTCTCACGACCTCAAAGAGCAATCGGCTCCACAAGCATGCAAACGGTCCGGGACTGACGCACGAACCCACTGATCAGAAGCCTTACCATCTCTCCAGGTCTTCAGAGCCTTGTTCATAATGGCAACCATGCAATCGATGACGGCAGGGAAGGAGAACGATTTGTCCAACGAAAGGAACACCTCCTCGCAAGTCTTGCAATATCTGTCGCGCCCACACGCCTTTGCACATGACGACGACTCATCAGCACGGAGTCCTGTCACCGAGATGATCGTTCGGCTGCACGGAGTCTCGGCGTCCAGAAACTTTTGGTGAGGCGTCTGGTGGAAGCCCCACCACCTCATCCACCAATCGCGAGAACAAAGACGCTGTTCGCCTGTGGTGTTGTGTTTCACAGTGAAGGTCTCAAGGGCCAACGTTTCAGCGGGAGTCAGCGATCGCTCCTCGAAGAGTTTACATTCGGCGGCCTTGCAAATGAGGGATAGAAGACCAGGGCCGAAAGTCTGCCCACGCCGTGGAGGTTGAGCATGCATTGTCCAACCATCCAAAGCCGATCCGGCTGTGTCTTGCTCGTCATGACACATCGTCACTACGAAATCCGAAGGCACACCGAACACGCACGGAACTGGAGCCACCTGGTTGTATTCACACCCCATCTTCGAATCAATCACCAATGGACCGAGGAGGCTCTCCAAACGTGCCACAATCTTGGAGGAAGCATGGCGAGGTGTCAACGTCAACTCCGCCACATTGCAGTCTCCAACACATAGGCGAAGATCATGAGACAGTCTGATGATCGACCACAACCACCTAGTGGACTTACTGTGCAACTCCGCCTCCGACACAATCTCCGAGCTCGGGTTCTCGAATGCCTGGGTGGAAAGAATGTTCACGAAGAAGAACTTTGTGTTTTGCTGTTTGAAGTCCTGCATGTTCGAAGTGAAGTACTGGCTCAAGGTGTTGAAATCGTGCACCGTGCCGTTCATGTTTACACGCAGCCTCCGTCCAGATTCGCCGGCCGATGCACCGTCTGCATCTTTGTCCGCGATGCACACAGTTGGCAAGAGAACCCATTGGATTTCATTGCTCAGTGACGACATCACACCTTCGAAGGCCTTCGTGGTCATCACGGACAAAGGCGCGGACTCGCCTGTGATGATGATCTGAAGCTGGAACTTCTCTTTGAGGTTCTGGCTTGGTTGTGATGACACGGCACCACATGGCCCTTTGTTGTTCAGGGAGTCGAGTCGGAGCAGCCACTGTGTCACCAACACGTCAGGAGACGGATTGTCTGCTGAACCGGCCACCATCAATGCGAAGGCCAGAGATGCCTGTGTTGTCGGGGGGAGAGCACAAACTCGAGACTGTACGTCGCCGTGCAGTAGAGACAAGAATTTGCCCATCAAACTGCTCTTCTGAGACGGCCAGCAAGCATGCATGTCAGGTGCCCAGGTTGGTACGATGGTGGAAGCTGTGATCCTGGAATGCTCAACAATTTGATCGTGACCACACAACCCTGTTCCGGGGGTCGCTCCGGTGTGCCCATGAGCATGCTGCGGCAGGCCGTCGCCTAGCGCTGACCGTATCGGAATCAACGGAGGACCGTGTTGTTGATATTGTCCACGGCCGTACACCGAAGCCCCTCCTAGAACGCGCTTCTCCAACTCCTGTGTCATCCAATTCCGATGACATGCAACCAACCAAGACTCCAAATTCTCGGGAGGGCGATCCATGGCCTTCAGGATGATGCTCTTTCTCCGGTAGACCGGCATCTCCATGAACTTGAGTTTGACCTCCGCGTCATTCATATGATCATGATACCAACCATCAGCCCGAGGGTTCCCGGTCACTGAGACATTCGCATCCGAGCCTTGTGCCATGCCGGGATGACTGGTCCCGGCTGGCAGAGTCATTGCTGCTCCTGGGGTGCGGGATCGATCGTTCGACCCAGCATCTACCGGCGTCAAAGCGGCAGCTGCGCCACCAGTCGCCGCAGGAGGGTTCCATGCAGAAAACATTGTTCACGGCCAATAATGTCAGTCGACGACAATATGTTGTGTCACCCGAACGATTGACTTTGACACTCCACAGAGGCCGACGCGTAGCGCGGACCTGAGCCGAAATGGCGACAATAAAGATGAGCAAACTTGATCAGGTGAATTCCAACCAGAGATCGAAACAGCGCATTATATCAGACCGACAACAGGCATTGCCACAGCTCAAAGGTGCTCTTGGGTTCACGATCACACTGACTTTGTTGTGGAGATGAAAAGCCACACACACACAATCTCAACTGCAATAATGTTGATTCGTATGGGTGCAATGGTTAATGAAACAAAATGACACACAAACGTGGAATCATCGTTATTGATATGACACCTGGGCAATTATGGTGCACATGAATGCACGCAACAAAAGAACACTGGGTGTGGCTGTGGTATTCGAATCACATCACGATCATCATGCACACTGCGGCAGCATACTTGCAAACATAAAGGGGACGATTGTGAAAAGATCCACTGAAAGTTCCGGCAGTCGTTCGCAATCAGGAAGCAAATCCGTATACACTCCTGTTCACATTCTCGAGAGTAAAGATTTAACACCTATCCGACACACTTTGTCAACTTGAACTTGAATCATCAATTTCAAACCTGATGATGGAAACACATACGAAAACTCCAAGGCGCGACACTGTGTTTGAAGAAGGTCACGTAGGAATAATTCCACAGGAGCATCAATAGCAGAGGAAATGATACTGTTTGTCAACATGAAACCTGAGTGAATGAATGGGTTGTTTGGCAGCATTGGACACGAGGAGACGGAGTGGGACCCGTGTCATTGCCAGCTGTGGTCCACAACTGGAATGCACGAACAGATTGTCCGAGGAGCCAATCAAGCAAACGAAACTGAGGTTGTTATTGTTCTCATGAGATATGCATATTGAATCAGAAGTATAACTTTTTCCCAACATGAAAGGCGAGGCGAGACATTGAATCCCGTAAGGCCGTCGCGGAGCGCTGACCTGCACGCCGCTACAACCATCAAAAACCAAACTACTTGAACCATGTCTGGCCAGCGGCCAACTGTACAACGACAACGTTGGCGGTCATCCAATCCGCATCCTGATCACTCAATCCCATGTCCGTCGTGGTTGGCAAGAAGTTACTGCACACTATCATTGCCGTCTGGTATGCCCACACATCGTAGGAATGTTGATTGCACAAAGATTGTGACAAGCTCTGCACGAACTGACAAGCTTGGAAGAACTCCCGGTTGGCCAAGATTTGGTCCGTGCGACACTCGTCGAAACACATGGCCTTATGATGATGTCGATCAAAGCCGGCCACTGAGGGCAGCACACCTTGAGGGAGAGATTGACACCCGAGTTTGAGGGTGTGCTCGATCCCGAACAAAGAGACACCTTTGCTGGTCTTGCCCTGTTGGCTGCCACCAACCAGAGCAAGAATCTTGAACCGCGATACCTTTCCGTAGTTCTCCACCGTGTACTGTTGTTTCCACTCCTGAATCAAGGGATGCTCAATGAATGGGCGTTGCTGCTGAGACAGACTGCATTGGACCCTGCGAATGTCTTGCTTGAGGTTGAGCATCTTCTCTTTCCGGACAATGAGTTCCAAGGCAGTGATCGACTGTGGTGATCGAGGATCGCGACACCGAATCAATTCGGAAAGACAGGTGTCAGCGTCCATCTTGCCAGCTCGCCACTGTGTCCAAATGAGGGGCACGGACACCGGGAAATCCTGAACAGGGACAGACGAACCATGGAACCTCACCGTGATCGACGTTGTGCAATGCAAACTTCGATGTGGAACAGCAAACAAATTCATCAAATCAATCACGTGGTACTCAAGATTGTGTTGTGTGAATGAATAATGTGCAACATACAACCTGAAAGAAAACTGGCACTCCAATAACGCAAACTGTCACTGGCGTGGTTTCAGTTGGACTGTCACGATCCTGGATGGGCACCAAACTCGAATCTTTGAACATGTTCCCGGACTTGCCGCCGACAACATAGTACACGCCAGTGGCAACTGCATGAAAGATGGCAGCCGGACGTGGACGCCGGACCAGCGTCAGCTTAACGAAAGGGACTGCACCTCCTTCCCAGATGAGGTCTGCCTGCTTCAACGGGGAAGGTCGATTCATTCCCATAAAATCAACTCCACCACGAATGTCCACACCAGCGTAAGCGTGCAGATGCACACGTGCAGGATTGGATGCATGCGATGAATGCTCCATGGCAATCGCAACAGAACGGAACCCCATCTTGGCCGCCAAATGTTTCTGAAACGATACGAACCGATCGAAGCATTGCCGATACAGAGTGTGTTCTCGAAGTAGCTGACAAAGATCATCGCCCTTGATGCCCTCGTTAACCCACGAGATCACTTGAGGATCGTGCAGACCGATCTTTGTGTTGTACGTGGCCAAATATCCCCAGCAAACCAATCCGGCAACAGGACCTCTGTCGCCTGCGTCATCTGATTCCAAAACTCCTGCACCCCAGGTTGGGTTGGTTTTGCGGTACTCAGGAAACAATCTGGCCACTCTTGGAATCGAAAGAGCTTGATCCAACAAGACCCAACGTCCTTTAATGTCGTCTTCTAATGATTGCCACACCTTGTTCATCTTCAAGCGGATGAGCCGATTAGCCAAGCCGGAAAATCTCGAAACCCACTTTGTCATGCATCTGAAGCCCCTCACACGTGAAGCTGATTTCAGCGGACCACTGCAAACCATCAATGGATTGGCCTGAAGTTCAAGAAGATACTTCTTCACATTCATGGTCTTACCCACCACCTTCGTATGCTGATTGATAATGACCGACCAGCGCGGACGGGCAAACTCCACCACGGCAACGAAAACCTTGTTGGGGTGCCAATTTTCGATGCCCTCGAAAGATGTTTTTGGCAGGGAACTCTGAGATGATGATGACGCAAGTCCGGAGCCTGATGATGTATCCACCATGATATCTTCAAAGAGGCGCTTCATGCTGATGCCGTTTTGAAAGAAGTTGACGTGAGGATCCACAGAAGGGGAAGATGATGAAACGGTGTTTACAGGTGTGGCGAAATCCTCCACGGCACCCCACAAAGAAGAGTTACTCACACGCCGAGATCTGCTCGGTGCTTCCAAATCATGTTCATCATGTGGACTGTGGTCATCGGTTTCATCTTCGGAGACCGGGAAGGGGAAGTCATCAGAATCACTTGCAGAACCGCCATCTATCATGGCTGCGGAGAAACCAACTGAACAACAAAGGCCGCCGCAAAGCGCTGACCTGCACTCACCTGCAGGCTGGAGCCGAAAAGAATAAGTGCAACCACACCTGTGCAACATATTTTCTGCGTGGATACACCAATATGAAATGATCAACCTCAACATGTGCAACCTTTGCCAGGACACCAACTATTGGATGGAGGGCCCAGAGGTAAACCAACCGCAACCATATGTAATGTGTAAACACTTTGAAAAGCATAACAAAACCTGGATTGAAACAAACATCTGGCGTGGACCCCAAACAAAATGATACTGTGATCCTGACCAACAGAACAAGCATGGTCAAAACTTCAGAAGTTTGAACAGAATCATAACTGGATGGGTCCCATTCGTAGCATTGTTGTTGGGTTTGTTTCAAAACTGATCAAAGCTTGGTGACGACAACAAGTGGAACAACTGAAAGATCACAACAACACTTACAAAGATAACAATGCATAATGCGATGTTGACCTCCGAATCAGATGTCGGAGCATGTTGTTATTAAGCTCACGAAATTGGGCCATCAGTGATGAGATGATTGTGCGAAACATTCTAATCAGAAAAGTTTTGAAGGATGTTGTGCACGGAATAAGATTTCCGAATATCTGCAAATACAACATTCCCAAATGGCATGTTCAGGAACCGAAGCCAAACTGATGATTTATGTTTTCTCATCGAGAGTCCTCGTTCCTTGGTTAGAAGCGAAAGCTGAACTGCTCCATCAAGGAAAGTCATCATTGTTGGTTGCATCACTGAATGATCAGTGGTCCAAAGTCGAACTAAGGTTGCGCATGATTGGAACAACCCGCGATGTGATGCATACTTGCTGACACGAGTCCATGACTATCACTACCAATTGATAATTGAGGCAAGGGATTGAACGCTGAAATGGATCACCAATGAGGCCAATTGGCCGTCTGTTGCAGTTGTTCTCGGGTCACCAAATCTGACACAACTGAGGCCCCGGTTAGCGCAATCAAACCAGCCCGAATGCGCACCGAAATGGGATCCAAAACGGAGCCTGGCACAAGAAGGCCCTTGCTTGAATCTAATAGTGGCTCCGAAAACGACCTCAAAAAAGGGGTCCAGATAATGACCCCGTCCCTGGTGAAGGTGGCTCCACTGTTGGATATAAAATGAACCGAAACCGGTGTTCATAAAAATACTACAAAATTCAATTTTGGTGCTCCGTGATTCTCAGCTTGGGTTACTGAAAACAAATGATGCCAAGGGGAAGGAATTGTTATGATCAGTGGAGCTCAGAACGATGCGATAAGTAACAAACCATGACCTGCCAATACTCTAAGCCAAGATCTCCCAAACCAAAAGTGCACACGAAACTTGACAATGGGAGGGTGGATCACATATGACATTCATTCGACAACGTTAAGCCAATGAAGTTGCCATGGCGCGGTTTTGGCAAAGGGTCCACCGACAACGACACTGTACCATATGCACAAAAAAAAGGGCCGTCGCAAAGCGCAGACCAGCTAACGCGACGATTAAAAGTGGTAGGCAGCGACTGTGAGATTGAAATGTGCAGATGAAATGCTGCCATACCAAAAACGGCCCAGCGCAGAACTGCACACTGAGTCAGTACAGTGACTTGCACTCGTGAGATTCCAGAACCCTCTACAACTGCTAGACTATCGACATCTATCTTACATGAAATCAGGCAACGGCTCCTCCATGACATCGTCGTCGCCGAAGGGTCGGGAGCAGAAACGCCAAACTGATCCTGATGTGTTGGTTACGAGAAAGATGCTCAATTCTTCGACGTGCTGGCGCCAACGACAGGCTTCACAACTGCGGAAGGCAATGGTTGGGCCACGACGGCTTGACCAGAACCGGTCAACACGGCACCAGGGTTCTTGACCGTGAGCATCGACATCTGTGGAGGAATGATGTCGGGGGACTTCACACCAATGGTCTTGACCGTCTGGAATTCACCGAAGAGCTCGTCGGCACCTGTGATGTGGCTCATGGTTTGAAGAATCTTGTTGCGGACGTTCTGTTTGTCCACAATGATGTTGTCCTCCGTGCCCGTTGCGGGTGTTCCCGATGTGGTGTGGGTCTCCGTCTCCTTCATGGCACCTGTGAATAGACCGCAGCGCTTCAACACCGCAATGCGCTCCAGGTCCTCACTGCTGAGCTTGCCAGCTTTCCTCACCAGGCGCTGTTTCGCCCGGGTTCCATTCTTGGCAGTAGTCTTGGCTGCTTGAGCCACCTTGCGCAAAACCTCAGAAAGCCGATTGGCCTCCTTGATCTGGTTATCGATGTCGATGCGCGGTTTCTTCACCCTGGCCTTCGGCCTTGCTGGCGCCCCACCATTGTGGTCAAGACTACCATGATCGGTTGATGCCGTGCCTCGACTGGAATCAGATTTCTGCGATGGATTCGGATCCATGTTGAGAAATAAACCGATGGCGAGGCTGAGGACTGAAGTAAATGGCTGCGACCTTTGGCCAAAAAGGCTACGGAAGATATCAGACATATGATGCAATTCGAAAACATGCCACAAAACATTGACACTTCCAATGCGGTTGTTGGGACATGAGGTGCGAGTCGCAGATGAATACAGACTGTAAACAATAAAGGTGATCAAGAATGACCAGACCATCACCACACACTGAAACACCGAAATAGCACAGTGCTGTGAACAAGATTGAAGCCAATCGGGTACGTCATTGTTCAGGCAACAAAACAGAAAATGCTGTGTTGATGGGTGGCTGTTCCAACTGGATGAATGAGTTGATGCATGAATCACACTCACAGTGTCACACCATGTTGATTGCAACCTGACAATGACTCTGTTCGAATACGACTGTGTGACAAACCAAAACAAAAGATACCGTGTGGACAGTAAAATATCTGACAACAGAGAGTGTTCACATACATGTCAGGTGATCAGATCTGATGCATACACGAATAACAAACATCAACGCACCGCATCGTTGGCAGTATGACAATCAAAAGTTTGACGAGGGCACCCTGACACGGGAATGTAATCCAACCTCCAACCAACTTAACTTCGATAGTCGTCATGCAAGAAAAGATAATACGAACAGCATTCAACATCTGATCACAGAAAATTCTTTGGAGATCTGTAGTTAACACATTGAAACGTTCGACAGATGGAGTTGTGCAGCCATAACGCAAAGAAGAAACACCACTGCACCTGAGCCGACGCCACTCAACACGTGCATCGACTGAGCAAGAAGAACTACACAACAGCCACGCGGAGACCCAGACATCACAAATGTGATAGCAAATGGATTCTGGCTACCTTGTTCCTACGATCCCGCCCAAGGCAACTCCAACCTCTCTGTGCAAGGTCCACACCAGATGATTCACTTGTACTAAAAAAAGGCCGCTGCATGGCGCTGACCTGTACAAGCATTGAGTGCACACGATGAGCACACAGTGACACCCAGCGATTGCCCTCTGTGACTGCGAGCAACATTGCACACCAGACCTACGAAAAGTGAAAGATGTGCCTATGGTTCAGCCAGAACTGGAAGAGTCCAATTTTTGGCTGGCCCACGAAGGATATCCAGATCACTAACGGCGGAAGGCCTGCGCCTCAAATATTTTCGAACCACATCTTCCCAAGGAGCGTCATCTGCAGGTGCGGGGCGTGCTCTCTTGGAAGCCGCAGGAAGATACGGCAAATCCAAGATGGCACCTGGCCCTGGTGAAGCGTTCAGAGGCAACTGCTGCAAGTCAAGGAAGCCACCGACCACCATTGAGTGCAACCGTGCTGTGATCACAGTGTGACTGGGTCTGTTGACCATGCGAGCGAACTGGTCCATGGTTGGCAGGGACGGTGTGACGTCTTCTGCAGCTACATAACTCCTCAATTGGTTATTCATGTCGAGTACACTGTCGCCGGCCCCCAACTTGGCGAACGAATCTTGCCAATCCCGGTCCACGATGACTTCTCTGATGGCCTTCGCGTTGATGTCAATCCAAGCCCCGATTGGGACTGAACCATCGTGACTGGACAGCCGAAGTGCACACTGACCAGACCTGATCAAACTTTTGAGCTCCGAATACACGTACACATCAAGAAGCTGACAAAGCCACGTAAGCTTTGCAGGAAGCATCAACACGAGAATGCCGAGTCTTCGTAAATGAGCAATGGTTTTGACATTCAGATGAACATGCGAACAATCCATGATGAGGATGATCCACGTATCCGAATTGAAGCTGCTCACCACGCTCCTGACACGTGTCGCCCATTTCATCATGATGCGAGAATCCGTCCAACCAACAGATCCATGCCAGTACTCGAAAGGGCCGCCAGTGATGGCGTAGGCGTCGAGGAAACGCTGTGGGGGAACACAGCGCTTGGTGTACTTCGGTAACATTACCTGCGGAAGAAAAGGCTGCAGCGCTGGACAATCACACACAGTTCCCATGAGGCTCGTCTTGACATCAGTGCGATCACGTGGTTGCTTCGGCTGGCTCAACAAGTTGTCCCTCTTAACCTTGTTGATTGCCACCAGTCCTTTACCACTGTGCTTGATGGAGCTCACCTGGGTTTCGTCCATGTTGATGAACACATGAGGCCGTCCGCGCACTACGTCTTCGACAACAAAGCGCGTCCAATTCAAAAAGATGTGCACCTGGGAAAGGCAACGATGCAGACAAGAACAAAAAATCCGAACGCAATATCTGGGTGAGACTCCTCACTCGGAACTTCAGCTCTTGCTCAGCATCCGCGAGGCCGTCGCATGGCGCCGACCTTGTGAGACTTTGTTTTCACTCTGATTGCCCTCGAACGGATCTCATCAAACTCCAAGTCCCTGGCAGATTTAATGACGGAGAACTGCAACATCCATTCAGAACGGAGAAGCACACCGAACTTGCGGCGGGTGTTTCGATGATGAGTCAGCCTCATCAGATTGTCCTGCACTTGAAGCGAACTCGGGCGATGTGCCCAGAAACGCAAATACATCTCGATCGCCGTGTCGGTTGGTACTGTCAAACCTTTACTATTCTGTTCTGAAATGAATTCAGCGACAAGACTGCGAACCAAAAACTCATCCGCACGGATGCGAAATATATCGTCCACGTTACCAAGGGCCTGAAGCACACATTCTGGATGCGTAAGAAGCCAAGATGACAACTGAAGAATCAGTGTCTCGTGCGATTGTTCTTCTGCAGGATGAGACCGTGGATATGACGAACACGATCGAAGGTAGGCGTCCGTGAGATGCAATGATTTGCTGAGCAACCAAACCAAAACAGATACGACACAATCTCGGCGTCTTGGTCTGTGAGAGATGTGATGGATGTCGAGAACTGTGTCGGAGAGCTCGTGTATGAACTCCATGGTGGCTTGCAGGATGACATCCATATGGCCAAAAAAAGAAACACCGGAACTTGCAGAAACGATCCTACTGCTTGAGCCAGAACTATGAAGGTCAATAGAAGGGTAAACGTGTCAATCGAGATAAAGTAATGGTTACGGAGATGATGATGTTGAATATCCTGATGATGGCAATGATGAAACCAGCGATGTTCTTTTCAAAATGTGCTATTCAAAACAGGTGCTCGATGAGTGTTGAAATTGATCAGATGCCTAGAAGTGTTTTGTTCGTTGAGTGTGAAGGGGATTGGTAAGAATATGATATAGGCACTGACTCATATGTTTGTTACCCGGGAAGGTCTCAAACGAAACATCTTTGTTGTGCCTTTCCCTACTTTATATCGTGTTCTATTTGATCTGATCTGAAAACTGGAAGCATAGCAAAACCAAAGATTTTGATGTACCATGCCATGTTGACTGGGTTCACAAGATGACCACATGAGGGCGGGTGTATCATTCCTATAAAATTGAAATGGGGGCTTTGCGGATTTGCTTTTCCATTACTGATGTTGATGTTAACTGATGACGTCATGTTGCTTGCCATTTATGTTTCCATGTTAACATAACATACTCTGCGCACATTCACAAACATAGATTAGCATTTACATCATCCATCGAACTCATTGATTTGATGCATCAACTTGATGACCACGAAACTGCGAAAACCTCCAAAAACTATAGAAAACGTAGATTTCGGTAAATCGGCGATTTTCCAGCTTTTTCAGAGCTCAAAAACGAGCCCTTTTCCTTTACAACTCGAGACAGCCGGGGACTTTTTTTTGGGGCTTGATAGGGGGGGGTGCTACAGCCCTCTCAAAATCTCAGAAACACAAGGCTTTTTGAGCATGTAGCGTTTCGGGGCTCAAGTTGCCTGGATATGGCATCAAAACGTGCGTGTGGCTTAGGCGTGGTGCAAAATCTGTCTTTTTCTCGTGCCAGATTCCCACGCCTGCTAGGATAAGTGTTACGATGGTGCTGGAAATCAACATCAATACGTTCAAGAGGATGACATTGATGCTGCTGATAATCTCACTACTTGGAGTCGTATTGAATCCAAGATAAAAAACCGGATGATGATGTTTATTGATGCAATGAGGATGAGAACTCTCGACTAGGCTCATAACGTACGTTCAATTAGAATACCATGAACATGCGGGCGTGGCATTAGTTGATGCCTGTTGTGGAATCCCCCGTACCCCCTTTTCAATGGGACATGAAGTTTTAAAAATTGTTTGGAGCAAGAGCTCTCTACTTGTCTCTTGATTTCAACTCTTACGATTTGACCGATTGCCTGAACCACCCGTTTTTCTTTTCTATTGATAACTTTGAATTCTTTTAATGTGGTTCAGTTGGTTCGGGGGCCTTTTTTTGCCCAAAACCTAAGCGAGAGCCTGAACCACAGCTTTTTTAAAAAAAAACATGTTGTGGTTCAGTTGGTTCGGGTAGGGGTTTTTTGCGTCAATCCTAATAGGTGAATAGGTTTTCGTAACATGAAGACGTTTTTTTTTTTAAAAAATCACCAAATCCAAAAAGGGAGCTCCAAGAGCTCAAAAAGGGAGCTCTCAAAAGCCTCAAAAAGTAAATTTTCGTAGTTCATATTTCAAAAAAATCCAAGAAAATAATTGTCATCAGTTCAAACACTTGGTCAATAATGTTTGCCGAGATGTTGCATTGTTCGTATCAACATAAAGTGATATCATATATGTTTTGATGGACAATGCATAGTCACAGACTACCATCAAACATCAACGCACTGCCCTGTTGGCATAATGACAATCACATGATACGCACACGCACTCGCACACGCACACGCACGCGAACGCGAACGCGCACGCACCCGCACACGCACACGCACACGCACACGCACACGCACACACACACACACGCACACACACACACACACACACACACACACACACACACACACACCCACAAAAAACCCCGTCTCATAAACACATCCCCGAGCCCACGAGACAGGCAGAAAACTCGTAAGGCAACCACTGCAGGAAAAAAAAAAAAAACAAACATAAGAAACA
>OOGM01000003.1_pt1 | contig 19307 bp, 17 predicted proteins | sample 1670251 | NCBI WGS metagenome assembly OOGM01 (sample SAMEA98135668, study PRJEB22522) | marine metagenome | biome: marine biome; feature: marine water body; material: sea ice | place: Arctic Ocean | collected 04-Sep-2015 | depth 0.9 m | reverse complement strand
AGAGTTGCATGCGCATGCATCACATGATCTGACAAAGCAAGCATCCAATGGACAGGCGACGAACTTGTTTGCTTGTCAGCGCTTGTGAACTTCAGTACATTGAGATGCAAGCCTACATTGGCAAGTGTTGTTGAGTCCAATATTCGATTCGTGTGAAGTGCTTGTGATTTCAGTTCCTCCATCTTCGTTGTGTGTCTTGCCATTTGGTTCAATTTAGATCAGCGCCAGTTGAGCAGCGGTCTGCGTTGCGACCTGATCGCGGTTGCTCGTAGGAGGATCGATCCCTGCTGGGCTTTGTTGCTTGGTATTACTGTAGTGTAACGAGCAGTGTGATACATTGTCAGACGACATGTACAGTCACACGACAGGCGATCTCACCGAGGCTCGCATGCAGTTGGTGCCGACACGCTTTCCATCGCGTGTATGCCGTGCTTACACAGGTATGGAATCGACAACACTGTGTGCACGATTCCCTGCTGCAAGAGTAGAATTGGTGATGGAACCTCAAACCCGTACCTTCCATGACCGTCTGGGTCTCGATGTGCCACTTAACGCGTCTGTGCTGCCGCCTCCGACGGTCCGGACCATGCCGAGCACCAACGACTCTCATTCGTCGACTGAGGTCAGCTCTGTGCTGCGGCCTGATTCATTTCAGAGGTCTGAGTTTCTGTGGCCAGTGAAAACTCTCGCGGACAATTATCAATTGGTCGACTTGACTAGCTTGACGGATCATCTTCAATGGCATCACGAGAATCCAACAAGTTCGCTTCTTGAATCGAGCTGGATTGAAGTACCGGGACGTGGAGGCAGCTGGATCAGGCTTCGTGAGGTTGCAACGTGGGGAGGAGGACTGGTCTTCTTCCCTTGGGCCAACCATCGTCGATTGCAGTTTCAGGACAAGCTGGAGATGATCATGGAGTTTCGGAACTTCACAGTTACAGGAGAGCCTTGCACGATAATACTCAGGCCCGAAGATGGCTTGGTGTGGTGCCCAGCCAAGTACATATGGCCTGCGTGTGTGGTGTGCGGGAAGTTCCTCTTTCCTGAAGGGCCGCACAGGTGCTCGGAAAAGCATCTGAAGAAGACCAAGTCGTGGATTAATAATCTGCGCACTTTGCATGATTTGTACAGCATGCGGAGCTTTTTTGCGCGAGGATTTGTGCAGAAGAATCTGCACGGTCTGACAGATCGAGGGTGAGGTAACAATGATCGAAGATTCGGAAATTTCACCTGTGGTGACCTCCCTTTTTCAACAACACGGATCATGTATGCATCACCTGATGTGAGTAAACTTTGTCTAAACAAACAAAACATTTCAGTACACAGCGTTACACAGTTTGGCTTGCAGCAGTTGCTTGTACAGTTTGAATTGCAACATGCTTCTTCAGTTGAGCGGCACAAACGGTCTTCTTCCGAACTTCGTGCGAGTAGGTGAAATCCAAAAACAACATAAGGTCATAAGGCAGGACTTCGATGAGAGCATGATCATCGAAGTGAGGAGTCGCAGCATTCATAAGAGAGTGATCATGAGGAGCAGAGCATTGGTTTACAGTACGGGCATGTTTCAACAACGCTGTGCATGACAGTTTCCATCAGGTGTGTCCGATATGGTATTCCGCCAATCACAGACATCAGTTTGTCTACCATGATTGGTCCCAGTTGTTTTGAGGTTGTCTCTTGTGAATTCGCATCGGCAACAATTTGAAAAGAATGTCGTCAAGATCTGCACCTCGTGATGCGGTCTGAAAGGAATGTTTAAGTTTTGAATCTGCAGGATGTTGAGCTCCTTGATGTTAGGATCATGCATGGCAGCGCGCATGATCTCGAGCATGTGCAATTCTTTTGGCTCAAATGTTTCATCAGTGATCTGGATCGCAAAATAGAGGATGAGTTCGAGGTCACGCTCTCCCGGTCTCGGGAGACAACTTGCATTGCTTCCAGGCTCTCGCGCTATGAGTTGCCCATGTGTGCCATGCCCATGGTGCATCCTGGAGCTGAGTCATGAAAGCAGCATCGAGGATGCGAAGGTCAAGGTACGGGAGCGGATGACGGCATGGGGTGAAACCGGTTGCAGTTCTTTCCAAGCTGCCGTGATGGTTCTTGCCTTCGAGTGGATCTTGAAGCATCATGAACAGCGGCCATACGGTCGAGTTCTGGCACTTGATGAGATTGCTGCCATAAGTGGCCGGGCGGTGAGACCATGCACTGAACAATTCCGGCATTTTGCTTTGACTATGGTTATTTGGGCTGACGCACCGCCTCCTCCTCCTCCTGGACTCGAAGGAGGCGGCTCTTCGTCCAGTTCGGGACCTTCGGCAGTGCCTGGCACATCAGCGGCATGGCTGGATGCACCACTTCGAAGCTCTGTTTGGAATGATCCTGGCCGCTCAGGCAATTCGGATGATGATTGGCAGGGGCAATTCGGGCCGGAAGTGCACCCTCACTTTCAGTGGCAGGCTGGAACTTCGAAGAAAGCATGGCGGTCTTTTGAAGAGCCTTGGCAGACACGATTGAGGGAGGCCTACAACAGTGATCAGAGGTCTTTCATGATCAAGTGGGAAGATGACGAGGTCCCTGATACTTTCGTCAACTTCGTGAACATGGACCAGGAGAACCAGGATACGTATTATCGGAGGAAAATCCGTATCAAGCCTCAGTGATGTTCACATGATGCCCCAATTGTGTTCGCTCGATGTGATAGTCAAGCATCCAGGCACAGTTTTTTCATTCCCTGTTTCAGATCTGCGCATTTGCTGCGGTCTCGTTTCTAGAATCCCAGCTTGCAGACTTCTTGGCAGACCGCTGCGGACAGGCAAGTGCGCGAAACATTGCTACCCGCATCGTCACTCAACATCTTTCGTTGTCTTTATCTTGTGTTCTTGTCTGCAGGTTCTATTGTCAAATCAATCTCTGTATGGATGCGAATGTTCTCAGATCATTGTCATGTTTCCCAGTTGTGCATGTGCGGAATTGATCTTCTCATAATAAGAAACATGTGTAGTGCATCCTCACCAAGAGGTGTTGAGCACTTGGCCAGTTCGAGGGTGCAACTGTGTTAGTTTTCAGTTTACACACGAGACCTTTAGATGTAGGATCAGGTTGCAGAGTCTGGCATCTCAGTTTGTCAATGTTCAAACATGTTTCCTTGTTTGGAATGTTCTGAGATCTTTTCTAATGTGTTGCATCTACCATTACGGCTCAAATTCGGAAGCAGTCCAACAGTTCAGCCTCACAGTAGAAAGGGTTGTCACGGCATGGAGCATGGAGTTGGCACTTTGATCTGGATGCAGCAGTATCTATCGAACATTGGCAATAATCTTCTGACAGCAAGGGACCAAGCGCATGTTCCGAGCACGCCGAGTCTCATCACCGCGGTGCTCATCTTTGCACTGTGTGGAAATGCTGCCTTGGCTGAGTACTACCTGATCTCGGTGGCTCGCCGCAATGGTCATCGTAATCAGTCTGTGCATGTGCCTCGTCTGGATCTGGCATTCATGCAGACTTTGCTGAATGTACCCCGTATCGGGCGATCCGTCTCGAGGGGCTTTCACAATCTGTCGAACAAGTATCGATTGCAGGCGGACAAGTTCTTGATGAACAGTCTGTTGGCAGACTATGTCATTGAGCAGAACCTCAAGGGTGTTGTCATCACTGCAGATACAGCTATCGCTCAGTACTTGAAATTGTGGTGCCACAGGCCTGTTGCAGAACAGACAAGGACTTGGCTCTTGAAGTTGACTCACAAAGTGAACACACGGAAGCGTTTCGGCAGATGTTTTCGGAGTGAGTGGGCTCTTCAATTCGGCGCGCTCAAAGTCAAGAAGGCTCTTGACGAAGAAGCTACGCGTCGCAAGGTCTGTCTGTTATTGCGTTGAGGTCATTCGTGAATTTGCAGATCAGCGCAAGCAGCAGCGGTCTCTCTCCCCCTTTGCCTTATCATCACGGCAACATGCAACGCGAATTCCGTATGGAACTTATCGTTACGACAGACACCAGGTTCTGATATTTTTGCGCTGGGCTCAATGGCTGTTTCGTTGTGGTCTCAGACACCTCAATCATGTTGTCATCAACATGGACGAGACCTCCGTGAGTGCCAGTCACGACACTGACAAAGGGTGGGTAGTAAATGCAGGCGTGAGGGCATCTTCGAATCTGACGACTGTTGCGAGTAGGTCTGGTGGGCCCGTCCTCAGCTGCACTCTTCTCGGTTGCATCTGTTCCGATTCTGCAGTGCAGCCACATCTTCCACAAGTGTTGTTGCCAAAAGCAAGAGGAGCGGAGTTGCCACAATATGTCTTAGATCAGTTCTCTGCGTGCGGAGCTCCGCTTGAGTTTTGGCACGGCACGAACGGTTGGGTTGATTATGTCTCCATGAAACACTGGGCCACCAGACTTCGTTCCGTTGTGCAATCTTGCCACGGATTGCAGACGTGGATATTGTTGGTTCTCGATTGTGCGACGTGTCATCTGGACATCCGAACAATTCGTCACCTACGATCACTCGGCATCTTGGTACTGCTCATTCCCTCCAAACTCACTTACCTATTGCAGCCTTGTGATGTGGAAGTGTTCGGGATGTTCAAAGATACGTTGAGGAGAGCATCGCTTCTCAAGCGACTTCGGAATCATGATGGACTTGTCCCGTTCACAGATTGGCTTTCGAATGTCAGCAGCACTGTCCACGGCATCATTTCCAATGTCGATTGGTCGGAAACCTTTGCTCGTGTTGGTTTGGCTCGTGAGTATCAAGCTATGCGTAGTGACATTGCCTCTTATGTTGTGGACCAAGATATTGGTCCTCGGCTGCCTTCCGTTGCAGAGTTTGCTGAGCTCATCGGTCGCCCAGCACATTCGGAGCTGACCCAGTCCTTGTACAGAATGGTCTTGTCAGCACATGTGGAGCTTGCCGACAAGCTCCCTGGGGCCATGCCCAAGTCAGGTGCACAGATTGATTTGCCTGTATTGGCGCCCGCGCCGAGACGGCCGGCCCATTGGGCCCCGGCTCCTCACGCTGAGGTGACTCAAGCATTGCAGGAGTACCTTGCCCATAGTAATGGCAATCCGCAACCCGCCGGTGTTGTTTTTCGCGAAGCACGACATTTCGTGCGGCCAATCGGTGCGTAAGATCATGTCATCGGACCAGCGGCCGGAATCCGTCCTCGTGGTGGGTGAGTCAGTTGGTTGTGGTAGGGCTGTGCGAGTTCTCCATGTTGCACAGGATGACGGGATCGGCGTTGACCCGATTGGTTGGGTTTAGATGTACAGATGGTTGTTGCGCAGCGAGCATGGACACTGATAGTTCTTGCGTGCTTTTCAGTAGTTTAGAATTGGGACAAAGATCAGCGCCTCGAGCTGCGGTCTGTGTGTCGTTGCGTTTCAGTGTATAAAAGATTGATTGCGAACAATCATTCAGAGTGGACCTCTACTTTACGTATGTGTTGATTTGCAAGTGTCCTATCAAGCCTCAACCTAACAGTTTCATTGCAGATCAGGTTTCTTGAGTTACGGTCTCATGTCACACTGGCAACAATGAGTTCCACATCCTATTGATATGAAACAACATCTTTTGATGTTAGTATCCATCTACGGACCTTTGTTCATTCAGATACATTCATTTGTTGCAAGTTGCTGATGAGTACGGTGTTGGAGGCGTTTGTTTCTCCACTCAACAGGCATTGTCGAGTTCTTGATTGATAATTAAACTGCGATGCTTTGTTTTCAGTTTCACTCTATCTGAAAGCGTTCCAGAATGTGAGGTCGGGTGTCTTGGGTAGCTCGTCTTGTTGTGTTTGTGCACGATGGTGACATCCCTTGGAGGTGACTGTGCTTCAACTTGTGTGTACATGCATGACAACTTCTCAAGACTTTTTGTAAACTTGCTTGGTCCTTCTAGCCGAATGTCTTCTCAACCACCGACCGGGCCGAGTGCTTCGCCTGGTGGGCGGACGGCTGCGTGGAAGATGGACGAGCCACAACCTAAGCGGCAAGGCCAGAAACGACCGAAACGGCCTCGCATCGACATTGACGAGCAGATCGAAGAGGCGAACAGATTGGCTGCATTGTTGAAGAAGGTACAGCAATCCGCCAAGAACATCAAGAAGGCTGGGCAGCGCACGAAGAAGCGGTTGCTTGCCAAAGCGGGACGTCTGTCCGGCGATGATTTGGAACGCATCTCCGTGATCAAACGGTGCGGGCTCATCGTGGATCCACGTACTGCAAACGGCGGATCTGACGAATCAAAGGTTCCACCCTCGTTCCAGGTTGCGAAAGACACAACCCGAGGAACGGTCACGGATCAGCTCGTTCGCATTTTCGACGGCATTGTCACAACAGACCGATCTGCAGCTGGTGTCGTGCCGAAAGCATCCAGCGCACAGACAGCGGGACTGGCACAGTCTTCGGCCCAGTCCCCGACATTCTCCGGTGTGTTGCGTCTTGCAGCCAAGGCCAGGGTTGGCTCCGCTTCGACTTGCGAGGACAAGAGCATGCGTGAGCAGGCCAGTGTAGTTGTTGACGGAATGTACATGGACCAGGTCGATGGCCATGAGGAAGGTGCTGAGCTCGAGGAGGACCTCGAAAGTGTTGCGGACCAGTCCCCTGAGATGTGCAACCCGTGAATTTCTTTTCGCAATTTCAAGGTCAGATCAGCGCAGGTGCTGCGGTCTCTCATTCTGTTGCTGATCTGTACAGTTTTAACGGGTGTTGGCTGTGTTGAGGACAGAACGACGCACTCAACTTTTAAAAGCTTCGCATTCGATTTTTTTTATGTACAGACGATTTCTGAGACCGCCGCATTCACAGGCGACCCAAAGTTGAAGGTAGATCTCAAATCCATTGGGAGACAGGTGTGCGTCTGGACATCATGGCCAGACCAGCTTTGAGGTCGTGTTGCACAAAAATTGCAGTGATGTGACATACCAATGCAGAGTATCCTTATTCAAGTTTCGATCTTTGTGCTGTTGAGAAATCGGTGACGGTGTACATCATTCTGACGAGTTTCTAATCTGCATGCAGGTCAAGGTTTTGCGCCTGATTTTCGGCATCACCCGGGCCACTTTTTGGAGAGTTGCCGGGCCAGATTTGGGGGTCCATTTTGGACCCCCAATTTGGGAACCAATTGTGAATTATTGCTTGTTTTGTTATTTGTCCATCCAAACGGGGGGGTTCATTTTGGTACCCAATTTCTGGCTCGGAAATCTTCTGATTCCGTGCTCTTTTGGTGAAAAAAGTTGGCGTTCAAAACTGATCCCATGATGCACTTTAGTTACTTTTGCGGGAGACATCCAAGCCCATCTTTCTTGAATGTTTTATCGGAACTCTCAGCTTTGTTTTTGGAATCTCAAGCGCCATCTGTTAGTAAACATTAAAGCTAGTGTTTGCAATTTGGATGTTTGCGAGTAAACATCAACAATGTTTAGAACATTGGTTTCTCGACGTTTTGTTTATCTTCATGACCGTCACCTTGCAATATAGTTTTTGGAATGGTTTCCGGAAGTCATGATCCGCAAATAAAGTCCCGAAGTTGATCTTGCGGATCTGTTCAGATGTTTCGACACGTAGCAAACTCCAGGTAAGCAATCTATGTACATCACGCCTTTTAATTTCATCCGGTTGTGCGTGTGCATTGCATCTCAGACCACATGATAATCAATCATTGCACAGCATGACATCACACTCGTTTCTTCTCTCGACTTTTGCACTTTTCCTTTCGACTGAATACATCAGTGCATGTTTGCAGTATGTGATTTGCATGGCCCGCATCCGACAACAAGAGAATGGCAGTCAAACCATTAGACTGCCATTCTCTTGTTACTGAGGAGATGCTGGAAGCTTGTTTGCAATCCATTAGCTCGCAAGCAGTCTGATCATTGACAATCCATTCAGATTGGCTCCATGAGTGATGGCCAACTTGATGTTGATGCATTTTGTGGACATCATGTTGATTGCCATCATTATGTTTGTTCAGATCAGCGCAAGCAGCTGCGGTCTGTTTCCCCTTCGCCGCTTTGCATCTCCTTGTTCCACTGGTCTGGTATGGAAGATGAATTTGGTGATGTAACGTTTGGTGATCCTGCCATTTGTGGTGGTTACTCACAATCTATGTTGATGTCAGAAGGCGAAGAGTCTGATAATGACTTTCAAACACCGAAACAAAATCCCCCCAACGGTGTGAAGGAGCATCTTTGGTCGATGCCAACCCAAACGTCCGACGTGTCCTCTACTTCTGCATCTTCAGCATCGTCTTCAGGCACTCCACTGCTACACCGTCCGCTCGATCTGGCACAAATGTTTGCTGCGGCCAGTTGTGAGAGTGCAGAGAATTCCAAGACGGATTCAGGGAGCATCACCCGGTACTCTATCACAGAGTGCCCACCCATCGATTGTTCCACCTTGGAGGAGCAGTTGGATTGGGTCTTCGACTATGCCATGCGCATCGACAAGCCTTGGCTGAACTTCCCGTACACACGCAACAACAGGCGGTACAAGTCGAAGAAAACAGACTTTTCATACCTCATCCGGCAGTACCTTGACGACAGGTCCTATATGTGGAACGTGAAAACTTCATGGCAACTCAAACGCACAGCCTTTGACAGGATGCGAGGTTGGTACTCTCGAGCCTACGGTGTAGGCGTCAAGAAGGTCTCCCCTATGTTGTCTGTGCAATGGCTGTCGATGGGACCCACAGCAATTGCACGCTGGGTTTTCATCACCAGGTTGGAGCAGGTTCTGTACGAACCGGCCATCCCTCATCAGAAGCGCCAGGTAAGGATCCCTTTGCCATCCGGGGAGAAGATCTCACTTATCAATGACATTGATTCAGATCCTGTTGTCGCCAACACTGTGGCAGTCCTCTTGACCTACAATGTGAAAGTTGGACATGATGATCCGACAGTGTTGAGGTGGTTACAAGAAGGATGCAAGGGGGACGCTTTGTTCCAAAAGATGATGAAACACCATCTGTACAAAGACGTGTTCGAAGAGTTTTGGGAATTTCAGCTTGCCCTCGGAGAGAAGCTTGGATTCGCCAATACCGCTGTCTGCATGGAGTGGAGCCGCTTTGCTGAGTTCCCTGCTCGTGTGCATCTTCATGTCTTCCATGCACCCAAGATGCGATTTCGTTCTTGGGATCATCACACTCCTAACATTGTGCTGCGCCAAAAGGCTCTCTCTTGGAGAAACACGCGTCCAGACGTGAAGCCTTGCGTGGTCAAGAACCGTTTCAAGACTGCGGCTGTGGGTACAGGTCTCTACTACGTCACCGGCAAGAAGAGTGGCACCATGTACCAGAAGAACACAATCCAACCCTTTAGGGATGTCTGATGGCCAGTACCCTTACCTATGTGTGCAACTTGGCATCTCTGCAGTATGATGCATTGCATCTTTTCTACACATGCGAAACATCGCAGACAAATTGCCCTCCTCTGATCTTTTAGGAAACTTCTTTAGTGTTTGCTTATAGCATCTGAGATCAGGGCTGTACTGCTAATCGTTGCGGTGCTCTTTTGGTTTTTTGTTTTTCAATTTCTGTTTGTTGACCTTAGAAAAATGCAGTGAATTGCATCATTGGTACGAGTACGACTTGCATCGTCCCAGGACTTTGCAGTAGCTCCTGCATGGATATTGGATCAGTGGCAGAGCGGCAAGATCGATCACGAGATGGCCATCGAGGAGTTGGTGCGCAGCCGTGGTAGAGGACTTCTCAATGGTATCAGTTTGGTGGAAGGTGTTCGGGCTCGACAAAAGATTCTTGACCAGAAGAGCGAGATCGAGAACGTACAGGACACTTTGTACAACCAGATGAATCCGTTCCGTGGACACCCGATTATCGAAAACTGGATCTTGCAGTACCACGAAGACAAGTACAAGAAAAGTACGAGATTCCGTAGCTTGTTATTGACGGGCGGATCACAGACGGGAAAGAGTTGGAAAGCTCTTTCGTTGTGGGGTGTTGGGCGCACTTTAAAAGTCAATTGCCAGGGCTTGGCTCCGAACACGCTCCCAAGCATTGCAGACTTCGATCGCACGAAGCACTGTGCAATTTTGTTTGACGAGATCCGGACTGATCAGGTACTGGGGAACAAAGAAGTTTTCCAGGCCGGAGCATTCACCGTCAGCCTTGCTCAAAGCAACTGCAATATTTTTTGTTACCAGTTGTGGCTGTATCAGGTCGCCTGCATCCTGTGTTCCAACTCGTTTCCAATGTCAAACGAAAATGGAGCCACCCTGAGTGACGAGGAGTGTGATTGGTTACAGGCCAACATTGACAGTGTCAACCTCCCGTCTGGCCAGAAATGGTTCTTTGATTAGGGGCATTGAACATACGTTGTGAACTCAGACATGCAACAACCAATACATATTTAGTAACGTAGATCTAACATTCAGATAATGACGGTCGCTTGTGTGGAACATGACCCTCAGATGTCAACACGGACGCGTGTCGCCATCCACCTGTGCTGTTGGTTAGATCTCTGAAGAAGAGAAATTAGAGCATTGGTTAAACATCTAATGCTTAGGCGGTTCTCACTTGCCTGCGATGGCAGTTCTTGGGATTGGCAGATCTGCGCTTCCAGCAGCGGTCTTCGTTCTGTTTAGGTTGCTTGTACAGCTGTGCCAGAAGATATGCGTGGGGAAGGGATGCATCTCTCACTTGCAGTTGCGCTGTCCGATTCGAGTTGGGCCATCGGAAAAGACAATAAATCAAAAGTGAGTTCAAATTCATTGGTCATCATGATGGGAGCGTTGTTTGTATGTTTTCGGTCACTCAATGTCATGTGTCTGATATAAATGACTGGTCAACCTTGGGATGTTGTTTGTTCGGTGGTGACTGAACCAGTATTGCATCACGGTATCGATGCAGGTCTGTTGCACATGGTGCAAAAGTGTTTCTCTTGTCAGCAAGTTTCGTGTGTAACCTAACCGCAGTCATGCATACTTCAGTTTTGAATCAATGGGCATCATTGCCAATTGTTATTACATCTAACATGCCTTTGTCGACACCTCGTTTATCGAAGGCTTTCACGTCACCTGACATCAATGTGAAATGATGCAAGTGATCTTTTCACAGGTCAGAGATCACAGTCTCAGGTTGAAGAGAATTCATGGTTACTTTTGAATTAGTTGTGTTGCAACTTTGGTATGTGAAGAACAACAACAATTGAGATACTTGTGGTGTTCATTGAAGTCACGATTTCTGGAGTGCACAGCTTCATCCGCAACGTAATCCAGAAATTGAGGCTGATGCTCCGGTGAAGATGAAGTGCAGGTGGAGCGCGTCATTCCAATTTCAATGTTTGATAACAGTTCATTAGCATCATGTCATGAATGTTCGAATTCATGTCATACCCGTAGTGTTCGAGGGCAGATCAGCGCTGCCAGCCGCGGTCTTGAACCATCTCAGCGATGTTTTCATGGGGCGGTCAGTCGCTTTCACCGTTGATTGGGAGATCCACGATGCCCTTGCCGGAGCGGCCACGCTCTCGGAGCCCTCGTCCAGGGCAGAGCCAACCCACACCTCCGAATAGTCAACCTGCTCTTCACGCTGCCGGCTCATCTGGTGCGAATACTTCATCGGCAGACGTGACAAGTTGGAGCACGGGCAACCTCAACCTGGATAGTTGGATGACGGGTCAGTTGGAGCCAGAGGTGCTGATGCAGTTGGCCGAGATTCCAGTGTCGAAACGGAAGAGCATCGTCCTCGGCATGATGAAGAATCCGCCTGCGAACGCAAACAGTTGGACCAAAGCTTGTTTGCGCAACTACCGCGAGCAGCAGTATGAACGTCAAGTCAGTGGAGGGACTCCCTCTCCCAGTGGGATGCGTTCGACAGGATCAGCTGCACAAGGTGCGTCGCCGAATTACGGCAGTCCGCAAGGGCATGGGATGCATGGTCTCATGATGCAGGGCCCGCCCATTTCTGCCACCGCGGGTGCAATGGCCCACGAAATTACCGGGGGAAGACGTGCAGGTCCACTGTTCCCACCTCTGAACAATACGCCGGACAGGTGGGTGTCCGCTGCTTGGACTTTGTGGCAGAATAGCAAGTCAAATTTCCTGGCGGAGATCCATAGTCAACTGGGCGAGGTTGTCCGCGGCAGATTTCAAGTGATGCCTCCTCGAGACCAGATTCACATCGGGTTTTGCATGATGCTTGCTTCTTCTACAGGCATGGATCTCGACCAATTAGTGAACGGTTGGTGCGATCGGTATGATGCGCTGACAAGCGGCCTTGCTCCGACACCAGTGTTGGGGCCTTCTGCACAAGTTCCTTGCAGTCAGCTTTCGGTGCAGTTCATCTTGTGTGGAGGCGTCTTGGCCTTACCCAACATCCTCACCTGGGTTGCCATGCAGTGCGTGAATTCTTGTCGGCCTGATCTCCGCATTGACTTGCAGCCGGTGATTGAAGTTGGTTATCGCGAGGTTGATGTCCGCATGGCCCGTGATTTGTTCAAATTTCCAGCCTGTCTTCCACGATCGGAGGTCGGAATCACTCCGTGTGGTCTGAATGATGTTGTCACCGGTTTCTTGCCGGAATGGAAACAAAAGAACACCAAAGTCATCTTCGTGATCCAGGTGCCCAATGTTCCGGCATCAACGACCAGTGCACATGATTCTGATGCGATGATGATTCACGGTCCTGCTCTTCGTCATCTGTTTCATGTGAGGAAAAGCATCGAGACGATCACCAGTGACCTTGGTCTGAGTAATGTCGCAACAGTTGCCTTTGCATCACCAACTACTTCTCAGGTTTTGCGATCTGATTTGTCTGAGTTCTTCGGTAACGTTGTGGAAGGCGTGGATTCCACGCTCAAGTACAATGATTTTGCTGCATCTCCCGTGGTCTTCACGAACCCTGTGCAGTTGAGTGTTGTCAAGAACACGAGTCTCGCGGCCGAGTCAGACAAGCTGGACGGGTGGATCTTCAATTCGGCAGCATTGCGAAGTCTCGGTAAAGCGGCGTTGCCGTTGAATCCCGAGACACTGAGCAAAAATGCCAGTGCACTTCTTCTGGGAGAGCGTATGTTACAGCCGCAGGAAGAAAACCTTTTGAAGATCGCAAAGATGAAGCACGATGTCACCGGTGAACTGCGATTGCCTTCCCGCGATTTCTTTGCCAGGCAGTTGGGTTTCGAGGGTAGTCCGCTCATGAAGATTGTCAACGAGCAGTTCAAGTGCCATCAGTGGATCATCCCTTCTACCGGTGGAGCAGCGCCTGGTGGGCTCAAGGGTGGTGAAGCATGTGGGCAGTCCAGGTACTGTCTTGAGTGCGAATCCCTCTTCCAGGATTTGGCAAGTGTGTACCACTTGTCTACATGTGCAGACGTCGTGATCTCCTGTTTCCTCAAGAGTGTCATGACATGGCAAGACAGTCGAGGATCTCAGGACTTTCTCACTTTGCCTGTGCACTGGTCACTCCATAGGTGTGGGCCGGACTGTCCTTCCAACCCGACGAGAGGACTCTGATATTGTATATTGCAGTGTTGAGTTTGTATAGAGTACATTTTGTATTACAGCGTCAAGGCACACTGTTCCGCAGATCAGCGCAGCATTTGCAGCGGTCTCAGGTAGGTCAAGTGTTGGGGAGAACCGTGACCGAATCTATCGGGAACAGTCAGCTTGTGACATTGAAAAAGGATTGGAAATCAAGTTGGGTTGTCATTGTTGCCAGTTGCTATCTCATATCAGCAGGAGCATGCTCATTTGAATCATGTAGTTGTGTTCAGGTGTTTGCAACAACTACTTTGATAACAGACATCTCATACGTGGCAACGGGCACTTTGTCACTTATCATTTTGCCTTTCACAAAAGTGATGTCATCTCTATCACCCGCGAGATCAACTCATAAGATAGTGGTCTGAATGATTATCAGCTTTTCAAAGTCATGTGACAGGGTAGTTCTCAGTCCCCGAGAACTTAATCATTGAAACCAAAACCCAATACCCTAAGGCCTAAATCCTCCACCCTCAACATTCAACGCCAAACCCTCAACCCAAAACTTGAATCCCGGTACACCAAACTTTAGTTTACACATTACTATCTAAACCCTGATCCCCAAACTTGAATACGTGTGGAGCAGATTGTTATTCCAACCTGTCGATGAGTTTGTGTAGTCAAGAGTTGTGGATGTGTGTTTCAGGAATCGCACTTCTGGTAATGATGTCACAGACAAGGTTCCACATATCAACGCAGCATTTGCAACATTTTCAGGTAGCATCTCTGTTGAGGAAAATCACAACCGGCTCTTGACACTGAATCTGTATGTGACTCTCTCAGCCGATGTCAGCATGTGTCCATTTCTGGAAGTTGAGAGTTGATATATCATACCAGTACGGTTTTTCACAGCTGCATGGTTCTGTTGCAGTTCCTTCTTGGAGCCAGTTTTTCATAACAGCTATGACACGTTGTTGCACGGGAGCCCTGTCAACCACCAATCTCGTAACACAGGTAAAGTTTTGCAGAAACTTATCAAGACTTAGACCGCAGCACGTTGCGCAGATCTGAAAGGTTAGATCGAAGATTCCAATTGCATACACAGGCAATACCCTAACCTGCTAACTTCAACCCTGAATCTCCATCGCGGCACCCTAAGCGCAAAACCTTATGAACTATATCCTTGGACTTTCAATGTTGTACCGGATACTTTCATCCCTTGCCTTTGAATCCTCAGCCCTAGACTCTCATCTTTCAACTCGTGTTCCAGTCCACGGAATTCTTTCTGATGCAATATCAAAACAGACACGATCTCACATGGACGTTGATATGTGATACTTCTCGATGAGTGACTGGTTGGTTGCGTGTGTGCGTGCGTGTAGTGCTCGCACGTGTGTGTGTGCGCGAGTGGGTGTGAAGGCATGTGAGCGAGAGTGCACGTCCGTGTGCTTGCATGCGTGCGTGCAACCGTTGGTGCAAGCCTGCGTGTGTGAGCGCACGTGTGTTTGTGTGCTCACGGTTGGGAGCAGGTGCGTGAGTGCGTGTGTGTCCGTGTCCGTGCAGTTGAGTGTTCGTGTTAGTATGTGTGTGTGTGCTTGCTTCTGTGTTCACATGCCTGTTTGCCTGTCTGGTTCCCTGCCCATGTATGCTTACATGGTAATGTGTTTATTGAGAGTTGCATGCGCATGCATCACATGATCTGACAAAGCAAGCATCCAATGGACAGGCGACGAACTTGTTTGCTTGTCAGTGCTTGTGAACTTCAGTACATTGAGATGCAGGACTACATTGGCAAGTGTTGTTGAGTCCAATATTCGATTCGTGTGAAGTGCTTGTGATTTCAGTTTCTTTATCTTCGTTGTGTGTCTTGCCTTTTGGTTCAATTTAGATCAGCGCCAGTTGAGCAGCGGTCTGCGTTGCGACCTGATCGCGGTTGCTCGTAGCCGGTTCGAATGGTGAAGTGTTCGAAAGATGGGTGCAGTCGCGATGCGCCCAAACTTTGTGGCCTCGGTCGCTGCGGGACGTGTTGCCAACCACGCTGTGATGAGACAGTTCACGGGCATAGAGGTACAGCTCGAGGGCGTCCAGGAAGGCCTAAAGAACGCAAATGGCACGATGCTTGGAATGCCTCTGTCGAGCACGTCCAGAAGTACATGGCGGAGCCAGGTGCTGTGAAGTTCATGGAGGCGCACAGATTGTCTCCACAATCAGTCTTTGATGCAATGTTCAAGTATCTAGTGGCGGAGTTCCAAAGAACAACTTCTCCGGTTCCTCAGGACCCTGAGAACTTACCGCTGTGTGAGCAATTCGCCACCTTGACGTGCATTCTCCACCCGGCAGAACTGGAGCGTGCGAAATCTCTCATGGAGGTGATACCTCGAGAGATTCAGATGGAACCACCCGGTGCCTCTCCTGGTCATCATCGTCATCTTCCAGCATCAAGTTCCTCGTCATCTTCACAGCCAATTCCATCAGCTTCTGCGTCATCATCGCAAGTCTTGAAGCCAGATTCTTCAAGCCCTGACAAGACTCACCTTCATGACTGGTGCGCAATACGAGGCGTCTGGACAGAAAAGAAATCACAGGTGGAAGCCTCCGCATTGGAGAATCTAACTGACTGGACGGGCCAGCCTGTCACGACACGTCCTTGGGATCACTTGCCGTGGGATCCTTCGATGGATGTGGAAGGAATTCAAGATGTCGGAGCCGGAGACTCCATTGCCTCCACAGACTCAGGAATCGGTTCCAGAGACCAAACAGACCGGGGTGGCCGACGAGGTGAACGCCATGGGCAAATATCCGCTGGATGAGGTCGGTATGGTGACGCGACACTGGCAGCGAGCCTCTCCGCCTCTCTACGACACCACCCCGAAAGTGTGCAAGCAGTTTGCCAAGTTCCTTACGGACACGCCAAAATATGACGTTCAGATGCTTTGTGACTGGTTAAAAAAGAGACCTGAAGATGACGGGGCTATTTCAAGTGCCCTACCCTTGGGGAGATCTGGAGATTGCTAGTCATGAGTTTGGTGTTTGGTACTGGGCACCACTCAGATTCTCGGTGCCGGATCACCCGGACCTGAACCGTGTTGAATCAGTGACCTCTGTGAAGAGGTGCCACTTCGACAAGGCAATCCACTCGACAAACTTCTACATGCTGATGAATATCCTCGAGCGGGGATTGAAGTGTGGACCTTGGGATGTGAAGAAGAAGCGGGGCATCTTCAGCTACAAAAAGCATGGAGAGATGAAGGCCAAATCGAGCAGCGGCTACAGGACCTATTCGGACTTGCTGCACAATGGGTACTTCTGGGGCGTGGCCTTGGAGGTTGCCTTTCCATCTGATGTCGCTCACCGGAGGGGCTCCATAACTGCGGGCCAACAGACGGTGACACCTGAAGACGAGACCTACATCACCGGCGTGTGGTTCCATTGTGTGCATGTCGCAGACCATTGCAAAGCGGACACTTGCCATATGTGGTGTAGTTGTGAGGATTGGGAGCCGGAGTACGAGATGCGCAAGCAACAGATCGACTGGCATGACCTCTGAGCTTCTTGGGCACTCCGCACTGCGTCTACGTGCATGCCTAATTCGAGATCTGCGCCTCGAGCGGCGGTCTTTCCTGGAATGGACAGTGTGGTCGGACACAGTTAGTGATCAGCGTTTGCAGGTAGCAGCAAAACAAAACCACAGGAAGCATAATATTGATCAGAGCGTCTTCTCAATCGCAGTCGTGCTTTCGAAGTGCGAACAAGTCGTGTTTTGTTTCACAAACATTGGTGTCAGCATGCCAGCATACCTGCCTGCCCCTTTGCGTATAGGCGTGTGTGCGTGAGATCATGTGTGCGTGCATGTTTGCACGTGTGCCTGGCTGACAGATAGTGTGCCTGCTGGTCTGCGTGTCTCAGGCCTACATGTTTGTCTGTTTGCGTTGCTGCCATCAGCATTTTCAGACCCTGATGACTGTGCAGATAATGTTTCGTTTTCAAAGTTAAAACATGTTGCATTTCCTTGCCTCAGTATTACTTTGACCAAGTTACTAACTACACCTTGAGCATTGAACGGCTTGGTTTCTATCTTGGTTTACTATGCACAGGTGTATCATTCGAGCCTTCGTGGGTATGGGTTTTGGAAACCGCGTCCACATGGATGGCTGCGTGCCTCTCTTGTTTGATCAAGACTGAATCGAGGCAGGTACTCAACGCTACAATTGTCATCTGATTGCCAGTGAATGTTATATTTGTGCATGTTCGGGAAGAAGATACAGATGGTAGAGTTTAGAGATCACCAGTGTGTTTCAACATGGCATGCCAATCACCAATCAGACACCGTTGTGCAAAGCTTTGTTCTTTCGCTAATGATTGGTTTCGGTGGTCTTGGTGATGCATCGAGCACTCCCCACACTCAATTATGTCATCGATGATGTAGGCGTCTCTGGAATCTGTAGTTCGTTTTCATCATACAGGCACCGAAATATGAGCGGTGTCATTGCCTTGATTTGATCTAGAGAATTAACTTTTCGGTTGGTGTAACGCTTTGCACTGTACATGTACACGTATGTGTACAGTTGATGTTCTGAACCACATGTTTGCATGTTTGCACTTTACATGTACACGTACGTGTCGCAGTTGCATCATTGTTCCTTTTTCCATATTTTCGGCTCAGGTGGATCAGAACCAAATAGCACGCTCATACCGTTGTGCTCACAAACCAGATGGTCATGACGGTGGATGATGATGAGTCGGACGAGCGGTTTTCAGCCTTCTTGGCGGCGGGGCGCCTCGTTGCGGGTGGGTATGCGCTCTGGCAGGTGTCTCTGCAGACGTACCCGGCAGCCACGATGACCACCGAGTGGCGCGACTACAACACCGAAGACAACATTTCCTTGGAGACGAACCTCCAGAACCACCGTGACGGCTGCAGGATCGTGACGACTGAGATCGACCCACACACGGAGTTGAGGCATGGAGATTGGTTCATCAATTACGACACCATGCAACAGACGAACTCCATGACGGGGACTGTTCGACTTGTGAGGCGTGTGATGGTCACGTCACCACGGACGGAGCTCCCCCAGAAGAGACTTGGGACGCAGACAGTCTCCCAGGCTTGGAGATGCCGGATCTTGAGAACAACGAACCACGAGCTGAACAAGAAGTTCCCCCTGGACAAGAAGTTCCCGCGGGACATGATGTACATGGTGGACATGCAGTACCTCGAGGTGACCCTGATGTACCTGTTCCTGCAGATGAAGGTGTGGGTCTTGTAGTACCGCAAGTACCACGAGGTGAAAGAGAGGCAGCAGATGCTGCAAGGGTGTTACAACTCTGCCCGGGAGCCTCAGTCGAAGATGACAACGCCTCCGACTTGGAACCCGAGCTGGAAGCCGTCGTCCGTGAGTTGTCCGTGGACTTACCTGGACAGCCACAGCGAGATCGAGAACTGGGGCTTCACGACACACCAGAGTCCAAGGGGACTACCGCTTCTTTGGGGGAAGCACTTCGGGATCTAGATCGACTTGATGGGCATCCTCCTCGTGCCGATCGCAGCGCTGATTGGCGGCAGGTTCCGGTTCCCTCCACGCCGGTAAAGAGAGAGCGTTCACTTCGGCGCAGCAACGAGACCCTGCTGGTTGAGAACGTGATCGAGGTCTTCTTGGGTGTCGAGATCCGACCGTTGAGTAGTCGCTGCAAGTGATCTGCTGTTTTTGGAGATCGGACATTCAACTTCGAATGGTTTCCGGTACTTCCTCGTTCAACTGTCAATTTTTTTTTTGGGGCAAAAACACGCACACATCTTGGCCGAAGACAGATAATTTGACACGGAAGTTCATTCTTCACACATCCCATCTCCTGCTTCTCGGCCCCTCCCCGACCACACC
>OOGM01000002.1_pt1 | contig 19837 bp, 21 predicted proteins | sample 1670251 | NCBI WGS metagenome assembly OOGM01 (sample SAMEA98135668, study PRJEB22522) | marine metagenome | biome: marine biome; feature: marine water body; material: sea ice | place: Arctic Ocean | collected 04-Sep-2015 | depth 0.9 m | reverse complement strand
GGCTTGGTGTGCCAAAGACTCAATCAGAGCCATGCTCCGTACTGCTGAGAACAATTTCCTGAAGCTTATGTTGTGCAGAACACAGCGGGCTGACGAAGATGATGCGGATTTTCAGATTAAATTGCAGCATAAGGTTAATGAAATCAAAATCTTGTATGACTGGGCACCTTTGGAGCAGCAGGTGTTGTATCGACATCTCACTTGGATGGGGCATGTTGCGAGATCACCAACTTCGTCGTTTTTGGCTTTGATCTATGGATGGCGCTCGGACGGTAAGGCACAAATCAGCGGCACCAAGCGGGCCATTCAGGGAAGGCCTAAAATTGGTGTTGAGACCTTGCTGCTAAACAACCTTGGACCGTTTTGGCCGGAGTTGGCAACTGATCGGAAGGCATGGAGGGAGGTCGCTCGTGTTATGCTCATTTCCCATCTCCCATGTGCGCACTCATCATTGTGGCATCACCGTTTTCTCTCGCATATCAGCAACAAACAGCAGGAGTTTTTACATGGAACCAGAATGTTGTGTGCGGTGCCTCTGTTGCAGATTGTCGATAGCAAGCAAATTGCGGAGCAGGTCGCAGGTAGATGGGCTTTGAAACAGGACTCTGAATGGAAGCCGCATGCGGATATCATTCGCTCTCGCTTGCACCTTGTGTCGCATGTGTGGAAATTTGATAAGGTCCCTCATGAAAATGATTACTTGGTGCATCGCAAACGTGAGTTGAACGCGGTAGCTGATCATTATGCCAATGAAGTTCTTAATTTGGGGGTTCAATGTATAGAGTGGATCTCCAGTTCAATTTTTGTTTTTGATGGTGCTTGTACAGTTGTGGTTTCTTCTGATGGGGCTGCTCGATCCAATCTGGGTCCTAGCTCTTGTGCTGCTGTTGTACAGGTGTATCGGTTTGGGGTCTGTGAATTAGTGGCGTACAGAGCTGTGGCACTAGGCATTGGCACTAACTCGAAAGCCGAGTATGAGGGCGCAAGTTTAGCTTTGAATCTCCTTGTTGAATGGGCAATTAGTTGCCAACTTTGTAGGACCATTAGTGATTGTAGGTAGCTTAGTTCTTCCTGCTTGAGTTGTTCTTGCTTTGTTGCCTTCTTGTTGTGTACATCTTCGGGCTGCGATTGTGGCGGACAGAGAAGAAAATATATATATATATATACAAATTTAGCTGTACCCTCTTTCTTGTGGCAATACGGATTACCACACAGTGTTTGTCGAAAAAGCTAAAATGAAACATAGCAGAGCACGTCTGCATCCAACGCAAGCGGATTGAAGTGTATGATTGAGAGAAGCAACTGCGTCGGATGCTTTACTGGCTGTGTTCGGCCTCTCAATAAATAAGATTCGGCAGGATGGAAACCAAACTAAGGGGACAGGTGACTCGGAGAGCGTGTGAGCTGTTTGATGAGAACAATCGTCTGGTTCGGACGATTTTCTGTCTGTGTTCGGACTCTTCAGCAAACAAATCCAATGACAGACTCTCCGAATTATCAAATGTGGATAGTAAACATTAGAATTATAGTGGGAGATTTTTGTTGTATTTCAACATTGTTTTTTTGAACAGATTTTTGTGGAAAAAGAGGTTGAAGTCACCTCCGGGGAGGTGGATTCACATGTTTTTCTCGACAGCATGGGCAAAACACCGAAATGAAGTCATGAAGTCGTTTTTCGGCCATTAATATATATTAACTAGAAGTGACTTCATTCAGCTGGATTTTGACTCAAAAATGAGGAGCAAAATGAAGGCTTAGTTTGACCTCTTGTTGGTGCTATTTTTGCTGGTTGCCTTTGTCTGAACATAGCTGCATTGATGGGTCCCGCGGAGCGACCTCATAAATTGGGAAACATAATACAGCATGTTCTGATGTAGTGTGGTCCTTTGTGGAATCCCTTGTGGGTCTTTGTTAAGCTCCTTGTTTGAAGTGTGTATAGATGTGTGTGTATGTATGTATGCATGTATGAATGAATGAATGTATGTACAGATCAGTGCAGATGTTCAGATCAATGTGAGTGGGTGTGTCTGTAAGTGTGGGTGTGGGTGTGTGTTGTGTGCGTGTGTTGGTGTGTGTGTCTGTGTGTGGGTGTGTGCTGTGACTGTTTGCAAATGTTCAGATCAGTGCAGATGCCCAGACCCATGCTTAGATCAGTGCTCACATCAGTGCACAGATGTTCAGATCAGCGCACAGATGCTCAGATCAAACAGTCCCTTGTGATTTCCCTGTGAGGTCGCGTGTGAATGTCCTTGTGAAGTCCCTTGTGCGGTCCGTTGTGGAGTCCATTGTGAAGCCCTGTATTAAGTCCCTTGTTTGAATATGTATGTATGTGTGTATGTATGTATGTATGTATGCAAGTATGAATGAGTGCCTGTACGATTTGTTGGCTTTTGTGGTCTTGTTGAACAAGTAATGTTTGGTCCATTGGCGAAATCATTTTTGAAATCTTGTGGAATTCCTTGTGAAGGCATTTGGGAAGTTCCTTGTGGAGTCCCTTGTGCGGTCTGTTGTGGAGTCCTTTGTGAAGTCTAGGTCCCTTGTTTGAATATGTATGTATGTATGTGTGTGTATGTATGCAAGTATGTATGAATGCATGTACGATTTGGTAGCTTTTGTGATGTTGTTGAGAAGGTCCCTTTTGTCTCTTGAACAAATCATTGTTGAAGTCCCTTGTAAAGCATCATCATATCATTAGCATCATCATCATCATCGTCATCATCATCGGCGTCTTTTGAACATTTGAAGTTTCGTATTTTTGATTATCATACGCAAACCTGTCAACAGGTTGCCTGCCGTGAATGGTGCTGGCCAACCGTCTTCATTACCATCAACATCATCATCATCGTCATCATGATCATCATTATCATGATCATCATCGTTTTTGAAATCCCTTGTGGAGTTCCTTGCAAAGTCCCAGGCGGAGTTCCTTGTGACATTCCTTGTGTGGTCCGTTGTGGAGTCTCTTGCGAAATCTTTGTGAAGTACCTTGTTTGAGGTGTGCATAGATGTGTGTGCAACAATGCAAACATCAGTGGTGTGAAATGGGTTACGCTTTAAGCCAGGTGTATAAATTTACGTCATTTTAAAGGGAGCTGATACGAGAAAGGCTAAGCCACACTAGGAAAGTAAGCTACGTTTATACCAATTTGAGGCCGGAAAACAGGGAAACTGAAAAGACTTGTGTTTTTGACATTTCGTGAAGGGCTAATACCACCCCCCCCTAGAAGCCCTCAAAATCATGTCGCCGAATAAGGAAAGTAATAAGGAAAAGGGCTCCGTTGGAGCCTTGGAAAAATGGAGAAATCTGGCCTCGTGACCAAATCTCGGTTTTGCTGGTTTTTGTTGGTTTTTGCTGTTTTCAGGATTTCACTAAATTATGTTGAATCTAAATGTTAAGTCTTTGACATTGTGGTGTGTGCGCACATGTTTTCAGCTTCTCAACATAGTGTAACATCCAAGATGAAGTTGGTTATGAGTCAAATCAAAAAACTGTTCAGTCAATAATAATATTTTTCGCCAAGACTCATTTTTATTTCAAACATTTCCAACATATGCGTACAATGTGTTGCCTGGTCTTGTCAAGTGTGCAACATCATATGTTGCGTTCGACTTGAAGTTCATATTGAGTTTGATGTGTTTTGAACTTTGATTTTCAAGCCAGTATAAATTATCAACTCAAGACTCATTGCTAGTTTAAGTCAACATGAACATGTGTTGCAAGTTGTCAAGTTGGTCATGTGTGATGTGTTGAAGTTGAGCTATGTGTGATAGACATGTTCGTACACTCGGAACCAGCGCTCACTTCAAATGTCAACACATGATAAACAGGACGACCATGATGATGACGATGATGATGATGAAGATGAAGATCATGACGATGATGCTGACGATGATGATGATGAGTATCATGGGTATGATAATGCACCTGCGCAAAAGTGTGATCATCATCATCATCATAATCATTGTCGCCGTGATCCAGATTGGACCAATATCATAATTATTGCACTCATTATCAGCATCATCATCATCTTCATCATCTGGGAGGACAATGTGGGTGTGTGTTGTGTGTGTTTGCAAATGTTCAGATCAGTGCAGATGCCCAGAGCCATGCTCAGATCAGTGCTCTAATCAGTTCACAGATGTTCAGATCAGTGCAGATGCTCAGATCAATTTGTCTGGGTGTGTCTGTGTGTGTTTGGGTGTTTGGGTGTTGGTGTGTGTTTTGTGTGTGTGTGGGTGTGTGTGTGTGTGCCTGTGTCTGTGTGTTTGGGTGTGTGCTGTGTGTGTCTGCGCATGTTCAGATCAGTGCAGATGCCCAGATCCATGCTCAGATCAGTGTTCAGATCAGTGCACAGATCTTCAGATCAGTGCACAGATGTTCAGATCAATTTGTCTGGGTGTGTCTGTGTGTGTGGGTGTGGGTGTGTGTTGTGGGTGTGTTGTGTGTGTGTGGGTCTGTGTGTGTGGGTGTGTGTGTTGTGTGTGTGTCGGTGTGTGTCGGTGTGTGTCGGTGTGTGTCGGTGTGTGCTGTGTGTGCTGTGTGTGTCTGCAGATGTTCAGATCAATGCAGATGCCCAGATCCATGCTCAGATCAGTGCTCAGATCAGTGCACAGATCTTCAGATCAGTGCACAGATGTTCAGATCAGTGCAAATGCTCAGATCAAGGTGTGTGGGTGTGTCTGTGTCTGTGTGTGTGGGTGTGTTGTGTGTGTGGTGTGTGTTTTCAACATAATCATTATCATCATTTGCATCATAATCATCGCAATCGCGAAACAAAACCTGATTCGAGGAGGAACGTCAAAATGTAAAATGGCTAACTACGGATTTCGTGGTCAGGAACCAATTGACCCCAAGAGCGGTCAAAGACCCAGAAGTCGGGATGGATGCTTGCCTGATATGTTCTCCCTCGGGTTGCGATGGCAATGGTTGTAAAAGGAAAGCATATTGTCATTCCATCCATTCCCATCACAAGAGCTAACACCCAACAACCCCAAAGGAACAGCCACCAAAGCAAACACGAGACACACACAATCACACCACACACGCACACTCACATTCTGACTTACACACACGCACGCACACATGCTTGATCTGAGCATTTGCACTGATCTGGCATGACAATAATGCTTGTCTTCAAAGGCAAACTTATCCTCCATCGTTTTTGAAATCCCTTGTGGAGTTCATTGTAAAGTCCCTGGCGGAGTTCCTTGTGAAATTCCTTGTGTGGTCCGTTGTGGAGTCTCTTGAGAAGTCTTTGTGAAGCTCCTTGTTTGAAATGAGTATAGATGTGTGTGGATGCAGGCACCATTCACGGCAGCCAACCTATTGACATGTTTGCGTATGACCACAAAACGTACGAAACCTTAAAAGTTCAATTGACGCCGATGATGATGACGCTGATGCTGCTGCTACTGCAGCTGCTTCTGCTGCTGAGCACGAAGCATCAGCCACATTGCTGTGAGGAGCTACACAGATTGCCGCTGGTGGAGGGGGTTTTATTGACCTCTACAGGCACCAACTATGCAGCATAGGGTATTGCGATGTAGTGGTCATGACGCGCATTGCGCTCTGATATTTTGTGGAAAACGAGGACCACTTTTGAGGCCCACCTGGCGGTCACCGAAATTGGACCGGGAACCAGTGACCAACAGTATGGTTACATCCGGTGTCTCCTTTTTCGTGCCCGGATTCCGGGCCCATTTCAAGGACCACAAACAGGTTCATTTCCCTGGTCGTGTGTGGCTTCCTGGTTTGATAGCTCTGACAACAGATGGAGTTGGAGGTTACACACCTGGCTGTTGTTGTTTTTGACTTTTTTTGTTGGTGTATTGCACTCCTTCGTGTCATCGTGCTGAGGATGTGGTTGCGCATTTGTTGTGGCCCAGACGGGGGTTAAACATGTTTGGCCACTGGAGAACAAACATTCATGCTAACAATCACAAATCACAAATAGAGTTCCTTGGGCATCCTGCTGAGGTGCGTGGGGCGGTTTCGCCCACCCTTGCGTGCCGTGTGTCCGGCCTGTTTCCCTCAGTCGCCAAGCTCCGGCACCCTCAGCAGACCCCGCACCACGATTTGCAAAACCTCCTGCACCTCCTCCTCGTGGTCATTTTGTCGCCGCTAACGTCACTGTCAGCCATCGTATGAACAAGTACTATACAAGATGCTAGCACGATGCTGCTCAAATAGTTCACCAAGCTATCAATCTAGATCCATATGTCGTCTTCCCCACATTAATGTTACAAACGAATTGGGCTCAGCGAGTTTCAACTTCAAACAACTGGTGCTCAGTGAGTTCCAACCTCATGCACTTCATGCAACAATCATGATTCAACAACTCATGCAGGCACACCGATTTCGAAGAGGCACGTGACCGAACACTGTCACTGCACAACACCCGAAACTGATGTTGCACCGTGTCTCTCGGAACATCAAGCCTTCAATGATGAATGACTGAACGCATTTTCCATATGTTTTAATTCCATGGGAGAATGTTGACGCGCAATCCGTGGACGTGGTTGCGATTTTCAATTTCGAACGACTGGTGCTCAGTGGGTTTCAAATTCAAGCACTTGATACAACAATCATGACTCAACAACTTATGAAAGCATCCCGGTTTCTAAGAGGCACGTGACCGAACACAGTCACTGCACAACATCCGAAACAGATGTTGAACATGCCTCTCGAAACAGCAAGCCATCATTGAATGCTGAATAATTCAATATAATACGATGCGTGTTGAGGTCCACGGGAGATTGATGACATACAAGCCATGGATGTGTTGGATTGCACATACAGCAAATGTTCGGCAAAGTCGCAGCATCCGCAACACATGCTACTACATGGAATTGCTACGCGAGGCTCTCATTTACACTTAAACTTGCCGTCCATGTGATGTATGGCCGAACACAGCCAACGAGAGAAACATCCGAAACAGATGAAACCCCATACATCAGGTGGCAACACATGATCGTTAGTGCTGTTAAATTTCGTCCTCCACTTAGGTTTCTTGTATTAGTGTTGGCCCGTGCAATGTGTAGAACTGCATCAAAATGTTTCGCAACCTTCCGCTTGTGCGGGAGAGGACTTGTGAGTGCGGAGTCCTACTTAATTGCCCAACATGCTACATGCTGACAGAGCACAGTCACTGCAGCATCCGAAACATGTGTTGTGTTATGACAGTTGTGGGCTCCCGGTGACTGCCTGCAAATGTTTTGCCGATATGATTTGTGGTTGCCGAACACGGCCCGAGTGAGAAATCCGAAACGGATGCCCTCCCAAAAATTAATTGCCACACTCTGTCGCAACAGCGGACAGACCTGCTCGTTGGACCCATCGGCTTGCAAAGTTGTATCGTTCACAGCCATTGACATATGCATGTGCACACTGCTATGTGCAAACTACCCTTGTGTGCGAGTAGACGTGTTGGGTGCATCACTTGCTTGTATGCCAGATGCTACACAGTGACCGAACTCAGGCACCCAACCATCGTAAACAAATCGACATGGAAGCGAGAATGTTGGCACAATGGATAAAACACAGTTTGTAAGTCAACTATTTTATGGTGGCCGAACACAGCCAGAGAGGAACATCCGAAACAGATGCCTTCCCATAACTCAGATGCAAACCAGACAGCAAATGTAGTGAAGCTGATTTTTGCTAAGCACATGAAATCGTGACCACATCTCATCGGATGACATTAACGAATACAGATGTTCAGGTAAATTCATATTGCCCTTGCGCTAGAAGAAAAAAGATTGATGTGCTTGTGTGGGTGGGAACACATCATCGCTTCAGTTATATATTTTTGTTATTTCGTGGTGTGGGGCGATCTAGGACTTTCAATCCCAATGCAAACACAATCTCCCAATGCAGACACAATACCCCCTGTGTTTCTTCTTGCGGAAAAAAAACTCCACCCTATCACCAACAACTCAAAACCTACCGACAGTCCTGCTCTCACCTCGGCCCCCCAAAAGCAGTCCGAGAGGGTAGCGACGAGGTGACATACTGGATGAGCAATGCACCATCGCTCTCAGGTGTTTCCTTCAGCTCTTTAAATGTGGTCGCGAGAGTACTCGGTGGTACGGGCTGCACGTATGACCCGTAATATCTGCCAACGCCTATTTTGCTTTCCAGGGAATCAAAAGCCCGAGCAATAGTGCTATATGCTCCAAGATCCCGCATTCTAGAATCCAAATGCTCACCGGAGATGGCATTGCGTAATCGAATCGTCACATAGCCATCCTGCTGAACTGCGTTGGCCGTGTCGGCCAAGAATGGGACGACACGAAGCGTGGGATCTTTCACTCCCTTCGCCTGCACAGGCAACCGAATTAACGAACACCACCGTGAGTCGGGATAAATACCTACAGCCATCTTGCTTGGGCCGTGTTGCCCGTGTGGAGCAAACAGTTCTGCGCTATGAGTCGGAATACAGGATCGTTTCTGCGATACATCATGCCTTACACGGGGTGTGGCTTCGTGGGTGGTGCGTCTGGTCTGACGAAGTAACTGTACCCAGACCACCGGAAGCAAGGAAAGCGAATGTCCGACCGTGGGACACCATTCCAATTCACATTAATAAAAGGCAACCAACACCTTATCCTAGTCTTACACATCGAGTTGTTGCCCGCAGTTCGTGGAGGGGTTGTCTCACCACATATTTGCTGAGCACAGCAACAACATCTGCAAGTTTGCATCACCTCTTCACATGGGATCACAAAGGGTCGGGGGGTTCTATGGCAACGGCAATGGCCGCATACCCTGCACCAATATGAAGTTCACCCATTACGCAAAACAAGGCCACTCGCTCTGTGGTCATGCGATCAACTCCTGATATGTATTGGGATTACCTGAGATTGCATTTTGTTTCGGCTCATCACCGAGTCGTTGTGCAGAGAAGTATCCGGGCTTGCACTGGCGAAATGCTGTCTCGTCCACTCTTCTGCTGCCCTGACCTTTTTTAAGCGGCCCTGGAGTTTCCTAACCAGATTGTAAACGTATAGTACTGCTACCTGTTCTTCTGGCAGATCCAAAATCAACCGCCCAGCCATTTCTGTATAACCCTTTGTCAGCAAAGGTTTGACTGTCGGTCGTATCATTGTCTCAACGAGGCCGCGGGCACTACATGGAATGCTGGAGCGCTACTTGAACCTTAACAAAATTAACGCAAGACCTGAGAGTGAGCCGACTGCATCTCCAACAGCCCACAGTACACCATCATACTTCGCCAACGTGTTGTGATGAGCTGTTTAACATATTTTTCAGAGCTGGGTCCTTGCTGGCGCCAACCAAACGCAGCTGACACTTTGAGCTCGCAACAATTATGAGCAACAACAGCCAGCCAGCAGTCAGCACCCTCCCTCTCCGAATCTCTCCGTGCTCAGAAAACAGGAATGATCCCGTGGGTGGTGTGTCTCACAGTTGTGCTTGCTGATGAGATCACCACGCAGTGCGCCTATCCGCTGCACCTCGGGCCCATTCAACGGCAGATCATCCATCATCTCCCTAGCCCAGCCTAGCCATTTGCTTATTAAATTGCGAGGAACGATGCTGACCAGGATGATGAAGACCAAAACCGACCGCAATCACGACCCGACATGAGCTTCGAGAGGAGATGACACCATGGCCGATGGCGACGATTCACGAACGTTTTTAAAATCTATATTTTTATGATATGTATCTAGTCATATAAATATGATTCAAGCCAAAACCATGTTGCCTCAAGCAGCTTGTGCCGGCAAGTGTGCAGGCAACTCTGCATGTGAGTGTGTGCTAGAGCTAGTTGCAGGTCGTGTGTGTGTATGTGTGGCCTGGGAAGATGACTGTTTCGGTCAGCTTGATTGTGGATCGTTTCGATCCTCCAGGTCTATGGGTTCCTTCATACAGCCCTAGGTCATCTGTATCCTTTCGCACATTGGTACACAGTCGGTTTTGTTGTCCTGTGTAGCCGCATGTGCGGAGACCGCGAAGGGACTGTTGCGGTCCGCTTCAACGAATCGGATCGATTCCGGTTGTCCCGCGCATGATTCTGATACACAAATAAAACAATTTTGTGTTTGAGTATTCGAGACCAACCGCAGTGCAACCCATCATGCACTGGTTGCTCGCTGGCTGTCTAAAACACACGGTGTGCTGAAGGGTCCTGGCGGTGGAGAGTAACTGTGATTGACACATGTTGCTGCATGGCTAGTTTTCGCCAGTTCCAGCTTAGATGCCAGTGCCGAGTTCACAGCCATGTCCTCCACCGAACGAAAACTGACACTGGAGGCTCAACTACTATCGCAGCAGTTGGCCACGACCAGACTCGCCATCAAGGTTTGCAACAAGGAAGCAAGTCGCACTGTGTCTGCGAAGCGCCGGAATCAGAAGCGAGCTCGCGCCATTTTGCTGCTGCAGGACGGTCGGCCTGATGCACTCCAAGCATTTTGCAACACCTTACCTGACACAGGTAGAGCCGAACAGAAGGATGCCTTGCAGTTCTTCGAAAGCACAAGTTTGCCTGACCTGATGATAACATTGCAGGAGGTACAGACTTTGCCGGACATGGACTATTTATTTGCAAGACAATTTCTGGAAGAGTGGGCTCTTGGACACTGGATACAAACGCTGAACGAAGAACATGGCATAGTGCCCAGTTCTGCAACGATAAAACACAAAATGCTGGAGGATAAGGTGGAAGGTGAAACAAACAAAGTCATTGGGAGCAAAAAGAATTTGAAGATGTGGGCCTGGCGTTTCCGGAACAAGCATCAATTTCAGTGGGGAAAACTTGTTGTACATTCAGGAGGTGCAGTCGAACAAATTCGAGACAAGGTCGGGATTCGGGAACCACAAAATTGGGTTCAAAATCTGTAAAACGAGGCACGCTTTTGGGGCCCGGAATATGGGCCTCAATTTCGTTCCTCGTATTAGAGTGGCAACAGAAACGGGGCCCAGATTCCGCCCCCCAAAAGCGTGCCATGTTTTCACATTTTGTGGCCACCTTGAGGTGTCCGCATTAGGTGCTCGCAGGTTGGACCATGTGGGATGTTTTGCGAGGCAAAGGTCAGAAAAGCGGCAAAATCATTTTGAGGGCGAATGTTGACGAAACCGCCCTGACTTTGGAGCTCGCAGGCCACAGTGGCACTCTGAAACAGAAGAACAAACACGAGCCCTGTCTTCTGCAAGACATTGCACCAACCCGAGGCACTTTCTCGAACATTGCTTTCATTTGCGACACTCCCGAGGTGCAGGTTTTGCTTCCTCCGATCATAGTCGGCAACGAGCATGTGTTGCCAACAAATGTATTAGATGACTTGAGGGACAAGCTTCCGCCCAATGTGTATCTCTGCAGAGAGAAAAGCGGATGGATCACTGCAGCTATGTTTGCGGTGGCGTTGCGTTGGCTGGCTCGAGCCACCCAACACTTGTCCGAGACTCACCTTCTGGTTGTGTTGCTCGATTGTGCGCCCATCCACTTGCATGAATTGGTTTGGCAAGAAGCCAAAAAACAGAACATGGCTCTGTGTTTGATTCCGAACGGATGCACTTGGTTGCTGCAGCCTCTTGACACACATGTGTTCCGCAAGTACAAAGCCTACATCAGACAAGAATACAATCGCCAGCAGGCCGTCTCTCAGCGACACAATGTGCCGGTTGGGGCTCTCATTCTGATGGTTTGCAAAGCCATCCGTTTCGTTTTGCAAGGGTTCTGTTGGGCCACCTCGTTCGACAACGATGGATATGCGCTGGAAGAGCGAATGGTGTCTGATCGTGTGCTAACCTCCCTAAGGCTGGAAACGGTGGGCACGAGGGAGGAATCATCGCTCCTTGAACTCTTGCCGACCATTCTTCCACGACGGGCAACACACTTGCAACGGTACATGCAAACCGGGTTCCCCAGGGTCGTTCGCACCCACACTCCGACAGGAGAGAGAACGGACATTGACCCAAGCATGGACGGACTTGCCCGGACTCCGCGGAGGGATGGTGACGGGGGAATGCATCATGCAGCATCGCAAACTCCAGAGGCCCATTCTGCGAGTGAGAGTACGAGTTGGATGTCAAGACTCCGACCACGAACTCAAATGCCATTGAATGCAGTTGACGCAGCCTTTTCGATCGAACCCGGTGCGCCGTCTGGAACCGTTCCGCCCGCACCAGCAGTACCATGCCCATCGTGGATGCCTCGGCTCGCGAGGCTTCCCACGGATCCAGCGGCATCCCAACCTCGGTTGGGGGAATGAGCATCGACGGGCAGGGGCCATTCGCACATCCAGCCGATGCCGGAGCAGTCGACCGCGCAGTGAGCACGGCGATCGCATACACCGGTCATGTATCGCCCACCGAAGGTCTTTGCTCTGAAGAAGGAGGCGGCAGATATGAAAGCAGCGAAAAAGGTTCTCGGTGCCCAGATCCGCAATGCCAAGAGGAAAAACAAACGACTGAAAGAAAAAGCAAAGAATCTTTCGACCGAGGATTTGATGACTTTGTGGATGGCCAAAGGAGGTGGAAAGCAGTCGAATTCTGAGGCGAATGCAAGTGCCGCTCCCAAAAGAAAAACTTCATTCTCCGACGACACTTCCGAGATGATGGCTGCAAAGGCGGCCTGCATTGCCAACAATGCGCCCGCACGTATGAATGGCGAGCAGATGCATCTGGAGATGTGACAGACACACGACATTCAGCTGGATGGATCGCCACCCATCTTCACAGTTGCCTGTGCGTTCATAAAAGTGGTGGGGTGCTTCCATGCTTGAGTGAGCACCTTGGTGACAGAATAATGAGGTGAAGCAGTTGGGCTGCAGAAGCGAAACTTGATTCGCTTTGGGTGTGTCGCAGAAATTGGCTTCACACTTTGTTTAGATTTTTAATGCAGGGAGCCACCACAGCACAGCTTCAGAAGATTGCTGTGACTCTGGACCATCGTGGTCAAAGCCCGACGAACCATCTTTTTCTGTTGCGAACAGTCAGCTACAGAGCACTGGCTCAAAATTCTTGTCGGACATCGAGCTTCGCATTTCGATGTTGCGTTATGAGCAGCATGCATCATCCCTCCTGTATCTTGATGTGACAGTGAGTGTGAGAGCTTCTGAGAACAACTGCACACAATTGGGCTCTGGCATTGGGCGGACAACGTTCTGATGCGGAATGTCGTCACCGGATGGGATCGTCTGGGCTCAATGTGAGTGCGGAACATGATTTGCCGGAATGCATTGAACAGCTGACTGGCACTCGGTGGCAACATGAATTGAGGCGAGACGATTTTGACACTGTTCATGCGTACAGCACGATGCGATGACTGCATGCAAAGGCTCCATGACTTCGTTGTGTGTGGGCTATGTCTGCAGCGGACATCGCCTGGGCTGCGATCGGCCACCACACAAAACTAGGTTGAGCTTGTGTGAGCTACATACACAGTGAACGAAATATTGGAATATCTTGTTTTCAATGTCCACGTTTGTGTCACAACTCGTAGGAGACCATGGTTGAAATCCGAGTGTACATAACTCTACCACGTGCTCCACAGTTGGAGTCGCCCAGAATAATTCAGATAGCCCTTCATGTTGATGCAAACAGTCGGCTCGCAATTCGCCTGCCGCATCAGCCCTCTTTTGGTTCTCCTCAGATGTGTTCAGTTGCGGCGGTGGCACGCAGCTATTGGCGATGGCTTTGCCAGGAACAGGACAGAACAAAGGTGGTGTGCAGATGGAAATTGCAATGAAACAGAGTGCTCCTCGCAGGCAAAGTATCGACATCTACCAGGAAAGGCTACAAACAATCATGAAAATTGCAAGCGGGCCAAAAGATCAGGAATCACGGTGGTGGGAACTTCGTTCTGTGATGGACGATTACGAATGGCAGGACATGCAGGAATTGCTGCCCGAAACAGCTGCGAAGAACCAGATGCAAACAGCTACATCGGACGACAGCAAAACCACTGGGAGTATGACTGGAGACTCCTCATCGTCGTTACCTAAAGTAAATGCAGCCAAACGCAAGCTGTCTTCGGAGCAGGAGCAGCTGATTGAAAAAAACCGCGAAGCTGCAGCACTGAAAAAACAAAAGCTGCCAGAAGTATGGCTGTAGGATGACAGGGCTTCGCAGACAGCATTGCTGGATGGGTACGTGCATGTGCCGACAAAACATGTACAGCCAAAATTGTATAGTGATGCAAACATAGCAGCAAACGCACATGGGTTTGACTTATGTGCAATGGCTTGATGTTGACAGATGGGGCAAGGCTGTGCGATGATAATGGGCAGGTGCTGTGGAAGGACCATGGGCCTGAACTAAACATTAATCAATTGGTCACACCACGAGTTGGGTCATCGACTCCGCAGTGGATGGTTTCGCAGCCCAGGCAGGGCCCACAAAGATATACTTTGGCGTTTTTTTTTGGTTTACGGATGCATGCGCACTCACTATCATGTAAAGAGACATTCAGACTTCTTCAAAAGTCGACATGCATGTGTGGTGAGGCATCTGCTTCGGATGCCTTTCGATCCGAGTTCGGTCACCATACTCCGTGCTCTGAGCACGGTGCTCGATGCGGGAAACAAATGTTTGTTCGCAATCCCATGGCTGTGGTTGACTGTGTGCGTCTGTTTTGTTAGACTGCCTTCGTTGGATGAGTCACCAAAAAAACATAAACTCAAGCCATTATATAAATATGCCATCAGCTCAAGACTTTCTTCAGACCTGTCATTCCAATGACACTGCTGTTATATGGCTGACAGTCAAGCTCAGACGCCGGTTTGATAGAAAAGCAATCAGTTTTCATGTTTGACGCGATTGCAGAGCAAACCATTCTACGTCAGTCTTTGATCTTGTAACAATGGCAAGCATCATCATCATCATCATCGTCATATCATCAGCATCAACGTCATCATCGTCATCATCTTCAACGTGTTTGGAACGTGTTGTGACGGATCCTGGCCAATGCTGCCGGCGAGTAGTGCTAAGCATAAGTGTTGTTCAGGCTCGTTGGTCATTTTAGTGACGGGTGTTGGCGAATACCTGCACCTGTTGCACCAAATAGTGAGGTGCAGTCCGAAATCGACGCCTCATTAGTGGGATCTTGCAAAAGAGTCCAGTTTTCTGCATTTTGTAGTCTCCAGACTACCTTTTGGTTCAAGAGGCTTCTCAATCGTCCCTTTCTAATAGAGTCCACATCACAAAGTGACCTCTTTTGGAGAGGCCAAAAATCCCAGATTTTGGACCCTGACGTCTCCAGAGGTCAAATGGTGGAAAACTAGTATCTTTTGAGCATTGCCTTTGATTGTCATAGTAGTCGCCGGTAATGGTCCACCAATTGTGGTGCCCGGTGCAGCTGTCCCGTGGTTTTCATAGTAATAGTCAATTGTGTTGGCCAGGCATGCAGCCCAATGCTCTTGTTTACTTTGGTAGACGCCTTGGCAAGTATAGAGCGCGGATGCGAACTCATACACACATAACATCCACACACAGACGCACACACGACACAATTGCGATGAACCATTTTGTGCGGTAACGTTAAACCTTAAACCCTAAAACCTAACTACACATTAAACCTTGCACCTTCAACCCTAAGCCCAAATCCGTAAACCCTAAACCCTAAACTATAACCCGAAACCCTAAACCAAACATTAACGAAAGTATGTGCTTCGGATGCTTTACTGGCTGTGTTCGGCCCATCAATAAATAAGGTTCGGCTGGACGGAAACCAAACTAAGAGGACTGATGACTCGGAGAGCGTGTGATTTGTTTGAAGAAAACAATCGTCTGATTCGGACGATTTTCTGTCTGTGTTCGGACTCTTCATCAAACAAATCCAATGACAGACTCTCCGAATTATCAAACTTGGATAGTGAACATTAGAATTATGGTGAAGGATTTTGTTCTATTTTAACGTTGTTTTTTGGACCGATTTTTGTGAGAAAAAGAGGTTGAGGTCACCTCCGGGGAGGCTGCCTCACTTGTTTTTCACGACAGCATGGGCAAAACACCGATTTGAAGTCATGAGGTCGTTTTTCGGCCATTAATATATATTAGCTAGAAGTGACTTCAATCAGTTGGATTTTGACTCAAAAGTGAAGAGCAAAATGAAGCCTTATTTTGAGCCCCTTTTTGTGTTACTTTTTCTGGTTGCCCTTGTTTGAACATAGCTGCATTGATGGGTCCCGCGGAGCGACCTCATAAATTTGGAAACATAAGACAGCATGCTCTGATGTAGTGACGGAATCAGTTTGTGACCACACACATAAACAGTGTATGGACAAAACATCTGCTTCGGATGTTTCCAAGACCGAGATCGGTCACCATACATCAGTTATTCATCCTCACGAGTGCATTGCCAAGTTTTGATATGTTGTAGTTGCGACATCGCATGTGCACGATATCAGTTTGCAGTGGAGTGCGTACGACACCAAATCATTGGAAGAGTACATGCCAAGTTTGGTGAGGTCGGTGTTCGACTCGATTGTGGTTGTGGCTCGCACATGCAGTCATGTGGTTCACGATCATGAATCAGATTCTGATTCGTGTCTGGCTGTGTTCGGCCATCCTGAAGCTCATGTCCCCAATGTTGTGTTGCTCATTGTAGCATGGGATCTAATATGGGAGGACATGTACAGCACACACACTATATTTAACTTCACACCCTCACACACACATGTTGGCGTGATTCAGGCACAGTTGTTGTGTTTCAAAGGTATGTCGACAAGTGTCGGAATTTATCGATGGATGTTAAGTCTTATGTTTTTTTGTTCTCCCGACTTTGCCGCACATTCGCTCAGCAGCATCATGGACGAGCCATGCGAAGATATGTCCGCAGATGCATTGGAGTGGCTGAACACCCAACACGAAGCCGAGTTGGAAGAACTTGCTCGCGAACATGAGCACTGGAATGGATCATCCGATCAGTGGAATCACTCTGGGCCTTTTTTGCCCGAAATGAGCAAGAGCAGCTCACTGGTTTCAGGTAGTTCGCCCTCTTCCAGCAGTTCCAGCTCGGAACCAAAAACACCCTCCCCGAAAAGGAAAACCATTGATCAGATTGTGGCTGCTCACAAGGAGACGCCCAATCCCAAGAGGCGCCTCCGCGGTAAGTGCTCACCACCAGAGCCTGAGAAGGATAGTCAACTCGAGAGCAAATTGTGGATCCTCAGGAAAGATCCTTCGCATGTTAAGTTTTGCCGTCTGTCAAATCCAACAAAACGGTGCGCCTTCCAGCTTATGCACCAGAATCAAAGACGAGCGTTAGCCGTATTCTTGAAAACAGGTTTCAAACACTTGCCTGGAGGAGACACAGTGCACCGGAACCCCACCCAGCCCAGTAGTATGGAAAGAGACAGGTTCACCGATTTGTGGTTCCAAGATATCGCTAATGGTAAAGGAACAACGGACTGGAAAGCACAAGGGGCTGGGATTGCTTTTTGCTTGAAATCGATGGCAGTGGGTCCAGGGGATGGTTGCAAGGAGACTCATCGACAGTTTGGCCGAACAGTTTTGCTGACATGGCAGGGGCCATGGGGTGTGTTGGAGAATGTGGTCCCTGCCGGACAGGTGTTTCCAGCATTGTCTGAGTTGATGGGTATAATAGGAGAATCCGCAGTGGCCAAGGAATTGTACAAAGAGTTCGGAACACAGGTACAGACGTTCCAGAAGCGACATGGCATTGGTGGCTACGCCATAGCACAAGAGGTCTGCACACGGACTTTCGAAGACACATCAGTGATCAGGCTGCATTTTCATGCGTGGCTGAAGTTTGATCACAAAGCTCCTGGAACAGGTCGGCTGCTGGAGCTTAAGGATTGGGTTTTCAAATCTTCCATGCCGGTCCCATCTACGTGGGAGACCGCTAATCACAAAAAGGCAGAATACGCTGGGCATTTTTATCTTTGTGTGGATGAAAAGGTTGGGATAATTCGTTGTGATAGTGATTTGACAATGCACGTTGATTATCCAGTCAACCCGATGTGGATATGCAGACTGCTGTCCTCTCAGCACATAAGCTCCAGCACTGCAAAATCACATTTTGCTAAAGCAGTGTTCGCTGCAAAAATGAACATCGAAAATGTAACGGCAGCGGAAAAATATAACGCATATGAAAAGCTGCGGTCTGACAAATTGATAGTGGATAACAGTCTTCGGATGACTCAAAGAGCTTTCAGACTCATTCCGGCGGTGACTGACTGGTTGGCTAGTTTCGGTGAGCTGAAAGATCGCTATAAATTTTTAGTTCTGGATGGAGCCTCCGGTCTCGGAAAAACCCGTCTGGCAGCGAACATGACCACTGCTGAGAAGTTCTTGTTGGTGGATTGTGCCAGCTCCACAACCCCTGATATGTTGGATTTCGTTAGGGGCCGGCATGATGTTGTTCTCTATGATGAGGCTCATGTTGACATGATCATAAAAAACAAAAAGCTTTTCCAGAGCGGCATCGACATTGCGAAGCTGGCTTCGTCAGCGACGAACAATTGCGCCTATTCAGTATGGATGCATCGGGTGAAGCAAATTGTGTGCTCGAATGTGTGGGAGAGCGAGTTGAAACTTTTACCGGATGGCGACCGGGACTGGATCAACAAGAATTCAATATATGTTGAGGTAACGAGTCCGCTCTGGATATGATGATGCGTGGGGGCGGTGGGAGCATCATCGGTTTCTCAGAGCGAGCTGCTGGTTGCTGGGCTGTCGAGGAAATGTGTTGTGCTGTATTTGTTTGTTGTCACACAGGATATGAACATGGCATGGTCGAGTTCGCTACACTACAACATTCATCCGCTTATTGGGAACCTGTATCATCGTTTAGCTCACCAAACAGTATCTAGTAGTTGCTTGGATGGTAGATGTAGCAGCATCAACTGGGCATGTTCACAGTTGCTCAAGCTTTTGCTATTTTTGTGGTTGCGGGGGAAATTCATTATTGCTCGGATGTCTTTCCCAGCATTGCAATATTTGAACTTGCAAGACATCGAGCTGAACCCGACTCTGCCAGCACCGTCGAAGGGTGAATGGAGAGATTGTTGTCTAAATGCAACTCCGACGCGGATGATCTTGCAGCGAGGTGGGATGTCGATCCCGCTGTCCTCCGGGCAATTTGTGAAGAAGGAGTCAAGATGGATGGCATGTCGAACTTCCAAGTTGAAACAATTTGTAGTCCCTCATTGACAGGTGATGAGGGGCCGAGTCAGAACGAGGCCAGACTCTTGATGTGGATCTACTGCGAGTTGGAACCGTGGTCCCATGAAAAGGAGTTCTTGTTGACCAGTCGGTCATACTTGAATGATCTCTCGAATTGTTTGTCGGTGAAATTCTGGACGCCGTTGGTTCACTTGACAGCTGTAAAACATTGTGTGACCTCGATCAAGCACGAAAGCCTTTCGTTGGCATGGAATAGGATGGAGTCCGCCGTGGCCTCCGGAGAATTCCAAAATGAGGCGTGAACGCCTGCACAGGATCATCCCCTAATCTAAACTTGGTTGTTAATCGTTGTTGCAATAGCTACAACCCAATTTCAGAGTTTAATATAAAGGAGTCTTTCAAGACTCCCAAATGATACAGCAAGTGGACGACGGCTAGACAGGTTCAGGCGCCAGGCGAGATTTCGGAAAGCTGCAAAATGCAGCCAAACAGGCTCCCAGCAGTCTGGGAGCCAAAAGTAAACCCAAATCGTATCAAACGGAAGCTTTTGAACTCCTGGCAAGCTGGGTCCAAAAGTGCTTTCAAAGTATACAGAAGACAAATTTTGGAGCTCCCGGCAGTGTGTGGCCCACAAGTGATCCCAGAAGCTTCAAAAGCCTCAATTTGAGCACCCGGGAGTGTGAGGACCAAGTAGTACATTTACAATAGCTAACAACTGATGTTTTTCAG
>OOGM01000001.1_pt1 | contig 21578 bp, 3 predicted proteins | sample 1670251 | NCBI WGS metagenome assembly OOGM01 (sample SAMEA98135668, study PRJEB22522) | marine metagenome | biome: marine biome; feature: marine water body; material: sea ice | place: Arctic Ocean | collected 04-Sep-2015 | depth 0.9 m | reverse complement strand
AACAAACAAACGAACACATACACACACACACATACACACACCCACACTCACACACACCCACACACACACACACTCACACACCCACACACCCACACACACACACACACACACACACACACACACACACACACACACACACATACAAGACAGCACACACACAACATACAAGACAGCATACAAGACAGCATGTACACGTACACACACACAGCATGTACACAGTATGGCGGGCGGCACATGCATGTTTGCTGTCGGATTCAAAGGTACGTAATGGTCGAAGCGCGTGGACAAGAGGCTTTGTTCGTTGCATCGTTTGCAATTGCAGTTCCCTGCATGGCCCTCGGGGGGTTGGTCGAGGCCGTCCTCTAATAACAAGAACCCCACTCCTAGGAGGTGGGGAACAAGAACCCCACTCCTAGGAGGTGGGGGAACAAGAACCCCACTCCTAGTAGGTGGGTAATAAAAAACAAAAAAACTCAAACACCTTGGGAGCGTAAGTTGCGCCTCTTATGGGGGGACCCTCACCCACAATCGTAGTCACTTTCGAAACTCCTGATGACTGTATGGGTTCAAACAGCATGGGAAGGCCGCGATTGCCATCCTCGCCATTTTAGGTCGTCGCGGTAGCCTTTGGCTTTGTCTAGACATGCAGCGGTTGGAGCAAGCCATGGGCGCGCTGCATTTGAATGTGGGACGTCCAGTTGTGCTCAACGGCCTGAAGTCTGCATCGTATCTCAACGGCTCAGAGGGGATCTTGCAGCAATGGGACGCCGTTGCTGAGCGGTGGCCGGTCTTCCTGCTCACAGGCCCAGAGAAGGGCAAGAAGAAGAGCGTCAAGGCCGAGAACCTCTCAGTCTTGGTGGAGGAGGAGCCAGTGCCCCTTGCCATTAAGGACTCCAGCGAGCTGACCCTGGTGTGCAGTGCGCCATATGCAGCAACAGAAGTCATGCTGAAGCAAGTTGGAAAGACTAAAGGACAAGACAGTATCGCGATGGACACCTGGCTGAAGCTGCCGGGGTTCGACGAAACCTTCGTCCGGTTTGTGGCCAACCATGGTCAGCAGGGCCACCTATTTTACAAGTTCCTCAACCAGCATCAGGCCACCATCGAGTTCTCCTGCTTAAGGTGGCACAGCGAGGTCATCAGGTTCGAAGTCACAGATGTGCTTGTAATCTGCGAGGTCGGGGAGGCCTGGCCGTTCTGCTTCCTGTGCAAGAAATTCCTGATGCCGCCCGAACGCCATCGCAACAGCAAGGCGCACAAGAAGATGCAGTTCCAGATTACCCATAATAGCGCCGCGTATATGAGGGGCTGGGCCGCCCATAAATGGCAGAATCGTCCCTTGTACAGTCTGCAGCCTGACATCTGATACAGTTGAACTTGGCGCAAAATCCTTTTACAGCAGTAGATGATCCAGGCTGATTCGAGGTATGAATTTTGATGGCCTGGCACTCGCTGTCGACGACGTGGCTGCGCGAGTCAAGCGCCTGCGTCGTTTTTGAGAATCAGCCCTGCTGCAAGTAACGCAGAGTGAGTGGCTCGCTCGCAGCCTTTGGCCATGGTGGTAATCCACCGTGTGACATTGTGACGGTGTGATTTGTATTATTTGAATCATGTTTGCAAACAAAAACAATGCGCAGCAGCGCAGCGCAGCTCTTTGCAGTGCGCGTGTTGGCGAAATTTCGACCTTGTGTTTTCAAAATGTTCGATAGAAGACAGCAGAACACGATCATAACTTGCACAACCATTACGCTAACAAATCGGGCTACGTAAGGCTTGGGGCGCACAAGCGCCCCAAGCCTTACGTGTTTTGTCTAAGGCCCTGGCGCAAAAACATGTTTAAATGTTTTTGTCTTTTTAGGGTTTTCGATGTTTATGGGTTTTTGGGTTTTTCCTTCTTTTTTTTATTTTTCTGTGGCCTATGGCTCCAACAAGTACGACGGGGAAACGTTCCAGACCCGCTTTCTGAAACCCACCTAACCCACAAAGTTCGCGACGACAACTACGGGATTACAGTCACCGAACACATAGAGTCAGGTGCGCGGATCGAGAATATGATCTTTCACCTGCAAACACTATCGGACGAACAAATAGCTTCATTTGACTGCACCATTGTGGTGTGCATGTTCAACGCTAGGGCTAACCAGCGACAGCTAGATTGCTCCGAGATGAGTGGAATGAGTTCCCTCGTCATTACGCTATGCGCTTTGCTTGGTAAGCACAAACGCGCCGCAATCATCATGGGTGGTTCGGCCGCGCTATGGCAGTTCTCCGAGGAATGGGACGCTATGGTCCAGAAGAACGTTGCCATTAGCCGCGTATCAGGCATTATGACCATTGACGGTACACGATACTTCGAAGAGATGCGTCAGATACCGAATGGCTGGCACTTCGGGAAAACCGAACATAACCTCTCGAGAATGAGGGATATGATTGAGGATACACGCAACGCGTTATACGCAGCTTACCCTCAAGGTACCTACGCAAGACCGATCCCGTTATCGGTCGACGACGCTACAGCTCTTGGGCTGAATGTCGACCCCGCTGGAGCCGTGGCATTGCCACTGCAAGGTGGGGTGCCACAAACACCCACGACCAGCGTCAGCGCCGCCTACGCCGCCGCAGCAAAGCAAAGCTTCCGCACACGCCCGCTTGGCGTTGCGCCCATTTTACCATGGGGCTCAGAAATTATACGAGCAAGCTGGCCGCCACCGCGCCCGACTCCCATAGACAGGGTACAGACAGCTCCACAGCCTGTTCTGGTCCCTGGTGCCTTCAAGGCAGGATTGCAGGCCGAGCCGCCAGCCACCGTGCTGCCAACTACCGAGCAGACAACTACGGTGCTGCCCGCTACCGAGCAGTCACCGACTGTGCTGCCAGCAACTGTGCAGCCAGCTACTAAGCGAGGACCAGAGCATTTCGCTATTGGCTCCGATACCGATTCGGCAGGAGCAGTTTCCACAGCGTCTCTGCCATATATGCCCGCCGATCTTACCGAGTGGGAACTTCCCGACGTTACTCCCGCCGCTCCTACTACCCAGCCTTCGCTACTGCAAGGTGGGTTGGCAGCTGCACCTAAGACGCCGATCGTGCCACCGAAGAAACCTCCGCCGCCGCTCTGCCCAGAACGGGTCGTACGGCCAGCCGGAAAGAAGCCGCCGCCACCACTTTGTCCTGAACCAGTAGTGCGGCCAGCTAGGAAGAGACCGCCGCCGACGCTTGACGAGCGTCCCGAGCGACCGGCAGAAAAACGCGCTACGATAAAGTCGCCTCCTCTATGGATAGATCAGGTACCGAGCGCTAAGAGAAAGGCACCTCCGCCGACGCTAGAGGAATCAGGGCCGCCCGCTAAAAGGCCGCCAATCACGCCGTGGACCGCGACGCACACAGTTCCGTCACTACAACCACGCGGACCTCTACCGCCTACCGCCGTGCCAACTACTCAACAATTGAAGGCGATGCTTAAGCCTCCGCCTCCACCTCCGAAGGTTACGACCGCTGTTGTACCATGGGGTTACACTAATGTGCTCGACCAAGCCCCAATGACACCGCAGGTTGCTCCGCTTTCCCCGCCTCCAGTGCGGGCATTGCAAGATGCAGCACTAGCCGTCGACACGGCATGGGCCGACATCGAAAACAACGTAGAATACGTTGCGCCTGCATCGTGGTACGCGCGGCCCAGCTTCTCAAGCGCTACAACGGCCGCACCAGCTACCCCTACGGAGATGCCACCATTACCACCTGAAACCGCCGAAGCGGCACCAGCTCTCATTCTGTACACAGAAGATATGAGACAAACCCTACCAGGTGCATTACAGGGTGATGAAGAGCCACCACAAAGTGGTGAACTTGTGACCGAAGTCGAAAAGGACTACCCCGACGTTCGAATGTCCAAGAGCTCAAGGCCAATTCCTGAAGACCGACGTGTCGAGAAGTTTTGTCTTCTTTGCCACCAAGTCCGTAATCCAACGATCAGGAATTTCTGCCCATATTGCCGAGTACAGGATACTTTGATCCCAATGCGACACATCCTTGTACCCGCGATCATCGCGACTCCATTAGATTTCGACGGCAAGAAAGCTTTTACGAACGATCTCAATTGGAATATGACGCGAGAAATATTCAGGCTTACTCTCGAGAACAGGAACGGGGGTGTGAAAATCGAGCCTGAAGACGAACCTCCTATACCACGACGACGAGTCGGCATAGACCCTCTCACTCATGAGCTTGCCTTTGGTGACCTTGAGAACGTGAAGAGTTCGTACTCTGCCCTACAATTGCAGACACCGGCATTGTCCTCAGGCGCAATTCGCCCAGTGACCACGCCGCTAACATCAGTTATCGCTACACAGACTGACACACTACGTGACGACATGTCTCTTATTGTTGACGACGACGACTACGAAATCGACGACGACGCTTTCCTTCCGCCGATCGACCATACGTGGAACACTAACCCATTTACGGCACAGGCCGTAGGTACTTCGTCGTATCGCAGTCTAGATGACGGCATGGCCGTTGCTGATGATGATGATGTTGATTATGGTGACGCCGCAAGTGCGTCAGATGACAACCAACCAACGCTCGCTACAGCTGCGCGCGCTACACAAGCAACAACCGACGGTTCCGACGACGACGCTACAATCTACGCTTCAGCCACCTCTCAGAGGTCGGCACTGCAAGGTGTGGCCTCTAACGTCCCTACTATACCATCGACAATTCCAGCCTATTCAGGGGCTACTCCGCTAGCAAGTGGGATTTCCCCTCCAACGACTGGTACCGTTACTCGGACCCACGAACTTTCCGAACTACCTTCTACTACGCCTGGCGACTCTACGTTGCTTGGGCCAGGGGGGGAAGTTTCGGGACTGCAAGGTCCGTTGCCTCAGTATATGTTGCCTCCAACGACTACATCTGGTACATTACAAGGCGCAACACAGATTGACGACCTCATGCTACCTGCAGAGGCGATAGACGAGCTAATGAGCGTCGCGTCGTCCTCAGCTATCGTAGCTCCACCACGGGCCAAACGCACTCGCCGAGTCGAACCCGTTGGGCTACCAGATAAGGCCGCCGAAGAAGCAGCCGACATATTAGAACTCGAAGCCGAAATACCTTTAGGGATACGCTTCCTCACAATACAGGGAATGCGTGGTGCTGGTTGTACGGCAGCCAGTGAAGGTATTGTCGAGTTTCTACTCGAGGCTGGAGTTCCCGTTGTTAACATTGACGTTAACAGCTTTATCGAGGCCAGCTCCCAAGGCTGTACCATTTGCACAACACTTGAACTTGACTTTACAGGTGTTTGTGGCAACTGGCCACTTCGATGTCCCGACGGACCCGACGCCGTGAATAAAGGAAGCCTTTACGCACACATTATTGATCGTGCTAAAGTGCTTGCGGCCTCGGCTACCTACCAAGTGAACGGCTACCAAGGATTGATCGTCCTCCTAGGCCGACACACCACAGGGCTTAATGCCTTATCCCACGTTATCTCGAAACGTAAACAGTGGTGGACATTCTATTTGCAACCTCCTAACTCCGCACCGTGTGCGGTACGACATTTAAGGAGCATAAACCAGTGGGAACACGATGACTTGATTGCAGCCTTGCCGGATGATGACGTAACACCCCTCGAGGTGACTCAACTCGCCGAGACGCTGCTCGCCCCTCATATGATGAAATCATGCTATGCCTTGCGCCGCGAATACGAACACTACGCGCGCATTGACACGACATATGAAGGCTTGGCCGACTGGGTTATCGACATCAGTAAGATTGGTACTACTGATATTGTTACCACGATATTGCATCGAATGATCCTCGCGTCCGACGACAACCACGAACAATGGGATTTACCTCCACCAGCAGTCCCTGCTACACAGGCGCCCAGTGCGTCTGCAAGGACGGCTGAGGGTACTCCTACCGCGGATCCAATTGAAGTTGCTCCCGTTACGGAATTACTCCCAGAAAGACCAGGTCTAACTTCGAGACGAGAAGTTGAGACCAGGGACGCTGCAGCTGCAAGCTCCGCTTCCCCAACACAGCCTCCTGGCTGGGTCTCCAGCGATGTCCGCGTGACACGCCCCGCAGCACCAGCTCGCAGAGAACGCGCCTCCTTACGACCTAACAATCTACAGGCGCCGTGGAGCGAGCCTAACTACGTGCACCCAAGAACGATTACCGCTACGATACCGCGCCCTGGTGAAACAATCACTCGCAATATGCCTCGTGGCATTGTGAATTGCCAGAGAGGCAGCGGCAAAAACTATCGAGGGGTATTTCACGACAACGACACGTGGAACGGATGGTCTAGAAGGCTCAACACGCTTCTCCGCCACAATACTACGTTTCCCGTGAACGAGCAAGGCTTTGCCTTTGCCGAAGACATAGTCTTCGCTCTTGAAAATGACAGTCGCCGCGGTCCTAACCCCGACATTGCAGACCTTATGTTTGTTGTCAAGACGCAAGAGAAGCTTCGCTTTCAAGCAAGCAGCCTAAAAGGCACGGGAGCTACTCGCGACTTTATGATCCGCAATGTGCAAGGACACAGCGGTAACATATCGCGACAGGTTACTCTCGACAAAGCACATACGCGTGTTACGAACAGGGACGAGATCCAACTACTCGTACACCATACAGCTACCAGCAAACTTTACCAGATGTTAGGCACCGACGAATCGCTCGGCCTTATTCCTGGCGGGCCACCCGACAACGGTAACCGTGAGTTACGGAACACTACGTTTTGTTCCACGAAACTCGCGTCACTGAAAGGTGAGCTGCCCGATAGATTCCGACGACGCGGCACCAACTGTGCAGTCCACCTCGATGTTGATTTACTATTCGAGAATAACATCAGACTATACCGCAGCGCCGCAGGTGTAATCCTTATACCGGATTTGGTAGATGTAAAATACATCAAACGAGTGACGTTGATTACGCCACCAGCATTTACGCTTTACAGCAGGCCCAAGCATGGAGAATTGAACTACGCCCATGGCGAAGACCTCCATTGCCTCGATTGCGGCACAATACACCGACGAGGATGTTGGAGGTGCTTCAATTGCTGGGAATCCATTACATGGGCAGGCGTAGCCGATCGCCAAGCGTTCATCTTAGATTCTTCGGAACGCCAACGCGAATTACGGATTTACTACGAGCTTACGCCCAGACAATTCGATACGATTTGTAAGACACCAGGAAGTGCTATTAACACGCTTCCGACCGTGCGCAATGCACGACCCGACGACGAGGAGGAAACTGAGATGTATCCCCCCTTGGCGCCGTGGGTTAAACCCTTCCCAACTAGTCGCAACGACAACGCCTAGCGTTGCTGCGACTGCAAGGTCGGGTAACGCGCCTACTACGAGCGATCTTGATCCTAGATGCTTACATTTGAAGCCTGACAAGATTCGACGACTCGTTAAGTCCGCCCGGCGTGAAGGCCTCTATACGTCTCACACCGACAGATGGCGAAACGACTTAGAATACAGGGCCGCGTGCAACTCCCACAACCCAGTTACGCCAGAGTGGTTACAGTTTCCATCTGGCCAGTGGGCGCGTTTAGATGGCGTCGAAGAGCTCCCGCCGAGTTCAACAGCTTCAGCCTCATCGCGCAGATAACTACGGTGTCTACTACACCAACTACATATTACGTGTTACTGCTACTCCGACAATTATGGGTATCACTCCGACAATTATGGGTATCATTACGACACGGAACGGAACAAGTAAGAAGTGACGGCCGCTTACACAGCCCTCCAACGAGGGGGGTGTGTTACAATATGCAATGTAACAGTGGTATTTTCGACCATTTAACACGTTGAAGCCCTATGCATAAAAGGCTTGCCTATGAACCTTACGTATATATTTGAACTGCTCAAGTTCTCACACAAACTAGGTGAGCGCGTTGTTGCGCTTTACCCCCGCGATTGCTTGCACCGCTTACGCAGTGCGCCGCCATCGCAGTGCAGAAACGGAAAACGGGTCCTTACGGCCCCACCAATTGACCTGGGGATCCCCAGGGTTACAAAGACAGGATCCAACAGATTCTGTGGGCTCTAAGCCGTACAAAACCGTACGTTGCCTCCAGACAAAGGATTCTATAGGTTATCAGCCGTACCTTACGTTACGGTACCGCTAGACGCAACACGTCTACAGGTTTACTCTACTCGACACGATGACGCACAACCATACGGGTTTTAGTGCTCCGACGTCTGAGCAGACTGATGTCTCAATTCTAAACAGTACCACTTCAGGCAGTGTGTGTGCACACGAAAATGACCCGAAGAAGGTGAAATTGACACTAGCCGAAGCGGCTAACATACCTGTCGCTCCCGCCCTGGTGGCCCGAGCAACCGCATCCAATGAGGTGCGCACTACTACCGCACGAGCCTCAAGCTCAAGCAGCGGAGTTTCAACGATTTCGACCGCGGAACGAAAGAAACGTTTCGAAATGGCGCGTTTGAGACGCGAACTGGCCGAATCTCGTATTGAAGAGGAACAAGCAAAAATTGACCTCGACGCTGGCTCAAAAGCTGGCTCCATTGCGCGTCTTGACGACGTGCGTAGCGAAGGAGGAGATTCTGGCCCCGCCCAACGGACTACCGACATGGTGTCGACGCTGCTCGAAAGCAGGTCGTTCCATCCAACGTCCCCAGCGACTTTCGCCGAATCTTCCAATCGACATTACACTAGTGAACAAACGACTATTGTTCCCATTACCTCAACGGTGGCTTCGCCACTGCAAGGTGGGTTGCCTCTCCTAGAAGCAATGCCACTGAAAGGTGGGTTGCCCGAATGGGCTTCTCCACTGAAAGGTGGGTGGCCTAATTCGGCTTCACCACTAACAGGTGAATTGCCTCCGACGAATACATTCACGATCAATCAAACGGTTGTGAACAACGACGGTTGCAACTTTGGAACAGTCTCAACAACAAATCATCACGACACTCAAATCGTGGTTGAGAACGTCGTACGTCTTGCCGAATCGCATCATCATCATTTGGTCACTAATATGGCAGAAAACGCCACGCAAGAACACCATCAGCTTATGGCTACTCTGCGTGCCGACTTGACTTACGAAGCGCAACAAGCTTTGTACCTACAGTCCGAACACTACTCCCGCGAGCGAGAAAAGCTCCAACGCGAGTCAGACGTTCGTGCCGCCGACGTAGGCAGACACTACGCCGCGTCAAGTGCCGACCAACAGAATGCGCTTAACAATCGTGTCCAACAATTGGAGTTGACATTACGATCGCAAGAACAACACTACGCGCAAGTCCTTGCCCAGAAAGAGCAGGAAAGGGTAGCGATATTGGCTAGAGCATGTGCTCCAAACCCAAGCTCCCAACACACTTCACCAGAGAGTGCCGACTATATGGACGTTGCATCCAACGCTGGCAGCATGAAGACCGATCGTGGCTTTATCTCATCTCTCGTGAGCGCAGGTGTACAATCGATAACGAACAAGTTTGGGAACACTAATACGTGTCCTTCCACCACAAACACCCACTACGCTTCGACGCACGGTGTTGGAGGAAGTGAAGTTTCTACTTACGCTTTCCCCGTTGACCTCACCAACGTGACTCCGACGGCAGTAACTACTGGCAACCAACTTTCAGGTACCCAGACTTACACTGCCCCTACTGTCACTCAACAAGGCGCCGCCAGCTCGGCGCCACTGCAAGGTGGGTCGCGCAGCCATCCCTCGCACTCCAACCAACCACCTTACGGTCAACAACCTAACGGTGGCAGTGGTAGTGGCGGTGGTGGCGGCGGTGGTGGAGGAAGAGGGAATTCACGCCAACAAGATTGGTATAACATGAGCCCGCCTAACAATAGCGGTCCTCCTACCCCTCCTGATCCCAACGATCCTTATGGTGGCCCTCCTGGCCCTCCTCCGATGCCCCCAGACGACATCGACGACGGATCAAGGTTCTACAGAAGAAGTACTACAAAAGAAGCGGATGAAGTTAAACTACTCCCGTTCCCTGAAGGTAGCCAGTGGAGAGCCTGGGAAGGCAATACGATCCACGCTATCGTTTCCGCCGCTGGGCGGCAGGATGACTTGGCTCAGGCATGGATCCTGCAAGTCAAAACAGAAGAACCCGACGACCTGATGTATCCAGGTGACGGTTGGATTTCCCTTGACCGCAAACTCGCCGCCGCCATCACCAAGATTGCGCGGGGCGAAGTTGGTCGCGAAATAACGCAACACAACACGACTGCTCTTAACAATGGTCGCGTTGTGCGAGGAAGAGTTCTTCTCTCCATTGTGTTTCGGTACTACGCGTCCGGGACCAATGGTCAGGTTATGTACGACATGAATCACCTCCAAGCCTGCACTTTGCATGGAGACAATCTGGAGGGGTTCCACAACACCTGGAACATGGTTATGAGTGAGCTGAGCGCCACTCCAGACCCAAAGTTGGTTCAGTTCTGGTACTTCAAACAGTTACAGTACTTTAAACCAATGTCCGAGGATATTGCCCATTACAAACGGGCCAAGGGTATACCCGGAGACCCAGACTACTCTTTTGAATGGCTCTGGAACGCCGCGTGTCGGTACCTCACCATGAAACGGGAGGACCACATGCAGGATGCTCTCAACCGAGGTCTCAAAAACACTCACCAAAAGGCGCTTGCTGGCCCTGAAGCTAGGCCCCGGCAAGGAAAAGGTGACAAGACCGTTAAACCCAATCCTCGAGCCAAGAGTGCCGCACGACCTAAGGGTACCCCGAAGGGTACACCTCGCGGGCGCTCCACGAGCAGGGACGGCAAAGGCACCACCCCTAAAGGTGTTTGCCAAGCTTTCCAGAAAGGCACGTGTACCAGAGGCGACTCTTGTAAGTACTCTCACACAAAAGATCGTGGGAGGTCCCCGTCGCCCCGGTCCAGTACTCCTGGTCCCAAAGATCAGAAGGCGTGTACCTTTCATGCCGCTGGCACCTGCAAGTTCGGAAAAGACTGCAAGTACAAGCACTCTGGTTCTGCTCGAAGTTCATCTCCTAAAACTCCTAAAGGAAAAGGAAAAGGAAAAGATGGCAAGGCCAAAGGGCCCAAAGGCAATAAACCTGCTGTTGCCGCTGTCGCAGTTTCTATACTGCGCAGTACTACTCCCGCACGAGGACCCGGTAGCGTCGCCCTTGCAGCCGCGTCTACATCGTTCCCCGTTGCTAATCGCCGTTCCTGGTTAATGGATACAGGATGCCGGTTCGACTTAACTACGTCCGCCGCAATACCTAACAACCAGCGAGACAGCGTCTACAAGGCTCCTATGCCTATAAGGCTATCCACCGCCAATGACTTAGTGCTTGGTGAAGAAGTTGTGGATCAGCAAATCGGAAAGCTCGGGGAGGTCGCAGTACCTTACGTCCTCGCAGCATCTCCAGATGTCCTTTCTATCGGACGAAGGTGCGTAGAAGATGGTTACAGCTTCGTTTGGCTACCATACTCCCTTCATCCTACTATCACTACAGCGTGTGGCAAGGTTGTAAAACTAGTGTCTCGAGATTGTTGTCCCTACTTAGACGACTACGAGCCTAACTACACCAATCCTTCTGCCCCCGCGATATCGACAGGACCCGACAAGTCAGTCACCTGGGACCCCAAGTTTGAATCCAACGGGCCCGAATGTGACACTGACGTACCTCCATCCGACGATCATAATTCCGACGACGACTACCCGTTTGTTGTTGGTCAGTCACCTGCGGCGACCGCTAAGGACGCCAATCGTGACTGCAAGGTCAGGTTGACAGATCAACCGTGGTTGGGAAAAGAACTAGATTGGACTGTGGTTGGCAAATTTAACCCACAGCCAATCAAATTACGACAACAAGGTATCGACAATATCTTGAATGCGCTCTTCGAGGTTGAAATGGCTCCCTCCGCAAGACGCGCCGTCACAGGTGATGGAATATGTATTGGTCTCAACTACAAAACCAAGGCATTTATCCACCCTAAGACCAAACGCAATTGTGATCTTATCAAACACATTGTGACAGAGGTTCGTTCGCACCCAGAATTGTGCAACATTCCATTCACGTCCGTGCAGATTAATCACAACACGATTAGTGCTCCCCATACAGACAATAATCTCATTGGCACTCCTTCTATCGCCATTGGATTAGGGGATTACGCTGGCGGCCGCCTCCGTATTGATGGCGCCAAACAGCCGCTACACATTCGTGACCGAGCTCTGGTGTTCGATGGGAGAAAAACCCACTCATCAGGCACTTTCAACGGTGACCGCTGGTCTCTGGTACTCTTCGTGCATTCCTCGTGGGAATTCGTTAATCCCGCTACGCGCCAACAGTTACTAGAATTCGGTCTACCTTGTCCTCCCGCTGGTGCTACAAAGGTTGCTTTGCCTGCCGTCGAAGATGCACAGCCACCGCAAGGTGGGGTGCCCCCAATCGACGTTGAGGTTCCTCCAATTGACGAAATCGTCGATAGCACCCAGCCAAAGGATACTATTGAGGTTGCTCTTTCGGGCGCGCACCAAATGACGCACACTCCGAAGAACTCCCATTGCCTCGTTTGCTCTAAAGCCAAGATGCAACGTAAGCAAAAGAGGAGAAAAACCTCGAAACTCGTACCAGACGAGGTCGCACGACCACCGCCTACTAAATTTGGTGAACAAGTGACAGGAGATCATTTCATCAAGGAGCGACAGGGTCCTGACGACGACGAGGGCGATCCAGATTTCCCTTGTAACACAGTAGCTGTTGTACTATACGACCGAGGCACGAAGTGGCTCGCAGTGTACCCTAAGTCTACTAAAACCACCTACCACACCATAGAAGCTATGCAGCATTTCGCTGGTCCCAAGGACAAGATTACTAGTTTCTACAGTGATAATGCTCCCGAGCTTGTTTCCGCCGCTCGCGCTTTGCATTGGAGGTGTGCTACCGCCACTACTGGGATGCCACAAACCAACGGCGTTGCCGAAAATTGTGTCCGGCGAACCAAAGAAGGTGGTAGATGCGGAATCGTTCAATCAGGATTCAATCCGACGTCATTTTGGCCAGAAGCAGCCGAACACTATTGCTTTGCTACAAACATTGCGATCTACGACGGAGATTCCTCCTACAATCGACGACATAAGTCAGGTCACTTTAAGGGTCTTTACATACCTTTCGGTGCCCATGTCCATTACATGCCGCAACCAGACACGAAGGTCGAGTCCATGGGACCAAAGACCCGGTATGGTCTATTCATCGGTTACCACGTCCACGCAGGTGGATTATGGAGTGGCGATTATTTAATTGCTGACTTTGCTCCGTTCCGAAAAGACTATAACGTTGCAAGGCACAAGGTGAAGATACACCGCGTTCGTGAAGTTGTACCGAACCGCGGAGAATTTGTCTTTCCCGTCGCGACATTACGACACAAAGGGATTATAGAACCTGGCGACGTCTTCAACGCCCCCGATGGCGAAGTGCCCGAGCTTGTGGAAGACACGAGCGACGACGAGGCCGACGACACACCAGTTAACTATCCCCTACTTTACGGTCCTCCTGACCCGCGTATAGACGGCTCAGCAATTCATCCTCACCCTCATTCATTGGCGCACCCTCCTACGGGGTCATCGCCACTGCAAGGTGGGGTGATTCCCTCAGGTGACACCAGGGGACTTGGATTAGAATCATTCCCAGGACGTGGCCCAGTTCGGAAGTCTAAAAACTCTACTAGGCCTCCAAACATACAGCCCGAGCTCTGGACGAATTCTAACGCCAAGGAGAAGAAACAAGCGATCCGTGAATACAAAGAAGAACTCGCCGCCGCCGCCGCCGCCTCCGGCAGCGCCGCGCCCGCGATATTTCTCGACGCAGTTCCTAGGCTCCCACGAGATAACGAGCCCGACGCAAAGGAACCACACCGCGACAAAAACGCGTGGCACGCGCCATGCTGTATCGCACGTAAGCTATCCCGCAAAGAGATGGAATCTTGCCCCAAAGCCCGCAAGGCTTTAGACGCTGAATGGGAAAAATTACGATTCCTCAAACGTCCGTTTCCTACGAAAGGCACGGGTGCCTGGGACGAAGGTAACGTTCGCGAAGCGTCTGCTGTTCGCAAAGAAGCGCAGCAATCTGGCAAAGTCATCCACTTCGGTAGGATCGTTGAGCTTTGTCACGAAAAGGGAAGCGAGCTTGAGATCGGAGATCCTGAACGAAAGATGAAGGGTCGCTCCGTTCTTCTTGGCGACAATGTCAAAGACCAAGACTTCAGTTGGGCAGAATTCTGTGAATTAGGTTCCAGTCCTCCCTCCATTGAAGCTGCCAAGGCGCTTGATGCCATGGGCTCACTCCCTGGGTACCGCGTCAAGACTGGCGATGCCCGCGGCGCTTACACACAAGCACTACTGCTTGGCGCTGAAACGTGGGTAGCATTACCCGAAGATCGATGGCCCAAACATTGGATTGGAAAATTCCATAGGCCCGTCGTTAAACTAGTGTTGGCCCTATACGGCCACGCCGACGCCGGCGGCTTCTGGGAAGCACACTGCGAAGAGAAGCTACTGTCCATTGGATTTACGCGCCTCGCCGAAGAATGGCAGGGTGTGTTTTGGCACGAAGCGACTCGCTCGTTGTTAATTGTCTACGTTGACGATTTCAAGTTAGCCGCCAAACACGGTGCGCATGATGCGCTCTGGGCTTCGATCCGCAAGGTTATCGATATGGATCCCGAAACCGTTGATGGTCGTTTTCTTGGGTGTTCTCACGAACGATTCACCACAACCGCACGACAAGTCCACGACATACTGGATAACCACCCAGCGTACCACCCTCGCCCGTTGCAGGGTGCCGCGACTGGTGTAAAGTCCGGTGGGACACAACCCACAATCGAACCCGTTGCACGTATCTACGACCCAAACAAGAAAGTCGAGGTAGTTGTGTACAATATGGAAAGGTTCGCAAAAGATTGTGTTGCCGTATTCTGCGAACTCTCCGGATACGCGCTAGATAAAGTCGGAACGGCACCAACGCCATTTCTCGACGAAGCAAATGATCCGCTCGTAATAATCGAGGAGCCGGCCCCCGAGGGCATTAACGGCCAAGATACACCTAATAAGGCCGCCAAGGGTGCGGCACTGAAAGGTGCGCTCCCGAAGACGAGTCCGCCGCCCAACGGTGGGACGACGTCTGCGGCTGAGCCGGATCGTGGAAAGCTTTCTAAAATCGCTTGCAAGGTGCTTATGAAGATTATGTACATTGCACGGTTTGCCCGACCAGACCTCCTTAGGGCTGTCGGTGCGCTCTCCACACTGATTACCAAGTGGACACCACTGTGTGATCGAAAACTGTTCCGTATTGTGAAATATATCAACGGTTCAGTGGCCTGGCGACAGATCGGATTCATTGGGGACGACGCAGACCAACTCGAGCTTGGTCTATTCTCCGACGCCGACTTCGCAGGGGACAGGGTAGGTATGAGGAGCACCTCTGGTGTCTTCCTCGCCCTGTACGGACCCCACAGCTTCTTTCCGCTCGCTGCGCAGAGCAAGAAGCAGACGTGTGTTAGCAAAAGCACAGTCGAGGCCGAAATCATCGCCGCCGACCACGCAGTCCGGACTTCCGGGCTGCCGGCGCTACCACTATGGGAAAAGATCTTGAATCGCCCACAAGTTGTACTACAAGTCTACCAAGACAATCAAGCCACGGCCCGGATAATGACTACCGGCCGTGCCCCGACGCTTAGACATATCCAACGAACCCATTGTGTTTCGGTCGCATGGCTCCATGAGAGAGTTATTGGACCTGATATAGATCTGCACGACTGTATGTCGGATGTGATGGCAGCAGATATTTTCACGAAACATTTTATCAACCGAGAGAAATGGAACTCAGTTTGTATGTTAGTTGGGGTTATTTCTGGCAAATATATTAAGGATTTACAGCCCTTGGGTCGCAAGCCTTCCGTTTGTGCTCCAGCAGTCTTTGTGCCACTCGCCGTTATGGCTGCGGCGCCAACAACGCCCGAAGGCGCACCTATATCTCCAGCAGAACCAACGCCGACCCCTGGTGAGTCGGCACTGCAAGGTGTGGCCACAAATCCAACGCTAACCGACGCCTTTGATCCTACGCCGACCTCCGACATTGGGGCGTTGGCACTGCAAGGTGTGGCGTCCCAACCAACGTCTTTACCGTCGTCCTCGTCTACTCCGACAATTGCTCTTACTACGAATGTGAGCGCACCGCGAAGTGGGCTACCCTACGATAACGTTTCGCCGCTCTCAAGTGTGTTTGAATCTAACCACTCTGTTGCGCGTGCGTCACTTATGTCGATACTACGATGGTATCGGGACGAATCGTTCTTCAGCGCGCGCGTCCTAAAAGAAGACGATATACCGCAAGCGCTCTTAAGCGCCATGAAGAAGCACGGTTGCGAGCTACGTTCGCCGTGGCTTATCGCTAACAACTTATCCGAACTTACCCAAGGATCGCGCCCAGGCCAAGTACCTCGCGCATCCTACAACGATTGGAGAAGCGGGAAAGAGCATCTAAGACCTCCGCAGATTGCGGCTCAGGCCTTGCGAATTCCGCCCAACGGCACGATTCACATAATCAGTGATTCTACACTCAAGCTGTACGCAAACAGCTCCGTGCCAGGGGGGTTACGAGGTAATACCGTCACGGTGACCCACCGAGTTCGCGATGAGAACTACGGGGTTCAAATCACCGAACACGTTACGTCCGGTGCACGGATCCAAGAAATGATCGCGCACCTACGCTCATTAACTAACGATCAAGTTGCTTCATTTGACTGCACCATTCTAGTGTGCATGTTCAACGCTGTGAACAACCAGCGTCAGCTTGACTACTCCGAGACGAGTGGAATGAGTTCCCTCGTTATTGAGCTATGCGCTCTGCTTGGTCGCCACAAACGCGCCGCAATCATCATGGGTGGTTCCGCAGCGCTATGGCAGTTCTCCGAAGAATGGGACAGTATGGTCCAGAAGAACGTTGCCTTGAGCCGCATCTCAGGCATTATGACCATTAACGGCACGAGATACTTTGAAGAAATGATTCAGGTACCAAGTGGCTGGCACTTTGCGAAGACCGAAGATAACTTCAACAAGATGAGAGACATGATTGAGGAAACGCGCAACGCGTTATACGCTGTCTATCCTCAAGGTACTTTCGCTAAACCGACGCTATTGTCCGTTGACGAAGTCGCAGCTCTTGGGCTGACCGTCGAACCCGCTGGAGCGGTGGCATTGCCACTGCAAGGTGGGGTGCCAAAGGCATCAACGACCAACGTCGGCGCCGCCTATGCCGCCGCAGCCGCAGATGATGCCCATCGCATCTATTCCACCGGTGTTGTGCAAAACATACCGTGGAGCTCACAAGTAATACGAGCAAGATGGCCGCCAGCGCCTCTGACTCCCACAGAAAGGGTACAGACGGTTCCTCAACCTGTTCTGGTTCCCGACGCCTTTAAGGCAGGGTCACACGCCGAGCCGTCAGCTACTACAGTGCTGCCCGCTCCCGAGCAGTCATCGACTGTGCTGCCAACTACTGTGCAGCCAGCTACCAGGCGGGGACCAGAGCATTTTGCTATTGGGTCCGATACCGACGCAGATTCCACAGTGTCTCTGCCATGGGTACCCGCTGATCTTACCGAGTGGGAACTTCCCGACGTCACTCCCGCAGCTTCTACTGCCCAGCCTTCGCTACTGCAAGGTGGGTTGGCTGCCGCACCTAAGACGCCGATCGTCCCGCCGAAGAAACCGCCGCCGCCGCTTTGCCCAGAACGGGTTGAACCGAGTGTACGGCCGGCTGGAAAGAAACCGCCACCGCCACTGTGTCCAGAACCAGTTGTGCGACCGGCAAAGAAATCGCCGCCTACGCGTTCAGAGCGTTCCGAGCGACCAGAAGAAAAACGTACGTTTGCGAAAGTCAAGTCGCCACCTCTATGGATTGATGAGAGGCCGAGCGCTAAACGAAAGGCACCTCCGCCGACGCTAGAGGATTCAGGGCCGCCCGCTAAGAGGCCGCCAATTACGCCGTGGATCGAGACGCATACAGTGCCGACATTACCACGCGAATCTCTACCGCCTACCGCAGTGCCGACTAGCAAACAATTACAGGCGATGCTAAAGCCTCCGCCTCCGCCTCCGAAGGTTACGACAGCCGTTGTGCCATGGCTTTACACTAGTGTACTTGAACAAGCCCCAATGACACCTCGGGTTGCTCCGCTTTCCCCGCCTCCGATGCGGGCATTGCAAGATGCAGCAACTCCCGTCGACCCGGCATGGGCGAATATCGAAAATAACGAGGAATACGTTCCGCCTGCATCATGGTATACGCGGCCCGCTACAACTGCTGCGCCAGCTACGCCTACAGAGATGCCACCATTACCACCTGATACCGCCGAAGCTACACCAGCTCTCTTCGTCTACACTGAAGATACGAGACAAACCGTGCGCTTCGCAGCACCGCTGGGACCCCTAGACCCGTCTGACAGGACGCCCCCGGGCGCGAACAGACCGCTCCCTTGGACCCAACCTGGTGCCTTACAGGGTGATGACGACCCACCACCAAGTGGTGAGCTAGTGACAGAAGTCGAAAGGGATTACCCCGACGTTCGATTGTCCAAAAGCGACAGGCCGATTCCTTTGCGTAGACGTACCAAGAAGTTTTGTCTTCTTTGTCACCAATACCAGACACCAAGTGTAAGGAATTTCTGCCCAAACTGCCAAGTACAGGATACTTTGATCCCAACGAGACATATCCTTGTTGCCGCCATTATCGCGACACCACTTGACATCGAAGATAATAAAGCTTTCACGCCTGATCTTGCTTGGAACATGACACGTGAAATCTTCAGGCTCACTCTCGAGAATAGAAACACGGGTGTGAAAATAGAGCCTGACGACGAACCTCCTATACCACGACGACGAGTTGGCATTGACCCTCAAACTCATGAGCTCGCCTTTGGTGACCTTGAGAACGTGAAGAGTTCGTACTCTGCGCTACGAGTGCAGACACCGGCATCGTCTTCTGGCGCAATTCGCCCAGTGACCACGCCGCGAACATCAGTTATCGCTACACAGACCGACGCGTTTCGTGACGACATGTCTCTTATTGTCGACGACGACGACTTCGAAATCGATGACGACCCTTTTCTAACGACACCCGACAGTACCGCCAACCCGTTTGCGGCACAAGCCGTTGGGGTTCCGTCGCATCGCGGTCTAGATGACGGCATTGCCGTTGATGATGATGATGTTGATTATGGTGACGCCGAGAGTGCGTCCGATGACAACCAACCAACGCTCGCTACAACAGCGCGCGCTAGGCAAGCAACAACAACGAGGGCGCCTACGCAAGGTGAACCTTCCGAAGGTATCGACGCCGACGACACCACTACCTACGCATCCGCCGCCTCTCAGAGGTCGGCACTGCAAGGTGTGGCCTCTAACGTCCCCGTACTACCATCGACAATTCCAGCTTATTCTGGGGCTACTCCTCTAGCAAGTGGGATTTCCCCTCCAACGACTGGTACCGTTACTCGGACCCACGACCTTTCCGAACTACCTTCTACTACGCCTGGTGACACTACGTTGCCTGTGCCAGGGGGGGAAGTTTCGGGACTGCAAGGTCTGTTGCCACGGTTCATGTTGCCCCCAACTACTACGTCTGGTGCATTACCAGCAGAAACTACCGACGTGCCAATGAGCACCGCCTCGTCATCAGCCTTCGAATGTACACCGCGTGTCAAACGTACTCGCAGAGTCGTACCCGAACCCGTCGAAGCGCAACTTACCGTCGCAGAACAAAATGCTGCCGACGTAATTGCGCTAAATGGACTCCCTGCAGGCATACGCTTCCTTACTATACAAGGAATGCGAGGTTCTGGTTGTTCAACAGCCGGTGAGAATATGTTTGAATTCTTCATGAATAGGGGCGTCCCTGTTATACAGATCGATGTTAACAGTTTCCACGACGCAAAGACCGAAGGCTGCAATGTTTGCGAAAAACTAGAACAAGACGCTACTGGTGGATGTGGTAAATGGCCGCCGTGTTGTGCTGACTGTCCTTCCGCCATGAACGCAGGGAGTCTTTATGCACACATTATTGAGCGTGCAAGAGTACTTTGTCGTTCAGCCACTTACCTAACGAACGGCAACCAAGGATTGATTATTCTCCTAGGCCGACACACCTACGGGCTCTCCGCCTTATGGGACGTTATGTCAAGACGTAAACAGTCATGGAAGTTCCTTCTACACCCCCCAAACCCTACCGTGTGTAAGGTACGGCACTTGAGGAGCGTGAATCAATGGGAACACGACGATGCGCTTGCAGCTATGCCTGAAGACTTATCCGACCAGGAAAAGTTGGACCGAGTAGACGTTCTTCTTCTTCCTCATTTGGACAAGCTAGGTTTTGCCTTGCTCCGCGAATACGTACATTACGATTACTTCGAAGAAGTGTACCGAGACAGAGTACATTGGATTCTCGATATCGGTAAACTAGGCCCCATTGAAGTTGCCACTACCATACTCGACCAAATGATCCTCGTGTCTGACGATACCCACGAAGAGTGGGAATTGCCTCGCCCAATCGTTCCTCTTACTCAGGCGCCCAGTGCGTCTGCAAGGACGGCTGGGGGCACTTCTATTGCAGACCCGATTGCGGTTGCGCCTATCGCTACCGCCCCGCGCACCGAACCAGACGATACCGACTCTTCAATGTGGGTTATATCGCAAAGGTGGCGGGAAATATATAGCCCAGGGAGACAAGGTCTTACTTCAAGGCAAGAAGTTGAGGCCAGAGACGCTAGAGCTGCAAGCTCTGCTTCTCCACCGCAGCCTCCTGGCTGGGTCTCCAGCGATGTCCGTGTGACACGCCCTGCCGCAGCAGCTCGCATAGAACGCGCGACCTTACGGCCTAACAACCTACAGGCGCCTTGGAGCGAGCCTAACTACGTGCATCCGAATACGATTACTGCCACGCAGCCATTAGCAGGTGAAGCAATCACCCGCAATATGCCGCAAGGGATTCAAGACTGCAGATTATCCATCGGCAGGAACTTCCGCGGAGTATATCACGATGCAGACACGTGGAACGGGTGGTCTAGACGGCTCAACGTCCTCCTCCGCCACAACACTACGTTCCCAGTGAACGCGCAAGGCTTTGCCTTTGCAGACGACATAGTTTTCGCTCTTGGAAACGATCGTCGCCGCGGTCCTAACCCAGACATTGCTGACCTTATGTTTATTGTGTCGACGCAAGTCAAGCTTCGCTTTCAAGCAAGCAGCCGTAACGGCACGGGTCTTAACCGCGACCTTATGATTCGCAATGTGCAAGGTCACAGCGGTGCCATAGCACGGCATATTGACCTCGATGCCGCACATACGCGCATCACCGACAGGGAAGAAATCCTTGTCCTTGTGCACCACACAGCTACAAGCAAGCTCTACCAGATACTAGGCTCCGAGACTTCGGTCGGCCTTATTCCTGGCGGGCCAGCCGACAACAGTCACCGTGAGACACGGAACACTACACATTGTTCTACGTCCCATGCGTCACTGCAAGGTGAGCTGCCCGACAAATTCCGCAGACGCGGCACCG